>Ga0315549_1001367_pt1 | contig 25608 bp, 27 predicted proteins | sample SalMarSW160200MG_FD_203101 | JGI IMG/M metagenome (GOLD analysis project Ga0315549, IMG submission 203101) | Salt marsh sediment microbial communities from the Plum Island Ecosystem LTER, Massachusetts, United States - Salt Marsh Sediment SW1601-200 ... | reverse complement strand
TTAATGCTAAAAGAAAGATCATTATAACTTTATCTGAAGCCTTATGCTTTGATTCGACTAAAATAACTACTATATAAATAACTAAAGCAATTATTATTACTGCGATAATCAATCCAAGAACAAAGAGTAATGTATCATCACCTTCTTGAAATAACATTTTTTACTAACCTCAACTTTTTTTATTAATATATTTAGTGATTATAAAGTTATAGATTGCATTTTTTTTAAATATTAACATTTAAAAATATAGAAAAAATAATAAAAAATATCTCTATTAACTAATCCAATCGCAATTACAATCCAAAACAAAGCAAAAAGAAATGAATTGAGAATCCTAAAAACACAGAGGCAATTATAATTAATATAATAGATAATTTAACAGATAATTCTCTACCATATTTTACATGAATTAGTAAAATAATAAATACAATTACTCCAAAAATGAAAAGTAGCCATGCAAAACTCCATAAAGTTGGGTCTGTAATTTGAGTCAACATATAATAAAACCTATATTACTTTTAAAGTTCTTATAAACACGATTATAAATGTATTTTTAGTTTTTAAATTAACTAGTGAATAAAAGTTTAAAGGTATGTGACCTTGATTATTAATAATCATTAGCAAAGAATATTGAAGATATAAAAATTATTGATAAAATATGCATTTTTTAAAACAAATTATAGAGAATCCTAATCTAAAAAATCCAGCTAAAGAACATATGAATATACATCGTCATTTCTATCGTTATTCAAAGGGTATTTTTATCGGTCCTGCTATTGAGATCAGAAGAACAGCATCCAAAATTTCTTTTAAAGGTTCTTTAGAGTATGAAGATATAATACAAGAGATTGTATTAAAAACAATACCAGATAGTAATGTTAATATTGAAGGAGTTTTAATTTCAGGAGCAGATATTAAGGATTTAATTCGTGAATTAGGGGTAGATTGGGTATTAAAAGCATCAAAAGGTAAAACTAAGAATTATAAAGCTCTAATTTTAGAGGAAATAGGGAAAGAAAAACTTCTTAAAATTATTGAAGAACTTAGAAAGAATAGTTATTTATTAGTTTCATTTAATTCAGAAGATAAAACATATAAGTTAACTACAAATAAAAGACTGCCTGGTCCCTCAAAAAAGAAACCCGTTGATGATGATGTTGCCAAGAGAATAGGTTTCTGTAAAGGAGATATAATTAACAATACAACAAATCTTGAAATTGTTTTAGATGAGCTGTTATATGATTTTAAATCAGAACTCCCGGAAAAATGGAAGAAAATAACAATATTAAATAACTATAAGATAAATGAGCTCGAGATTCCCAAGGACATAAAGAATTCTGCAATGTTAAGAATTATGGCAATTAGAAAGGGAAAATTAATAAGAACCGCACAGATTGATGAAGAATCGGTTGAAAAACAATATTCTATTGTTGTTTAATAAACACAATCATTAAATATAATTATTATTTAAATATTAAGGAACTAAAGGTTATTATAGAAATGACAGAACTTAATCCATTATTAAAATCTTTCTTATATATTATTGGCGGAGAAATCGCGATAGAAGTAGGTATGGAATTATTAAATTCAGAAGACGAGGATATAACAGATGAGGATATAACAGATAATATAAAAGAAAAAATAAAAGGTAAGAAAGATTTTGAACCAGATGATGATGAAATTCTAAAATTGAATACAGTACGTAAAACATTATATAAATTATACTCTGAGAAGCTAGCTCAGTTCAGAAGAATACGAGATAAATCCACTGGATGGTTTATTTATTTTTGGTGGCACGAGTTTGATCTTTTAGATGAGATTTTATTGGAGAAAAAAAATTTACTGAGACATAAACTAAGGGATAGATTAGAATATGAAAAAACTAATTATTTTTTCTCATGTGAGGATTGTGATAAAAAACAGAGAAAACATACATTTAGTGATGCTTTTGAATTAAATTTTCGTTGTTCTGATTGTGGAGGTCAATTAATTGCTCAAGAAAATCAACATATTATACATTTTTTGAAAGAAAAAATAATTCAAAATCAAAAAGTTTCCATTTCCATTGATGATCATGTTTAATCTTCCTTCTTCTTTTTAATAAAAGCAATATCTCCTAATGATGATCCTAGATTTTTTTTCATATATTTATTAGGATCAACTTCTATAATGTCAGGTTCTTCCAATAGTTTTATCTTAAATTCACGTTCTATTTTATTTGCTAGTTCTATTGTCGGTTTAACCTTTTTTGTTTCAATTCTTCTAATTAAAGATTCTTTTTCATGTATTCTTTGAGCAAATTGTCCTTGGGTAAGATTATGTTTTTGTCTTACTTTACGAATTTTCTTATCATAATCATCTATTATCATTAGCTCATCTTTTAAATTAGATTGATAAGTTTTTTTTGATTTCTCATATTTTTTTTTTATTGGAGGGTTTGTTCTCTCAGATACCCTTTTCTTATAATATGGACTTTTATTTGTTTGAATAACATTTTTTCCATGTGTAGCACAACTTTGGCATACAATCATTTTTGCTCCTTCTAATATAGTTAGTTGTCCCCTACCCCAAATAACTCCTCCACAAATTGGACATTCTTTATCAATATCTTTTTCATTGTGCTTAGTCATGATTTAATCCTATTTTTTTTTTTTTTCCCTAGGTTGAATTATCAATTCTTAGGATATGAATTTTATTAATAGTAGATTTTGATATTTTAATTTTTATTAATTTATTGCTTAATAGAATTTAAATTGTTTGACTATGAAAATGAGTAAAATTGTACTCATTTTATTTCAAATAATAATATCATTGACGTTTTATTAAATTTTTTATGGCAATAATCCTATACTTCCTTTCTATCTATAGAAACTGTTTTTAAGGAAATTTATTTCATAATATTCATTCTATTATCTCTTTTAATTCAGAGAGCTTTATTCATTTTTCCAACGATCTTAATCCTTTATGATATAGTTGAGTAAATTTAATTCTAGTATTTCATCATATCTTTTATATTTCATTAAGGTTTTAAAGAGGTTAATTTTTAATAAGTGATTCCATTAATCTAATTAACTCTTTCTCATTTAGGTATTAAATCAATATATTGATAAAGATATAACTATACCAGATTATAGAATCCTAATTTCTCTATTTATTTTTATTATCTATATAAAATGATCATAGATTTTTTATTACAGCACTATAATATATACAAAAAGAGAGATAATTAAATATAAATTAGTAAAGGATCTTTAATAAAATAAGAGAAAAAAATTAAAATAAACAAGAGAATTTCTACGTGACGACAACAAAATATAAAAAGAAGGAAAAAGAACCCAAGGATGGAGAGTATTTAATTACTTACACAAGACATTTAGAAAAAAGATTACGGAATTTAGAAACCGAGAAACAATTATTAGATGCTGAAAGATTACGATTAGAACAAGAACTACATAGCTTACGGAATGAAATAGACAGATTAAGAGAACCCCCTTTGGTATCTGCTACGATTATTGATATTTTGGATGAAAATACAGGGAGATCTATAGTTAAAAGTTCTACTGGTCCCAGTTTTGTAGTGAATGCTAGTAGAAAAGTAAAGAATGATAAATTATATTCAGGAATGAGAGTTGCTCTGAATCAAAGAACTTTTGCAATTATGGAGGTTTTACCGACAAAATTAGATCCATTTGTAAAAGGCATGGAGGTTGTTGATGGTGTTCCTGAAGAGACATACACTGAGATTGGGGGGCTTGAACAACAACTATTAGAAGTAAGAGAGACTGTAGAATTACCCTTAAAGAAACCAGAATTATTTAAAAAGATTGGTATTGACCCCCCTAAAGGAGTTTTACTCCATGGCGCACCCGGTACAGGAAAAACATTAATGGCAAAAGCAGTTGCTCATGAAACTGAAGCTTCATTTATAAGAATCATTGGATCTGAGCTAGTTCAAAAGTTTATCGGTGAAGGTGCTCGATTAGTCAGAGAAATCTTCAATCTTGCAAAACAAAAGGCACCTACAATCTTATTTATTGATGAATTGGATGCAATTGGTTCTCAAAGACTAAAAATCGCAACTTCAGGAGATAGAGAAGTACAGAGGACTCTTATGCAATTATTAAGTGAATTAGATGGATTTGAATCTAGAGGAGATATAAAAATCATCGGAGCAACAAATAGAGTGGATATTTTGGATCCAGCTCTTCTAAGACCAGGTAGATTCGATAGAATGATAGAATTTCCCATTCCTGATGAAGTTGCTAGGGAAGCTATTTTTAAAATTCATACAAGAAAATTGAATTTTGAAAATAAGGACGATTTTAAAATTTACATAAAAAAAACAGAAGGTTCAACAGGAGCAGATATAAAAGCTATTTGTACTGAAGCTGGAATGTTTGCAATTCGAAGGAATTCAGAAATTATAACAAAAGATGATTTTCTAGCTGCTATTGATAAAGTCATGAATAAAGTTAAAAATAATTGCATTGAATCAAGGCTTTATTCTTAAGTATGTTATCTTACTTTTTTTTTGATAATTTATTTTATTAAAAATCTATACTTATATTTTTTATAAGGATGGAAACAGAACAATTTTTAGCAATAAGAAAAATCAAGGCAATTTCTGATTATCAATTTGGACCAGAAATAACTGATGTTTTATTTAAAGATGTTGAAAATATAAGGATAAAGAGATCGAAAAATACCGATAAAATTCGATACATATACTTAGATGATGAATTATTATTAACCTTGAGACCTACAAATAGTTTTTTTACTTTAACTGTTTTATCAGCAAGAAAAATCATTCAAAATATAGTACCCCCAAAATTAAGAGTTATAATACAAAATGATATCTCTGAATTTATTAAAAAAGGGCGAAATGTATTTTGTAAACATGTTATTGACATAGATGAGAATTTAAGGCCAATGGATGAGGTTATTGTTGTAAATCAAGATGGAGATCTCTTAGCTATAGGGAGAGTAAAGATCCCTATTTCCTACATTAAGACTTTTAAAAGAGGAATTGCTATTGATGTGAGAAAAGGAATAAAAAAACCTTAAAAAATTAAAATTTCAATAAATTATTATTATATATTATTAAATTGATATTGTGATTTTATGAAATTACCGAAAGAAATGCAAAAGAGAGAGGATAATAAACCAAAAAGACCTACTCCCGTCAAAAAGCGACCTGGTCAACAATATGGATCGAGAGCAATGCGTCGAAAAATGCAACAACAGGGAATTGATATGGACCAGATAGAAGCAACAAGAGTTATTATTGAAGGTTCAGAAAAAACAATCGTTATAAATCAGCCAGAAGTTGTAAAGATGGAACAAATGGGGCAAACTATTTTCCAAATAATTGGAACTCCTGAAGATTATGCTTCAGGTGAAATCGATATTGGAGAAATACAAGAATCAGAAGATATAGAGTCAAACCAACAATTTGAAGATAATGATATTAAACCTACAATTACCGAAAACGATATTATGTTAGTAGCAGTACAAGCAAATGTTGGAAAAGAGGAAGCTGAAGCTGTACTAAGAGAATTTGAAGGAGATATTGCAAAAGCAATAGTTCATCTTAAGAATAGATAAAATTTTTCTTTTAAATAAATATTAAGAAGGATAATTCATTTTCACTTTTATTAATCAATATAACCACGATCTTGTATGTCAAAATATAAACAAAAAAAGGAACAAAAAGTTCAAAGTTCATATGAAACAGATGTAAGATTCGAAAGGAGTATAGAAATCTCGGGTTGGTTCTTTTTAATTGCTATAATTGGATTCTTAGGTTTGTGGATTATTTTTGATTTTCTTTTGGATGTCTCAATGATAGATTTTGAAGCTAATGTATATTCATTTACTTATATTGTCTTTACTGGTACATCTTCTGCTTTTGCATTTAGTGTATCATGGAATATTAAAAGTAATAGAGAAAAGAAAAAGCAAATATTTTTTGATTGGTTATTAGGGGAATTCTTACTATGTTTATTTGCTATTTTTGCTTTAGCAATATATCAATGGTAAAATTCTAATTTACTTGAAAATCAATCTATTTTATAATTTTGCTTTATATTTTTTTGATTTTATGTTTATATATTATTATTTGTTATGAATTATTATTATATTTAGAGATTAGTTTAATTATGAATAGGAATAAAATTCTATCTGATATTCAAAAAATAGTAGATGAGTGGATTCTTGGACATGGAGGGTATTGGCATCCCCTAGCGATGCTTGGTGCTGTATTAGAAGAATTAGGGGAATTAAGTCGGGAAATAAATTCTATAGAAGGTTTTAAACCAAAGAAAAATAAGTATAAGATTTCAAATATAGGAGGAGAATTAGGGGATTTATTATTTGCATTAATTTGTATTGCAAATCATTATAAAATAGATTTAGATGAAGAAATAAAAAAAAGTATAGATAAATTTACAAAAAGAGATGCAGATCGCTTCATTTAGATATTTAATTATTACAACTACTATTTAAAATATTGGAAGGAATACATAATATTTAAGAAAGCATTCTTTTATTATTATAGATGAAATTATTATCATGAATCATTATATTATTAATTTAATGGTAAATAAAGCGGAATTTTGTGAGAATTCATATTAAGTATTAATAATTAATTTTAGATTTTAGAAATGTTAAAAAAAGGATTAGATAAGCAAGAAATTCTGGAAATTTTGAAGAAAAAATTATCTACAGATTTTGGCTATGATTCTGGAAAAATTCTAGGATCTATGTGTACACCTGTGTTTGAATTTGGGAGAGAGGTATATAATACATATTTAAATAAAAATTTAGGAGATCCTGGGCTTTTTCCCGGGACTGCAAATTTAGAGGATGAACTTGTTTCTGAAATAGGAGAATTGTTTGGGGGGAAAAAAATAATAGGATCTTTTACAACTGGAGGATCTGAATCAAATTTAATTGCGATGAGAATAGCTAAAAAATTAAGACCAGATATAATAAAGCCAGAAATCGTTCTTCCTATTTCCGCACACGTATCTTTTGATAAGGCAGCAGACCTTATGGGTATTAAATTGAGAAAAGTAAAGTTGAAAAAAAATTTTGAATTAGACCTTGATCATTTTAAATCTATGATAAATAATAATACATGTGGTGTAGTAGGTATTGCTGGAACAACATCCCTCGGTTTAGTAGATCCAATTGAAGAAATTGGAGAAATTATTAAAGATAGAAATATTTTTTTTCATATTGATGCTGCTTTCGGAGGTTTCGTACTTCCTTTTCTTGGAGAGATTGGATATAATGTACCAAAATGGGATTTTTCAGTAAAGCAAGTTGATTCAATAACAGCGGATCCTCATAAAATGGGAATGGGTGTTATACCATCAGGAGGTATTTTTTTAAGAAATGAAAAAATTCTTCATAAAACTGGATTTGAGATTCCTTATTTAGCTGGTGGAAATTTTAAACATCTTCATATAGTAGGGACACGAACAGGTGGTACAGTTATTTCATTTTGGGCGATTATTAGATATTTAGGAAAAGATGGTTTTATAAAAGTTGTAAAAAAATGCATGGAAAATACAGAATTTTTAGTAAATAAAATAGAACAATTAGATGGTATTAAAATCGCTGCAAATCCTATGATGAATGTAGTAGGAATTAAATTAGAAAATGACGAAAAAATATGTGAACTCGATAAAGAATTAAAAACACGAAACTGGATGTTAGGTAAATTTGAAAATTTTAATTTAATAAGAGTTGTTGTTATGCCTCATGTTACTAAAATGCATCTCTCTCGTTTCATTGATGATTTAGAAATTGTTTTAAAAAAATTTAATTTTTAAAATCAAACATTTGATTTTATTCTTTAAAATCATTCCATGAATTGATTTCTATGGTCTTTACATCTTTTTCAATTAATTGAGAAATGAGATTTATTTTATCTAAAGTTAACTTATCAGATTTATTCCTATTTTCATATATAAAATACAAATCTTTATCTTGCCAATCTTCATCTTTTAATTCTTTAATTAACCGATTACATTTCTTTTGTATTCCAGGATTTATTTTTTCATAATCTTCTATGAAAAATGGTCCTCCTGATATAATTAATTTACGAGGATCAACACCAATATTTTTTAATATTTTTTTTGCAGAATTGGATGAAACCAATGCGATATTTCCCTTATTAAATAATACAGATATTTTTTGTTTTAATATTTCTATATTTTTTTCTATTTTTATTTGAGATTTTTGTTTTAAATAAGTAGAAAATATGATCGTTAATTTTTTTTTTAGAGCAAGTAATTTATTTTCAAATTCTTCTTGTAAAGAATCTGTTAATTCATAAGTTGGTGATATTTTTCGAATAATAACTTTTATATCGATCAAATCTTCGATTGCATCCAATAGGTTTTTTATTTCCTCTTTTTTAATTCTCATTTTTTCGAAATTTTGATATTAATTTATTTATTTTAATGAATAGAATTTTATTAAAATTCTTAGATTTTTAAATAATCTTATAAAAATATTTATGATTAAAACAATTTAATTATAAATAATTGAAATATAATTTCTATTGGCAATGAAGAATGGGTAAAAAAAATAAATCTAAGCTTGGAATAAAAACTGCGAGATTCTTTACTAAAACTTGTTCTAATTGTGGTAATGAATATCCAAATTGGTTTGTATGTTGTCCAGGTTGTGGAACAGCGTGGGATAAGGAAGAAGGAAAAGAAATTGTAGATTCCGAAAAATTAACTAAAAAAAATGTAAAAATTGTAGTGAAAATAACCGAAGAAGACTTTAATGAACCAATTAATACCGTTGATCTCATTTTTAGTGGAGATCAGGGGCAATCATGGTATAAGATGAAAATGGAATTCAAATCAGATTATTTTTTAGCAGAAATAATTGAGGTTCCTATAGGTGCGAGTATTATCTATTATATTGAAGTTGAATTAAAGAATGGAGAAAAAATTATAGAGAATAATGATGGAGAATATTTTATATATAGAGTTGGTACACATGAAATTGAAGAACCTAGAGAGATATCGAAAATAGAAAAAATAAAACAAATACCTTCTCGACCACAAGAATATTTTAAACCTAAAGATTCTTCTTTTAAAGCCCCTGTAACAAATAATGAGGAAATTAAGACAGAAGAAAATTTTGCTCCTGAGTATATTGAAAGTCCAAAAGAATTTTTTAAGGATTCAAAAGATTTAACTATTTTTGGAATACCCCAGACAGAAAAAGATCCTGATTTGAAAATATGTCCTAAATGTGAATCAAAAATAAAGAAAATGTGGAATATATGTCCAATTTGTGGACACCGAATTGAATAATCGAAGAAACATAAACATCTCTATTTTTTATCATTTATATTAATTTAGATCCACATTTATTACAAAAAGCATATTCTGGAGATAATTTTGAACCACATTTCTTACAAACAACTTGTTTTACTATATCAGCAGGAATTTCATTTAAGTTAGTTGTGTATGTAGGATATAAAGTAATTGCTCCTGAATCTTTTTCTAGATCTTCTATATTTGGAATTATTCTTAAATCTGAAGATTCAGTATCGTTTATTGGAGATGCAAATGGTACGAATGCAGTCTTTTTTTCTTCTTCTTTATATGTTGTTGATTTATAGTAAAGGGATTCAAACAACGAGGGAAGTTTTGAATTTTGCTCTTGTTCAATTTCTTGATATATTGGTGGTTCGACGATTAAATCTGCTTCCTTTGGTTGAATTACTTCTTTTTTTTCTTTTTTCTCCTTTTTCTCTTTTTTCTCCTTTTTCTTCTTTTTAGGTTTCTTTTTTTCTTTCTTTGCTTCTATAGGTTGTGGTATATAATCAAATAAAGAATCAGAGGCCTGTTCTCCTGATATACTAGATGAGCTAGGTTGATTAAAGGCAAAGGGAGGTGATTTTTCCGAGATTGGTTCTTGATCTTCAATAGATAGACCTGATTTAAACTGCTCTGGCCCTTCTATTGGAACGGGGGCATTAGAAGAGAATGGTATTGATTTTGGTTTGAAAGATTCGCTTACTAGTGGTTTTGTGGATGATGATACTTGAGAAAATTCCACACTTGCTCTTTCTTGCTGTAATTCCTCTGCTATTATCTCATCTGGAGTTTTAAAATCAAATTCAACTTTTTTATCTTTCTTAAGAGGTTCTGGGAGAGGTACTTCAGGTTCTATTTCTTGTCCAATTAGGGATTTTAAATCATCTGTTATCTTTTCAGATTCTGATTTATATGTTGGAGTTTGTGGTGCTTGGAAGAACTCTTGAGAGGATATAGGTTCAGTTTGTTGAGGGAGTTTATATTCAGGTTCCGGTTCAAATGAATCATATTCAGATGAGAGGGGAATTGGTGATTCTGGAGTAAATGGTTGTTCATACACCTCATTTGATATAATTGCAGGTTCTTGCCCTAAAGCAGGTGATACAAGGACTTGTCCAGGAGCACATACTTTACCTTCTGCGATTAATCTGTCCGGGACACCCTCACCAATCATTAAACAAGCAAGGATTTGAAAACAATCACCAACATTATCACCAGTTTTAGCAGAAGCTTCCATATAATATAAATTAAAATCTCGTGTAAAACTTTCAATTTCTTCCAAAGATACTGCTCTTTGTTCAATTAAATCACATTTATTTCCTACTAGAAGTAACGGGACTTCATTTTGTACATTTGCGCGTACTTCTTCTATCCATTGTGGTAAATGTTCAAAACTAGGAAGAGAAGTTAAATCAAACATAAGAAGAGCCCCCAAAGCTCCTCGATAATACATAGGACGTATAGAACTGAAACGTTCTTGACCCCCTGTATCCCATATTTGAAGTTTTGCTCTAATAATTTCTTCATCAGTTTCGACGGAAATAGTCCTAACGTGAAAATCTACTCCTATTGTCATTTTATAGTCTTCAGTAAAGAATCCTTTACTAAAACGGAGGGTCATAGCGGTTTTGCCGACTCCACCGTCACCTACAACGATAGACTTAAATAAGTAATCATAATCTTCTGCCATCAAAGATCTCCTTTTTATAAATATTTATTAGTGAGAAATAGTTAATATTAAATTTCTCATTATTTTCTTTTTATGTAATATAACTATTTTAAAAATTTAAAATTTATAATTTTTATTCAGATAAATACTGTTTTAATAAATATATTTAAAAATACAAAAATCTACACTATTTTATAAAATTTAAACTAATCCAACTATTAAAAATTTTTGAAAGAAAAAAATGAACTACTATTTGATCATAAATTCTTGAAAAATTGATTGATTATATAAAATTTTAATTTTCAGAAAGATTATATATTAACGAGAATAAGGATTTTATCATTCAAAAAACCAAGGTAAGCGGATTTGATAAGAAAAAGAGAAAATGAACCATATTTACAAATAGCACTTGATTTAGTTAATATAAATAGAGCTGTAAAGATTGCTGAAGAATCTATCAATGGTGGAGTAGAGTGGATTGAAGTTGGAACTCCCTTAATTAAATCAGAGGGAATGAATGCAATTAGAATAATGCATGAAAAATTTCCAAATAATGTTATAGTTGCTGATATGAAAACAGTAGATGGGGGGTCAATAGAAATTGAGATGGCAGCAAAATCAGGTGCAGATATAGTATTAATGCTTGGGGGTAGTGATGATGCATCTGTAACTGAAGCTATAGCTGCCGCACGTAAATTTGGCGTAATTTTAGGATGTGATACTATTGATATTCCTATGGATAATTTAATAAAAAGAGCTTTGAAATTAGAAGAATTGGGTGTTAACATGATTTGTTCTCATGTGGGGATTGATCAACAAACTATTTATGGTGGAGAAAAAACACTTGAACTTGCAAAACAACTAAAGCAAAAGTTAAAACCTACAACTTGGTTAGCAATCGCAGGAGGTATTAATAGTGAAACCGCAGCAAGTGCAAAAGAGCTTAATGTTGATGTTATTGTAGTAGGAGGTGCTCTCTACAAATCAGAGAATCCAGAACAAACAGCAAGAAAGATAAAGAAAGCTATTATCTCAGCAAAACCAATCGAAACTAAATTATTTAAAAAATATAATGAGTCTCAAATTTATGATGCTTTAATGATGGTATCAAGTCCAAATATTTCAGATGCGATGCATCGTTCAGGTGAAATGCAAGGTCTAAAACCTGTGTGGATTGGTACGGAAGAACATCCATTGAAATTCGTAGGACCTGCTGTTACTGTAAGAACTTACAACGGCGACTGGAGTAAACCTGTAGAAGCAATAGAGGATGCTAATAAAGGCGATGTTATTGTTATTGATGCTTGTGAAGGAAAAGATGCAGTTTGGGGAGAACTTGCTTCATGGAGCTGTAAAGTTAAAGGTATTGTCGGAGTTGTAATTGATGGCGCTGTTAGAGATATTGAAGAAATAAGAAAAATAAAATTACCCATCTTTGCAAAACATTTTACACCTACTGCTGGAGAACCTCGCGGATTCGGAGAAATAAATACAAGTATTATATGTGCAGGTCAGAGAGTTGATCCCGGAGATTGGATTGTGGGAGACGATTCTGGAGTTATTATTATTCCAAAAGTAAAATCTCAGGAAATAGCAAATAGAGCTATTGATGTTTTTGAAAAAGAAAATCGTCTTCGCGAAGAAATAAAAAGAGGATCTACTCTATCTGAAGTTACTTATCTAAAAAAATGGGAAAAACAAAAATAAGCCAAGGGAGGGATTTGAACCCCCGCAAATCAACTCTGCAGGCTGACGCTTTCGGCATAAATTGTACGTTTTTATACAACCGGGCTAAGCGACCTTGGCTTTTCTTTTTTATAATTAAAATTTGAAAGAAGTATAAAAACCTTATTTTATAAAAGGTTAAATCAAATTTTAATTTTATGAATTCACTGCTATAAAGGATTTTTCATTTAGCTTAAAGTTTTAAAAATAATAAACAGTGATTAGTTTAGATTATTTTTTAACTTATGATATTATAATAAAATTTTTCAGGATCAGGTAAATCAAGATTAAATTTATTAAAATAATTAAAAATATTTTTGATATCTCTTACTAAAAATATTTCTGCTTTTGGATGATGTACTGAAACTGCTTGAGAAATATCAATTATAACTGATTTTTGATTATGATATAAAATGTTAAATTCTGAAAGATCTCCATGAACAAGTTTTGCTTTCTGATATAGATCTTTTATAAAGGATAGAATTTCATCAACAAGGTTTTTTTTATTTGTAAGTTCCTTAATATCTTTTAATTTAGGCGCAGGAATCTGTCCAAATCCAATATATTCCATTAAGAGAATGTTAGATGATACAAAAATAGGTTCAGGAACGCTTAAATTAGAATTAAATGCTCTTTTTAGATTTTTAAATTCTTTTGTTGCCCACAAATATATAATTTTTGAAATATTGTTTGGAATTTTCTTAAATCTTGGATCTCCTATAATATAATTTTTCATCCATTTTGAGGTATTTCTATCTATTTTATAAATTTTGATTGCTATTTCTTTTCCATCAAAATCATATCCAAGATAAACATTTGCTTCTTTTCCAGCAGAAATTATCCCCTCAACGTAGTCTAAAATACCCTTCTCAAGTATTTTTCCTAATTGATATATTGTTCTCTCATCAAAAACGGATTCAAGTGCTGCTCTTTTTTTGGTTTTATCAATAATTTTAATTTTTCTTAAGTCTATACTTTTTTTTATTAAATCATCCACTTTTAAATTGGAAAAATTAGAATCTTCTGAAAATTCATCATCATCCTCATTATTTAAATTGTCTTCATCAAAATTCATTTAATCACCTTTTTTTAATAAAATTTAATGAATTATTGAAGAAAAATTCGAAATCTTTTACAATCTTTATATTTTTTTCATTTTTAAGGATTACTTTATTTTTAAGGATAGTTTCAACATTAAACTCCTCATTATTCATTAGAATTACATCATTTCTATTAAATGGTAAGAACTTTATTAAAGTCTTTAATCGGAAGATGTTCCTCCCTCTATTTATATCTCTTCCTACTAATTTTTTTGATCTTTTTAATATAAAATGTGAATTTCCTCTTAAATATGAAATAATATACTTCATTAATTCATTAGTGCTTAAATATAAATCTGCACCATTTTTTTGATTAACTACTTTTGAAATATAATGTCTAGGTTCTTTAATAAATAGTTTTTCAACATAATTATCAATTTTATCTACAATATCTTCAATATAATCTAATCTTTTTTCATCAGCAACCCTTAATTGAATAATAGATAAAAAGTAAGTACCTCCTCTCAAATTGACACAATTTTTACACAATTCATGATTAACATTAATACGTATCTCCTGTGAATACCTAATTTTTGGATTTTCTACTAAATTACCCTCTATTCTAACATTTAAGCATTTAAGGAGATCATTTGAGGAAAATTCTTTAGAATTTTCATCTAAAATAATTTCAAACTCAATATTCTCTTTTTTTAACGAATGTTTTAATATAAATCTTTGAATTGCATTTTTTACAATTTGATTCATTTCTGTGTTGTCCGATTCAAACCATTCTTCTTTCTTGGTATAATTTAAGCAATCTAAGCAAACCGAAAAAGAGAATTTGTTAGGTAATTCAAATAAAGGATGTTCTTTCAAATAACATTCAATACACATTCCAAAATGAGGGGAAAAAGTATCAATCTTTTTTCCGCAAATAGCACAATATCTATTAGGCATTAAAAAACCATCTTTAAAGCCATTGGAACACCATTTATTCGGTGCACTCCTTCTTCAGATAAGATTTTATAATTAATTGCTTCTTTTATAATTTTATCTCCAACAATATTAAAATAAGAAGCTTGTTTTAGGATTTTAATTGCCTCATCTATTTCTATAAGATCTCCCCCAAAAAAATAATTAGATATTTCGATTCTCAAATTACCCTCATGAAATACTTTACACAAAAGATCTTCATCACATATAGCAATAGTTTCAATTCCATCCTTAAAATGAACCTTAATATACACTTTCATTGTAAAATAAGAGTTTTTCTCTATTTTTCTTTAATTTCTATTCTTGCACCGCATGCTGTACATTTAAGGTACTGTTTTTTATTTTCTCTTATAACGGTTGTATCTGGTTTATTACAAATATTACATAAAACATATTCTTTAGCATATTGTTTTATTAATCTATTTAATACCTGTGGTTTGTAGTAACTCTTTAAAAATAATTGATTACCTCGGATTTCTCCCATAGTACCCGCTGTTTTTAAAAATATTCCACAAAAATGCTTTTTACTTCTATTAAGAGTAGATAATATTTTAGTAAAATTTGAGATATATGTATTTTTTCCTTCATAACGGAGTTCAACTTCAGGAATCTCAAATCTACTTGATTGTTTTACATTATCAGGAATTTTTTCATATGCTTTATCCAGAAGTTCACTATATTTATTTAAATCCATATTGATCATTAATAATGCAATAAGTTTAATATGTATAATATTAGATTCTTGAATAATTTTTCTATTTTTCTCATTCAAAAATGGAAAGATATTTAGAAAAACATCTTAATAAGACTGATATATATTATCATCTGATTGATATATCTTTGATTCAATTTCTAAATCCTTCAATAGATTTTTTAAATCTTCTTTATTTATATTTAAAAGATTTTTTAATTCTTGGAAACTCACACCCTCTCCTTGGAGAGTATGTTCTTCTATTGTTAGATATAATTCTTCTTTAAAATCTAATTCTTTAGAATTATTTTCGTGGAATAACGAATCGACATTTATTTCATTGATATGATTACTAATTTCAAAAACATCATCCTCAATCTCAGGAATATCTTTAATATCCCCTTCTTTTATTTGTTTTATTATTTCAAGATCACATAATAATGCAAAATTAGGATCATCTATCTTTTTAATAATTTCTGGAGAAATGGATGTATAACCCTTCCAATTTCTAATTAATCCAATTATATCAATTTTATCTCCTTTACTAAATTGCATATAATCTTCTGGATTTACACTCCATAAAGTAGCTCTAATCACCCCAGTACCATCATCTAAATGAAATTCAACTCTTATATTTGAAGAATTATCATCTAATGGATCATCTTCAATTAAATTTTGATTGTTTATGATTTCTTTTTTATCTATTATCGTAGCAGCAACTCTAATTCTTTTAATTTGACCAAAGATAGTGTAAAGTGATTTATCATTATTTGAATACTTTCCCTCAAGGATGTGCCCTATCCAACAACGGATTGCTGGGAATCTTCTAAATGTTTGTGCTTCACTCATAATTATATTTTACTAATTTCTTATTATTTTTAATTTATTATATTTATTATATAATATTTTAATTTTTATTCATAATTATTACTTTATGAATAATTAATAATACTTTTTCTTATATTTTGTTTAAAAGTAAATTTGAAGGAAAAATATAGCGGGGATTGGATTTTCAGTTTACTGGAAACCAGCTACTCACTTTTGAACCAATGATCTCAGGGTTTCTTAAAGGAACACAGTAGTTGTTCCATTTATGAGCCCTGCGGCATAAACCAGGCTAGCCCACCCCGCTTCTATTGAATAAATAATAAGTTAAAGTTTTTTTATATTCAAATTATTATATTAAACATATCTTTTATTCTTTATCTAAATAATACTAAGGTTATCAATTTTCTTAAAATTGTTAAGTAATAGTATAGCATCATAATAAAAGTTCATTAATAATTTGATACATAATCCTTATTTTAGCAAGCTTAATCTAAAAGATCTATTAAGTAGGTTATAAAGAATATGACCTCCAACTTCATTTCTAAGAATATTTAAAGCTCCTTTTAAATGATATTAACTATATTAATAGTTATATTTTTTAATATAGAATTGAATTGATAATAATGATTAAGTTATCAATTTAAGTTAGATTATAATGACAGATTCTCATAAATACATTTTTTTTGGACAAAACGTAGGATTAATCATCCATAGTAGTTCTAAACATAATCCTTTTCTTTATATTCAATGTATAAAAAGAAAAATTGGTGGAGACTGGGAAAAACCAAGTAAAGGGGAGGGTAAAGTTATCAAATTTTCATTGGAAGAGCTAGTTTGTATTATACAAGTTTTAAATCATAAAATAGAGTATTGGAATTCAAAACATTGTTATAATAATGTTGAAACAGATATCAATATTAATTGGGAAAACAAAGAATTTAATAGATTATGGATTAATATATCAAACTATTCGAAATTACTAAATTATGCTCAAGTGGAAATATTAAAAATTCTTTTAAAACATATTTTATATGAAAAAATAGAATTTTCAACCTCCATCATTAAAAGAAAAGGTATTTAATATAATATAATTTTCTGGTTAAATAGGATTTATTTTAGTTTTCAGTATGATTTCGAATTAATTTTTTTATTCGACGGAAACAGAAATTCTTTTTTAGACCTATTTAGAATTTTATACTAATATAGCATTCTTAATTGAAACAAGTATGTTATTTTAAGTTCAATTTATAAAATATTTCTAAAAACAAATAAATTTAATTTCTAATCTGAATTTAAAAAGTTAAGATTTTTACGAAATATAAGTTCAAATGATTTTTTTGGAAATATTAGAAGCTTTTATATTAAGTCCTTGGTTTATTGCTTCAGTTCTTTTTTGGATTTTTGTTTGCATATTGATCTTTTTATTGAGAAAAAAAAAGAAATCATACTATCTATTTTTCCCAGTTATGGCACTATTTAAAACAAAAAAATTGAACAAATATATTGTAAATATTGGAAAAAAAGCACCTAAATTTTGGAAGATTTTTTGGACAATTGGTATATTTCTTTCTTTTGGTTTCATGATATTTTCCTTTTGGATAATCTTCAGCAATTTATTTTTATCTATTTTTAATCTTATAAATCCACCTATTGAAAATGGAGGGGTATCAGATTTTAATATGGAATTTGCCTATTGGATTCTACCATTAATATTTTTATATACCACACATGAATTATCTCATGGAATAGCTGCCAGTGCAGAAAATGTAGATGTGAAATCAACGGGAATTATTGGTTTAGGATTTTTATTTCTTATTGGATTTGGTGCTTTTGTTGAAGTTGATGAGAAAGAGTTATTTTCTACTAAAGTTTCGAGGACCACACGTTTAAGGATTAGTGCTGCAGGAGCTCATATTAATATAATCACAACAGGTATAATTTTTCTCTTTCTTACAATATCTCCTTATCTAATATCTCCTTGTTATACAAAATCCTCTAAGATATTGAGGGTATTAACACCTGAGGAAGGAGGATTTAATTATGGAAATCTTACAAATAATGATATTATTTATGGAATAAAAAAAGATGGTACATCTAAATTTATAACCTTAGATGAATTTCAAGACACTACTTTAGATACTATATTATCAAATCAAACAACTGGAATCAATTGTACTGTAGGTGATGTCCTCAATGTAAAAGTATATAACGAGGATAGTAGTACCTTTTCTGAAAAGAATATTACATTAGGCCCTAAATATGAAACTGGAATAGCATTTGAATATATCAATAATTCAGCACTTAAAATATTCTATAATTATACCTCAAAGAAATATGTAAATATAATTATAACTGAAATTGAAGGAATAAAAATTGATCTTACAGAAGGAAACACTTTAGAAAAAAAACTAACTGAAATAAATTTGAAAACTATTGAATTGACTTCCAGTGATGGTGAAAATTATACACTAAATCTCAAACTTGATGGAGTATATATTGGAATTATAAGTAAATCATCATTTATGTATAAAAATGATCTTGGTCAATTCCTTACTAATTTCTTTCCAGAATTTATAACAAAGCAATTATCATGGTTTTACCTTTTATCAATGGGATTAATAATATTTAATCTTCTACCATTATTTATAACTGATGGAGATAGAATGGTAAAGGAAGTAATTAATTGGGGAATTGGAGAGAATTTTAAAGAAAAAAGAGAAAAAAAGGAGAAAATTTATTTTAGAAGAGAAGAAAAAGAAATAGAATTATCTGAATATAGAGTAGAGAAAATTAATTCAATTAAAATAATTACTGAAGATGGAACTCAACCAAGTATAAAGAATGAAATTATGTTAGGGAAAAATAATTATACGCTATTTGATAAAATAGGAGATGGATTTACATCAACTGTTAGGTTAAAACTTACTGATAACTCTCACTTAGAAGAAGGAGCTTTAATAGAAATAGATTATGAATATATACATGATGTAAAAAAGAAGAATAAAAAAATCATATTAAATACGATTCGTATCATAACTCTATTGGTTTTTATTATTAATTTCGTATTTCTTTTTTCCCAATTTGGATTTAGTTTATTTGGAATTTCTTTATAGTAAAAGAATAATGAATAATAATAGTGAGTTTAAGAAAATAAATAAAAAAGATAAATGTTCTTTTTGTAAAAAGAATGGGAATCTGTATTATAGAAAACATTCTGGACAATATTTATGTTCAGAGTGTTTAATTATGAGTATAGAAAGAATAATCTATAGAACAATTTCTAAATATAAAATGCTGAAACCAGAAGATAAGATTATAGTTGCCCTCTCTGGTGGAAAGGATTCTATAACACTATTATACAATTTAATTCAAATCCAAAAAAAAACTTATAAATCAAAATCATTAGTTGCATTATCTATTGATGAGGGAATTCAAAGTTATACACAAAGAAATTTAAAAATAGCTAGCGAATTTTGTGAAAAGTATAATATCGAACACAAAATAATCTCATTTAAAACACGAATTGGAAAAACACTTGATGAAATCATAGAGTTAAAGAGAACAAGGGATGATTTTAAATATCGCTGTAATTATTATTCTATTTTAAGAAATAGATTACTTAATGATGAGGCAAAGCAATTAGGAGGGACGGTTTTAGTATTAGGAACTAACCTGACAGATATATCAGAGACATTTTTAATGAATATATTAAATAATAAATTTCATCTGATTGGTGATCAATATGGTTTAGATGATAATAAAAAGATTTATAACTATTATATAAAAAAAGTCATGCCTCTAATGAAGATTCCTCAAAATGAGATTCTATACTACGCTAAATTAAAGAATTTGAAATATATTAATGTTCATTGTTTATATAGAAAACAATATCCCATTCTTAGAAAGAAAATATTAGAATTTATAGAAAATTTGAAAATAAAAAGTCCTGAAATAGAATTTAATCTATTTAATGGATTTATAGAACTATTAAAAGTTTTTAATAAGGAAGAAAAACAAAAAAAACTAAATTTTTGCATAAAATGTAATTATCCTACAAATAATCCTCAAAATTGCAATTATTGTAACATATTAGAGGACATTTACTAGATTCTATTTTATTAAGAATTCAGACATTTCTTTTAATTTTAAATATGTCCTTATTTCATTTCTGAATAATGGTACTTGGATAATATTTTTCTTCATTCTATTTTCGAAAATATCTTTTATTCTGCCAAGATGTTTATTCTGCATACTACGTCTACTATTACAAAAATCACACATTTCTTCAGATTCAGGAAATATTTGATTTACAACCATATTTGATACAGGAATTTTGTATTTAATTAATTCATTTAACAATCTCCCGGTCTCTGCTATTGCCATCTCTTCGGGTATCATTACTATTACAAAACTATTTATTTTAGGATTTGTAATATCATCCCTTGCATTAATTATTGATTCATTAAGCCGTTCTAAGAGTTCAAGAGAATTGTCTTTTTCCGATTTTTCTTTTTTGAATAAATTTTTAAACACTCCTAAGAAATTACCAAGTTTAAGTTTTAATCGTAATAATTTTCCAATCCACCCCGATAGTGTTTCAGGAAGAGCTAGAAATCTTAAAGTATGGCCCGTCGGTGCTGTATCAAAAATAATTAGATCAAAATCATGATCTGTTTCAATAAATTCTAGGATTTTAGCGAATGCTAAAGCCTCATCAATTCCAGGAGGATTCATTGATGAAAGTTCTTGGATCTCCCCCATTATACCATTATCATCCATTGCAGGAAGGCCTAAATTATCCATTGGATTAATTTTTGTCAAACCTTCAAATTCAGACATATTAGCTTTAGGATTAATTTCTAAAGCAGTTAGATTTTGAATTCCTTCTATAGGAGTAGGTATACCTGGTGGAAGTTCTAATCCAAGACAATCTCCAAGAGAGTGTGCAGGATCTGTACTAATTATTAATGTATTTCTTCCTTTTTCAGCAGCCCATATAGCAGCACTTGAAGCACAACTAGTTTTACCGACACCACCCTTTCCCCCAAACATCACAAATTTCAAATTTAATAATTCTTCCTTTAATTCCATTTAAAAAACCAAATATATTCTAATCTTTTTTCTTATTATGAATCTATATTTAAAAACCAATTGATAAGTTATTTCTTTTTTTTATATAAATATATGTTTAAAATGATAATTTATACCGGAGAATCGCAACAATTCCTCCAAATGTGCTAAATAATGTTTCTCCTTCCTCAGTTTCAGTAGAAATGATTTCAATATTAGCTCCTGTTTTTTCAGCAATTTCTCCAAACACTTCAATAATTGAATTGTTTTCACCAATTTTATATGTATTTGATGCACATTTTGGACAATTTTGTTCTTGATACAAAGATTCAATCTTATCCAATTCGGACTCTTTTATAATTTTAGCATCATCATGCCCACAGTTTGAACATTCAATCTTCACACGATAAAGATTTAATTTTTCCGACATAATCAAAGTATCTACAGCACCATAATCTAATGCTTTTTGAATATGTTCAATACCATATATCGCCAATTCTGAATCATTTGTTATTTCTTTCATAAATTTTTGCATTATCTGCTTTTCTTGAATATATTTAATATCTTCTATTTTATCTTTTACCTGTTCTAATAGAGCTCTTATTCCTTCTGCACCTCCATATCCTAAATCTACAGTATCCATTATTTTATCTCTCAATCGATAATCGAGAGTCTCATCCTTAACAAATTTTTCTTTTGAAAAACCAGGTCCTCCAATAAATATTCCTTTTAAATCTTCAATTTGCATGAAAATTTGATTAATTTCTTCCGAGATTCTACGATAAAAACCTTTTTCCTTTTCTTCCATATCTCGTTCATATCTTCTTTGAGATTGTCCTCCAGCTCTATGTTTACTATGTACTCCTGAAGTAAATTCTCTAACAACTTCAACTTTATTTCCCTTAACATATCCAACAGCAGATCGTTGTCTCCCTATCGTTATTAATCCATATGTTGCTTTTGGTTTCAACATATCATCTAGTGGCCAGAGTAAAAATTCATTAGCACAATGATATTTAAATGTAGGAACGATTTCAGGAGGATCTACAATATATAATTCATTTCTTTCAGTTCCAGGGGTATTATTTTGAGGAATTGCACCTGAAAACATAATTAAGCCATTTTCAGGTAATTCATTGATATTTTTTAATTGGCCTATCAAGGTTGAGATACCATCTAAGACATTTTTTCGTGTTAATTTAGATTTTATATTTTGACTTTCGCTAATTTCATTCTTTAAATAATTGGTAACATCAGAAACTTTTTTATTTGGGGGGATATAAAGTGAAATTAATTCAGTATGAAATCCTTTTTTCTCCTTAAGGTGATTAATTAATTTTTTTGTTCTATATAGTTTTAGATCAATACCTTTCTTTATAGCTTCTTGGCCCATAATTATCTACAAGAAAATTAATATAACAAAGATTATTAGTTTTTCCTTAATTTAAGATAAATATAGAAAAAATTGTCGAAAAGATTAAGAGAAAAAATTGCCAGAAAATGAAACTATTAATCAAAATATTCCTAAAGACCATCCTAGATATCAGAGTTTAAAATATCGTCATCAAATTATTGAAGGAATGAAAAATTTAGTCGTTGCTGAAGCAGGGCTTATAGCTCATGGTAGAGGGGAATGTTTTGATTATATTCTAGGAGAAAAAACAAATAAAGTGGCAAAAGAAGCGATAAAAGCAGCAATTGCAACATTATTATTAGCTAAAAATCCAATAATTAGCGTTAATGGGAATGTGGCAGCACTCGTTCCAAAACAAATAGTAAAACTTTCAAAGATAATAAAAGCTCATCTTGAGATTAATTTATTTTATCAAAAAAAAGGGCGTATTGAGGCTATAAAAAGCGTATTGGAAAAGGAGGGGGCTTCTGATATTCGAGGTGTTCTAAATGAGGATATAGTGGCAATAGAAGGATTAAAAAGTAATAGACGTTATGTGGAATCTATACTCAATGCAGATACCGTATTGGTTCCTTTAGAAGATGGAGATAGGACAGAGATATTGAAAAAAATCGGAAAAACAATAATAACTATTGATTTAAATCCAATAAGTCGGACTGCTTTAAATGCTGATATTACAATTGTCGATAATATTATCAGAACTATTCCATTAATGATAGAAATTGCTAAAGAACTCAAGAGAGAGAATATTGAGAGTCTAAGAAATATTGTAAATAATTTTGATAATATAAAAAATATCAAGAAAACTTTAGATTTAATAATTAATTATATTGAAAAACAGAAAATTAAATTAAAAAATAAATCTTAAATGATTATTTCTAAATAATATTTTTAAAAAAGATTAAAAATTTTTATTATTATACATCTATTATATCACAATTAATATCATTTATCATTATGGGTACAGAAAAAGAAGTTAAAACAAATGTTTTTAATGCTTCAGATATGAATTCAGATTTTATCATAAGAAAATGTACAGTTGAGGATTTAGAAGGTGTAATTGAAGTTAATGAAAGGGAATTACCAGAAGATTATCCTTATTTTTTTTATAAAAGTATTTTGGAAAATTATCCAGAGTCATTTTTTATTGCCTCAAAAAGAAAGAATCCTCAAAAAATAGTTGGATATATTATGTGGAGAATTGAGAGAACCCCTTCATTAAACGGATTAAAATTAATTAGTAAAGGTCATTTGGTATCAATTGCTGTTTCCGAAGGACATAGAAGAAAAGGAGTTTCCACAGCACTTTTAGATAAAAGTATGCCAGCTATAAAAAATGATAACATTTCAGAATATGTGCTAGAAGTAAGAGTATCAAATTATCCAGCAATCAATCTATATAAAAAGTTCGAATTTAAAATCCACTCAATTAAAAAAAATTATTATAGAGATGGCGAAAATGCTTATTATATGATTAAAGAAGTTAGAGAAGATTAAAATCTGATTTTTCCAAACCCTTAATCAAATAAGTTAATGTTTTATTTACTGGAACTTGAACACCTAAATCTTTTGCATATTCAACAATCTTACCATTAATAAAATCTATTTCTGTTTTCTTACCTTTTAATATATCTTGGAACATAGAATTAATATTAGTTTTGGTTTTTACTGCTACATTATAACTTAAAACAACATAATTTTTATCTGGGATTTTAACATTTATTAATTTTGCAATCTTTATTGCTTCTTCTATTGCCTCTTTCATTAAAGTTTTTAATCCTTTTATTTCTAAGATTTGTCCATTTTTCAGTCGACTTAGGGTACCAAATGCATTAATTCCAATATTTACAAAAACTTTCTCCCAACAATTTATTAGAATATCATTAACAATTTCTGTTTTAATGAGGGAAAGATCAAGCAAATCTTTTAAAACCTTTAAAGCAATTAAGGATTGTTCTTTTTCAGATTTCAATAATATTTTTTCCTTAAAAGGAAAACCAATTTTCGTAAATCCTTTACCAGTATGTTTAACTTCACCAGGTTTAGTTAAAAGTGCTCCATGAGAAGTTACCACCCTGATAATCTTTAATTCAGGAAAAAATTTTTTTACTATTTCTTCATTTCCTATTCCATTTTGCAATATTACTAACCATTTAGTATGATCTAATATTTTTGAATATTTTGATAGAATAATTTCAAGATCATAAGCTTTAGAGCTTAAAAATATATAATTAAAATCTTTAATATCGTTTTCAATGAATTTATTATAATATTCTTTCGGATTAGTGAACCCTAAGATATTTCTAATTTTTATTTTTTTTGAATCTTTAAATATTACTAAACCTTCCTTATTGATTATTTCTATATGTTGTTTTCTTCCAAAGAAAATAACTTCAGTTATATATTTTTTTGATTCTAAATTTGCTAAAGATCCACCAAATAGACTCCCTATTGATCCTGCTCCAATAAATCCAATTTTAATTTTTCTTTGATACAATTATCTGCACATAGTTTTTTAATTATAGATTGTTGTATATTGATTTCTATTCAAAATATTTATCTAAGGTTGTTTGTTCTTTCGATAAACGACCAAACTTTTTATTTCTAATTTCAAGAGCATTAATATCCTCAGGATTATTTCTAGGTTTAATATCTAATTTATTCATCATCATTAGAGAGTTTTTAACAGCATAACCTGAAAAATGGTTATTAAAGTAAATATTAGTGGATTTAACCAAAGATATAACTTCTTTAAGCTTTTTAGCATAATTGTGTATTTCATCATCACTAAACAAATAATTAAACCATATTTTATCTCCAAAACCATG
>Ga0315549_1001365_pt1 | contig 25632 bp, 19 predicted proteins | sample SalMarSW160200MG_FD_203101 | JGI IMG/M metagenome (GOLD analysis project Ga0315549, IMG submission 203101) | Salt marsh sediment microbial communities from the Plum Island Ecosystem LTER, Massachusetts, United States - Salt Marsh Sediment SW1601-200 ... | reverse complement strand
CTTCCGATTTGGCAATAATACTTTTGATCGGCGGCCTGTTGGTTCTCTGGAAGAGTGCCGAGCTGCTTGTCTCCGGCGCAGTCGGCCTGGCACAACGGCTGGGAGTCAGCTCACTTGTCATCGGTCTGACCGTTGTGGCGATGGGGACATCGGCTCCGGAAGTCGCCGCGAGTATTGCCGGCGTCCTGCGGGAGGCGAACGGCGGAGATCTCGCAGTCGGCAACGTCTTCGGCTCCAACATCGCCAACCTCGCACTGGTCGGAGGGCTTATCGCCCTTATCCGGCCGTTAGCTGTCAGGAAGCAGACGCTGCAGCGGGAAGTGCCCGTCATGCTGGCAACGGCATTGCTGCTCTGGCCCATGTTGCGCAATTCAGAAATATCCCGAATCGAAGCGGCGGTTTTACTGATTGTCTTTGTAGCCCTCATTTTGTTGATAGCACACATTGCACGTAAAGAAGCACAGCAGGCGAAACTCATAACCAGCAGTCTCGAAGCAGCAGCAAAATACGAGGTGACAAGCACCCTCAAAAGTGTAATTTTCGTCATCATCGGCTTGGCAGGGCTTGCTGCAGGAGCGAAAATGACCGTCGAGGGTGCGGTTTTCATCGGCATACGTGTCGGCCTGAGTGAAGGCGTTATCGCCCTGACTATGATCGCACTCGGGACTTCTCTGCCGGAGCTTGTCACCTGTGTCGTCGCGGCGGTCAAAGGTGAGCATGATATCTCCGTCGGCAACCTCGTTGGCTCCAATATATTCAATACCCTGCTTGTTACCGGAGCGGCGGGGGTGGTCAGACCGTTCGATGTCTCCGCCCGGTTCGCCGGCGGGATCGATTACTGGATTATGATTTTCGTCAGTGCTGTCTTTACTGCTCTGATAATCGTCGGCAGACGTATTGTCGGCAGGATTTCCGGTGTCGTTCTGCTTTGCGGTTATTTCGCATATATCATCTACCTGTTCGCATACGGCTCACCAAATATTTAAGCCCGCCTATTGGCCATGATATTTTTTGATTCCCGGCACAGGTCCGGGGGCTAATTGAACATGTCCTAAGCGGAGTCGAAGGATTGGGTTTGTTTTCTTACCGGCTAAATATCCGAAAACCGCCGTTTTTCTCGTAATCTTTTTATTCCAAAGAGCTTATACTAAATTGCCTATTTTAACATTGGGTTTGTTTTCGATTTTTTTGTTAATAAGAGAATTAGCGAATTGGTGAATTAGTTAATTAGCCGTCATGAATTTCAAATCTCTAATCTCTTATTAACTGATTCGCTAATCAACTTGATGAACTTGAATTGCTCCCCCATAATTAACTCAAAACTCACAATTCAAAACTAAAAACTATCATTTTGTTAGCAATCTTACAAAATGACCCCCCTTAATGCAACAAAAATCCCCGTTTTTGGCCGAAAAATGTCCATGATTCGGAACTGTTAGGGTGGCAGCCACTGAATGAGTTTGCCCAAAAGGGCGAAACGAATGAAGTGGATGGGAAAAAGGCGATAATCAAGCAATTTGGTGTGACTCCATCACACCCTACATCATTACTCGTTCCATTTTTCTGGGATTGGTTCGAGGAGGACGCCGCGGCTGCGAGAATAATCCTTTGACTGGACGGCGCCAATGATACAACCTTTGTTGTTGATATCCGTCAGGTAGAACTCTTCCTTCCCGCCGATCGAAACATATCCATTTAGAGAAATCCGGCCCAGATTCGGATCCTGGAGATAGTTCCTGGCGGCAGGGGTGAACAATGTCCGGCCGAACACTTTGAATGCGTGCCCGCCCTCTATGAAGACTATCTGGTTAACATCATTCATTTTCAATGAACCTGGCGAATTCAAATTGAATTGAAAAAGTTTTGTCACCCCTGAATCAGGATGCCAGAGACCAACATCGAAATTGCTCGGTCCCGTCCGCACAACGCCTGCAATGAAATCCTTATTGTTAATCTCAATGAGTCCGCGAACTGGCATTGATGGGGAGGTAGAAGTCATACCCTCATTGACATTGACTAATCGCGGACCACCCATAGAAAAAACAATGACCTGGCCAGTGTCATTAATAGACCATGCACGTGTATTTGTTGTGCTGGTAACCGTCAGGTCCCGTATGCCGTTAACGGCATCCCAGACGAAGGCATGGAGTACATCGGAAGCGGTTTCGACGCCACCGACAACCTGACCGTGGTTATTGATTCCATGAGCTTCTGCCCTCTTGCCTCCCAATGTGGGGAGGATGCACCTGCCACGGTTCGGATCCCAGAAGAAAGCACGCTGTTGACCGTTCGGGTCCTGCATCGTAGCCGCTATCTGTCCGGTATTATTGATATAAACCTGGTGGTTAATGACAGGTCCCAAGTCCTGGATTCCTTTTTCTCGGTCCCAGAGAAATAAATGGGGATTGCCCCTTTTGACCTCTGATAATCCGGTAATTTGCCCATGATCGTTGATAGAGGATGGTATGGTAAACTGCCCGCCAAGAGAGGGAAGATATGTAACTCTGTAAAGAATGGGCCGTTTCGGCCGAAGGATGGTAACCAGAATACCCACAACAAGAACCGCTGCACAGAGCAACAGGATAATGAAGCGTTTTTTCTTCATTCGAATTTTCCCATCCCGCACTTGGTTTTCTTAACAGATGCTTTAATACCTGCGTGTTTGGCATCTGTATATTTGAGCCTATCAAATGTAAGAATGCATGTCAAGTAGTGACAGTGATACTCTGGATATGTTTCTTTGAATAGGAAATAGACGCCGGATTATTCGGCCACTGCGAGCCAGTTATCGACGAAGACGGCGAGATCGAGTGCATCGATTGTTTTGTCGGGAGGATTGCTTATGTCGCAATCAGGATTGTATTGAGTGTCACCGGAGATAGTTTGCCAGGTGGAAGCCAGGACGGCGAAATCCGCCGAATCGATATCGCTGTCGCCGTCGAAGTCACCAATATATACGGCGGTAAAATCAACGCCCCAGACATTGCCGGAGACAGGCCTGTCGTTCAGAGATTCTCCGGTAGTAACAGTCCGGCCGGCAAAAATAAATGTACCCGATTTCGGCCGAATAGTATAGGTCGTATTCGAGTTCAGGCCGTCAAAGGCATATATCCCTTTTTCATTAGATCGGGCGGTAAAAGAACTGTCGCCGTCAATAGATTCGACGTAAATAACGGCGTCGGATATCGGCCTATTATAAATATCGAAAACTCGGCCACTTATTACCTCTCCGTCGCCGACTTGTGTCACGCGGATATTGTAAATGCACTCGTTGATGGAGGTATATTCATATCTGTCCGTATCGATTGTAGGCAGATTATACCATGCGTCATCGAGACCGGCCCATCCCATATTAAGATGATGGTAGAGGGTTGAAAATATATAGCCGTACCCGTCGCACAAAACGGCGTGGCCGCCGCCCTGACGCTTGACGGCGAGAATTACCGGCGAGCCGGCGTCGAGGTTGGGATTTATCATCTCGATTAATCCGGGGCCGATGTTTTCGTTAGAGTTATATCCGTTGACGGCGTTGCCGTACTGGAAGATTGTTGTCAGTGCATCTTTTGTCAGGTAAACTTCGGCCGAAGACATATCCGAGCCGTAATTTGTCCCGACTGAAATTCCCGCATCGTAACACAAAGCCCCGATAGCCTTTCGCCCGGCTTCGGCCGTGTTGCAATTAGGGTCCGTCGGCATCGCGGAGAAATCGTATGCACCGCCGGAACCGTCGCCGCCGCGAGTAGATGCTGTTTGCAGCTTCCGGTCGAATTCAATAACAATGCGATTGGCACCAATCGGTGAAACCGGATATCTATGGAAACGAATCAACTGGGCCATTGCCGTAGCGACACAGCCGCAGGGGTATTGCCCGGGCGTGTAATAATTGAAACACTCGAGAGCGGGATTCGTGCAACAGCCCGTCTGGCCCCATCTGCTTTGTATCAGAGGCGGGACTCGAATATCGGAAATCGATATCTGGCCCATCAGGGCGAATCCTGAGCCATCCTGCTCGGCAAGGTTTTGAAAGTATCTCCATTTATTCTGAGTATTAAGTACGGCAGAATTACGAACTGCCATCTGAAGACCGAAAGTTCCCTGAACCGTCGCCATCCGGTTGTTAATATCGCCGTTAACCAGAGCACCGAGCGGATTAACATCTGAAGGGTCGTAAGTGTCACTGTCGGAAAAAGCGATGATCGGTTCGACCATGTCATTGGCCGATACAATTACAAAACCGCCGGATTGCAAATAGACGACGTAATAAATCGGCTCACCTGACTCGGCGAAGAAAGTCTCGATCTCCGCCACGTTTTGTTCCAGCTCCGGATAGAAAGTTTGAGCGGCTGTTTTAAGCCAGCCCGTGACGACTTTCTGAGCCTGATCGTCGGTTGTAGGCCGTGCCGGTGATATACCGCACAGAAACAGCAGCAATATCAGGATGGTTTTAATGATTGTTTTTGTTCGGATTATTTTTCAACTCCATCCTATAACAACAGGACTTTCCCCATTATATGTATGAAAATAAATCCCCCCGGCAGGACAGGCAGGAATCATACAAAAAGAAATTCCTCCTCCTATATACCGGCAAATTTCAACAGTTATTATATAATTTTTACCGCTTATTGTCAAGGTATTTAAGTGCAATTCAGCGATATGATGTTCCCCTGATTTTGCACTTGCTTTCGGGGCCGTTTGCTGCTATATCTTTCGATTATTATGACACATTTAACGGTTCCCATATCGGCGCATAGTCTCGATGAGGCAACCAGGCAAATTAAAAAGGCAAAAACCGCCGGTGCCGAGATGCTCGAATTACGCATCGACTATCTTGAGGACCTTTGTGTCGATTTGATAAAAAAGCTAATCGTAGATATAAAAAGCACAAAAAGAAAACAGTTGCCGATTATTGTAACCTGTCGTGACAAGCAGCAGGGCGGGGCGATAGATTATTCTGTCCGGCTTCGGACCGAAGTGCTCATCGCGGCACTGAAAGCCGGCGCCGATTTTATAGACTTCGAATATGATAATTTTCTTACAACCGAACATCAGGAAAAAATCAGACTGGCCCTGTCACAAAGCTCCAAGGGAAGATTGATTTTATCGGCACATAATTTCGAGACAAAATTCCCAGACATAAACAAGCTGTTCCGCAGCATCTCAACGATCTGTCCGGGGACAATACCCAAATTAGTCTATACGGCCAATCACATCAACGATTGCTTCGATGCGTTCGATTTACTTCATCGCACCAGCGGTGAACGCATTGTTTTCTGTATGGGCCAGGCCGGTCTTATCAGCAGAATCATCGCGAAAAAGCTCGGCAGCTTCGTGACTTTCGCAAGTATCGACGCCGACAGCGCAACAGCGCCGGGCCAGTTGAATATCAGGGAATTCAGGGAATCATACCGCTATAAGGATATCCAAGCCGATACGGAACTCTTCGGTGTGATTGCCGATCCGGTCGGTCATTCACTCAGTCCGGCGATTCACAACGCCTGCTTTGCCGAAATGAAAATGAACCGGCTGTATCTGCCGCTTTGGGTCCAGGGAGACAGGCAGGAATTCGAGACGTTTTTAAATAATGTTCTCCGGCGAAAATGGCTGAACTTTCGGGGTTTTAGCGTGACAATCCCGCACAAGCAAAACGCACTGGGTTATGCCGGGATAAATCAGGGTTTCATCGAGCCTTTGGCGGAAAAAATCGGGGCGGTCAATACGCTTATCATCCGATCGGACGGCAAAGTCAAGGCCTACAATACCGATTACACCGCCGCTCTGGAGGCGATTATGTCCGGGATGAAAATCAAAAAAGCCAAATTGAAAGAGCTGCCTGTCGCCGTAGTCGGCGCCGGCGGCGTAGCGAGGGCCATAGTTGCCGGACTGAGTGACGCCGGCGCGAAAATAAAAATTTATAATCGCACACTCGAAAAAGCTGAAAAGCTCGCTGCTGAATTCAACTGCGAGTTCGCACCTTTGGACGATTTGGAAAATCTCGATGCGAAATTATTGGTCAACTGCACCAGTATCGGGATGCACCCGGATGTCGAGGCAACGCCGGTTCCGAAAGAATACCTCAATAAAAGTATGGCGGTTTTCGATACCGTTTATAATCCGGCGGAAACTCTGTTACTCAAAGACGCTAAAAAGAAAAGGGCAAAAAGAATCGACGGCATATCGATGTTCGTCAACCAGGCAATGGCACAATTCAAGCTCTTCACCGGCACCGACGGCGATCCCGAACTTATGCGAGAGACCGTATTGGAGAATCTTTAATTTCGCTGAATTACTTATTGCTCCACGACGATGATTATTGGTATTATTAAAATCTATTGGGTGGCAGCGTCAAGGTCGAAGACCCTGGCGATGGCTGCTTGATGTTAACCTAAACCATCCCCAAGCTGCGCTTGAGGCTGCCACACTGTTGTTGGAATGACAAAGAGTGAGAAAAACGCAAATGGTGGCGATGAAACAAATAAAAGAATTTGGGCAGCGGATTGGGATTCAGTTCGGAGCTGAACGAGTGATACTGTTCGGCTCTTATGCTCAAGGCACACTATCGGCCGATTCGGATATCGACCTTTTGGTGGTCGCCGATACCACTCTATCTCCACCTGAACGTTACCGTGCGGTTAGACGTCTGTTGGCAAACGTGCCCTCCAGTTTTGATATTATTGTCAAGACTCCGGAGGAATATTCTCGCTGGCGATCTGTAGTAAATAATATCGTCTATTTTGCAGATAAATACGGAAAAGTTATTTATGAATGAGCAGACTCTTGAGGCTGTTCGGCAATGGCTGGCAAAACGTTTCAGCGATATTTTGCTTGTGAAACTGAAATAGCAGATAGTAGTAAGTCCTATTCTTGAAATTGCCCGGCGCGAAGGCATTATCATTGATGCATAAAGCATAAACCTTTAGAATCCACATGCTTTTGCAGCCTAATTTTCACCTTTCTTTGGTCTATTCCTAATCTTATTGCCGCAGGAGTTTTATGTGAAATAAAGCTTGCAAATGCCTGTGAAGGGATTAATATGTATCCGGTTATGTAAATTTTGACGGGAACGAGGTTACTATTTTCATCCATTTGAAAGGAGCTTATTATGACTCGGTCTTATAGAAATTTGTTCGTTTTTGTTATATTGTCTCTTTCAATAAGTCTTGTATGTTCGAATACATGCAATGCACAAGGCTCATCGGCACAAAAGCTGACGACGGTCGTGCCGGACGATGTGCTGGGTTTTATGGCTACAAGCGGGGCGGATGAGTTAAAACCTGCCTTCGAAAAAACTGTCCTAAACCAGATATGGAAAGATCCGGGAGTACAGACTTTTTATCAGGCCGTACATAAGGAGCTAATGGCAAAATTCCAGCAGGAAATTGGCGATCCTACCGCAGATAAGACTGTTGATACCGTAATGAACTTTGCTGAACTTATAAAAAATCGGCCGGTCATTTTTGGTGTGGCACAAAAACAAGCACAGGATGGCCCGCCTTTCTACGGTTTTGCCATTCTGGATGCCGGGAAGCGCAAGGCGGAGATTGCCGCAGCTTTGACTAAACTGGAAGGCATGGCGGGCGAAGGGGATATTATCGATGTAAAGGTCGGCTCAGCAACATTACACGGTCCGAAAGATGACGACGATGTTCCCAGTTACTGGGGCTGGATTGAAAACTACCTCGTATTTGCAATAAACGACGGCGAAGGACTGGCTATAAAGTATTTACAAGGCGCACCGATGAGCAGGCCGATGCCGAATTATCTTCAGAAAGTCCCGGCCAATAACGACGCACTTGCAGTGTACGTTAATCCCGAAAAGGCATTACAGCTTATCGGCGCCGTCGCAAAGGCGGAAGGTGGCGAGGAAGATTTCGCTACTGTGAAAGCCGTAATTAAGGAGCTTGGCTTCGATAAAGTTAAGACCCTGACGTCAAGAGTCGGTTTCGAAGGTTCTAATCTCGTAGTAAATGAACTTATAGAGATTCCGGAGCCTCGAACAGGAATATTTGCAAATATCAAAACAATCGATATGAAAATGTTCGATACGGTCGATGCCCGCGCTATGAGTGCGGCGGCTTTCAACTGCGACTTCTCAGGAATATATGATACGGCAATGAAGGCAGTTAAAGCCGCAGCCGGTGAAGACTTTGCCGAGGTCCAAGAGGGAATCGCCGAAATGGAAGAGGAACTCCAATTCAAGATTCGTGACGGCCTGCTGGAAAGTATCAACGGGCAGATGCTTATGTATGCTCTTCCCGGCGGGATTATGGAGCAATCGCCACAGGGCGGATTTGTAGTTATCGCCGGATTAAAAAATGCTAAGCTTTGGGCCGAAACTCTCGCTGCTCTCGGAAAATTCGCCACCGAAAACAGTAATGGTATGGTGCAGATCAGTTCGCAGGTTCAAGACGGCAAAACCATACACACCTGGGCGGTAATGCCCCTTGCGATGGCACAGGTTATGCCATGCTGGACGATCTCAGGTAACAACGTCGTTATCGCTTCGAATCCTGCGTTATGCAATCTTGCAATTGAGCAGATGAGTTCAGGCAAAAACTCTATTCGCAGCACCGAAGGATTCAAAAAAGCCACAGCCAAGCTGCCCGGGAATCTGTTATCTGTGCAATACAATGACTCGAAGGTCCAGTTTAATCAGACAATGATGAGCGTCCAGCAAGTTTGGCCGATGTTGACGATGGCCGCGACGAATGCCGGATTAAAGCTGCCGTTTATGCTGCCTTCGCTGACACATATTGCCGAAAAGATGGGGCCTTCCATACAATATTCATGGTATGATGCCCAGGGACTTCGTTCGCATTATCGAGGAGCCGGAATCGAACAAAGCATCGGAGCAGTGGTCGGTGCTGGAGTAGGTATTGGAGTTATGATGCCTGCCCTGGCGAGAACCCGCCAACAAGCTTTTCGGATTACTTCGGCGAGTAATCTTTCCGGTATAGGTAAAGCGATGCTCATTTACGCGAATGATTATGACGATCAATTTCCGCCGAACCTACAGGAGCTTATCGATAAATGTGAGCTGTCCCCTCAAACACTAGAATCGAAACGAAAACCCAAAGGCTTTACCGGACCCAGCTATATATATATCACCGGTCAGAATGTATCAATGGAGCCGGGAAATATAACTGTTTATGAAAATCCGACGTATTGCACCGATGGATTGAATGTTCTATTTTTGGATAGCCATGTCCAGTGGATGAAGCCGGATAAATTTATCAAAGACCTAAAAGAAACTTACCAAAGGCTCGGCCGGGAAATGCCGGAAGTAAAATTCAAGAATTAAGCTAAAAACAATCGACAGCTACAAATCTTAGAAGCTGTGTTCTATGGGCAACGTATAAAGTACGATATTGTCATTCTAACCTTATGTCTGTCAAAATCTGAAGAGAAAAAATATGAATTTCGTCAATATCACACCCCCGGTTTACTTATTTCTTGCTATATTTTTTATGGCACTTCTGCATTTTCTATTTCCGGGGATTAAAGCTGTTGTTCTTCCATGGAAACTCTTCGGCGTGTTGCCGTTGGCTATTGGGGTCATTATTAATCTCGTTGCCGATAAATCATTCAAAGAACATGTAACCACCGTAAAACCCTTTGAAGATTCCACATCGCTGATTACGACCGGCGTATTTCGTATTACAAGAAATCCGATGTACCTTGGTTTCGTGCTCATTCTTTTGGGTATTGCGATATTACAGGGATCGCTTACGCCGTATGTGGTCATTTTAGTGTTCGTAATTTTTATAGATACCGTTTTTATAAAATACGAAGAAAAGAAGCTGGAAAGTACTTTCGGTCAAGCCTGGCTGGATTATAGAAAAAAAGTCAGACGCTGGATATAAAATTAGCGACCAGCCACACATATTAAAAGAAATCCCGGAATCAATAATCTACATCGTAAAAACCATAGCTTTTAATTGTTTTTACTGCTGTTTGTCGATATAATTCACAAAATATATGAATCCGCGGTAAAACCGCAGGTAAGATTGAAATTCTTTATTTTTGGCTTTAATTGGGAAAGATTGAATGGCAAAAAGTGGAAAAAAAGGTGAAAAGGTCGTCTTAGCTTATAGCGGCGGCCTGGATACGAGCGTGATTCTGCCGTGGCTTAAGGAAACTTACGGTTATGAGGTGATTGCTTTCGCCGCTGAATTAGGGCAGGGCGATGAATTGGCCGGTATCAAACGCAAAGCTCTGGCCAGCGGGGCGGTGAAATGTGTGGTAAAGGACCTGCGAAAGGAATTCGTCACTGATTATCTCTGGCCGATGCTCAAATCCGGCGCGGTTTATGAAAACGGGTATTTATTGGGTACAAGTATCGCCCGGCCGTTAATCGCCAAACATCAGGTGGACGTCGCTCACGCCGAAGGTGCAACCGCCGTTGCACATGGAGCAACCGGCAAGGGTAACGACCAGGTGCGTTTCGAGGTGACCTTTATGGCACTTGATCCGTCATTAAAGATAATCGCACCGTGGAAGGACCCGAATTTTACACTTACCTCACGCGAAGCGGCGGTGAATTATGCCAAAAAGCATAATATCCCCATCGAGCAAAGCAAAAAGAAGATTTATTCCCGCGACCGCAACCTATGGCACATCAGCCATGAAGGTGCGGACCTGGAAGATCCGGCCAACGAGCCGAAGGACGATTTGTTTGTGATTTCGAATCCGGTTTCAAAGACCCCGAACAAGCCGGATTACGTCAGTATAGGTTTCGAGCAGGGCGTACCTGTATCACTAAACGGCAAAAAAATCGACGGAGTAAAGCTGATTGAAGCATTGAATGAAATCGGCGGCAAACACGGCGTTGGACAGGTTGATTTGGTAGAGAACCGGCTGGTCGGAATGAAATCCCGCGGTGTATATGAAACACCGGGCGGAACGATACTCGTTACGGCACATAACGCGCTTGAGAGCCTGGCACTCGACCGGGAGACAATGCACTACAAACAGCAAATAGCCTTGAAATACGCCGAGCTGGTTTATTACGGCCTGTGGTTTTCGCCGTTACGCGAGGCTCTTGACGCTTTTGTCGATGTGACGCAGCGTAATGTCGCGGGCGAGGTCAAATTGAAGCTGTTCAAAGGCCAATGCAGTTTCGCCGGTGCGACAAGTCCGAAAAGCTTATATCGGACGGACTTAGCCAGTTTCGTGATGGGAGCCGAATACGACCCGACCGATGCGACAGGTTTTATACGCTTATTCGGCCTGCCGGCGAGAGTCGCAGGAGCAATAAATCGAAAAAAGTGATTAATTTTTTTAAATTCGGATATAGGGATATGTACTATGAAAGAAACGCTTTCTGATATAAAGCAGAAAATAATAAATGGCGTTTACAAAAATGAAGAACATATCCGTTTATCTTTAGTTGCCCGCTTGCTTGCAGAATTAGGATGGGATATATGGAATCCAAGTGAAGTTTATACAGAATTCAATCCAGTACCATATGAGGACAAAACAAAAATTGATATCGCTTTATTTTCAACATCACGTAAACCCGATGTTTTCATAGAGGTTAAAGCTCTTGGCAAGATAAGAAGCGATTTAGAAAGGACAGAAATTCAGGTAAGAGATTATAATCGAGACAATGGAGCTTTATTTTGTATTATTACTGATGGGCAAAATTGGCGTTTTTATTTTCAACCGGCCAGATGCAGATTTTCAGAAAAATGTTTTGAATCATTTGACTTGTTGGATGATGATTTGCTTGATATAGAAGAATCTCTCAAGAGGTTTCTTTCTAAAGATTCAATTGAAAATGGAAGTGCTGCAATTGAGGCCCAAAAATACTTACGTATTAAAGGGATTGGAAAAGTCATAAAAGATAAGCTTCCCGAAGCCAGGAGGGCGGTTTTAATATCTCCTTATCCAAGCTTGCCGGAAGCTCTTATGACATTGGTTGTTGAAGATAGTCCAGAAATTACTTATGAAGAAGTACAGAAATTTTTAAAAGATTTTGATTCTAAGCCAATTTCAGGGCAATTACCAAATAAATCATATAATACTTCATCTGATTTTAGTCCTGTGGTTGAACAAAAACAATGCGATGCATATAATCCTCCAAATCTTTATTTTACAAAGATATTGGACGCAAGGATTGATAACCAAAGAGCAATCAATTGGAATAACTTATTAAGTTGTGCTATTAAATTAGCATTGCAGAGGGAAATTTCTGTTCGTGAATTGCAAAATATTATCGGTTATTGTGTTGAAGAAGGGCAAAAGAATATAGACGGTTTTTCTCCTTTACCTGGGACCAATGTTTCATTTGCTCATGTTGATGCTAATCGTGCTTGGAATCATACATTGGCTTTAGCCCAAAAACTTAAAATAGCAGTTTCAGTTAAATTTAGATGGCGTGAAAAACCAAATGCGGCTTTTCCTGGCAAAGAAGGAAAACTATATTGGAAACCATAGAATTAGTATGAAAATATGTAAATTATAATTATGGTGGCGATAAATCAAATAAGAAAATTCGGAAGACAGATCGGCGAGCAGTTCCATGCTGAACGTGTCATTCTGTTTGGATCTTATGCTGAGGGTAACGTTACTACCGACTCCGATGTTGATTTGTTGGTCATCGGGCCTTTTAAAGGAAGAAGCGTTGATAAATCCGTGGAAATTCGTATGAAATTGCGGCCACAATTTCCCGTGGACATTCTTATAAAAACCGCTGAAAAAGTACATAAGCGAATTAAAATGGGCGACTGCTTTATGAGAGAAATCCTTGAAAAAGGAAAGGTGCTTTATGAAGCCGATAACCGCTGAATGGGTTACCAAGGCTGAGGCGGATTTTGCCACTGCACAGAGAGAGAGTCGTGTCAGGAAAAATCCCAACTATGACGGCATCTGTTTTCATTATCAGCAATGCGCTGAAAAATATCTCAAAGCCCGCTTATGTGAGGCAGATATTGCATTTGGTAAAATTCACGACCTCGTTGCATTGTTGGAAAAAGTTCTTAAGATCGAACCGAATTGGGAAATTTTTCGTGAGGATCTTGCTTACCTATCGGATTTTGCCGTGGCGTTTCGTTATCCCGGAGAATCCGCTGATAAGAAATCTGCAACAGAGGCTAAACAACTTTGCAGCTTCTTTCGCAAAGTAGCTCGTAGTGCATTGAGGTTAAAAACGTAAAAATAAATTCGCAAAGGATTGCTATGGCGGTTCCGGATTGGATTTGGTTTGTTTTTATTTTTGCATTCGGCTGTTGTATCGGCAGTTTTTTAAATGTCGTAATTTATCGGATGCCTCGCGACAAATCAATTATTACTCCGCCTTCGGCGTGCCCGGGCTGCGGCAAACATATTCGTTTTTACGATAATATCCCCTTGATTTCCTGGCTGGTTTTGGGACGGAAGTGCAGGTATTGCAAAGCCCCTATATCAGCTCGATATTTCGTGATAGAACTTCTGACAGGCTCGGTCTTTCTCGGTCTTTTTATCCTGTATTTCAGAACCGGTATTCGTACCGAAATCCCCATGTTTTCAAACGGCGGCTGGCTCATTTACCTCCTTCATATCATCTTATTGGGAGCTTTAATCGCCGCTTCGGCAATCGACCTGGAATTGTGGATTATTCCACTGTCAATCTGCTGGTTTGTTACGGCAGTCGGGGTCATCGGCTCGGCGGTCGGTGTTTTCATAATCGACCCGATTATTATTCGTGAAAACGGTCTGCTGCCTGTTACATCGGCCGATACCGGCGCATTAGCCGCCGGGGCAACGATAGGCCTGATTATATCCCTTATTTTGTTGGTAACCGGATTAATAAAAAGAAGTTACGAGTCGCAGGAAGAGCAACAGGGCCAGGATGGCGCTGCAATAGAAGATAGACCTGTAAATGATCCATCTAATCTGCCGGATGATAATTTTAATCACCGGTTGGAGGCACTCAGAGAAATTATTTTTTTACTGCCGATAATTATCGTTTCTCTGGGAGCATTTTGGTTGAGCAGAAATGTCGATCCGGTCCGTTTCTGGTGGGTTGTTTTTTCACATCGTCCAGCCGTTGCCGGGCTTCTCGGCAGTTTGTGGGGCTACTTTATCGGCTGTGGAATCGTATGGAGTATTCGTATATTCGGGACTCTCGCACTGGGGAAAGAAGCGATGGGACTCGGCGATGTGCACTTAATGGGCGCCGCTGGAGCCGTAACAGGACCGCTTTCAGTTGTCCTGGCTTTTTTTATTGCCCCGTTTTTCGGCCTGACCTGGGCGGGGTTAAATATGTTTTTTAAAAAAATTCGGCAAATTCCCTATGGTCCTTTCTTGTCTTTGGGTATTCTTTTTGTTATGATTCTGCGTAATTGGATAATCGAGCATTTGTTCGTTTTTTATTACTGAAACCCAAGGCTTGAATCTCGATATTTAAGGAGAAATCAAATGCGGATTGCTAAGACCAAAAAGATTGCACTGCTGAGTAGCCTGGTAATATTCACTTTCCTGCCCGGCTGTACCAACTGGAAGAAAGAATACGATGCTCTTTACATCGAACACCAGAATGTCGTTGGTCTGCGTGAAAGCGAAAGAAGGCAATATAATGAAAAGATTACACAGGACCAGACGACCATAGACGACCTGCGTCGGCAGATCGAGGAGCAGAAGAAAAGCCCCGCTCAGGCTTCTGGTTTCGGAGAAGGCTACGATGTTGCTTTTAACGCAGCGGCAGGGACAATTACAGTTACTTTGCCGAATGCCATACTCTTCGATTCGGGAAAAGCCGAGCTGAAAAAGACTACCATTTCCGAGCTTGACCACATCCGCACGGTATTACGGGAAAAATATCCCGGTAAACAAATCGACGTTGTCGGTCATACTGATACGGACCCAATCAATAAAACGAAGGATTTATGGAAAGACAACTGGGAATTGTCCGCACAGCGAGCTTTGGCGGTAACCCGCTATTTGATTGCACGTGGTATCGATGACAAGATGATTCGGGCCGTCGGCTGCGGGGAGGCCCGGCCGGTTGTTTCCAATGCAACCGCCAGCGGCAAGGCCAAAAACCGCAGGGTTGAAATCGTGGTTCATATCCGATGAAAGGCGGCACGGATAGCGCAGACACTGCTTATAAACATAATTCGGATTCACTTAATGCAACTGCTCTGATTCTTTCGTAAAAACATCGGTGCAAATTGTTCCATTTTCATCAACGCTAACAGTAACAGCCCCGTCTCTGTACGTATAAAATATTTTCGCCGCATTTGAACCTCCGGACGAATTCGGAGAAATATGATTTGCGTTTTGGTAATTTCTCCGAGAGCAACTGCATATCATAATATCCGCATCGAGATATTCGAGAAAACCATCTTGCAAGGTGTTGACTGAGCCGTGATGGGGGACAACGACGACATCGGCTTTTAGTTCTGGATACAGCCGCATCAGCTCATTCTGGGCAAATTGTTCGATATCCGAACAAAGAAGTATTTTCTTTCCGGCGAATTTTATCAACGATACGATTGATCTGTTGTTGTCACTCAATTGTTTATCACAATGTATATTCTTACTCGGCCAGAGTATTTTTATATTTGCATTGTCACTTAGATTCAGGTTTTTCTCCAGGCGTTCTATTTTATGGCCGGTTTCATTCAGACATACACGGAGAAATGCCGCCGTTCCCCATTGGTCCGCCGTGTCTAAAAAATCATCGTTGGCATAAATTCGGCCGACTTTGCAATATTGAGCAATCTCAGGTATCCCGTTTATGTGGTCAATATCGTTATGGCTTATAACTACCGCATCGATTCTATTCGTTCCGCAATAATCCATAAAGGGCACAACAATACGCCTGCCGATATCGCTTTTATACATTGAGCCGGCATCGAAAAGGACATTAGCCCGGCCGGGAAGCTGCACCAGAATCGCCTGGCCGTGTCCGACATCGAGACAGGTAAGTATTAAATCGTCCCGATGTGTCCTTTGCCGTTTTACAACTCCAAGGGATATAATTATCCCGACAATCGCAGTTGTCAAAACAACTTTCTTAATCAAAGGACGTCTGAAATATGCATAGCCGGCAAAAACAATCATGCTGTAATAAAACAATGCCAATACGAGCGGCACTCGACCAATCAGTATCTGTGATATGTCCAAATCTGCAATCCGTTGAACAATCCATATAAGCATTCCGGACAATATCGTAATGATATAACCTAAAACTAAACTCAAGGTCGGCAGAATAAAAAACAGTATCATTTTGAAAAATCCGAACGTCAGAATCGCAGCCACCAGGGGAAAAACAAATACCGTCCAGATGCATGTTAAAGGATTAATCGTGTAGAAATGGTATAACAAGATGCCGGCGCCGCACAGCCAGGCCGCAAAGCCCACGGAAAAAAGCACTATAACTTTATCGAAGAATTTTTTCGCCGTAAGTTTACCGGAACTTATTTGCTTTGATTCTTCTCTCCACAACAGTTTATTGAAGTTGTCCTGTAAAAGGGCGGAAATTTTATCCGTAAATACTAATATTCCAAGTACGGTGCCGAACGATAACTGCCAGCCGGCCTCAAATAGCTGTGTCGGCCTTGCCAGCAAAAGGATTACAGCCGCTAACGATAATGTATTTATGGAATTCGGGTGACGTTGAAAGAAAAACGACAGGCAGAAAACATAGACAATAACGGCTGCTCTGATAGTCGGCGCCCTGGCAGGGACAATCAGCAGAAAAACAGTCAATGCAATCAAGCATATTAATGCCCGGGCGTGTTTCATTAATCCGGCCGTTTTACAAAGCCACCAGATAATCCCTATCAAAATCCCGAGATGAAGCCCGGAAAGACTGATAAAATGAAGCAATCCTGTTTCGCGAAAGGCCCGGTAAGTTTTACTATCGATCTCCCGCCTGTAACCCAACAGCAGCGCCTGTAACAATCCTCGTCCGGCGTCTTCCTGCTGCAGGTCACTCAATAAAGCTTTCGATGCGGTCTGCCTCAACTTTGTTTTGAACCTCGTGAAAATCCCGGCAGGGTGGTTTGTCTGCAATTCTATCGCGTCTCGTGATTTGACCGATGCCCCGATGAAAATATTTCTCCCCGCTAAGTAGCCCGCTGTATCGAACTGACCCGGATTGGTAGGCGGTTTGAATCTATCCAGCCAGCAGTACATCTGGATATAGTCACCGGCTCTTAAATCAAGAATCGGCTCGTCAACCTGTACCCGTACCGTACCGCTGGCCTTTTTCCAGCCCTGTATAGTTTCCACTTCATCGACCGCTAAATAAAAACTGCTGGACGGGTCCGAATGGACAAATCGGGCGAATTTCCAATCCTCGTATCTGTTTATATACGGCTCGGTGACAATTAAGCCGCGAATCGTTGCAAGCTGCCGCTCTTCGGTGACATATTTTCGAATATCGCCGGGTTTCGGCTGATGGAAATTCGTCAATCGAACGGCACCAAGACATACGAAACACATCAGAGCGAGATAGGCCAGGACATATCGACAATACGTCGAAGAGTGCCGAAGGATAAAAAAGACAATTACTATTGCCGTAAGTAAAATAAGCAGAACCGACAAGACTAAAATCGGTAAATTAAATTTGTCCTGTATTATTATCCCTGAAATGAGACCGGCCGCGACAAACAGCAGGGGGGATGTGCTTATGATTTTTTCGTGTAAATTTCTCCCGGCTAACTGCCTGTCGATTTGAGCTAATTTCCTCCGGATATCATCCATGGCGTATTATCATACGGGATTGTCACGAAAAATTCAAGATTATTTTCCACCCAATAAGCCGTTTGGGCATATCAAAGGCCGTGAGTGTGTAAAAACAATACTGATCGACCTTCTTAATAGTCACGCACAATAACTGCGTCCTCGCCGACCAGATATTGGTCTGAATTTTCGATTTTGAGATTATAAACCCTGCCGATATAGGGCTTCGGCCTTTTTCTGATGCTTATTATCTTGACCGAACCTTTAGATGTTTTTAGTCTTTTGCCCTCTTTGAGGTCATGCAGTGATAACCACATTCCGGATTCGGTCATAAAATAATGATTCTCGGCGACGGTAATAGAATTACCGCTCTCAAGGGCGATATCATATAAAATAAATGTCCCCTCATGCTCCTGCACTGCCTCAACTTTGCCGATGTTGTTCCCGGTACTTTGTTCGATAGAAACTTCCGATATCGCAATAGCAGCCCTATCAATCCAAACTTTGGTCTGACCGGTAAAACAAGCCACGCCTTTGGGCGGAGCAGGAATCATCGTGAAAGACCAGACTTTACCGGGGACTAATATTCCCCGATGATCCACTTCATCGATTCTCCAGTAATAGGTTTGGCCGTATTCAAGAAGCTCAGGATCGTAACTTGTATCTGTCTGGTGCTGACTGACCGGTACGCTATAAACGTTAGACGGATTGACATTATCGAATTCAATACCGAGGTACACATTATGTAAAGCTCCTTCGAAGCCGGGTGTCCATGTTAATGTTATATTCTTACTGACACCGACAGCCCCGTCCAAGGGATTGGGATTTGAAGCCTGACCAAGTGGTTGTTGTGATGATAAGCTTGCTTCCGATGTACCGCCATAGGCACCCATATTGACCCTGTCACCATTGGGAGAGCGCTCAAAGCCCACGGGGATGCTAGGATCACCCGCATCAATGCATGGACTGGTAACATTATCAATCACCCAGCTTCCACTATTTGGGTCGAATCTTCCCGATTGGGATTTTAAATGGTAGTCGCCCTTGTCTGGATCGGCAAACAATGGATCTATGTCGAGATTACCCATACCTACGCCCGACCAGCCGCCCTTTATATCACTGTACAAGACGTATGCTGATTCTCCTCTAATCTCATCAGGTATATCACTCCAGAGGATACAATTGATAAGTGTAGATTGATTATCATTGAGATTTGAGATTCCACCCCCGGTATTTTCTGCGATATTGGCGCTGAATGTACAATTGGTCAGTATCGGCTGGCTGGTGTCGAGGTTCTCCATTCCGCCACCGTTTATTGCTGAATTGCAGATGAATAGACAATTAGTCAAATTCGGCTGACTTGTGGAGCAGTTGTACATTCCTCCACCGTTTCCTGTTGTTGAGTTTCTACTCAATGTACAATTGGTCAGCGTTGGTCTACCCTCAACATTGTATATACCACCACCATTGTTATAAGGGAACGGCCCATCGGCATTACCTCCGGTAATAGTCAAACTCTCCAGTATCGCTGTCCATTGGGTTCTGTTGGCTGTGACCACATGGAAACTATTATCCAAGATATTGGTAAAGTTCAGGTCATCATCAGCGTTCAGATCGCCGCTTAAAACGCTTTTGTATTGGTCGACATCGCATGCATTGGGATCCGGTTCTCCGAGACCGGCGAAACCTCCTTTGAGTGTAACGCCGTTGATAAGTTGGAAGGTTGCTTCTCTGTCGCCGGGGATTTGTCCCACTCCTTTGTCAGGAGTGTACGTGCCCTGTGCCACATGAATCATGATAGGCTTTTCACCTGTTTCCGCATTAGCCAAGGCATCCTGAAGGAAAACATATGCGTTCTCCCACGATGTGCCGTCATTGGCCCCGGTGGCATCGTCATCGACGTAGATGAAAGTAAATTCGTTCTGCTCGAAATTGGCCGATAGTGTATAGTCTGCATCTATAGTCACCGTCGTGTCGGCCGAATAAGGATCAGTAACCTTTCCAGTATCAACAGCCGTGCCGGTCCATTCAACAAAATAATATCCCGAATCAACTAAAGTCTCAATATTAACAATAGTAAGATTTATATAATCGAAATCTCCCTCGCCTGGCTCAATAACCTTACCACCAACTGTTGGGTCAATTGTCAAAGTATGCCAAATGGGTGGATCATAATAAATATTTGTTCCATAACTTTCAATCAGGGGAATATAAATAGTATAAGCATCAGGGCCAAGCGGATTTGATCTAAGCTTGAGCACCACCAGGTTCGTGAATTCGGAAAGGGGTGAGATGTCACTGATCTGATTGTCAGATAAATACAACCACTTCAGTCTCGTGAGTCCGAAAAGGGGTGAAATGTCACTGATCTGATTACTGATGAGGTCCAACTCCGTCAGGTTTATTAAACCGAAGAGCGATGAGATATCATTGATCTGATTTTCTTTGAGTAACAGCCATTGCAGGCTCGTGAGTTTGGAAAGCGGAGAAACATCGATGATTTTATTTTTACCAAGGTCCAATCCCTCAAGACTTGCGAGGCCGAGCAACGGCGATAGGTCGATAATTTGATTGCCACCAAGCCGCAGAGTCCTTAGGTTTGTGAGTCCGGCAGACAGCGATATATCAATGACCCGATTGTTACGGAGATACAGCTTTTGCAGGTTCGTGAGTCCGGAAAGAGGCGAAAGGTCACTGATCTGATTGTTATCAAGAAACAGACGTTCCAGATTTGTGAGTCCGGATAGCGGTGAGATGTCGCTGATTTGATTGTAAGAAGAATAAAGCAATTTCAGGTTCGTAAGCCCGGAAAGACCCGATAAGTCGCTAATCTGATTGTTCTCAAGATGCAGTTCCGACAAGTTCGTGAGACCGGAAAGATCCGATATATCACTGATCTGATTGTTTTCGAGATGCAGTTCCAACAGACTATTTAGGTCGTAGAGCAGTGGGATATTGCTGATTTGATTGTTTTCAAGAGAAAGATACTGAAGACTTGTGAGACCGGAAAGGCCTGATATGTTGCTAATCTGATTGTACCAAAGATTCAAGGTCTGCAAGTTAGTAAGACTCGAAAGCGGCGAAATATCGCTGATTTGATTACGACCAATCTCCAGTTCTAACAGGCTCATTAAGCCGGAAAGCGGCGAGATGTCGATGATCTGATTGCGATAGAGATCCAGCTTCTTCAGGCTTGTAGAGTTGCAAAGTGGCGATAGGTCACTTATTCTATTTTTTTCAAGAAGCAGACATTCCAGGCTCATTAAGTCGGAGAGCGGCGAAAGGTCGCTGATCCGATTGTCCCATAAAGTCAGTGTCTGCAGATTCGTAGCATACTCAATTCCGGTCAGATTAATGATTTTCATACTAATTGCATTGAGGGTAGTAAGTCCTAACATATCCATTGGAGTTGGGTCTGTCACACCGAGAGCATTTTCCACGGCTTGCTTCAGATTTGCATCGGCGAAATAGACCGGCTCTTCAGCGGAATTTGCATCAGTTAGTGCATCCTGAAGAAATGTATAAGCATTCTGCCATGATGAACTGTCATTGGCTCCAGCAGCATCGTCATCGACATAAATAATTTTGCCGATAGCGGCGGGGCATAGTATTGCTGATAAAAGCAGCAGGCACCACACATAATGGGTAAGAATTGATTTAGATTTCATTTTCCTATCCCTTGTTAAAAGAACAGAAGACAGAGGACAGATGACAGGCGACAGAATTTTGTCTTCATTCGTCCATCATCCATCGTCCTTCTTGAATTTTTCAGGCGGGATTGGGATGAAAAGAAATTCGATATAAATAATGACGGCAAAAAGTTATGATATTATAAATAAAATAATCCGCCTTTATGTAATTATATTACCACGGAACTGCACGCCTTTGCAAGAGAATTCCTGGAATTTTACCGGGCATATAATAAATAATGGCGATTTTTCTAACTTAAAAAACCTATACATTCATCAAACTGACCGTTACATACTGTCATACCCGCGAAAGCGGGTATCCATTTATGATATAGCAGCAGTGGATTCCTGCCTGCGCAGGAATGACAATATGCAGAAAGTTATATGCTCGAATGGCGGGAGTTTTATCCCAATGCAACTGCACAGGATTTTTGTTTCCACCATCTGAGCAATACAATCCTAAAAACAGGCGATGATATCTAAATCAGGCTTTTAATATTTCAGCCAAATCTTCATCGACGCTGCCAATCGGCTTTATGCTGTACTTATCCACCAAGACTTTTAATACGTTCGGACTGACAAAGGCCGGCAGAGACGGACCAAGCCTTATATTCTTTATCCCCAGATGCAACAGGGTCAGCAGAATCGCAACCGCCTTTTGCTCATACCATGACACGATAAGTGAGAGCGGCAGGTCGTTGACGCTGCAATTGAATGCCTCGGCGAGAGCCAGCGCGATTTTAACGGCCGAGTAACAATCGTTACATTGCCCGGTATCGAGCAGACGGGGAATGCCGTCGATATCGCCGTAGTCGCGGTCGTTCAGTCTGTACTTGCCGCACGCCGCTGTCAGTATAACACAATCGTCCGGGACTTTTTCAGCGAATTCCGTAAAGTAATTTCGTCCCGGCTTGGCGCCGTCGCATCCGCCGATGAAGAAGAAGTGGCGAATCTTCCCGGCCTTGACTGCCTCGATAATTTTATCCGCCAGAGAAAGCACCGCCGTATAATGGAATCCCGTGCTTAATGTCCCCTTCGAATTGTCTTTAAGCGGAGGCTGTGACAGGGCTTTTTCAATCACTTCGCTGAAATCTCTACCTTTGATGTGTTTGACTCCGGCGGCCCCGGCTATTCCGCAGGTGAAGATTCTGTCCTTGTAGGATTCTTTCGGAATCATAATACAGTTGGTTGTTACCAGAATTGCACCGCTGAATTCGTCGAATTCTTTCCTTTGATTCTGCCAGGCGGTGCCGTAGTTTCCGACAAGATGTTTGAACTTCCTGAGTTCCGGATAGCCGTGAGCAGGCAGCATTTCGCCGTGAGTGTAAATGTTGATCCCTTTGCCCTCGGTCTGCTTTAACAGCTCGTAAAGGTCCAGCAGGTCGTGGCCGGTAACAACGATTCCCGGACCGGCCTTTGTGCCGCTATAAACTTTCGCCGGAGTAGGATTGCCGAATCTTTTCGTATGCGCGTTATTAAGCATTTCCATGACACGAAGATTCATTTCACCGGCCTTGAGAACCAGCTCAAGATAGCGATTCAGGTCGAAATCCACGTTCGTCAACGTGGCGAACATCGCCTCGTGCATAAAGGCATCAACTTTTTCATCATTTTGCCCAAGCTCCCTCGCATGATACGCATAAGCGGCGATTCCTTTTAGCCCGAATATGAGCGTATCCTGCAGGCTCTGGATATCCGGGTCTTTGCCGCAAACTCCGACACTAGTACAGCCCGTTCCGCCTGCCGCTTGTTCACATTGATAACAAAACATAACTTTTCCTTTCTTTAAATTTTGTTTAGGTTTCAACATTTTATTAAAAGTTCCGAAGCCATCCTGTGGCCTGTATTTGTCTTGAATACTTTTTTAATAATTTTTTCTATACGTTGCCTGGTTGCATCTTTTAATTCTCCCCGGAGATTAACAAGATTGTCAGCGTCCCAAATAATCCTGAACTCCGTCGTATCTATATTTTTGGCGGTGTGATGATTCGCGATAATCCTGCATATATGCTCGATTGTCCCGGTGGAAATATTACATCTTTTCAAAATTTTCTCCGCGATTAACGGCCCCTCGATCTCCTGATATTTACCGGCGGAGGAATTATATTTTAGTTCGGCCTTATGGATACCGATGTCGTGTAAAATGGCAGAGGCTTTCACAACAAGGGCGTCGCCACCTTCGGCCGCATGTATCCTTTCGGCGAAATTCAATACAGAGAGGGCATGGTTAATCCTTTTCGTATCTTCGCCAAAAACATTTTTCATCTCGTTGATTAACTTCTCGCGCATAGCTTGCGAATCCTTACGTATATTTTCTCTCATCCTTTACGCACGAATCATTATCAGCAGCATCTTGAACTTTTCATCCGCGGCGACTGCGTGCGGCACATTACCCGGCATAATAATAATCTCACCCGATAAAACTCCCTTTTGCTGCCCGCCGATAGTCAGCCGAGCTTGGCCATCCAGAATCTGAACGACCGCATCGTAAGGTGTCGTATGCTCGCTGAGCTTCTGGCCCTTGTCGAAGGCAAACAGCGTAATCGTCCCCGCCGGCTTATCCAGAATTGTTTTGCTTACTACAGAATCCGTCGCATATTCGATTAAATTTACCAAATTTTTTCCCTGACTCACACACGCCTGGAGGACGGAAGATTTATCTTTTGTCTGCGTCATTTTTTATCCTTTTTATATCTCTTCTTTGTCTTTTTAGAATTACCCGAAGCTAATTCATCTAACGTAATATTGCTGAGATACTTGCCGATATACTCCTGTAAGCCGAGAAGTTTCGGCCGGACCGGACATTGTTTGTGCCGCGGACAAATATCCCTGTTAAGCAAACATCTGTTTAAGCTGATTGGTTTCTGGATTGTTTCTATGACTTCGAGTATATTTATTTTGGTTGGTTCCCTGCCGAGACCGAAACCTCCTTTTGGCCCCATATAGCTCGTAACCAGGCCGGCGTTATTAAGCTTTTGCATCAGCTTGCACATTAGCTGATACGGTACACTTTCCTTCTCGGAGATTGTCCTGCTCGATACCGGGCCGTTTTCATAATTTCGGGCCAGATTCACCATTGCCCTTAGTGCGTAATCGGTATTTCGTCTGACGATATCCATTTGATACTTTTTCCTCTTAATGAGATATTATCTTAAAACATGTTGTTGCAAGCATCTTTTACGGTTGTTCAACTTTCGATAATGTTTGTATTTTTTATATAGGACTAATATAGTCTTATATTATCTTCATGTCAACATTAAAAAATATTTTTTTAATTTTTTTTGTCGGCCGGTTTACTAAGAGTTTTCCAGACTATCCGGGATCGTTTCAATAAAAGCCTTTATTTGATCCCGAACCTTTCGGAATTCCGCCATAACTTGCTCTTCCGAGCCGGTTGCAAAATACGGGTCTTTGAACGGCTTGTGTATGATTTTTACCTTGCCGGGAAAAACCGGGCAGTTTTGTGCCGCATTGTCGCATAAAGTTACGACATAATCGAAATCAACGCCCCCCAAATCATCGATATGCTTGGATGTGTGCACTGAAATATCCACGCCCGCCTCGGCCATTGTTTCTATGGCCCTGGAACTAACTCCGATAGGACGGATACCGGCGGAATACGCATCGACAACATCTCCCTTTAAATGCCGTGCCCAGCCCTCGGCCATCTGACTCCTGCACGCATTACCTGTGCAAAGAAACAAGACTTTAATCTTTTCTTTGGTTTGCAACATGATATCCTTACATAATTTTGATATATCACTGCCTAAAACAAAACGAGAAGAGTTCACAAGTCTCACAGGCGGGGGTGCATTTTCCCGTGCAGTTTTCGACAATTCCGACCCGGCTCAGGGAGAAATCGTATTTCACGGGGTCAGCTGGTTCGATCTCGGCAAATTTGGCTGTGATTTTCAAAGCGGTTTTCATAGAGACTGTTTTATTGTCATGGAATCCAAGAATCCTGCATAATCTGCCCATGTGAACATCGACAGGCACAATGAGTTTCGCCTTATCGACCGATTTCCATAATCCGGCATCGACCGCATCATCCCGTACCATCCACCGTAAAAAAAGATTCAGCCGTTTACATGCGCTGCCCCCGGAAGGGGAGGCCAATAAATATTTCAAACCGCTGCTTATATTTCCACCGTGTCGAGCAGCGTACATATCCACCAGGGAATCACAAAAATTCGATAGGGCGGGAATTATATTTTTATCCGCTTTGCTGTAACCTGAGAGAAAATAGTTTTCTATACCGCCAGCCTGTTCGAAA
>Ga0315549_1001363_pt1 | contig 25669 bp, 22 predicted proteins | sample SalMarSW160200MG_FD_203101 | JGI IMG/M metagenome (GOLD analysis project Ga0315549, IMG submission 203101) | Salt marsh sediment microbial communities from the Plum Island Ecosystem LTER, Massachusetts, United States - Salt Marsh Sediment SW1601-200 ... | reverse complement strand
ACATCTTATCCCCTCATATTTAATGGACTTATTTCGAAGGGATATTTATTTTTATATGATTTTTTTCAAAATTTTACTTCAGAAAGTGAATCGCTGCTCAAAATCGTTATTACGCAAGAGGTCTAGTGTTGTCACTGCCAATAGCTGGGGAAGAATATACCCAACTACCGGTAGTATACTTCCATTTTAGCCCACCATATGTCTGACTGGTATCATAAGGACTCCGACCAGTATGCGTTACATCGTGGTGGAACATAGACCAAGGCATCTCTGGAGGCAGAGTGCATGTCACGGTGATTTGGTCAGTATTCGTATTGCTAGAGGTATCGGTTGCTCTGGCATAAATCGTATTTGAACCAAGATTCAATGTAACTGTTTTACTCCACGATGTCGTCCCCGTTGCCCTCACCCATGATCCGCTGTTGACCTTGACATCAACATGATCAACGGCTACATTATCAGATGCACTACCATATACCATGATACTGCTAGAGGTAACTGTTGCACCGTTAGCAGGATACGTTATTGCCACATTGGGATCAACATCATCACCAGGGCTATATGTCACGGTGATTTGGTCAGTATCTGTGTTATCAGATGTGTCTATTGCACGAGCATAAATAGTGTTATAACCAAGACTCAATGTAACTGTTTTACTCCATGAACTAGTATCGGTAGCTTTCTGCCATACTCCTTCATTTACCTTAACCTCAACATAGTCAACAGCAACATTATCAGATGCTGTACCATGTACTGTGACACTACTAGAGGTGACTTTTGCACCATCAGCAGGATACGTTATTGCCACGTTGGGAGCTTCAGTATCAGGCTGGTAAATTAGTCCCCTGACATAATAAATATCAAAATTACCAGAGCCAAAATCTTTCTCATATGCCAAATTTATATGTTTATTACTACCTGTACCATCAATTGCAACAGAAATCCAACTGCATCCAGTTATCGAAATCCCTGTGTTATAAATTGATGACCAACCAGATAATTCATGAATCGTATAATAAATATTACCATTTTGAACATAAAATAAATATATTTCATCTGTTTCCTTATCATAGGTAGCACTAATACAATTAATGCCATTCCCCCATTTAATCTCCTCCGGTGGCCATGGATTCCAAGAGACGGGTAATGTATATATATACCCCCTTCTGCACATTATCGTTGGATAATTATCTTTAAAAATAGAAAATGACCATATTTTCCCTGAATTGTCAACAACTGCTGCAGTACTGTCAAGTGAATGACCATGTGTCCACATTGTCCAACTCATGACGTTATTCTCACCACTCCAAGATCCTGAGTGAAATATTCTGTACTTTATATAAAAATCACCACCTGGAATAGGGAGGTGACTATCCACACAGGCATATTGCTCAAAAACATATGACCCGTAGTTACTATTTGATGCAAACGATACAAGACCATTATGCGAGGATCCACTAATATCTTGGGAATACTTCCATGAGGAACCGCTGTCATAACTCACTTTCATCCATGAATCCCGAGCCACTAAATCGCTCCATCCACACCATAATTCTTGCCCTAATGGATAATAACCTAATGCAGGACAATTATCAGTAGCAGGCGAATCATGAACCAAGTAAGTAGATTTGGTGGAAAAATGATTAGAAGACCTAACTACATAAATATCGCAATCATGTCCATCTGCATTACCTCCAGAGGCATCATTATCCTTTGAATAAGCAATATATGAATAGACACCATCGTAATAAATCGATGGGGATCGTTCTGAGTAAGTAGACGTCGCTATTGGCTTAGAAGGACCCCAATCTATAAGATTTAGTGATGAAGCATCAGCACTTTTAGTATCAAATCCATTTTTCATCTCCATCAAAACAAAAGATGATGTTATCAACCCCACTAAAACAAGAATGGTTATACCCAACCTTTTTGCTTTCATATTTTTGCCTCCTAATATGTAACGTAATTTCCTACCTTAAAGTTTTTGGTGTGAACGGCTTTTAATTTTTTAAAATTTTTAAATTTTTTTTAAATTTTTTAAAATGAGCGACCAAGTTAATAAACTAAATGGTTTACTTATTAGTTAGCCAAACTGTATTTTGTACACTATTTTAATTCATTCTAGTACATATGTATTGTTGATTTCGGTATGGCAAAAGAAAACGTTTATATGCAGTCTACTTTTACAAATTAAGTGATATAATGCAGGAAGACGAAATCAGGAAGGAAAAAATAAGAAACATTCTCACTCCGGATATTCAGGTTTGCCCCGTTTGCAGGGAGAAATACCAGGGAGAGGCATCATGCAGTTCATGCGGGCGCAATATGCTGGAACCTTCGTATAAAGGCATGGTTTATGAATGCCCGCTTTGCAGCCAACTCTACTGCGAGGAGTGCTGGAAGAAGATGGAAAAAGAAGGGGGACACGCGCATGAGCACATTGAGGAGGAAAGCAAGGGTTTATTCAACAAGTGAGTTACGACTAGTGTATAGTGTAAAAGAATGAATTGTATAACTGTCCTGTGGTTGTATGTATGAGGGTAGCAATTAAATATGCATTTCGTGGGTGGAAAGTAAATGGTTGACAGCGATTATGAGATAGACAAGATCAAGGTACTGGAAGGTCTGGAGGGGGTTAGGTTAAGACCTGCCATGTACATCGGTTCTACGGACGAGAGGGGAGTACATCATCTCGTAGAGGAGGTTATAGACAATTCGGTTGACGAGTCGCTGTCAGGATACTGCAACAGCATAGATGTGAGCATAAATCTCGATGGAAGCATTACCGTGGACGATAATGGTAGAGGGGTGCCCGTGGAAATTCACAAGGAATACAAGAAGCCCGGTGTTGAAGTGGTGATGACAAAACTTCATGCAGGCGGTAAATTTGATAAGGGTGCTTACAAGGTATCCGGCGGACTGCACGGGGTGGGTGTATCTGTTGTAAATGCACTTTCGGAACGGCTTGAGGTTGAGGTAAGAAGAAACGGGAGGAGGTATTTCCAGAGATATGAACGGGGAAAGGCGGTGACTGCCCTGAAGGAAGTTGGCAAGGCAGAAACGACAGGGACAAAAGTCACATTCCTGCCGGACAGCCGGATATTCAAGGATATAAGGGTTGACAGTGGCAATCTCAAAAAGAGGATTCAGGAAATTGCATTTCTCAACAAAAATTTAAGGATAAAATTTTTTGACGAGAAAAACGACGAGAAGGAAATTTTCCAGTACAGCGGGGGAATTGCCGAATTTGTTCATCATATAAACAGGAATAAAAGGCCTATTCACGAGAAAATTATATACATGGAGGGTGAGAGGGAGGGTGTGACGGTGGAGGTCGCGATGCAGTACACCGAAAGCTATGCTGAAAAGATATTTTCCTTTGTCAATAATATAAATACTCATGAGGGCGGTACTCACTTATCCGGTTTAAAATCGGCATTGACAAGAACTTTGAATGATTATGCAAGGAAGAATATTTTCAAAGAGAACAATGTCCGTACTCTCAGTGGAGAGGATGTGAGAGAAAGTCTCACCGCCATAATATCCTGCAAAATCCCTGACCCGCAGTTCGAGGGTCAGACCAAAACGAGACTGGGTAATTCCGAAATAAAGGGCATAGTGGAAGCGGTTGTCAACGAGAAGCTTTCCATGTTCTTGGAGGAAAATCCTGTCATCGCGAAGACGATAATAGAAAGGGCGCTGGATGCGGCAAGGGCACGGGAGGCCGCCCGCAAGGCAAGGGAGTTGACAAGAAAGAAGAGTTACCTTGAATCATCGTCGCTGCCCGGCAAGCTTGCTGACTGTTCATCTGCCAACCCCGATGAATGCGAATTATTCTTGGTCGAGGGTGACTCCGCCGGTGGCTCCGCGAAGCAGGGGAGGGCAAGAGAATTCCAGGCAATTTTGCCGCTGAAGGGGAAGATACTAAATGTCGAGAAGGCACGATTCGATAAGGTGCTGGAGAACAACGAGATAAGGGCCATGATATCCACCATCGGCACGGGCGTGGGGGATGAATTTGACATAACCAAGGCGAATTACCACAAAATAGTGATAATGACTGATGCGGACGTTGACGGTGCCCACATAAGGACATTATTGCTGACATTCTTTTTCAGGTATATGCGCCCCCTCATAGACGGCGGGCTTGTATATATTGCCCAACCCCCTCTTTACCGCATAAAGAAGGGAAAGGGTATTTCTTATGCTTATTCCGATGAGGAGAGGGAAAAACTTGCGACTGATAATTCGTCCATTCAGAGGTACAAGGGTCTTGGGGAAATGAACCCCGAACAATTGTGGGAGACAACCATGGATCCTGATGGGAGAACAATGAAGAAGGTGACGGTGGACGACGCGGTGAGAGCCGACGAACTCTTCACCATTCTGATGGGCGAGAGTGTCGAGCCGAGAAAGCAATTTATAGAATCGCATGCAAAGGAGGTTGTGAACCTTGACATCTGAAGAAAAAATCATATATCTGCCAATAGAGAAGGAGATGAAAACATCCTATCTCGACTATTCGATGAGCGTGATTGTCGGAAGGGCTTTGCCGGATGTCAGGGACGGTCTCAAACCTGTTCACCGACGCATACTATATGCATTGAATGATATGGGGCTGAAATATAACAAACCTCACCGCAAGTCGGCAAGGGCGGTCGGAGAGGTGCTGGGCAAGTATCATCCCCACGGGGATATGGCGGTATATGATGCCATGGTCAGAATGGCTCAGTCCTTTTCATTGCGATACTGCCTTGTTAACGGTCAGGGAAATTTTGGTTCCGTTGATGGTGACTCTCCTGCGGCAATGCGTTACACCGAGGTAAAACTTGCCAAGATAAGTAGCGAGATGCTCAGTGACCTGGAAAAGGAGACCATAGGATGGAGGGACAATTTTGACGGTACGTTAAAGGAACCGGTTATCCTGCCTGCGGTACTGCCGAATTTGCTTGTGAACGGTTCATCGGGCATAGCGGTGGGTATGGCGACGAATATGCCTCCTCATAACCTCAACGAGGTGGTTGATGCGATTATTGCTTTTCTGGATAATCCTGACATAGAAATGGTGGAACTGATGGGCTACGTAAAGGGCCCAGATTTTCCTACAGGGGGCATAATCTATGGTAGGAGAGGGATATTCAATGCATATTCAACGGGCAAGGGAATATTGAAGGTCAGGGCGAAAACACATTTCGAGGACGATTTCCTCATCATAACCGAAATTCCTTACCAGACGAACAAATCATCATTGCTGAAAAGCATAGCCGCGCTTGTGAAGAAAGGTATCGTGCAGGGCATAGCGGATTTGCGAGACGAATCCGACCGCAAGGGCATACGCATTGTTGTAAAGCTCAAGAGAGATGCCGTTCCCGAGGTGGTGCAGAACCAGCTTTTCAAACATACCGGACTTGAGAGTACATTCGGCATTTCAAACATTGCACTGGTCGATGGCCAGCCTCGTCTCCTCGCCCTCAAAGAGTTGATTTCTGCATATGTCGAGCACAGAAGAGATATAATAGAAAGGAGAACGAAATATGACCTCGGAAAGGCAAAGGAGAGGAAGCATATCCTTGACGGGCTGCTGACGGCACTGGGCAACATAGACGAAGTTATAGACATAATAAGGAAGTCGGCTGATGCGAAAAAGGCCGGCTCGAATTTGATAGAAAGATTTTCACTGTCAGGAGTACAGGTAAAAGAAATACTTTCCATGCGTCTCCAATCCCTAACCTCGATGGAGACAGAGGGCCTTCAGAAGGAAAGAAAGGAAAAGGGGCAGGAAATAGAGAGGCTTGAGGACATATTGTCAAAGCCCGGTGAAATCGACCGGATAATAAGGGCTGAATTGCTTGATTTGAAGAAGGTATACGGGGACGAGCGGAGGACGGAAATAGTGGATGCCGAAATCGATATGGACATAGAGGATTTGATACCGGAGGAGGATATAGTCATTCTGGTGACGAGCAAGGGGTACATCAAGCGTCTCTCACTGGACGAGTACAGGGCGCAGAGAAGGGGCGGCAAGGGGCTTGTAGGCATGAAAATGAAGGAAAGCGATACTATAAGCGACGTATTCGTCTCATCCACTCATGATTACGTACTTATCTTCTCCAGTTACGGAAAGGTCTATGCCGTGAAAGGATACCGTATTCCCCAGGGAAGCAGGCATTCAATGGGAAGGGCCGTTGTGAATCTCATCCCAATAGAGGGGGAAATAAGGGCGATACTTTCCGTAAAGGATTTCTCCGAAGGCAAACTTGTATTTTCCACAAGAAAAGGGCTGATTAAAAAGACGTATCTCTCACTATACAAGAATATACGGTCCAGCGGCATCCGTGCCATAAATCTGAAGGAAGGGGACGAGCTCGTCAAAGTCAAACTTCTGTACGGGGAAGAAAAGGTAATTGTCTCCTCTGCCAAGGGGAATGCATGCGTTTTTGACGGGATTGATGTTCGTTCCATGGGACGGGTTGCGGCCGGCGTGATAGGAATGAGACTGAGGAAGGGCGACAAGGTGGTGGACATGGAAGTGGCAGAGGGCAACGACATCCTCACTGTAACGGAAAACGGATACGGAAAGAGGACGCTGCTTGATGAATACCGTCTTACCAAGAGGGGGGCAAAGGGTGTGAGGACGATAGTAACGAATGAGAGGAATGGGAAGGTTATTTCAATCATGGAAGTGCGTGATGATGATGAGGTGGTTCTTTCAAGCGTGAACGGAATGATGGTACGAATACCCGTGCAGGGCATCAGAAGGCAGGGAAGAAATACGATGGGTGTCAGGTTGATGAACCTGAACAAAGGAGACAAAATAGTGAGTGTTGCAAAACTGTAAACACATATCTGCATTCCTGTCCCAAAGGTTTTTATTTGATTCTGTTGGCAAATTATAGATATGGTTTAAGTTTTTGCACCCTCTTGGTTGATTGCACATAACATCGGAATTAAGAGAAGTTATTCCGAATAAAATGAGGAATTAATTTGGGCGGAATTTTTCCGAGAGGAAAAATATAGCCTCTTAATTCCTGTTAACTGACCCTTCTCGTGAGCGGGAGCGAACAGAGTTGAGGGCTCGTGCACGATAGTGCCGAGAGTATGACACAGACGAACCGTTCTAAAGAATAAATTACACAATCAAGCGTAAACTTTCCAGAGCGGCATTTTACCCAGCACGAAGTGCCTTAGAAAAAAAGAATCCGGGGCGGGGTGGGGGAAGCTTGAAGAGGTGTCCCCTTCAATTATTTATAATAATTTAAAATAATAAAATATTGTATCTACTTTCATTAATGGAAAATTTGTTGGCAAATTCTGCTTCTGGATTTGGACAAAATCATTCTTTTTCATAAAAGCGATGTGCAGCTTTAAAAAATTCTGTTGTTCCTAAGTATATTTCAGACAAAGCATGGTCTTTTGACCAATTGATTAACTCATTTAGCAGCTTTTTTGCTGTACCAATTTTATCTCCTCTATATATTTTTTTACGAACATTTTTCTCAACACTCCTTGGTTATTACCGATGTCAATTAATCTGAGTGTCCCCATGACTTCGTTGTTAATTAATGCAACCCAGAATTGACCATTATTAATTTGATAAAATTTAGGAGTTCCATTTAGATCTGGTCGATCTGTTATTTTTATAGGAATGTGAAATTCATTTTGTTGAATTTCAAGAATTAAATTGATAATCACTCCCTTGTATTTTTCATTATATTTTTCTATTCTAATCCTATTTTTATTCATTTTTCCCTCCAAAGTTTATTAAGTATTTTCTAAACTTGATGTACTTATTTTCCATCTCAACACAGTTTATTTCATTCTTTGTTTCGATATTCATTAAGCTTCTAGGTTTAACTGGATAAATGTCTAATTTATTGAGTTGTCTAGGGAATTTCGAAGGGTGAGCTGTTTCAAGAGATACTATTGGTATATCTTTATCTGGATAGGATTTTAAATATGTTAAAACACCTTTCCAAGCCACAGCACCATGAGGCTCAATAATCACTCTAAATTTTTCATATGTATTTTTTATTGTATCTATTGTTTCACTATCACTTACACTTACAGGAAAAAAATCTTTGGATATTTTTCCCATATCAGGTATTTTAATTATTTTTCCAGTCTCATCTATCTGGCCTCCATATAACTCAATTAAACGTGCTAAATTACTTGGATGCCCCACATTCATAGCATTGGAGATACAATTTTTTGAAGGGATTATTGGCTTATATATACTTGAATTAAAAAATTTTACAAATTCATCATTTTCATTCACTGCCACAATAAATTTTTTTACAGGTATTCCCATATTCTTGGCAATGACACCACCCATTAAATTTCCAAAATTACCTGAAGGAACGGAAAAAACAATAGGTTCTCCTTTCTTATTAATTCTTGAATAAGCATAAAAATAATACACAATTTGAGGTAATAATCTTCCAATGTTTATTGAGTTTGCTGAAGATAAATTAATATGACTTAAAGATGAATCTGCAAATGCCCTTTTAACAAACAATTGGCAGTCGTCAAATTTTCCACTCAGTGCAATTGTATATATGTTTCTGCCATAAGTTGTCATTTGTTTTCTTTGGATTTTACTCACTTCATGTTTTGGAAACAGAATGATTACCCTAATATCATCCTGATTAGCATATGCATCTGCAACAGCACTGCCTGTATCACCAGAAGTTGCTACTAAAATGATTATTTTTTTGTTTTCTTTTTTAAGAAAGTAACTCATTAAACGAGCCATTAGTCTTGTGGCAAAATCCTTAAATGATAAAGTAGGTCCTTGGTCAAGCCTCATTATGTAGAGATTATTAGAGATATTCTCTATTGGGATTATAAAATTATATGCCTCATATATAATAGACTTTAATTCACTTTCAGGAACCTCTTCTTTTAAGAATTTTGTTAGCACTTTGAAAGCAATATCTGGATAGTCCATTTTTTTAAAAGAATCAATTTCATTAATTGATAAAGTTGGAACAAAATCTGGCATGAAAAGACCTTTATCTGATGCTTGCCCCTGAAGTAAAGCTTGCTTAAATATTACAGGTTCGCAGTTTTTATTTGTACTATGGTATTTCATTTTATTCGCCTTATGAATTTCTCAAAATTGAATCTCTTGTTCATAACATCAAAATAATCAAGTGTAACATTTGCATACTTTCCATATTTTTTACTTCTATAGTCTAATAATTCTGGATAACATCTTATTAAAGCTTCTTTATTAGTCTCCCCATTGTTTTTTTTATATGAATCTCCCCAAATAACTGGTTTTGGATTTTCAATATACTTCTTTATCATTTCCTTTTTTAAAAAAAGGGGTATTTCAATATGGACTATTTTTGAAATTTGTGCAAGTTTTGATAATATTTTTCTATCCACATAAATAACACTTCCTGTTGTATCTATAACAATTTTTTTATTGTTTTTTTGGTTATTTTCTAATAACTTAATGACTTCCTTCATAACTGAGATTTCGCAATTCAAATATTGTTTACTATTTTGTTTGTATTGTTTATCATATGGTTGTCCCATCCATTCACTTACTTCTTCAATCCCTGAATATCCCTGTTTTTTAAGAATTGACTCAAGCTTTTTCTCAATTAAATCATCACAACATAGTCTATCATACCCTTGTTCTTTCTCAAGTTTTTCTGACCAATATGATTTTCCAGCATTGGACATCCCAATTAATGTTATTTTCATTTTATATACCCCTTTGCATAGAGAAGCTCTGCGTTTAGGATACCACCTCCGGCAGCACCTCTTACAGTATTGTGAGAAAGTCCAACAAACTTAACATCAAAGACTTTGCATTCCCTGAGTCTTCCGATTGTTACTGCCATTCCTTTATCCATATCACGGTCTTTCCTTGGTTGTGGTCTGTCTATCTCTTCTAGATATACAATTGGCTGTTCTGGTGCAAAAGGTAGTTTTAGTTCCTGGGGTAGAGAATGAAATTCTAACCATATTTTTTTTATTTGATCAAGTGTTGGTTTCTTACTTCCAAATTCAAGGCTCACGCAAGCAGTGTGACCGTCAACAACAGGTACTCGGTTGCAGTGTGCAGATATCTTTATTGATTCATTTTTGACAAATTTTTTGTTTTCAATTTTTCCAAGTATTTTTTTTGGTTCTTCTTCAGTTTTTTCCTCTTCTCCTCCCATATAAGGGACAATATTATCAACCATATCAAGAGATGGAACACCAGGATAACCTGCTCCGGAAACAGCCTGCAAAGTTGTAATCACCATTCGCTTTACTTGATACCCGGCCTGGATTAAAGCATAAACTGGAGTTAAATAGCTTTGTAATGAGCAGTTTGGCTTAACGACTATAAAACCTTTATTCCAACTATTGGCTTTTTGTTGCTCAGGAATAATTTCAATATGCTGGTGATTAATTTCAGGTATTAGCATAGGCACATTTTCTGTTTTTCTATGTGCCGAGTTGTTACTAACAACAGGCATTCCTGCTTTTGCATACAGTTTCTCAGTTTCTCTTATCACTTGCTTATCTCCTCCAATTGCAGAAAACACAAACCTGCATGTGCCTAATGCTTCATCTACATTATTTGCATTTCCCACAATTAGTATACTCACATTTTTAGGGATTTTTGTACTCATCTGCCATCTTCCAGAAACTGCCTTTTCATATGTTTTTCCAGCACTATTGGGTGAGGCAGCAACATAACTCACTTCAAACCAAGGATGATTTTCCAATAATCTAATATAATTTTGTCCAACCATTCCAGTTGCACCTAAGATTCCAACTTTTATTTTTTCCATTTTTTTTCACCTGTTAAAACACTCTAAAATATTCCGCAAAACACCATCAGCAGTAACCTTAATACCTGCACCAGGTCCTTTAATAACTAAAGGATTTATTTGATATCTGCTTGAATTAATTATGCAAATATTATCTGTACCTTTAAGCATACCCAATTCAGAATTTATTGGGGCTTCTTTGATTCCAACATTAATTTGATTTTCCATTATAGATGCAATATATCTAAGAGTCATATTTTTTTCCTTTGCTTTTTTGTACTTTGAGGAAAATTCATTATCATAAATTTTGAGATCTCTCATAAAATCTATAACTGTACAATTAATTAGCTCTTTTGGAACAAGTGAATTAATTTTTATATCCTTAAGTCCAAGATTATATCCACAACATCTAGCTAATATTAGAGCTTTTCTTGCAACATCAACACCAGAGAGATCATCTCTTGGATCTGGTTCAGTATAACCCAAATTTTTTGCTTTTTTCACAATTTCAGAAAATGTTTGTTCTTCTTTTTCAAATTCAGAAAAAATATATCCGAGTGTTCCAGAAAAACATCCATTAATTTCGGATATCAAATCACCAGTTTTTAAAAGTGATTTTATTGTATAAATTATTGGAAGCCCAGCTCCAACAGTGCATTCAAAAAATACTTTGTTAGAGTTATTTAATATATTGAAATCATTAAAGTTACTGGAAATTGGTTTTTTATTCGCTAAAACAATTGATAAATCATTATTTAACGCTCCAATTAATATTGGAATTGTGTTACCTGAAGCTGTTACATCCACAATAACACAATTATTTATTTTTTTAGAACTAATCTCAGATAGTATCTTTTTGTTGTTAGAATCAAATCCTTTTAAAAAAGATAATCTTTTATTATTTTTAGCCTTTAATATTTTGTCAATATCAAGACCTTCTTCTTCAAATAAATAACCAGAGTCATCTGAAACAGCAATTACATTTATTTTGTTGTTAAGTACCTTAATCTGATTTAATAATTCTAAACCAACATTACCTAATCCAAGTTGAATAACATTTATCATTTTTCACCTAAGCTAAACTCATTATGTATTGCATTAATTGCCTTTTCCAGATCTTTTGTTTCAATGACAAAGGAAATATTAATTTCAGAAGATCCTTGAGCAATTAACTTCACATTAATATTATTTTTTCCCATTGATGAAAAAACTTTACCAGATATTCCAGGTGTATTTTGCATTCCTTCACCTACAATTGATACAATTGATACATCATTTTCAGGTTCAATTTTTTCTATAAGGTTTTTCATTATCTCTAATTCAAGCGCTTTATGCAAAACATCAACTGCTTTTTTTTCATCACTTTTTTTCATCACTAAACATATATTTTGTTCTGAACTTGACTGAGAAATCATAATAATACTAATTCTAGCGGTTCCAAGCGAGCCAAATACTTTTCCTGAAATACTAGGTTTTCCTACCATCCCAAGTCCTTGAATTGTTATAATACTAACATCTTTAATTGAAGTAATTGCTTTGACTTTTTTTCCATTGTAAATTCTTTCATCAGTAACTTCTGTTCCTTCTGAATCAAAATCATATACATTCTTAGTATATGAAGATATTTTATTTTTCTTAAGTGGATGAATTGCAATTGGATGGAGTACTTTTGCTCCAAAATATGATAATTCAGCCACTTCTTTGTAACTCATCTTTTGAATGGATTGTGCATTCTTTACAATTTTTGGATCAGCACTCATTATTCCATCTACTTCTTTTAAAAACCAAATTGCATTGACATTAAGACAATTTGCAATTATTGAGGCAGAATAATCTGAACCTCCTCTCCCAAGAGTTGTTGTTTCTCCCTTTTCATTAGCTCCAATAAATCCAGTAATTACGGGAACTACGCCTTTCTCTACAAGGTTGTTAAGGACATTTGATGATTTGTGTCGAGTTTTATCCAGATCAGGTGAAGCAAAACCAAAGTTTGAATCTGTGACAATGATCTCTTCTCCATTAACTTGTATTGAGTTAATGCTGTTTTCTTCAAGTAGTTTTGATAGAATTTTTGAGGAAAGTTTTTCCCCATATGACATAATTTTATCTTTTGCTTTTTCTGTACTCTGTCCTAGAATTGATATACTTTTATACAGAGATTTTAGCTGGAATAAATTATCATCAAGATAATCAAGCAGTATTTTTTTATTTTTTTCTGATTTAATTAAATAATTAATTACATTTTCATGAATTTCCTCTATTTTTTTCCAATTTTTAATTACTTCTTCATACTTGTTAACTTCAGCAAGATAAATTGAATTTATCAATAAATCTGTAACTCCTTTCATTGCCGAGACAACAATTATTGGGTTCCTATCTTGGACTTTTTTGATATATTCTGCAACATTTTTGTAGTTATTTGAATCTGCAAGAGATGCTCCACCAAATTTTAATACAATCATTTTTTATTCCTCCTTCTATCATTTTTTATTATCAAGTTATAATCACCATTTATAGAATTTTCAAGAAAAACAAAGATAGTTTTTCAAGAAAAATAAGGATAAATGACCTGCCTTAGCATGTAGTTGTAGTAGTCGTAGAAGTTACAAATTTATTTACAGAAATTAATACTCTTTTCTCTTCTACATAATTTGACATGGAATATGATTAGTCAGATGTTATATTTAAACTTTTCCCGCCCCTTCTATTTAGTTAAAATGCTACTCACTCAAATTGATTAAAATAAGCTGATTTTCAGCTAAGGTTCGTCGAGTAATATTTTGGTTAACGTTCCGCGGATAAAAGAAGTTGCTGCAGAGTTCGGGGGCAAAATCTCTTTTTATTATAACATGACTTCCTATAATCATTATCATATTGCTTTAATTAACACAACTAATGCAAGAATTATAACAAGTATTGTAAGTCCAATTTCTAACCAGATGGGTTTTGTTTTTAATGAAACTTCACTTCCTACTCTTGCTCCTGTCATTGAGCCTATTAGAACACAGAATGCTGGTAACCAGATTATATCTCCTCTATGCCAGTATATTGGTATAGCACCAAAGGCAGTAAAAATTGATACAGTTAATGAAGTGGCAATTGCTTTATGAGTATCGAGACCAAGACTTTTAAAAAGGGCTGGAAAGATTTGACCGCCACTGCCACCCCTTAAACCTGTTATAAAACTCACAAAAAAAGAAGAACCAAAGATATTTTTCTTAGTAGGTTTAATCTTTTGAGTAAGCTTTGGCACAATCCTTCTTGAATGAATGCCAAATACTACTATAAAACAAAGTGTAACAAAGATAATGGCTAAGATTAGTGTCGGAATAAACCCTACAAAATATGCTCCAATTACTTCTCCTAACACACCTCCAATAATGGCGTAGAGAACTATCTCTTTTGCAATGTTTCTTCTTTGGGTTGTAGCACCTACAAACGATGCAAAAGGGATGACAAGGAAATTAATTCCAAAAGCATTCAGCAAAGGCAAACCTGCAAGATTAAGCAAAGGTATTCTTACAGTACCACCACCAATTCCAAACATACCACTCATGAAACCTGCAAAAAGGCCGATCAGGAGGTATACTATAATTTGTGTTATCGGTTCCATTTAATTTCTCTCCGCATATTTTGCCCCCGATTTTGCTTAACGGCTGGCGGGTATCTGAAGTTTGCGACCGCAGGGAGCAAATTTGGATCGGAGTGCCAAAGGCACGAAGCCAGATACCCGCCTGTTATGTGGCCGAGGGCGTAAGCCCGAGGCAAGGACACTAAGTATCCGCAGAGTTGCCCGCATGTGTTGCCGTGTGTCCTTCTTCCCTCACTTAGAAATGAGGGGGGCATATATAAATCACTTCACAAATTATTTTTAGTAGGGATATATTCTCAAGTTATAGCAGAAATAAGGTGTGAGCCAAACTTGAGCAGTGGTATTATTATGAGAAAGAATTGTGGAAAACAGGGTCATGTTGCTTCCAATCAGAAAAATATGGTAATTAATCGGGTGATCAGAGGAATGCTGATTGTCTCGGGGACATTCTTTGTTGTGATTGGAATAATCGGAATATTTTTACCAATTTTACCAACCACTCCTTTTCTATTACTTGCAGCGTGGTGCTATGCAAGAAGCTCAAGAAGAGTTTATAATTGGCTTATAAGTAATAAGCTGTTTGGAAATTACATTAAAAATTATAGAGAAGGTAGAGGCATACCATTAAAAGTTAAGATTATATCTATTTCTTTTTTATGGATTACGATATTGTTTTCAGCCGCTCTTATAGTTACCAATCTTTTTGTCAGAATCACTTTAATTCTAATAGCTATTGGCGTTACTATACATATTCAATCTATTCGAACTTTGAAGTGAAAAGCATTGGTATAAATAGTTGAAACGGATTTTGATTAGATTTTTCTATTGGGCTATCTGTTCATGCTGTTGCTTTCACTCGCTCTTCTTGTGGCATATTAGCTAAATTCTCAACTTCTTTTAGATCCAGTTTAAGTCCATCGGCCACTCGGCGGCCATAATCTGGGTCTGCCTTGAAGAATAGAGCTGTCTGGCGAAGTTGGATACGCTTTTGTGCTTTACCGAGATGATTAACAATGTTACCTATTAGATTTTCTCGGTCCTGATCAGTCATCACATCACGATACAGATTCCCAGGCTGAACAAAATCGTCGTTGGGATGCGTGTATGGATAACGATCTGCCTCCCCAGAAATTTCGAAAGGAGGTTCTTTTGCAGAAATGTCCGGCTCTGGTCCATTGAAAGTATTTGGCCAGTAGTTCGCCCCCCCACCACCACCCGAATCGGTGCGCATGAATCCATCACGCTGATAACTCATCTCAGGTATATTTTTGGGTGCATTTACCGGGATCAAATGATAGTTTGGCCCTAGTCTGTGGATATGTGTATCATGATACGAAAAAAGACGAGCCTGGAGCATCTTATCTGGCGAAGCAGCAATGCCTGGTACCAAGTTTCCTGGGCAGAATGCAGCCTGCTCAACTTCTGCAAAGTAATTTTCAGGATTGCGGTTTAAAACTAGCTTGCCTACCTCGATCGGCGGATAATCGGCATGTGGCCAGACTTTTGTGATATCTAAGATATCAAAACGGTAATCCTTTGCATCCTCAGGTGGCATTATCTGCATCTGGAGGGTCCATGATGGGTAATCACCTCGTTCGATAGCTTCGTAGAGATCTCTTGTAGCATGGTCTGGGTCCTTTGCTCGTATAATATCCGCTTCTTGTCGAGTAAGATTTTTTATTCCCTGGTCAGTCTTAAAATGATACTGTACCCAGAAATATTCACCCTTTTCGTTATACCACTTAAAAGTGTGACTGCTATAACCATTCATGTGTCGATAAGTAGCAGGAATACCGCGATCAGAAAAAAGAATGGTTACTTGGTGAATTGACTCGGGGGTTAGAGAAAGGAAATCCCAGAACATGTCTGGGTCTTTACAGTTGGTGGCTGGGTTACGTTTCTGCGTGTGTATGAAATCTGGGAATTTTAATGGGTCACGTATAAAGAAAACTGGGGTATTATTTCCTACAAAGTCATAGTTACCTTCCTCGGTATAAAACTTAACCGCAAATCCTCGCGGATCACGCTCAGCATCTGCTGATCCCTTTTCTCCTCCAACGGTCGAGAAGCGGGCAAATACTTCGGTTTGCTTGCCAACTTCAGAGAGGAACTTTGCCTTGGTGTACTTTGTAACATCTGCAGTAACTTCAAAGTATCCCCCCGCACCAGCTCCCTTTGCGTGTACTACGCGTTCAGGTATACGCTCACGATCAAAATGACCCAACTTCTCCAGCAGGTGAACATCCTGCATCAAAACAGGTCCTCGTTTCCCAGCAGTGAGACTATTTTGATCGTCACCAACGGGTATCCCAAAGGCTGTAGTTAATTTCTTTTTTTGAATCTTGTTACTCATATAATTCCTCCCTTTTTTTATTCTTTAAACTGTTACTTGATAATATACAAGGGCAAAGAGGCTTATAAATTTTTCTCTCGAAATCCGGGTGATTTCATATAACGTTTGGGGTATCTGAAGTCCGAGTGAAGTGAGCAATTTGGGCGGAACGTAAGCGTAGCCTGATATCCACTTGTTATATTCTTGAGCCGTAAGGCAAAGAGTGGAGAAGTCACGAAGGATGCCAAATTTACAGAAAATATTTAATATTATGATAATTAGCTTATTATCATGCAGAAAGATAGATTAAAAGAGTATGAGGCAATCGGAAGAATTGTTGTAGATTTTGAAACACTTACTGGGCAGATTAAGTGGAAATTGTGTGAACAAATAATGTATTTGGGATTAGACTTTGAAAAAGGACATAACCCAATATACATACTACTAGCAAAGATGGGCATGGATGAATTGAATCAGAAATTTCACTCAATTTTCAAAGAATTATTTCCCAATTCCGAGCTATCTTCAAAGATTGAGATTTTTAGTAAATGTGTTACAAAATTAAGCGAGATACGAAATTTATATGTTCACGCAGAATGGTTTATTGGATATAGTGAAATCACTGGTACCGAAATGGATATATCTAGAGGATTTAACGATCGATATGGGAAGAGTGGGCTAAAAAGATATCGCATTCTATTCGACTCTCAAACATTCAAGGATCTGGATTTTAATATTAAACACCTAATCAGATTCATTGAAGGCATTGAACTATTGGAAAACGAATTCTCTGTGACAGAAGAATCTAAAAAAATATCGATAGATGACTTAAGACGTATTCTAAGTTTCTTGAACGAACTAATTAAGAAATGTGATGTTGTATAATTTGGTGTCCGTAGTGATTTCAATTAACTCCAATTTCCCGAAATCAATTCGTGAAACTGCATAATTTGTAATGCTAAACTAAATATTTAAGCTCTTCTTTTCCATGCTCATATTGTGCAAATGGAATATAAAAAATATTCAGCAATTACAGATTAAGTCATCGAAGATTCAAAATCTTGCTTCCTTTTATCTTATGAAATCCAAGCGAGAAAACCCAGACCTTTAGGTCTGGGATGAATCGCCTGGAAAATCATAAAACGCTGATAGGTGTTTTCTTCCCCTTGAGGGGAAAGCCACGCAATTTATTGCGTGGAAGGGGTGACCTCCTTTCTCACTCCCGTGACCATGTAATTTATTTTTCTGCCATTTTGCATGCGTGGTCCGTGCATCTTTCCAGATAGCAAAAGGTCTGGCAGAATATGTCATAAATTACCTTGTATGATATGATATAAAATCCTTAATACTTAAATATCTGCTTTGTATTTCCCTCCCCATGTTGGATATGGATATAAGCGTTATACCGCCTCTGGCAGGAGTTGTTGCGATTATCGTCGCGGCATATTTTGCGCATTTTGTTTTATCAAAGTCTGCAGGCAATAAAAGAATGAAGGAATTGATGGATAGCATCCACCGCGGAGCGATGACATTTCTTAACGAAGAGTACAAAATCATATCTGTATTTGTGGTTGTTGTGATGGCATTGCTTCTAGTCGTGTCCCATTACACTGATATGCCGTGGCAGACTGCTGTATCCTTCCTTGTGGGTGCAATTTTTTCCGGGCTCGCGGGCAACATAGGCATGAGAATCGCCACGAAATCAAATGCAAGGGCGGCTGAAGGAGTCAAAAAAAGTTTCGGATACGGGCTGAGGATAGCATTTTCGTCTGGTGCGGTCATGGGTCTATCGGTTGTCGGCCTCGGAGTGATAGGCGTCTATATCTTTTACCAGGCGTTCATTGACAATGCATCGCTTTCAACCATCCTATTCGGTTTTGGTTTCGGGGCAAGCAGCATTGCATTGTTTGCCAGAGTCGGAGGGGGCATTTACACAAAATCTGCCGATGTTGGGGCGGATATCGTTGGCAAGGTGGAGGCAGGCATTCCGGAGGATGACCCGCGCAACCCTGCCGTTATTGCTGATAATGTGGGTGACAATGTCGGGGATGTCGCCGGAATGGGCGCAGATTTGTTTGAATCATATGTTGATTCTATCATAGCCTCAATAGCACTTGCAATACTTGTCGGGTATTCTGCCACGGCTCCCGAAACAGTATATCCACTCCTCATTGCAGCAATGGGCATATTCTCATCGATCATAGCATTATCGTTTGTCAGGAGCGAAAAGAATGCATACACGGCCATGAGAAACGGTTTGTTCGGTTCAGCCATCATCTTTGCCGTTCTTGCTTTCATTACCACTCATTACACCATGCCCAACCTTGATCCGTTCTATGCAATACTTGTGGGGCTGGTGGACGGCATAATAATAGGGCTTGCAACCGAATATTTCACATCGGATCAGCGTCTCCCCGTAAAAAAGATAGCAGAGGCGTCCACAACCGGTGCAGCCACGGAACTAATTCAGGGGCTTTCGATAGGCATGATGAGCGTTTTCATTCCAATTTTGGCAACAGCCGTTGCAATGATTCTTGCGCATAATTATTATGGGGTGTATGGTGTAGCACTGGCTGCCGTGGGTATGCTCTCAACACTCGGAATATCTCTTGCCACTGACTGTTACGGCCCTGTTGCGGACAACGCTGCAGGCATATCGGAAATGGCCGAGATGGGCGAAGACATAAGGAAGAAGACGGAAGATCTTGATGCCGTGGGCAATACAACCGCTGCCATGGGAAAAGGTTTTGCCATCGGTTCTGCTGCAATAACTGCCCTCGCTCTGATTTTCACTTTTGTCAAATCTGTTGAAAAAGCGGGAATATCTGTAAATATATCGCTCATCCAGCCCGAAGTGATGGCAGGACTGTTTATAGGTGCGATGCTCCCGTTCATATTCTCCGCACTCACCATGGGTGCTGTCGGAAGGGCTGCCGAGAAGATGGTGGATGAGGTCAGAAGGCAGTTCAAGGAGCTTGGAATACTCAAAGGAAAAGGAAAGCCCGACCATGAGCGGTGCATTAAGATAGCGACAAAAGGAGCGTTGAGGGAAATGATTCTTCCGGTTGTTATTGCAGTAACGACCCCGCTGGTTGTTGGCATATTGAGCATAGATGCTCTTGTTGGTCTACTGGCAGGTGCGACTGCAAGCGGATTCCTGCTTGCGATATTCCTTGCCAATGCAGGGGCTGCCTGGGATAATGCAAAGAAGTACATAGAATCGGGTAACTTGGGGGGGAAGGGGAGCGAGGCTCACAAGGCTGCCGTGGTTGGTGATACGGTCGGCGACCCATGCAAGGATACGTCGGGTCCGTCGCTGAACATACTGATAAAGCTGATGTCCATTGTGTCGCTCGTATTCCTTCCTCTCTTCATCAAGTTCCTGTAGGAGCAAAAGTTTAAACCGGCGTTGTCATATTGTGGTGTGGCACCGTCAGAGGAGAAGGTACTGCTGCATAGAAAGGCAAACATACGCTCGGGGAAGTTGAGGATTGTTGGAACTCTTTCCATCACTGGCAGTAAGCTTTCGTTTCGTCCCCTTGCCGGCAAAAGACGCATTGATATAAGTATTGATTCGATAACCGGAATGGATGTTGTGGGACGGCTTTTCAAAAAGATGAGTATTGCAACGGATGAAAGGAGATACATCATATTTCTGAAAGGGGCGAAGGATGCCGTCACACTTATAGAAACCATCAGGGGAAACATTCGTGCATGATTTCATTATTTGCCTTCCCTTTCAATCATCTTTTTTATGTTCTCGATTGCACCCTCCACCGTCAGGGGTGTTTCATCATTTTTGAAACCGGAATTTTTTAGCAGTTTGAACAGACGGGCGACCACGGGAACATCAAGGTTTGTTTTTTCAAGCAGCTCTTCGTCCAGCAACACATCTCTTACCCCCCCCGCCGCCACCGCCTCCCTGTTTATGACGAATATTTTCTCGGCTACTTCCGGCAGAATGTCCATATTATGTGTGGCTATCACTATTGTCTTTCCTTCTCCGCCCAGCCTTTTAAGTAAGCCGACAAACTCCATTCTGTTCTTCGGGTCCAGGTCTGCGGTCGGCTCGTCCAGCAGCAGCACATCGGGAGACGAGACCAGTACGGTGGCAATTGCAGCCATTCTTTTCTCCCCTCTGCTGAGGTCATACGGGTGCTTATCCGAAATATGCTCTATTCCCAAGGATTTTAACGTGCCCTTCACCCTGCTTTCTATTTCACCCTCGCTTATTCCGAGATGGATCGGGCCGAACGCCACATCATCATATACCGTCGAGGAAAAAAGCTGCACATCCGGATTCTGAAAAACGATGCCCATCCTTTTCCTTATGTCATACATCCTTTTCGACCGGCTTATTGTCTTCCCATCAATTTTTTTGCCAAAAATTTTCACCGTGCCGGAAGAAGGGGCAAGCAGTCCTCCCATAATCAGCAGCAGTGTACTTTTCCCCGCCCCGTTCGGGCCTGCAATGGCAGTGCTCTCCCCTTCAAATATTTTGAGGGATGCATGGCTGAGTGCATCCGTTCCGTCGGGATATGTGTACGATACATCTTCCAGCTCTATCACGGGAACAGCCATTGAAGCACCGCCGGCGGATATAACCTTTCATACAAAACCAAGAGCATTGCCATCGAAATACACAGAATCAGAAATACGGCGCTTTTTATATCAATGTTTTTGTATTTTGATATCTCTCCTTTATTTCCGAATCCTCTTGTCAGCATCGCAAAGTATACCTCCTCGTCGAACGAGAACGATTTCATAAAAAGAGCGGCAACGATGGGGGAATACAACTTCCAGCTGCTTACCGACCTTTCCTTGCCCAGTATCCTACTTTTCCGTGAGAGCAGCATTTTCTTCGTCATGTCGAGAAGTAAAAATATGTAGCGGTAAGACATTGAAAGTATGAGCACAAATATTTTTGGTAGTCTCAGCGAATGCATGGCATCCACGGCATCGTTCCATCTCGTAGTTAATGTCAGCAGTATTGCAAATGACGAAGTTGATGCCACTCTTATCACCAGAATAGCGGCTGCATGTGCACCCTCTCTGGTTATGGAGAGGTACCAGCCGTTGAACGACAGCACTTTGACGATTTCCGTGCCGGGAGTGACAACATTCAAGGTTGCAGGAATTGCTATGACGCCCGTGAAGAGGGGAATAAAAAGCCAGACACGGGGGATGTAAAACGAGAGGGAAATTTTTGATGAAACTGCAAGGATTGCCGAAAGCAAAAGGAAGAGCAGAAGAATTTCTATAGTTCTAACATAAACAGCGGCAAATATAAGGAACAGGAATGCAACCAATTTTGCCCTGCAGTCCATTCCCTGCAGCAGTCCGTTCTTTTTTGAATATTTCTCGGAGTATATGGACTGGCTGATATACCCGATTACATCATCCAGTGTTTTGTCGACAAATCTGCTCATATTTTCCTGCCGCGCCGGAGTTCCATCGCTTTCGAAATGCCGAGCACGAAGATAACGCTCATTGACATGCCAATGACAGCGGAAATCCAGTAACCCACGGATGACATAACCTTGCTTTCCCAGCCAGGCACATTATAGTCTGGAAGGGGTGCCTCTCCGCTGTATTCCCTGGGTGTCCATGTGGTATTTCCTTCATCGACACTGTCCCACTCTCCCCATGCATCCTCGTAATTCCATGTGAGAAGAATGCCCACGGGCACAATCACTACGAAAACGCTTATTGCAAGCCATGCCTTTTTCATCCATTTTTCCATTTCATCCCTCAGAGAGTGTTAGCTTTTCAAGGTTGAGGAGGTCGGGACGATTTTTTCTCATGTAGCCCACAACCAGACCGGTCACCGCAGCAGCGACGGGGCCCGCAACAATGAGATGGGCAAATGCCATTGCAGGGATTGCCGTATCCAATCCGTAGGGACAGTAACCCTGGGAGATATACGGTTGTATGCCGAATTCCACGGCAGCGGCAAGTGCAGCAACATTTATTCCAGCATAAGCGCCAATTCCGGCGGCAAACGTTTCCGCCGATGGCTTTCTCGACTTGATGGTTTTAAATACGCCTTTGTACACATAGTAACCGACGAACGAGAGCACGAAAGCCATGTTGAAGCTGTTTGCTCCGAGGGCAATTATGCCTCCGTCACCGAAGAAAAAAGCCTGAATGACAAGGGCAATTGTAATGCCGATAACCGCGGCCCACGGACCAAGCACGATGGCAATTAACGTTCCCCCCACCATATGGGCTGTTGTTCCGTTGGGCACAGGCCAGTTGAACATCATCACGAGAAAAGAAATGGCAGTGAGCATGGCGAGCACGGGCACGGATCTGTCCCCCAGCTTTTCCCTTGCTGTTTTTGCCGCCAGCCACCATATTGGTACCATAATGGCATACATCACAATGCATGTTGCCGGCCCGAGATACCCATCTGGAATATGCATTTTTCACCCGTATTACTTTTTTCAAGAAATGTAATACATGTCTGTTTTTAAAGATGTCGAACGGCTTTGACTCATGGCAGGAATGACTAATTTCTTATATGGCTGCTCATTGGGGCCGAGCTATTCGTTAGGACTGAGGGGAGACAGAATACAAACAACATTTGCAAAAGTATTTTATTTCCCATGGCTTATGGAAGAATATGGATAAGTTAGGGTGGGAAAATTGCTAAAGAAAGAAGATCGCAAACCTTTTTTCTCGCTGTTGGCAGCTGCAGTACTTATTTTCTTTCTTTTCTTTATTATTCCTTGGATGACTGCTCTTATTACTGCTGAAATACTAATTTTTATAGGGTTGGTCAAACTCCTGAGAAGTTAAGCCTTCGATATACCGGAATTTGTGCCAGCACTCTGCCGGGAAACCCCACCATTTATGGGGATGGGCGTATGCCGCTTGGTAGAGTGTATCTTCCATAAGGACTAATTTCTTATATGGCTGCTCATATTACTTCACGTGAAAAAGAAAGACATAAAAATTGCCATTCTGCGCATCGAGGGCACCAACTGTGAGGACGAATCCTTTCGGGCTTTTGCAGAGCTCGGTGTCCATCCAGAATACGTGCATTTGAATGAATTGAGCAGGAATCAGAAAAGGAGCATTTTCGATTATCAGGGTATGTTTATTCCAGGGGGGTTTTCATCGGGCGATTATGTGAGAGCGGGGGCAATATTCGCTGCCCGTACCAAGGCACTGATGATGGACGAGTTGAAGGAATTTGTGGAAAACGGTTATCCCGTTGTCGGTATATGCAACGGTTTTCAGGTTTTGATAGAACTGGGGTTGCTGCCGGCAGTTGACGGAATAAGCAAGGCGCCCGAGGCTGCCCTGGCAGTGAATGATTCGAACAAATTTGAATGCAGGCCCACGTTGTTGAGGCATGATAATCCCTCGCCTCTGACATCAAAGGTCAAGAAGGGAGAATTGTCACTCATTCCGTCTGCCCACATGGAGGGGAAATTCATGCTTCCCCGGGAAAAGGAGGAACGGTATCTGCACGAGATGGGGGAAAACGGGCAAATCGTTTTCAGGTACGTGGACGAGAATGGGGCAGTGGTGGGTTATCCTTGGAACCCGAACGGCTCGATATCGAATATAGCAGGCATATGTAATCCTGATGGCAATGTGCTCGGCATGATGCCCCATCCTGAGCGGGCATTCTATTCATGGCAGCATCCGGGGTGGCGGGGCGGGGAGAGTCCGGGGAAAAACGAGGATAATAATGGGGACGGCAGGGCAATATTCGAATCGATAGTTGATTACATAGGGGCTTTGTAAAATGGTTGTAGGGTGATTATGGAATGGAAGGTTTAGCATGGCTGGGAAAATCTGTGGCAGCGAAGTAGTGGTTGAGAATCCTTCCGAGGCGATAAGAAATTACAACAAGGGATATTTTGGCAGGATGATGAAGGAGACTCTTCATCTTCACCTCATAGAGGCATCTTTCCTTGTGGAGATAGGAAGGATTGAAATAGAGAAAGAGGGGAGAAAGGTTGATTTGAATGAGCTTATGAGTCACGGGATGGCGGTGCATCCGAACTTTGAAATCAGTTATCTGGTTTTCAGGGAACTCCGCCAGAGGGGTTATGTGGTGAAATTTTCAGAGAACGAGGATGGGCTTGACCTGTATCCCCGGGGTGGTGCCCCCCATTCGCATTCTCCTTTGCATCATGTAATATCAATATCCGAGCGTTCTCCCTTTTCAATCTCCCAGGTTTCGGAATGGATTCGGGGGTTGAGCAAGAAAAAACTGATACTCGGCATTGTGGATGAGGAAAGTGATTTGACATACTATTCCGTAAAATTTTTCCGGATGAGAAGCAAGGTGGAAGAGCCGGAGTCGTATCAGGGAAAGATAGCCGTTATGGGTGATAGGAGCATGGTGTGGGACGAGGAGCTATCAAAAAAATTGCGGGAGAACTTCATGGGAAGGGCTTTTGAGGAGAATGTCGTGCAGCTCTCGCTTATGGAAACGGCATATCTCGCCGAAAAAGGGGCAGATGTTTTTCGCGGAAAAAAGAAGATATCACTCAAAAGTTTTATAAAATATGCAAAAAAAATACAGCCCGACGTGGAGAGAAGATTATGTGTGTACAGGGATCTGAGGGGCAACGGGCTGATTCCGAAAACGGGATTCAAATTTGGTTCCCACTTCAGGGTGTACCGTGAGCAGATTGGAGAAGGACATGCACCTTATCTTGTTCATGTTATACCTAAAAACTATATTTCCACATGGACGGAAATAAGCAGGGCCGTTCGTCTCGCCAACTCTGTCCGGAAGCAGATGATTTTTGCTCGTGTCGGGGACGGCATCGAGTACATACGCCTTAAGAGAATGACGCCATAGCTAGCTCGAATTTTCCGTTATAGAGGACTTTGAATAACCCACCGGTATTTTATCTTCTGTCTTTCTGTCGCATAAATCATGCGAAATCTTTGTTTCTTGTCCTATTTTTTGTTTGTTTTTTGCCTTATTTCTCCAATTTTTCT
>Ga0315549_1001362_pt1 | contig 25687 bp, 21 predicted proteins | sample SalMarSW160200MG_FD_203101 | JGI IMG/M metagenome (GOLD analysis project Ga0315549, IMG submission 203101) | Salt marsh sediment microbial communities from the Plum Island Ecosystem LTER, Massachusetts, United States - Salt Marsh Sediment SW1601-200 ... | reverse complement strand
TGCGTCTTTCGTAAGTCACCAGAGACCGATTGCCCTAATTATGGCACAAGCTCGTCTCATTGAAGTGAGAAAATTGTCAGAAATTCCTTTGTATCCAGCACTGCCCCGAAATATTGAGAAGATACTGAATTTGCATCTATAGCCTTGGACTCGGCCAACAATCCCCACATCAGTTACTACCGGGGGGGGAGCTGCGGCACCTCAGGAAATCTCTACTGTAACCTGCGGTACGCTGACTACAATGGTAGTTGGAATCCCTTTAGGTTGCACTACAGTGAGGCCAAACTCGGTCAGTTCACGTCACTGGCTATGGATTCGAATGATCATCACCACATTAGTTATTACCATGCCGACGACGGTCAGCTCAGGTATCTCTACCACAATGGTACCGCGTGGCAGTGGGACCTGGGAGTTGTAGACAGCGGAGGAGTTGGGGCCGATACCTCGCTGGCGCTGGACACCAATAATCATCCCCACATCTCCTACTGGAACGTCGGTGCTAGCGATCTGCAGTATGCCTACTACAATGGCACCGGCTGGATCACCGAGACGGTAGATAGCGTTGGGTCTGTAGGACGCTCCACCTCTCTGGACCTCGACTCGTCCGGGCGGCCCCACATCAGCTACTACGACTTGAGTAACGACACTCTCAAGTACGCCTACTACGATGGCTCCCAGTGGCAGATTGACGTGGTAGCCGGCACCGGCAACGTCCACGGATACGAGGGAACGTCGCTAGAGCTTGACTCAATGGATCTGCCTCACATCAGTTACTACACGACTTCGGGTGTGCGGTACGCCTATGTGGAACAGAGTTGGGTCTACCTGCCCCTGGCGTTGAGCGGCTATCCTGCACCTCCCGACCGGTACGCCGTCATCATTGGCGTGGCAGATTACATGTACGATGAGAACCCGCCTCCGGGATGTTTCTTAAGCGACCTGCCCTACCCCGACGACGACGCCTATGCCATGCAGCAGGTGCTGTTAAATTACGGCGACTTTGAAGCCTCCAACATCCTCATGCTGATCGACTACCAGGCCACCAGGGCAGCAATCCAAGATGCCATCACCAATTGGCTGGCCTCTCGTGCAGCGCCCAACGACCTTGTGGTTATCGTCTACAGTGGACACGGGGGGCAACTCGGCGACGTCTCTCCCTACGGCGACGAAGCTGATGGCGTCGACGAGTGGCTCATTCCCAGCGATTGGTACTGTGACACCGACTCGGCCATCTCTGACGACGAACTGGACACCTGGCTGGATACAGTCAACTCGGAGCACATGGTGCTTCTATTCGATTCCTGCTTCAGCGGTGGAATGTTCAGCACCGCCGCAGGGGGTGAGAACCTCTGTCGGAGCAGGTGCCTGCCGCCGCCTCCCGGCGTGATCGTGAAAGCGACCGCGCAAGAAATCATCCCCATGGATGTCGGCCAGAGAGGGCGACTGGTGCTCACTGCCAGCCGCGAGGATCAGGAGAGCTATGAGTGCGATTCTCTGCAGAGCGGTGTCTTCTCCTACTACCTGCGGCAGGCGCTGCAAAGTGCCGCTGCCGACACCAGCAGCAACGGCTGGGTCTCTGGTGAGGAGGCCTACTATTACCTGAAGCCCCGCGTGGAGAGTGAGATGTGCTACCAGCCGTGGTTCCAGAACCCGCAGATCAGCGATGACATCTCTGGCGAGGAAGATGTGACGCACCCGTAAGTCTTGATCGCGATCCTGTTGGTCATGATAGTCATCATGTCCATCGTCGAACCTGGCTTTCGCTCATCGGCCAATATCCGGGCGGTGTCATTGGGGTTCGCAATGGAGGGCATGGTATCCATCGGCATGACCATGCTATTGGTTTCCGGCGGCTTTGACCTGTCTGCCGGGTCCAATATGGCCCTCAGTGGTATGGTGGTCGCCGCCCTGTTGCTCGCAGGTGTTCCCATCGCGGTGGCCATACTGGCTGGCCTGGTTATCGGAACGCTCAGTTCTTCCCGTTCGGCGCTGACCTCGGCCTGGCGGGTGCGGCGCAGGATGCGGATGGCGGTGTCTATCTCCTGCGCAGCGCGGATGGCCGCTTCGCCGATCTGCTCCTGCGGGCTGGAGGTCATCGTCAGCACCAGGGCCACGTCGGCAGCGGCGTTGACGGCGTGGGTCAGTTCCAGCAGGAACTCCTGGGCCTGGTCGGAGAGGTAGTCTCTGCCCACAGGGATGCCGCTGGCCTTGGTGATGTAGGAGAGGGTCTCGTCAATCAGGATCAGGGCCGGGCCGGTGGCCTGGAAGTCAGGTGCGACGCACTTCCAAAGATACTGTTGGCGAACTCGGTTTTCTAGGGATGAGATCCCACAAGAACGCCCTTTTAGTGAAGTAATTCCCCACTGAACAGTCAAAATGACCTGAAAAACCGCATTCTTGCCCCACCGGAAGGGGTTAGCCAACAGTACCTTCCAAAGTGCGTCGCACCTGGTGCGTCCAACCCGGCCTCGGCCAGGATCTGTTCCATTGGCTCCAGGTAGGACACCTGTGCGCCGTGGGCGACGATGTGGTAGAGGGCCAGCAGGGTGTGCGTCTTGCCGCCGCCGAAGACGGTGGTCATCTGGGTGATGGCGGTGCCGTCGTCCCGACCGGCCAGGCGGCGCAGGACGCCGGTGAGCGTGGACCGCAGGCCACGGGTGAGGAAGGTGCGGCGGAAAAAGGTGCCGGGATCTTTGTACTCGGGCACGGCCTGGCCTTCCACCACCTGGGCCAGGTCCACGGCGAAGGCTTTTAAGTCGAGGCAGCCCTCACGGATGTCGCGGTGAGGGATGGCGGTGTGCCCCAGGGGCTCAGCCCCTCCCTCGGTCTCCCCCCATCGGGGGGGAAGCAAGCAGGCGGCCGGTCTCGCGCAGGATGAGTTCGACCTGGTTGACGATGTGGGCCGCTTCGGCGGCATCGGGTTCGTGGCCCTCGTGGACGGCCCAGTTGCGGATGTCCACCAGGGGGGCGAGGGCGTTGACGTTGAGGTAGGTCAGCGTCAGGCCCAAGGTCTTCTGGATGTCTTCGTGAGCGCGGCTGGCCCGGTAGACGCCCACCAGTTTGCCCAGGGTGAGTTTGTTGAAGGGCTGTCCGCCGCCGACCTGCTCCTGGACTTCGATGAGTTTCTTCTGTTCAGCGGGCGGGGATTGGCCCAAGAGTTCATTGTACAACTCGACCAGCAGATTTTCCAATGCGCTGGCAGCCGTCTGCACAGCCTGGACGTGGTGCTTTTGGGCCAGCAGGGTTTGGGGATAGTTCATAGTGGGTTACTCCTCATCGTTGCCCGTAGAGGCGGTCATACAGATCGAGGTCATCCCAATCAAGTATATCTAGGCTCTCGAGGCCGACAATTCTCTCATCCACCTTGTCTTGCTCAAAGGCTTCGACGATGACCTCTACGGCCTCGGTGGCCTCCAAACTGTCCAGGACGTGCACGAGATAGGCGTTCGCTCGGGCGTCGTCCACCGACGCCTGGCGTAGGAGGCGAGCGAACCTATCCGCGACAGCCGGTCGTCGCTCAGGGTTGGTCTCAGCGATGCGCGCCAGCCCCAACATCACCACACTACGCCAGTCGGGGTTGTGCCGGCTATCGTCCAGATAGTCCCACAAAGGCGATTCGGCCCGGGGGCCCATCTGACCCCAAACCACGGTCAGCCGATCCGAAAGCCAGTCGTTCTCCTGGTAGAACAACGGAAACAACTGCCCGGCGACCTGGTGAACGTGGAGGTACCCCAGCATATTCAAAGCGTGGTAGGGCGCCCAACCGGCCGCTTCGCCGGGCCAGCCGTTCAACAGCCCCTCGTCCAGGGCCATGCGCACCAGGTTCCCAACCGCCGGATGCCACTTGTTCACGCTTCGGGCATTGTTCTTGGCCTGCTCTTCGTCCAGGTCCCACCCCCATTCGAGCAATTGCCGCGCCGGGTAGTCATATTTGCCGGGGGAGGGCGCTTTGAAATCTGGCGGGCGGGGTGGCACAGCCGGCGGCGTGATGTCATCCCAGAAAGCGGCGTCTGTGAGAAGAAGGTCGCGCAGCTCTCGTTCGCGGGCGCCTGGCTTACGACGGGGGAAGGGCGACTTGAATGTGCGCTCCGCGTTTAACTTGCCGTGCTCGAAGGACAAGTCGCTGTATTCCTGGGCGCTCAGGAAGGGCCTGTCGCCTCCGAAACGGGCGAAGGCGCGCCGGTACATTCGATAGACCCGGGTTTCGTCACCGATCAACTCGGCGCCTTCCGCATTTTTCTGGAAGGTGTCCAGAACCAGTAAGACTTCCTGTGGGCCATAGCGTCGAATCAATTTGTTCATCTTGCGGTCGTCGCTCTGGTGCACGACCAGGATTTCGATCAGTTCCCTCAACAACTTGTCCCGGCGCTCAATGATGCGTTCGCGCTCGGACGGTGAGGGATAGCCAACCTCGGACGTTCGGCGACGGCGGCGACGTTGAGGGCGTGGTCTTTTCTTTTTACTCATCATACGTGACCTTGTTTTTGCGCTCTTTGCGTCCTCGCTGCTCTCTCCTACAACAACCGCTCCTGCCGCGCCACCTCTAGCAGCACGTCCCGGCCGGCCAGAAAGCCCTCCAGCAGGCGGCGCTCGGGATCGTCGTCGGGCAAGGTCTCCAGAGGGCCTGGACCACGATTGTGCCTGCGCCCTATCAGTCTTCAATTCTCAAGCGAGGCTGCCCGGTGACCAGTAAGCGGACCTCTTCGACGAAGGTTCTGGCGAAAATCACTTCCATCGCCCCCTGCTGCACGGTCCGCTTCTCCGGCTGGCCGTACTTTTGGGGGTAGACCAGTGTGCAGAGTTCGATCAGGTGGGCGACGGGGTTGAGTTCGACGGCGTGGGTCTCGCAGCCCAGGCGCAGGGCCTCCAGGCCGGTGGCGCCGCTGCCCATAAAGGGGTCCAGCAGGCGGGGCGGCCGGTCGGGGAAGACCTGGCGGATGAGGGCTTGGGCTTCCTCGATGGCCGGGCTGTTGCCGTCATTGTCCCGGTAAACAGCAGCCCATTGAGGCGTGCAATACGGCGGGCTAGCGTATCGTCGAGGATCAGGCGGCAGTTGGGCCTTTCCAACCCCAGACCGATCACCTCAGCTTCACCCCGTCCCAAGTCCGTCGCCAAGGGGAGCAAAGCTTGGGACGCAAGTGGTGTAACATGCAACCACGGTAAGGCTTTTACTACCGGCACACTGATGCCGCGTTGAGCCCCAGCCTCGAGTTCGGCCTGCACTGCCGGAGGGATGAGCACTTGTCCATAGAGTTGTGGCAACAGTTCCAACTGTCCCACTATATGCAGGTACAGCAAGGGTGACGTGTTGCAGATTGTCACTATTTCAGGCATTGGCCACGTCCTGCACCAGTGTCTCCGCGTCCAGTACAAAGGGCGAGACTTGATAGCGTCCCAGTGCCATCAGGAACTCTACCCGCGTGACCCCTGCCAGTTGTGCGGCTCGTCCCGAGGAAAGCTTGCCTAACTCGTACAGCTTGACCGCTGCCAGCATCTGCAACTCGCGGGCAAAGGACTCGGGCTGCTCCTTCAAGCTGATGAGTGGCCCCTCCGGTACTTGTAGAGAAATCGTAATTGTCATTTCATGGTCTCCTTACCTGCCCGTTACACTCAACACGAGTGTAATTTGGGTGTTTCCGCGCGAATATTGTAACACACGGAAGGTATTGCCGCCAGCGGCCGCCGTGCCCACCAGATGTGCAGCGTGGAGATGTGCCCGTCGAGTTCTGACAAATCAATGCCCAACTCGTGCAACAAGACTTCCTGATGACTCTCAACCTGATGCGCCCACTCGAAGAAGCCGTGGTTGAACATCTCAAACAGGAAAGGGTTACTCTTGAGGACGGTGGGCCTCCAGGGCTTTCGCAGCGGCCTCAGTCTCGCCACGCATCGCGTCGTAGGCAGCCACCTGGTCGGCCATGTCCAGCAAGTGCTGAATCTCCTGCGCTTCGTCGGGTGGGGTATGGCGCAGCACCGCTTGCCCCATACTGCGGATTTGGTTCAAGCGTTGGCTTGCGTCCCCTTGACCTCGCCTGGAGGCCAGTGAAGAGGTGCGCGTCCGAGGGCGCTTCCGATCCTTGCGCATACAACAGTGCTTGTACTTCTTCCCGCTGCCGCAGGGGCAGGGATCATTGCGTCTGGGTTTCTTTGTACTCACTGCTTCTCACTTCCTATCCATCATCAGAACAACTCAAAGAATGTATCGGTGCCCAGAGTGGGGATCAATTGCCGGGCCAACCGATCCACCGGTCCCGTGGGTCGGATTTCAAACCACTCGTCGCGGCCGCCGTAGTGCATACGCTCCACTCGGAAGGTGCGGCGCTTCGCATCGGCCAGGATAAAGCGCAGCACCGGCGTGAATCGAGCGTAGCGCTCCCGCTCGGCACGTATGCGGTCGTCCAGTCCGGGTATCCTAAGAGCCTGTTGTCCTAAAGCCCGGATCAGGTCTTCGGCATCCGGCCCGACCTGCTCATAGATCTCAATTCGGTCGTGCTTGACGCTGACGCGGTAGTTGCGCGACTTGGGATGCCGTTCCACTGCCGCCTCGACCGCTGCGACTTCCTCCGGCCGGATCTGCGCCGGGCGGTCTTTTTTCAGGAAGACGAGTCCGTTGACGCTTTCACCGATCTTGAAACCCTCTGGTATCTCTTCCACGGGTTTGCCCTTCGGCTCGCGGGCGAAGTAGTAGCGGGGCTTGCCGGTTTTGGTGACACTCTGGCACAGATAGTGGGTCATACCTTTGCGGTTGGTGTAGGTAACGGGCATGCGTTCACTCCTCATTATCTCAAAACAAAAAGCCCCACCCGGTAGGGTGGGGCAGTATTGACGTTGGGGCAACCGGCCGGGGACTCAGCCCCACCGGTGATCCCCGGTCACAATGCAGGACTTCCAACAGTGGCTCCCGCGTCCAGGCTGATGTAGCCTTACGGCGTCAACCACAGCGCTCTCCTTCTGGTGCTGCAGGGTGTCAAGTCCTGACACTCCTATTGCTCCCGGTCCCAAAATGGGGCCGGGCGCCAGCCACTCCGGGGCCTCAAGCCAGACAACTGGCGTGATTATGCGACTGGAGCATCATGATAGCACCGTCAAGAGGCACTATTGCGTTTTCAACGATAAAGGTGGGCCGGGCAGGACTCGAACCTGCGAAGGCTGAGCCAGCGGATTTACAGTCCGCCCCCTTTGCCACTCGGGACACCGACCCATCTACTAGCCATTAGCAGGTAGCCGCTAGCCGGAAGGAACACTGACTGACTGCTGTCGGCTAACTGCTAATCAACATCCTAGCCGGCGATGGGACTTGAACCCATAACCTACTGATTACAAGTCAGTTGCTCTGCCGCTTGAGCTACGCCGGCGCAGCGACATTATACCATAACCAACCCTATGGTCAAGGTGCTGATTGCCTGACAAATCTTTATGGGACGCAGATTAACGCTGATCCACGCTGATTTTTCTGTTTTATCTGCGGGAATCTGCGAAAATCTGCGTCCGATTCTCTGTCGCAACGAGACATCACCTACCGCCGCCAGCGGTAATCGTGGTCCAGAGCCTTCTTGAAGTCCTTGTGTATCTCCCCCTGGTGTTCGAGAGCCCAGGCGTCGCCCGTCCAACGGTAGAGCAGCAGGCAGTGAATCTGTTGGGCGTGGGGAGTGCTGTTCCAGCGGTGAATCTCCGCGTAGGCCGCCTGCACCCAGCCCTTGTCCTTGTTCACCCACCCGATCCTTCTCTCTTCGTCCGGGTTGCGCGGCTGGTGTTCCAATGCCAGCCAATGGTTTGACTCGGTGATGTAGATCGGGCGGTCGCGCCACTTCCCCGGTGTGGCCTCCGCAAAGGGCCGGTAGGCCTGGAAGTCGTAGTAGTGCTCCTGGGGCGTGCCCGGCTGGAGGAACTCGTCCTGAAAGACAGTTCGTCTGGTGATCAGGCCAACGTCAAGCCAGTGGGTGTAGGTGTGCAGCGCAATGCCGTCTAGGTCGTCAATGCAACTGAGCATCGCCTTGAAGTAGTCCAGCGGCCTGGTGCGCCGATTGCCCATCTTTGCCCACGGGTAGGTGTTGTAGGGATCCACTGCTCCGGGCACGACGATGGACTCCGGCTGCACCTCCTTGATGCGTCGCCGCGCCAGGTTGAACGCCTCGGCGTACATCTGCGGGGTGATGTGCTCGATCGGGTTTCCAGCCCCGCCAGGATGCTCGCGCACATTGTTCTGCTCGTTGCCGATGATCCAGATGTGGCATCCTCGAGAGTTCTGGACGTAGCGGGCGCAAGCCTGGGCGAAGTCGGCGTACTTGGCGCGAACCGGCAGCGTGCCGCTCGGCTCGTAGCCGTGATTAAGGCGGACGGTGACGCCGTAGCCGCTGTGGGACCACGGGGTGTAGTCGTGACCGCCGCCGTGATGGGGGTCAGCGCCCACTGCTTCGGTGAAGAGCACCCATCCGGTCTTGTTCTTGTCCTGGAAGAGGAAGCGAAAGTCGGCAGGGGTGGTGGCACCGGCGGCGTGGATGCCGAAGATCCAGGCACAATCACCACGAGGCAAGGCAGCGTCGTCCACCGGCTTCCGCTCATCGGGCAACCGCCTGGCCTGCACGTACAGGCTGTTCACGAACCCCTCGTGCAGACTGGGAGTGCGGACCTTGAGCCACCGATCCTGCCCCACTTTGCCCCCCACTTTCTCCGGATCTTCACGCACCTCCAACACCGTCTTATCCACCACGTGCCAGATAGGAGGAATGCCCGCCCCTGGCTTCCGTCGCACGTTCAGCCCGCTGGCACTGTGGACGGTCACATAGGGAATTGGCTCGCCGATAACTTCCTCCTCACGGAGGCGCAGGTACCAGGCAGCGACGTAGCCCTCAACACCTTCGGGGGTACGGATGTGGAGCCACTCATCCTCCTGCCCCACCTTCGCCCACGTGTCTCCCTCCGGTTCCAGGGATTCCAGCACGTCCCCATCATCTACCTGCGTGATGGGAGGCCGCTCGGTGGAGGAGATCGAGCGTACATTCAGATAGCCCAACTCCGGGCTCACCACTTCCACCTGTACGCCGGCCTTGACGGCTTCCTGGACTTTCTCGTGGAGGCGCAGGTACCAGGCGGCGGCGTAGCCTTCGATGCCTTCGGGAGTGCGGACGTGGAGCCACTGATCCTCCTGTCCCACCTTCGCCCGCGTCTCTCCTCCCGGCTCCAGGGCTTCCAACACGGCCCCATCGTCCACCCGCGTAATTGGGGGCTGGTCGGTGGAGGGGCTTGGCCGGACATTCAAGAAACCCACCTCCGGGCTCACTACCTCCACCTCCATCGGGGCGGTCTCGGCGGTGAGGACGTCGAAGGGCACCGGGCGGTACGCAGGCCGCCGCAGGTACCAGGCAGCGACGTAGCCCTCGATGCCTTCGGAGATGCGGATGCGCAGCCACTGGCCCTTCTGCCCCACCTTCGCTCGCACGTCCTCCTCTGGCTCCAGGGCTTCCAGCACGGCCCCATCGTACACGTGCGTGATGGGAGGTAGTTCGGTAGAGGGAGTCTGGCGCACTCTCAGGTAGCCCAACTCCGGACTCACAACCTCCACCTTTACCTCCGTCAAGATGGGCTCGACGGCCTCTGTCAACGGGCAGGCGTGGATGAGCGGCAGGAGATTGTCGTTGATCACCGCGGCGGTGAAGACGCTGAAGAACGTCGGGCGGTGCGCTGCCAGCCGATTGAGCCACACCTGGAACTCCTCGGGACTCATGCGCACGTGACCGTACTCATCGTGGTAAGGCCCCAGGATTGGATACAGGGGGGGACGATAGCCCCAGCGGTGGCACCAGTAATCGTAGTGGCCGTAGGTCCACTCGTCAATCACGCGCTGTACCTGCTGGTCGAGGGGGACGGTGCTCCCGGGCGCGAAGTAGGAGCCGTAGGACATCGGCATCAAGCCGCCTTTGCAATATTCGTTCATCTGATCGTAGGGCAGATCGCGGTGATGGGAGATGTTGGGGAAAGAGCAGTTGTAGAGTTTGTTCAGGTCGAGCCCGGCATCGCGAAGGTAACTGCCCAGTTGGACAGCCTGTTCAAAGCGGTTGCGGCACCGGTCCGCCTCGGTGTCGAATATAAAGCCCTGGAAGCCATCCTGGAAAGCCCGCACGACGACCTGAGCCTCTGCCTGGGGGTCATCCAGCAGCAGAAACGTCCACGCGAAAGGAACCAGGCCCGCCTTCGTGATCTTCTGGACGGCCTCGGCCATCCCAGGATAGTACTCCGCGCCCTGCCCGGCCTTGTGTATGACGTGGGTAGCGCCCATCTGGGAAGCAATCTGGATGGCCCGCTCCAGTTCCTTCTTACCACGGGACCACAATCCTTTGCCATGCAGTACGGTCATAGTTTTCTCCTTTCGATCTCTGGATATGACGGGCAGGTAGATGCGGAAAAGATCTGAGATCTGACATCGTCATCCCCTTATTGACGTGAAGCGTGACGGCTGCCACGAATGTAGAAGCGCCACGGGGCAGACAATGCCGCCACATCGCCCCGCACACCGACCCGAGGCCCGGTGGCGACGGCATCATTGGGCACGACGCAGTCTTCCTCGATAAATAAGAGCGCGTCGGGCGCGCACAGGTCAGCCCCGTCGAACCGCCGGTCAATCTCGAGCGCCTGGCACAAGCGGGCCGGGCCACTGGTGAGCCGCACATCCGGCACGCCGCCGCGTCGTCCTTCGGCCCTTCGGCTGTGCTCAGGGCAAGCAGGCTCAGGACTGCGCAGCGCCCGCATTGCCTTGATCCCCTCCAGCGGCTCCAGCGCGCGGATGAGCACCGCCGCCGGGTAACCCTCCCGCCCGGTAACGACGTTGAAGCAGTGGTGCATACCGTAGATAAAGTAGACGTAAGCGTGGCCAGGTGGGCCGAACATCGCAATGTTGCGTTCTGTGCGGCCACACCGCGCGTGGGAAGCCTGGTCATCCTCCCCGATGTACGCCTCGACCTCAACGACGCGCCCGGAAAGACGCTGCCCGTTTAGCACGCGGATCAGCCGCTGCCCCAGGAGTTCGCGGGCAACAGTGAGGGTATCGCGGACAAAGAAGTCACGGCTCAAACGCGACATCGCTACCGGTGCGCATCGTCCTGGGCCAGCAGACGGATACGGGCCTTATCCACCTCCAGAATGAAATAGGGCTTTTGGTCAGCCTGGGTGTCTCAATTATACGTGCGGTGGCAACTGAGGGCAAGAGCACACTCGCGACAAACGCGCCCCCTTGAGTCACACCAATGCTGTTCAAGAGGGTCAATGAACTGCAGCCAACACGCGCCACCTTGCACCGCCTGTCCAATCTCGCGACAAGCCAGTGGCGAAGCCAAGAGTGGGCAGCGGACCGTTGTCTCACCTGGCGGGATATTGCGATTCAAGCGGCCCATCGCTCTACCGTTGGAAACGGGGGTCGTGGTCCAGCGTCAGGCGCAGTCCTTGCGCCAAGTCCACGCGCGGTTCGTAGCTCAGCAGTCTGCGCGCGACGGCTATGTCGGCGCAGAGGCGAGAGACACCGCCGCTCTCGGCGGGGCTGTGGAGCACCTCCACCTCCCGTCCCACCACCTCCGCCACCAACGCAGCCAATGCGTTGATACTGGTCTCACGGCCACAGCCCACGTTGATGATACGGCGGTCCACGTAGGCGGCGGTGGCGGCCGCCATCAGCGCCTCCACCACGTCGTCCAGGTAGACAAAATCGCGGGTCTGTCCGCCGCCGCCGAAGATGACCAGCGACCCGCCCCCCAGTGCCTGCTGCAGGAAGCGGGGCACCACTGGCGGGTGAGAGGGAGGCAGGTTCTGCCCCGGCCCGTAGGCGTTGAAGACACGCAGGATCACCGTCTCGATGCCCCACAGCGCGCCGATGGTGCGGACGTAGTACTCGGCGGCCAGTTTGCTCACCGCGTAGGGGGATTGGGGGTTAGGGGTCTGATCCTCCCGCACCGGCTGGTGGGCCTGCTCGCCGTAGACGGCACCGGAGGAGGTGAAGACCACCCGGTGCACCCCTGCGTCCCGCATCGCCTCCATCACGCTGACGGTACCACCGACGTTGACCTCGTTGTACTCGCGGGGGTACAGGATGGATTCGGAGACCTGAACCCGAGCCGCCAGGTGGTAGACGCAGTCCACGTCCTGCAAGAGCGTCCACAGTTTGGGCCGGTCGGCCACATTCCCTCTGGTGAAAAGCACCCGCTCGTCCATTCGAGCGGGGTCACCCGCGCTGAGATCATCAATGACCCGCACCTGGTGCCCATCACGGACCAGTCGGTTGGCCAGGGCCGCCCCGAGAAACCCAGCCCCACCGGTGACGAGGAAACGCATGGCGAACTCCGTTTCAATGACCAATGAGCGAATGGCGAATAGCGAATGATCAGACTTCTTATATTATAACACAGTTCACCGTAAATGGGCGAATGGGCAGACAGCCGGTTACGAGCAAACCACGACAGTGCGAGCGCTCCCTCACCTCGTGCCGCGTCGCGTTGACACTCTGCGCTGTTCGGAGTATACTAGCGCCCGGCCAATCAATAGCCATGGAAATCCTCGGCAAGACAGACTATCGCCCGACCAGAGACAGCGTCTCAGCACCATTGCCCATGCGCCGTATCATGCACACCTGGTGGCCGTTGGCCGCCAGTTGGCTGCTGATCACCGTCGAGTCCCCGGCGGCGAACGCCATCGTGGCGCGGCTGGCCGAACCGGAGATCAACCTGGCGGCTTTCGGCATCGTCTTACCGCTGGCGCTGATTGTTGAGTCGCCGATCATGATGCTCCTGTCTGCCTCAACCGCGCTCAGCAAAGACTGGGACTCGTACTTAAAATTGCGCCGCTTCATGATGTGCGCTGGGGCGCTCTTGACCGCGCTGCACGTGCTGATCGCCTTCACGCCGCTTTTCTACGTCGTCACCACCGAGTTGATCGGCGTACCGGCGGAGATCGTCGAACCAGCCCGCCTGGGCCTGATGATCATGACTCTCTGGACGTGGCCCATCGCCTATCGTCGCTTTAACGAGGGTGTGCTGATCCGCTTTGGCCACTCGCGGGCGGTAGGCCTGGGGACACTGGTCCGGCTTGGCGCCGAGGGGGTGGTCTTGGCGACAGGCTACCTGATTGGCACCATCCCCGGTGTCGTCGTTGCCACCAGCGCCCTCGCCACCGGGGTCGTCGGTGAGGCCGTCTACGCCGGGCTGCGCGTGCGGCCCGTGCTGCGTGACCAACTCAGTCGGGCAGCGTCCGCCGAGCAGCCCCTGACCTTCGGTGCCTTCCTGGAATTCTACGTCCCGCTGGCGGTGACCTCATTCCTGTGTCTGCTGGTGCAGCCGATAGGCAGCGCGGCCATCAGCCGTATGCCCAACCCGCTGGAGTCGCTGGCCGCGTGGCCGGTTGTGTCCGGGCTTGTTTGCATTCTGCAGAGCCTGGGGGTGGCGTACAACGAGGTCGTCATCGCGCTATTGGACGAGCCGCGTGCGGCGCGCAACTTACGCCGTTTCACAGCATTGCTGACCACGCTGGCAACTGTCCTGTTGCTGGCCATAGCCGCCACGCCACTGGCGACGCTCTGGTTTGGGCGCGTGTCGGCGCTGAGCCCACGGCTTGTCACGCTGGCTCGCCAGGGCCTGTGGATTGTGCTACCGATGCCTGGCTTGAGTGTCCTGCAAAGCTGGTATCAGGGCGTGATCGTCCACAGCCGCCGCACACGTGGCATCACTGAGGCAATGGCGACCTACCTGCTTGCCAATGGCGCGATCTTGTGGGCCGGCGTGGCCTGGGGTCGGATGACAGGGCTGCACGTAGGATTGGCGGCTTTGGGGGCCGGGATGCTGGTGCAAACAGTCTGGCTGTGGCAGCGCAACCGCCCGGCGATGCAGACTATGCAGGGACGCGACAAAGCACGGTCCACGGTTTGAGCAACGTTGAGTAACAGCAGTGACACAGAGCCATCACGGTGACCCCAAACCTATGCCCGGCCCAGGCCAGCCTGTCCGAGACGCGACGAGCGCACCTATCGAGCGGGCCTTCAGAGCCCGTCTACCGGTCATCTTTCTTGGCCGCACGACGATCAACACGTCGTTCCGCATCATTTATCCATTCCTGCCGAGCATTGCGCGTGGCCTGGGGATTTCGCTCACAGCAGCCAGCGGCCTCATCACACTGCGGCTGATAGCAGGTATGGGTGCACCATTCCTCGGCTCGCTGGCCGATCGTCACAGCCGCCGCCGCATGATGGGAGTTGCTCTGTCGCTCTTCGCGCTGGCCAGCCTGCTGCTGGCTGGCGTCGGCGCGTTTACTGCCGCCGCCATCGCCTTTGTGCTTTACGGCATCGCCAAGGCCCTGTACGATCCGGCTGTGCACGCCTACGTTGGCGACGCTGTACCGTACCGCGAGCGCGGTCGGGCCGTCGGCGTCGTCGAACTCTCCTGGTCGAGTGCGTGGCTGCTTGGCGTCCCGATGTCAGGTTTCCTGATCGAGCGCTTCGGCTGGCGCGCGCCGTGGGCTGTCCTGCTCGCGCTTGGGCTGCTCAGCGTGGGGCTCACGCACGCCGGTTTGCCACCCGCTCCTCCCCGGACCGCACACAATAGCGGCAAACCGTTTGCTGCCTCGATGGTCACCACCTGGCGGAATCTGCTGGGTCGCCGCTCCGTTGTGGTTCTCCTGATGACGAGCCTGCTGCTCACGCTGGCGATCGAAGTCCCGTTCATCGTGTACGGTGCGTGGCTTGAGGCGACATTCGGGCTGAGCCTCACTGCGCTGGGGATGGCTTCCACCGTCGTCGGGCTGGCTGAAGCCGCTGCCGAACTCGGTACGACCGTGATCACCGACCGGTTGGGCAAGCAGCGCAGCGTGCTGGTGGGCCTCCTCGGGTTGGCGGCCAGCCTTGCCGCGTTGCCGTGGCTGTCCAGGTTGGGACTGGCGGCCGCGCTTTGTGGCGTCGCGCTCATGATGCTGACGTTCGAGTTTGGGCTGGTCTCGCTTCTGCCGTTGGCGACGGAACTGGCCCCGGATGCGCGCGCCACGCTATTCTCCCTCAACATCACAGCGCTCAGCCTCGGCCGAATTCTGGGCGCCTTTATAGGCGGATGGCTCTGGCGATGGCAGAGCATCGCGCTGCACGCTGGCGTGGGGGGCGCCTGTGCGCTCGTCGCAGCGCTCCTGTTGGCCCGAGAGGTAACGGAGATTGGATAATTGACCAGGGAGAAAGGAGAAAGGAAGACATCCCATCTATCTCCGCAGAGGCCGCCGTCGTTCTGCGCGTGATGCACCGCCGCGAAGCGTACCGCAGCCGCTAGAAGGAAATTCTCCCCGCCCCGTGACCCCCGTAGGTCGCAGGGTTTTCTCTTTGACACCCTCCGCTCCCTGCGGTATACTCCCCTCTGTCGTGCAATCCCGGACTGCTTGCTAACGGCTAACTGCTAATGGCCAACTGCTAATAAGATGACACGAGACTACCTGACTGAGTTGTTGACAGCATACTGGTTCGCCCCGCCGGTGGCACTATGGCGGGCAGTCGAGCTGCGTGTGGCGGCGGAGGAGCGGTATGAGCGTCCCCTGCTCGACCTCGGCTGTGGCGATGGGCTGGTCGGGCAGGCGGTCTTCGGGACAGGAGGATACGTGGACGTGGGGCTCGACCCCTGGGTGGATCAACTGCGGCGGGCGGCCCAGTCAGGTGTGTACCGCCACGTTGACCTGGCCGACGGTCACCACCTGCCATACCCTGACGGCACTTTCGCCACCGTCTTCAGCAACTCGGTCCTGGAGCACATCCCCGACGTGAGGCTGGTCGTGCGTGAGGTGGGGCGGGTGCTGGGCTGTCCTGCGCCTGCTGAAGGGCGAACCGGCGGTCGTTTCATCTTCACCGTCCCCTCCGATGCCTTCCGCCTTCTGCTCGATGGCTACGCCCGGCGGATGGAGGCCGGGGACGTGCCGGGAGCTGAGGCGTACGCTGCCGGTGTGGATGCCCGGCTGGAGCACTGCCACTACCACACACCCACTGAGTGGCAGCATCTGCTGGCCGCCGCCGGGATGACGTTGGTCAAGGCGCGCTATTACATCCCGAAGGAAGTCGAGCGGCTGTGGGACCGCCTCAACGGTCTCTACGGCGTCTGTAGCATTGGGCAGCGGCGGTCGGCGTGGGGGTTGCTGGTCTCGCCCCGACTGCGGTTCCTGGGCTATCAAGCACTCTTGCGCCGCGTTGTCGTATGGAGCCTTAGCCGCCGCTGGCGACCCTATTATGAGATGGACGTGCCCCCCGGCGAAAAGGGAGGCGGCCTGCTCCTCGTGGCCCGGCGGGAGGGATGATGGCGCTGGAGCCCCTCCTTTCCGTCGCGCCCGACATCTGGGATAACTTCGTCGCGGCACATCCCGACGCCCACGTCCTCCAGACCAGCCTCTGGGGTGCGCTCAAGGCGCAGTTCGGGTGGGCCGACGAGCGGGTAGGGCTGGCTCGGGGGGACAAACTGGTCGCCGGGGCACAGGTGCTTTACCGGAGACTGCCGGCCGGGTTGGGCCGCCTGGCCTACGTTCCCAAAGGGCCGCTGGTGGATTGGGCCGACGAGGAGCAATCGGCGGCGCTGCTGGCGGCCCTCGACCGCGCCACACAGTCATGGGGGGCCATCGCGCTCACCGTCGAGCCCGATCTGACCGATGAGCCCCTCCACCGCGAGCGGTTGCGCGCGCTCGGCTTCCGTCCTGCTCCCTTCAGCGCTGTCCAGCCCCGCCGTACCCTCATCGTAGACATCTCTCCTGACGAGGAACCAATCCTGGCGGCGATGAAGTCGAAGACGCGCTACAACGTGCGGCTGGCGGCTCGCAAGGGGGTGATGGTGCAGGGGACCACCGAGGCCAACCTGCCGGCCTTCCACGCGCTGACCGCTGCTACTGCTGCGCGGGACCGCTTCAGCGTTCACTCCCCGGCCTACTACGAGGCGGCTTACCGGCTGTTTGTGCCCCGGGGTTGGGCGCGGCTGCTCCTGGCCGAGGTGGAGGGGGAGCCAATCGCGGCGCTGATGGTCTTCGCGCTTCCGCCGCGGGCCTGGTACTTCTACGGAGCCTCGGGCAATGTCCACCGCGAGAAGATGCCCACCCACCTGCTCCAGTGGGAAGCGATGCGCTGGGCCAAGTCTCTGGGCTGCACCACCTATGACCTATGGGGCGTCCCCGACGAGGACGAGGCAACACTAGAGGCGGAGTTCACCCAGCGGCGGGACGGGCTGTGGGGCGTCTACCGTTTCAAGCGGGGATTTGGCGGGCAACTGGTGCGCAGCGTGGGCGCGTGGGACCGGGTCCACGCGCCGGTGCGGTATTGGTTGTACCGCTGGATGCTGGATGCTCGAAACTGGGTGCTGAAAACGAGGAAGTGAGGAAGCGAGGAAGCAAGGAAGCGGTGGGAGGCCGAATCTACGAAACCCGAATCACGAGTCCCAAGCAGTGGGACGCGGCCCTGGCCCGCTTGCCCGCCGCGCACGTCCTGCAGACCTGGGAGTGGGGCGCGTTCAAGTCCCACTATGGGTGGCAGCCGACCCGCTATCTGTGGCTGGAGCCGGAAGATGACCAGCCCCGCGCGGCGGCCTCGGTGTTGACCCGCCGGCTGGGCCGCTGGCCGTCGGCGGTGATGTACGTCCCCAAAGGACCGGCCCTGGACTATGGGGATACTGCCCTCCTGGAGCAAATCCTGGCCCACCTGGAGGCCACGGCCCAACAGGCGCGGGCGTTGTTCGTCAAAATAGACCCCGACGTGCGGGCCGACGCTGCTGAAGGAGAAGCGGTTATGGAGACGCTGCGCCGCCGGCGATGGCGTGCCTCCCGCGAGCAGATTCAGTTCCGCAACACCATCTGGCTCGACCTGACCCGCAGCCCCGACGAACTGATGACGGCGATGAAGTCCAAGTGGCGGTACAACACGCGGCTGGCGATGCGCAAGGGGGTGACGGTGCGCCGGGGCACATTGGCCGACCTGCCGCTGTTGTACGAGATGTACGCCGAGACCGCGGCCCGCGATGGCTTCGTCATCCGTCCCGAGGCCTACTACTGCGACGCCTGGGGCGCTTTCATCGAGGCAGGATTGGCGCAGCCACTCATCGCCGAACTCCCCCCCGCTTCGGGGGGGCTGGGGGGGGGTACCGAGTCGGTGGCGATGGTGCTCATTTTCCGCTTCGCAGGGCGGGCGTGGTACATGTACGGGGCCTCCCGCACCGTCCACCGTGAGAAAATGTCGAACCACCTGCTACAGTGGGAAGCGATGCAATGGGCGCGGGAGCAGGGCTGCACCACCTACGATATGTGGGGTGCGCCGGACGCGCTGGATGAATCGGACCCGCTGTGGGGTGTGTACCGCTTTAAGCGGGGGTTCGGCGGGGAGTTCATGCGGCACATTGGGGCCTGGGATTTTCCGGTCTCGCGTCCCGGCTACTGGCTCTACACCGGTGTGATGCCCCGCGTGCTGGCGGCGATGCGCTGGCGATACAAGCAGCGGTTAGCGGGTAGCAGTTAGGGCCCGTAAAAGAATAACTTCCCGATCTCGTAGGGCAGGTTGGCCGCGACTTTGATAGAGCCAGCGGGTCGCCGGAGGGCTATGGCAAACATCGAGTTGTGTTAAGGAAAACGAGAGAGCGGCCTACTTGCCGTTTCGCAAAGTTTCGCAAAGCGGCAGGTAGGCGGCTTTGGCGATTTGTTTTGATGAGGGTAGCCACGATAGATGTGCATGCGCATTCCCCAATCGCTGGGATTATACCACACCTGGAAATGTATGGTATAATGTTGGAGGATACAGGTGCACCATCTACGAAGGGAGGGAATTATGTCTGACCAGCAGTACTACGGCAAAGAAGAAGAAAAGCAGCACGAGAAGGAAGATGAGAAACAACACGAGAAAGAAGAAGAGAAGAGTTGGGACGAGAAGTGGCGTCGTGACCCGCTCAGCGCCGTCGTGTGGGCCGTTATCCTCATCTGGGCCGGGGTGGCGCTGCTCGCGGAGAATATGGGACTTCTGGTCCGCTTCGAGTGGCTGGATGCCTGGGGGCTCGTCTTCATCGGGGCCGGGGTGATCGTGCTCCTGGAGGTGGTCGTTCGCCTGCTCGTGCCGTCCTACCGGCGGCCAGTGGGAGGTACACTGATTCTCGCCGTCGTCCTGCTGGGCATCGGGTTGGGGAATCTGGTCGGCTGGAGCGTGATCTGGCCGCTGATTCTGATCGCCATCGGTGTGTCCGTATTGCTGCGTGGCTTTATTCGCGGCCTCTGACCGCTATCCATCTTGATCGGCTCACCTGTAGCGAATCCCTTCACTTGTCGGGTGTCACCCTTGTGCGGGAACACAGCGTGCTACAGCCGCCGGGTTATGTCAGATCAGGGCAGCGGAGGGCCGCGCAGGACAAGGGGCAGGAAGATATCTGCGTTTTGGTCAGGCGCCAGCAGGCTCTGGGTGCGGAAGTCGGCCTCCTGCGGGCCGTTCCAGAGCAGGTGCAGCCAGCGGCTGCTGGTCTGACCGAGCCGGTTGCCAGGCCGGTAGAGCAGTCGCACGCGCCAGCGGTAGACGGTGTTCCCGGTGAGGCCATCCACGGTCTGGCTCAGGACGACGCCGGTGGTCAGCACGTCGCTCCAGGCCGGGCTGGTGCCGGAGATGGCGGTGGTGGCGGTGAAGGGGGTGCCGAGGGGGGCGAGTTGCCATTGTAACGCCACCACCCCTCGCCCCAGCGGTGACCGCGCTGTCAACTGCAGGCGCACCTGGTTGGGAGAGTCTGAACGGCCCAGGGGGGCGATGGGAGCGCTGCCGTCGCTGCGCAGTTGGCGCGGGCACAACACCGGCAGGCTACCTCCGCCATTCCCCAGGTAGACGAAGGCACCCCCTTCGTCGGCCTGCGTGTCGTTGTACGTAGGCGCACCGATGATGAGGTCGCTGTAGCCGTCGCCGTTCACGTCGCCAGCGGTGGAGACGGTGAAGCCGAAGCCGGCCCCCTCCTGGTTGCCCTGGGCGCTCCAGGCAGGGGTGGCGGCGAGTCCATCCAGCCCGCCGTAGTAGACATCGGCTACCCCTTCGTGAGATTGGCCGTCGGTGTAGTTGGGCGCACCGACGACGATGTCACCGTAGCCATCTCCGTTCACGTCCCCGGCGGCGGAGACGGCGAGCCCAAACTTGGCCTCCTCCTGGTCGCCCGTGGCTGGCCAGTCTGCGGAGCCTGTAGTGAGCCCTGTCGAACTACCGTGGTAGACGAAGGCGGCCCCCTCGTGACTCTGTTCTCCATCGTAGCGGTAGGCCCCGACGATGACGTCGCTGTAGCCGTCGTTATTCACATCGCCGGCAGTGGAGACGGCGATGCCGAGCTCGGCATTCTCGAAGACGTCCGGAACCGTCCAGTCGGGATTGGGGCTAAGGCCTGCGGCCGAGCCGTGATAGACGAGGGCGGTTCCGTCGTATATCTTGTCGTCTGCCTCACCAATCAGGGGGTCGTCGTACCAGGGTGCGCCGACGATGACGTCGCTGTAGCCATCGCCGTTCACGTCGCCGGCGGTGGAGGCCGAGCGTCCGAAGTTGGCGTAAGCCTGGTCGATCGGGTGGACGATCCAGGTCGTGGCGGTGACAAGGCCGGTCGGCCCGCCGTCGTAGACGAAGGCCGCCCCCTCGTTTGTCTGTTCGGCGTCGTAGCCGTTGGCCGTGATGAGCACGTCGGCGAAGCCGTCGCCGTTCACGTCGCCAGCGGTGGAGACGGCGGTGCCGAAGCGAGCGTCGGCCTGGTCGGTGGGATGGATAGTCCAGGTGGTGGTGATGACGATGCCGGTCGGCCCGCCGTCGTAGACGAAGGCGGCACCCTCATCTCTCTGCTCGCCGTCGTAGCGCGGCGCGCCGACGATGACATCATTGTAGCCGTCGTTGTTCACGTCACCGGCAGTAGCGACGGCGTAGCCGAACCAGGCCCACTCCTGGTCGCTTTCCCCCATCCAGGCCGGGCTGGTGGCGGGGCCGTCCGGCCCGCCAGCGTAGAGAAAAGCAACTCCCTCCTCGGCCTGGCCGTGGTCGTACCTCGGCGCACCGACGATGACGTCGGCGTAGCCGTCCCCATTCACGTCCCCAGCGGTGGAGACGGACCAGCCGAGGAGGGCTCCGGCCTGCTTGCTCGTGGCGCTCCAGGTTGAGGAGGCGGCCGGGCTGCCGGGGCTGCCGTGGTAGACGAACGCCCCTCCCTCGTCTGTGTGCTCGTGGTCGTAGCCGGTGGCCCCGATGGCCAGGTCACCGTGACCGTCGCCGTTCACGTCCCCGGCGGTGGAGAGGGCGTGGCCGAGGTGGGCGTTGTCTTGGTTGCTCTCGCCTATCCAGACTTCGGCGAGCTCAGTCGAGCCGTCGGCAGAGGGCGGGAGGGCGGTGATGGTGAGATGGAGAGTAATGGGGTAGGTGGCGGTGGCATCGTCTATAGTGATGTGTAATGCATAATGCGTGGAATGTGAAACGTCTTGTGTGTTGCATGCTGCGTCGGGGGGTGGGGGGGTAAGGCTCATCTGGGCGGGGAGGGAGTAGCCGGTAGCGTCGGTGGCGCGTGGGGGGCCGTAGCGCAGGATGGGCGTGCCGTCGGCGGTGGTGAGTTGGATAGCCTGGTTGCCCTGCCCTGAGCTTGTCGAAGGGTCATCGGTGAGGTGAGGAGTGAGGTCGCCAGTCAGGGTAAGTCCGAGGACAATTGGGGATTGGAGATTGGGGATTGGAGGTTTGGGTTTGGAGATTCGAAGCCCCTGCTCCAGGCCGTGTCCGTCGTTGACGTACCACTCGGTGATGGGACCACGCCGGTACTCGACGCGGTTGGCCTGGGGGATTGGCGTGGCTTCCGGAAGCCGTTGTGGTGGTTCTCCCCGCCCGAAGCCGGTCAGGGCGAGAACCCAGGTCCAACCCCCTCCCTCACCCTCTCCCTGCCAGGGGGAGGGCTGGGTGGGGGTGCGCGGTACGACGTGAATACCGGTGGGGTAGAAGCCGATGCGCAGGTTCTGGGCCCGATTAGGGGCCTGGTAGCCGCCTGCGCTGAGCCCTGCCGAAGAGGCCAGTCCGCCCGGGAAGAGGGGGGATTCCTGCCAGGTGACGTAGTATTCCCGGCGACGGAGGTCCTCCTGCACGGCGGTCCACCAGTCGGCGTGCCCGCCCTTCCCCCCCGTGGGTCTGCCCTCCCCCCCCGTGGGGGGGACCGAGGGGGGGCGGGAAGCGGGCGACTCAGGGGCGAGCGCTGGCTGCTCCCTTCCCTCCGCCCTCTCCAGTGAGGGGGGCATAGGAGGGAAGAGCGCTAACAGCGGCAGCAGGATCAGGATGCCCAGGCTGGCCCGCAGGATAGCCAGCAGCCGGACCCTTGCATCAGGAGGGGGTAGCCGTTGGCGATTGGCCGCTGGCGATTGGCCGTTGGCGGGTCTCATCGACTCACCTCGATTGGGCGATCGGTAGAGCGTCATCAGATCAAGAACTGCGCAGCACGAGTGGGAGAAAGATCCTGGTGAACAGGACTTCGTCGGCGCCGATGTCGGGGAGTACCCCGCTGGGCCTGGGCTCGCCGTCCACATCGGTAGGTACGCCGACGTTAATGCCGGCGTCAACGGCGGGCGAGTTGGACAGGATGTGGTAGTTCTGCTGCGCAGGGGCCACGAACAGGGGCGAGTTGGTGAGCACGCCACTACCGCTGATAGGATTGCTGTCGTTGCCCCACAGCAGTGTGTGGCTCACGATCAACGTGGCTCCCGGCGTCGCCGTGATGCCGACGCTGTGGCTGACGACGATGTTGTTGGCGAGGGTGACGGTCAACGGGGACAAGATGGCCAATGCGGTGCCCTGCGCGCCTGTGCCGCTGCCGACAAGGGTATTGTGGTAGACGAAGCCGGTGGCTGTGCCGGTCAGTTCCACGCTGGATGTGATGTTGTCACCAACAACGTTGTTGGTGAGTGTAAAGATGGACGCACCCCGGATGACGAGGCCAACGGCGTTGCTCAGCACCCAGTTGGCCTCGAGGTGCGCCCAATCGTCTACATCCTCGGCCTTGATGCCGTTGTCGGCGCAGCCAGCGACCGTGTTGCCTGCGACGGTGACGGCCGTCCCACGCGCGTCAATGCCGTCGTTGCCGGTGCTGTAGACGGTGTTGCCGCGGATCTCCACATCCGTGCTTGTGTCGGCGGTGCGGATGCCGTCCCCCCCGGTGTCGTGGACGACGTTGTTCACGATAATGGAAGCACCGCTACGGGCGTAGATGCCGCGATCATCAATGTCAGTGACCAGGTTGCCGCTCACCACATGGTTGCCCTTGATCTCAATGCCGTGATAGTTCTCGTCCGGATTCTCTGTAACGGTACGGACCACATTGCTGATGACGGAGACGGTGCCGCCCTTAATACGGATGCCGTCTGAAATGACGTCGTGAACGTAGTTGTCGAATAGCCACACGTTGCCCTTGTCTACCTGGACGCCCTCCTGCTGGCAGTCCTCGATGGTGCTGCCAGTGAAGGTGACTGTGCCGCCAGCCTCAATGAGCAATCCTTCCGCGCTGGTGTGGGCGATGTGCACGTTTGCCACCTGCACTACGCCATCATCCACCTCAATGCCCTGCTGTGCGGTCAGAATCTGGGTGGCGGAGATGAGGACGCTCCCGCCGTCAATCTCGAAGCCTTGCTTGGCCACGTCTCGGATGGTGCACCGCTCTACCGTCACGTTCCCGGTATCGATGTGGATGCCGTCTTTGCCGTTGCGCAGTGTAAGACTCTCTACGGTGACTTCGGCCAGTGGTTCGTCCTTAATGCGCACGTTGTGATCATCGCTGCCATCTAGGATGGTCGGGGTGCTGACGGGGCTTTGCACGGTGAATGAGATGTCCCATCCTCCCCGTAACTTGACGCTGTGGGTGATGACCAGGTTCTCGGTGTAGATGCCGGTGGCAACCCATACCTCATCCCCGTCACCGGCCAGGTTGATGGCGTACTGGACGCTACTACAGGGAGTGGTGGCGAAGAGGCAGTTGCCTGTGCCGCCTTCGCGCACGTAGTAGTAGATGCCCGGGTTGGCGCGGACGACAGGGGTGGGGCGGGCCAGGAGTAACAGTAGAACGATGGTCAGCCCAAGCCCCAGTGCGATTGCAGACAAAAGATTTCGGCTTTTCATTTTGCACTCCTTTCTTCTGGTCAACTGCAGCAATAGGGGGCGTGGTGGAACCTGTGATCGCCCCGCTGATGTCTATATTAGCATGACTTCGCACTGCTTGTCAAGTCTACGCATTGCAGACATTGCGGACGTCTTGCTTGGGCTGGCTGACATCGTGCCGTTACTGGGGGATTGAACCGCTGAAGGCAAAGATTGGACACTTGTCCAGTCTCAAAATCGTCCGGTAGGCCGGTGCGCAGGCGAGTCGTTTGTGTTACACTGTAGAAAGATAGTGAGTGTAATCGGTGAGTTAATCAACGCGTTGGTCATACCGTTGCTACTTTGGCTAAGAAATCACGTAGAAATAATACCTGTGTTCTCAATCAGAGATGGACAGGTTCTCGTGACTTTTCCGCAAGAGACAGTGACGATGGCCATTCTGCGCTGACTTCTCACGGCCATCGTCGTGTTCACTGTCAAGCGAAAAGACAAGTTTAACGACAGCCAACGTATTTGACTCAGTAGGGAGGAAAACTACGATGGAATCTGACGTCAACGGCGCACTGATTGACCTGCGAGACGTGGTCAAGACCTACGAGACCGGCGCAGGAGACGTGACCGTTCTCAAGGATATCACGCTGCAGGTGCAGCCCGGCGAATTCGTCGGCGTGGTGGGACCTTCGGGGTCAGGCAAGTCCACGCTCTTGAACATGATCACCGGCATAGACCGACCCACCAGTGGCGAGGTGTTCGTCGGCGGCGAGACTGTCCACGAGTTGAGCGAGAACCAGTTGGCCCGCTGGCGCGGACGGAACATCGGCGTCATCTTCCAGTTTTTCCAACTTCTCCCCACGCTGACCGTCCTGGAAAACGTGATGCTGCCGATGGACTTCTGTAAAACCTACCGGCGGCGCGAGCGCAAGGAGCGGGCTATGCGTCTGTTGAAGCGGGTAGGCATCGCCGAGCATGCGCATAAGCTGCCCAGCGGGCTCAGCGGCGGGGAGCAGCAGCGGGCCGCCATCGCCCGGGCGTTGGCCAACGACCCACCGCTGGTCGTCGCCGACGAGCCGACGGGCAACCTGGACACGACCACCGCCAACGAAGTGTTCGCGCTGTTCGAGGACCTGGTGGGCCAGGGCAAGACACTGCTGGTTGTCACCCATGACCGGAGCCTGAGCACGCGGGCAGAGCGGGTGATTCACCTCCTCGACGGGTGCATCCACCGCGATGAGAACAACGGGAAATGGACACGGTGACACGGGGACAAGGATACAAGGATACAAGTAGACAAGGATAGGCGACAAGTACATCCCCACGCCCGATGAACAACTGCGCCCGCTTGAAGAGTGATCCCAATCACTTGTCTACCTGTCTACTGTATCTTTTCAAAAAGCTGGGGCGAAAGTAGGTCGGATTTGCTATCCGACCCTGTATGGCGGTTAGCAAAACCGCCCTACGTTGCCTCTACCCCAAGATATTGAAAAGGTATCTTCTCAATATTTCGGGGCAGTGCTGGATACAAAGGAATTTCTGACAATTTTCTCACTTCAATGAGACGAGCTTGTGCCATAATTAGGGCAATCGGTCTCTGGTGACTTACGAAAGACG
>Ga0315549_1001361_pt1 | contig 25696 bp, 27 predicted proteins | sample SalMarSW160200MG_FD_203101 | JGI IMG/M metagenome (GOLD analysis project Ga0315549, IMG submission 203101) | Salt marsh sediment microbial communities from the Plum Island Ecosystem LTER, Massachusetts, United States - Salt Marsh Sediment SW1601-200 ... | reverse complement strand
CAAACAAGGGAAATAAAAAGCAAGAAAATTTCTGCGAGCGCATAATGCGATGTTATTAAAGCAACGCTAAAAATCATGAAACATGTTATTCTGTTAAACGGCTTCATTTCCTTGCTCAAAACAACAAGCAAAAGCAAAATGAAAAACAATTCTGCAATCATCTGTCTGTTCAACCCTAACATTTCAGTGTAGAACGTGGACATTGCCATGAAAAGAAAAGCTGCCATAAAAGCTCTTTTGGCTCCAATGTTTTTTTGCCATAGTTTATACAGGGCTAATGGCACGAAAGAAAAAATAAGTGGATAAAGAATCTTTAATACCCAAGTCGCATCCATGTTCAACAAACTCGAGTAAATGGTAGGAAGAATGGTAACACTGAGCATAGAATTTATTCTGCCGTACACTACATCCCAAGGATACATAAAAACTGAACTCCAGTGCGCGTTGTTTTCAGTGGTTTTAAAGATAAAATATTCCATGTGTATATCACCTCCCCAGATGTAGTTGGATATAAGCGAAGAATGATAAAGAAGGGAAATGGCTATCACAAGTACGGCAAGAGGATAAAGTTTTGGAGGTATCAACTTTTTAGAAACAACAGCGATGACAAATAATGACGCAATCGCTGCTAACGTAAAGAGTAAAAGTGCATTATTGTTAAAAGCGTTTACCCACACCGTTCCTAGAATAGTTAAAATCGGAAGAGCTATTAGGACTAACATTGATGGATGTAGCCCAAAAAATTTTTCCTCCGAAAGTTTGCTGCCGTCGCTTCTTAAGTATGTTAGAATTGCGCCTACAAGTATGAAAGCATTCAAAAATATAGTTAAAGGCATTGGCGAAAGTGGTCGTGAAATTCCTATCAACGGGCACACTTCATTCACTATTAGCCCCGCAAGCATTAGAAATGCGATGCTTAAACCAACAGAGAAAACAATTGTTTCCACCCTGTCAAGCGCGTTCAATCTCAACAATTTGATAATTACATAACCAGAAATGAATGTGAGAAAGAAAAATCCAATAACTTGTCTAACAACTGAAATGTCAAAGACTACTGAAACACAAAATGCTAATTGCAGAAGCACTACTGCTGCAAGGAAATCTCTGGATTTTGATTTAGCTGGCATCAAATTCAAGTGTTCAACCCCAAATTTAATAGATTTGCATAGACAACAAAAATTAAATAGTATCGTAAGACAAAAGATTTATTATACTGTTTCGCTTACGTATTAGTGAAGTGTACATGAACAACAGAGTTCCGCAAAGTTTTAACCCATGAATAACAGAGTTAAGATAGATATGATAGCGTTAAAAAACACGAAGCTTTACGCAAAGATCCTAATGTTAACCATTTTTGTTGGAATTCTTATTATCTCCCCTATAATGGCATCAGCAAGTAATAGTATACACATAAGAAGTTCAGGTACAATAATAAACATTTTACCATTGCATGTTGAAGGAAGATACATCAAAGACGCATCAAATAAAATTATCTATCTTCGGGGCTTCCAGAAGTGCGAGTTTGCAGACGATCCTGATGGAATTTGGATGGGGAACACCTACTGGGATACACAAAACGTTATTGCCGAGTTAGATGCTATGAAATCTTGGGGAGCAAACACTATACGGGTTCAACAAGCTGTTGAGAACTGGAAATATAATCTGGACAGCCCCTACGCAGCGGTGTCCAACAGACAGGCAATAAAAGAACTGATAACTTTAGCAGCAGAACGGGGAATGTATGTTATTTTCACTCCGTATTGCATTAGAAACTATTGGAATGGAGCAAGTCAAGACCCGCTACCTTATCCCCCATATCAAACATCTGAGGGGGCATCAGAGGTGATAGCTAATGAACAGGAGTTTGTGGATTACTGGACATCAGTGGCGACAGAACTAAAAACTTACCCTAATGTTATCTTTGAGTTATGGAATGAACCACACACAAAAGAAGGGTATGACAGTGCTGAAGCAAGTTGGTTTAGCGTGGCGCAATCTTGTATAGATGCTATTCGTGCAACAGGTGCGGAGCAACTAATAATCTTTCAGTGGCAGATGGGTATATGGGTGAACCTTGATTATCCGAGTTCAGACAGTGGTGTAGGATGGATTGAAGACTATCCGCTTATTGACCCGACAGGTAACCTAGCGTATAGCACTCACATATACAGGCTATATGGTGGACTTGGACTTTACAGTAGTGAATCATCTAAAACGCTTTGGGACTCTTCTTATGGATGGGACTATGATGAACTTATACGTGCTTTTGAAGTAGAGCAAATCAATTGGGTTGGTGAAACTCTCAATAAACCGTTATTTATCACTGAAACAGGATGCGACATTGCATGGACCGGAACAGAACTTCAGCATGAACTGGATGCATGGAACAACAGTTTGACAATCTTCAACGAATGGGGATTACACTATATCGGGCATTGGTGGAGAGACACAGGTGTCTTCAGACTACTCGAATACGGTCAACCATGGCTTCCACCACCAACGGAGTCAGGGATAATATTTAGAAATGCATTAACAAGTGGGTAAAAGTTTAACACATACGCCACAAAGAGGCCTATTTGGGTTCATAACCGTCAAGACATGCATTAACAAAACCCGAATACCAGGCCGCTCGTTTAAAAATGTAGTGCAGAGGCAACAAAAACACCGTTTTTTGTCGCGTTAATTGGTAGGTGTTTGGAATACGTAAAAGTTCAACCAGAATTGCGACAGGGGGCAGCATCTTATAAACATTGAGCATTTTCATGTTTTTTTTGAAGAGATAGTGACCACCGTAGCCATGCCAATAATACTCACGCCAAAGAGCTTTCCACGATGACCGATGTTGCTCATAGAAAGTGGCTGAAGTAATATATAGTAACCAACCAGCTGCTTTAATTCTGTGCTCAGCATCCATATCCTCGCCTACCCCTCTGATGTTTTTATCGAAGCCCTTGACCTCTCGTATGGCTTTAACTCTGTAAATGCACCCTGACGTTCCAAGCGTCTTCAAAGTAGTATTTCCTTCATTTCTGAAAATTGATACAAAATTCAGATTTTCTAGCATATCGACCAGATTTATTCCGTCACGTAATTCATATTTTCCCTTAGCAATACCAACGGCAGGATTTCGCTCCATAAACTCAACTTGCTTCCTAACGAAATCTCTCGAAAGCATCAAATCGCCATCAACCCAAATTATATAATCCCCTTTTGCATTATCAACAACCATTTGACGCGCAAATCCTAACCCTCTATTTTCACTCAAAAAAGTGGTTTTTATATCACATTGCGACAACGTTTCCTTGATGACCTCTAAAGTTCTATCTTCACTCTGCCCATCTACAATCATAATTTCAATAAGCTCATGTGGAAAATCTTGATGCACAACACTGTTAATGGCATCTTTTATGGTTTTTTCCGCATTCTTCACGCAAATACCTATCGTTACTTTTGGCTTCAAAAATAGCACCAATTCATTACTGATTAGCTAAATGTGCTGACAAAGGCTGCTTTGATGAAGCCCCAACACCAAGCAAGTGATTTAAAAACAAAATGTAAAGGCAGCAGAAAAACTGCCTTATAACCTGTCAGTCGATACGCAGAAAAAGAATAAGACAGACCTACCAAAAACCCAACAGGAGGAATCATTTTGTATATTTTGAAAATTCTCCTATTTTTTTGATACAACTCATAGTTTCCATATCCGTACCAATCATATTTTTTCCAAAGGCTATTCCAACTTTTCTCCCTTTTTTCGAAAAAAGAAGCATTACTCAGTCTAATCCGCCAACCTGCCGACATAATGTTATATGCAATATCTTGATCTTCGCCAACACCCTTTAAACTATTGTCAAAACCACCCACTTGTCGGATGGCTTTAACATTGAAAATTGATCCACCCGTTCCAGGAAGCCTGGAATGCGGTGATTGAGTCTTGAGAGTATCCAAAACAAACGGAAGGCTTTCTAAGAATGCAACAATGTTCTCTTCATCCATCAGTTCATATCTCGCTTTGCCAATCCCTACTTCAGGATTTTTATCCATGAACTCAACCTGTTTCTTAACGTGATCTGTTGGTAATATCATATCCCCGTCAACCCAAACTATGTATTCTCCGCTAGCATTGTCAACAACTTTATTTCTCGCTGGTCCCAGTCCTTTCCATTCTTGATGGAACACCTTTACTTGCATGTCCACCTTTGAAATATAACTATTTAAGATGGAAAGAGTTTTGTCATCGCTACCGTCATCAACAAAAATCACTTCCATAAGCTCATGAGGAAAATCCTGAACCAAAATACTTTCAACAGCATCTTTAATGGTCGCCTCAGCATTCTTAACACAAACTCCAATAGTAACCTTGGGCTTCATTACACAGACAACTCCTTTCACAACTAAATCATAAAAACTTCTTTAAGGACATGATGCGCGCTAGGCTGTTTAGAAATTATTTTGTTGTTTGTGCATTTTATTGTTAGGAAGATGCTTTGAGTATTAAGCAAGTGCTGTGTTCATTGAATTTGGATTCTGTTCGTGGTTTCTTGACGTCTCTTTATCATGGAGAAGGAGCTGGACGAAAACCATACAATCCTGTTTCGATGTTGAAGGCTCAAGTGTTGAGGTACCTGTGGCGTGTTCCCAGCGACCGCAGACTCTCATTACTGCTGAAACGAAATAAGCGAGTGGCTAGATCATGTGGCTTCAAACAGAAGACGCCCAGTCACGGTATGTTCACCCACTTTAGACATCGCCTAAGCAAAGACGGATACGAGAAAGTCTTTTCGTTGCTGCTGGAGCAGTTGGTGAAGCTTGGGGCAGTTAAGGGGAAGGTGGTTGCTGTAGATGGTACAGCCATCAAAGCCTACAGCCAAAGAAGCTTAGACAACAAAACAGGAAAAAGCGACTTTGAAGCCCGGGTGGGAAGAGCAAGAAGGGGATTCATTCTCGGTTACAAGGTGCATGCAGCATGTTGCACTGGCAGCGAGTTGCCCTTGGCGTTTGTGGTTGCGCCCTGTAACATGAATGAGAAGCTCTTCGCCAAACCATTGCTGGAGAAGCTGAATGGTTTAGGTGTAAACTTCAAGGCTGTTTTGGCTGACGCCCAGTACAACTCAGCAAAGGTTAGGGAAACTGTTGAAGCGTATGGTGCTGAACCAGTCATACCATACAGAAGATCCTCTAAAGTCAAGAATGGACTAAAGGTCGGCAAAGACTTCATTACCCGTGGAATAAAGCGGTTAGTCAACCTTTTCAGGAAACGAGTTAGCATAGAACGGATGTTTGGCAGAGCCAAAGAATGGCTGCTTCTAGACCATCTGAGAGTTAGAGGACTGGAACAGGCTTTCATACATACTTGCTTAAGTTTCTCTGCCATGCTCACAGTCGCCCTTACAGCTATCCGACAGCATAATCCAAATCTAATTCGTAGCATCAAACATTACGCAACCCAATAAAACGATGAGACGTCAAAGAAGCATTCAATTAGGGTTAACCATAAACGAAAGATGTAGACCTAAGCCTAGAACTTCAGATTTCCTATAAAGAGAGCGTGAAACATAGAAAAACAGGTAATGCAACACCTAGAAAAACAGAAAATAAATTATCAACGACAATTTCTAAACACCCTAGCGCGCATAAGCACGCATCCTAGAGAAAATCAACGGAAACACCAAAAACAGGAAGAATATTTGAATCACCTAGGGACTATTCATCATATGATTAAATGTTCCCAATGGCTGTGATGGTCTTGCCATTTGGAAAAGATTAAATTCAATTATTCATGTAATGCATGATTAAAAAATTACGCTTTATTTATCGCCCTCATTTACTTCTCGATATAAAAAATCTCTTTACTCTTCAAAAATTTTTTAACACCATTTACAATGGACCTATTATGTCCATGTGATACAGCAGTTAGCTCACTCTTAAATTCTTGGAGTGCTGCCTCTTTAATAGTAAGAAACATAGAAATATCAACGTAAACTATGTGATTTTTAAAGTAACGAAGGAAAGCGTCTATAATCGGACCAATACGTGCGAATTGTGGTGTAATTGAGTACTGATATGCTGACGCAGAGATAGCCAAGTTTCTAATAGAATTTTTCACTATCCGATATGTCACCCGGTGGTCTGGATGACCATCTCCTTTATAAGGAAAATAAATTTCAACTGGCTGATTTTTGCTCAATATTTCAGTAACTTTTTCTTCAGCTTTTTCCTCGTTATTCTCGAGAGTCCCATCCACGAAGTCCAAAAAGATCAAATTTTCTTCTGGCACACCCAAGATTCTTGTCGCCCTTTTCACCTCTTCTTTCCTAATCTCTTTCAACTCATCAGGCGTCGGATCAAAGTGTACATGCAAAATCTTCTTAAAGGCGTACCTCCCATCAGTCATAACAACTACTAAAATCTCGTACCCTTCACTAATTCTCTTGGCTATTGTACCTCCGCAACCCAGTGTTTCGTCATCTGGATGTGGAGCAAACACTATTATCGTTTTGTCCATCAGACATCATCTTATTTAGTTATTATCACTCATAAGAGAGTGTGCACGTGCACGCGCACTATGAAAATCATCTGCTTCTCTCACTCTCAAAACAAATCCCTAAAACCCAGCTAATCTATCTCTCATTCGTGGAAAACCCGAAGATAAACACCAGCAACAGCTTCACGCACATTATCTTTCATGCCCTTCTTAGGAAACTTCTTTGCAAAATAAGAGAAATCCCCGACAGGGGAAAAAACCAAGTCACCTACGCCTTCCCTAGAAGCCAGAGTAATCTGCTTCACAGATTTGGAGTTTATCCCCATCAACCTTGACGCTGCAGCATCCACCGCCACAGGATCCTCACTCGCCATTACTAAATCCAATCGTTTAGTATATTTGCCAGTAACAACTAAACCGTCAACAACAACCAAATCAGTTTTAATCAGTTTATTTATGCCAACTATCGCCTCATTCAATGCCCTATGATAAACACACTTTCTCTGAAAAGCGTTACACCCAAACATGTTTTTCAAAGCACAGGTAATTTTTACACTACCCATATACTTTAGCTTAGGAACATTCACCACAAAGTCAGACTCATAGAACAGCTCTGGTATATGAAACTTGAACTGTGCGTCACCAACTTCAACATTAACAACCCTGCTTTTTTCTTCACCTAAATTAACCAACTTGACACCTTTTTCCTCAGCCATCTTGTCATATCCAAGCATAGGGAACACGTGTTTACATTTCATAGCAGAAGCATCTGATTCCACAACAAAAATCTCAGAATCCTTAGCAAACTTGTCTCTCAAAACATCGATTAAAACACCTACAAACCAAGGATCCGTAACCTCTCCAGTTGAAGGGTGATAGTAATAACACATATTCGGTTTTATCACAATTCTATCTGCGGTTCCACCAAAATTAGAATGCACCAGTTCTAAAGATTCCTCTATTGCCCTCTTCACCGAAACATAATTCCGACCATGAACCCGTACAAAACTTACATGACTCAAAATTTTATACCTCCATCACAGGTTTTTTGCAGGACTTTTTCAACGCTTTTTCATAAGCCCGTGAAACAACTTGCATGCACCGCAACCCTTCCTCTCCAGAAGGACGAGGCTGTTCATCTTTCTGTAAACATTTCACAAAATATTCAAGCAGTAAAAAATTAGGATTGGCTTTATTCCCACCAAATTTCCGTTTAACATCCTTCCAAACTATCTCCGAAGGGCTTAAAGGAGAAATGCGTACCCACAAGTTCTTAGCTACTCCACAAACCTGAACCGACTGCATAAAATCCTTAGAAAACCAACCAACTTTAACAGTCGCCACTGGACCATTTTTGAATTTCAACATGCAAGTTGCGGTATCCTCTAACTCCATGTTAAACATATAACCCAAATAACTTTCCACATCATCAACTTCTCCGAAATACCAACTCAACAAGTCAATCATGTGTGATCCCAGATCCAAAAGGGCGCCGCCTCCAGCCAATTTTTTGTCAAACCACCATGAAGACACTGGAACAGGTCCCACTCTGTCGCTTCTGGAAGCAAACGGACCGCCACTGACATTAGTGGCTTCAGCAATCTGAACTTCGCCGAAGAAACCGTCAGTGATTTTTTCGCGAATTTTTCTAAGAGCTGGATGAAACCTAAAACCGTAACTCATCATCAATCTAACACCGTTCTTTCTAATGCTGGAAAGGATTTTTTCTCCTTCTTCAACATTTCTGCTAAGAGGCTTCTCTAAGAGAATGTGTTTTCCAGCCTCCGCAGCCTTTACAACTCCTTCAAGATGGAGGAAATTAGGTAAACTGATGATCACTGCGTCAAGCTGCTCGTTTTTTAACAAATCTTCATAATCTGCAAAGACATTCTTTACGCCAAGTTTCTTGGCAAACTTTAAGGCTTTCTCGGAAACGTCTGCCACTCCTAAGACTTTCGCTTCTTTAAGACGGAGCAAATCGCGAAGATGAATCTTGCCTTGGTACCCCAGCCCAATAAGTCCTAAGTTCACTTTTTTCAAAATACACACCCCAATTTCATAAACGCAACTCAAACGACTACTTTTCGCATGATAGTATAAACCTTCTCATAAGGAGACAACACAAGCTTCTTAAGAATATGTCTGTAAGCGTCCGTCTCTTTTTTTCCTCATGTCATTGAAAAGAAGTCTTGCATAGCACTAAACGCGAACCAAACTGCGATCCAATTATTTGTTTATGTAGAATAGTGTTTTCTCTTTCAGAAACTCGCTAAAATCTTCTACGAGAGGCTTTTCTTGTTTGCTCGAAATGATCGATACTTCGCTTTTGATTTCTTTTATCGCTGCCTTCTTCAGAGCCAGAAACTGAGAAACGTCAAGATGAACACTGTTACGTTTAAGAAGGTCAAGAACACCATAAATCAGTTTGCCGATCCGCCCATGCTTTTGTAGAATCGAGTATTGATACTTTATTACATGAAGATTCAATTTTTCAACAGAATTTCTCACTATGCGGTTTGTTAGACGATGATCTGGGTGATAATCTTTTTCGTAAGGAAAATAAACTTCTACAGGATGAGGGGTTTCTCTCAAAATCTTGGTAACCTTTTCCTCGGCTTCCTTTTCATTTTGTTTGAGCATCCCATCCTCGAAATCTAGAAACAACAAATTTTCTTCCGGCACACCCAAAATTTTGGTGGCTCTTTTTACCTCACACTTTCTAATTTCTTTTAGCTCGCTTGGTGTCGGATCTGAAAGTATGTTTAGCATTTTAGAAAAGGCATATCTGCCATCAGTCATAACAACAATGATGATTTCATACCCCTCGCTCACTCTCTTGGCTATTATTCCCCCACAACCCCATGTTTCGTCACCAGGATGTGGGGCAAACACGACAACCTTTTTTTCGTTCAACTTCAGTTCTCCAAAATACTAGGCTATGTTTATCTAAAGATCTTGTAAAGTCGTTCAGCTAGTTCTTTACCTTTTAGTACGAGTTTATATCTGGGCATTAACAGCTTATCGAATATTTGGATTCTTTCCAGACTGCCTTTCCACTCCCTTTTCCACCTCCAAACTCCCCACGAACTTGATCCTTCAGCGGGAGGAGGTTCAGAGAGCAATCCCATATGATATTTTGAATAGCCGTTTTGACATGCCCACTCCATAGCCTTCCAATGTATCATGTCGTTTGGACGAGCTTTCCAGCCTTCGGTGAATGAGGCGGCTGCCAAGGCGTAAACAGTTTTTCCGTGAATTACAACGAAGACTCCTGAAACGGGTTTCCCTTTCCAACGCGCCAGAAACACCTTCGAAAGTTCTGCGGGTTCGTACAGTTTCCAAACAGACTCAAACCATGAAAGCGGATAGGATGAAATTCCCTTCCGTTTTTTTGTGTCTTCAAGCATTGAATAAAAAGTGTGGAGGTCGTCGAAATCGTGTGATTGAACTACTTCAACTCCCTTTTTAGCAGCTTTATTTATGTTTCTCCTTTTGTTGTGGGCAATGTTTCTCCAAAGTTCTTCCACGCCATTTTCAAGGTTTATGAAGTATTCGTTCAGTTTACCTGCGGGGGAATAGCCGAGTTTAGAGAGTGCCTCGTTCAGCTTCCATTTTTCGGGTACTAAAATCTCTAAATGTATTATTCGTTTTCTTTTAGCGTTTTCTTCCAACGCATTAAGGAGATTTTCATAAAGTCGCAGGCTTTCCTCACGCTTTGTGTCAATGAGGGGCCCACCCATGATTCGGAGGTTCATACCGAATCCGAGATAAGTTGAATAAGTTCCTTGAACTAACCCAGCTAAATCTCCATCAACGGTGACAGCTAGCCTGACACCATTCGTACTTGGAAATGCCATTTTAGAAATTTCATTATACGCAAAGCACTGCTCAAAATTTCCATCAGAAAGAGTGCTTAAAAAAGACTCCCACGATTCAGCAGATAAGTCTTCAATAAAAGCATACTCAGGCATCAAACTCGCCTCATTAAGAAATGTTTTTGCATTTTAATAGCTCTCAGTGCCTAAATGTAATCCAAGTTTGTTAATAACTGACTGAGAGAAACTTCGTTTCATACCCCAATCATACATTTTGGTAAGCCAACCTCTGTAAGCCATTCTTGTGACAAAGTTTCTCCTAAACGCTTTAGTCCAATGCGTCTTGTATGATTCGAAGCCTCTTGCAAAATCGTATTCCCTAAAACCCTTTTTAATACATTCTTCAATGACACACATTTTTGATAGGGTACCAACACTGTAACGCCCAAAATCGGGGTTGAACCCAGTTAAGCACCAATACTTTTTTATCATGCAAAATCTTTAGTCAAAGACAACTTCAATTTTCTAGCTAAATTGTTAAGGGTACCACTCCATGTTACCCAATTGTAAAATCTACTGAGCAGGCCTTGTCGTATAAGCCTCATTTCAAAAGTTCTTCGATAAGTGTTTGTCCACAACATTTTGTAGGGTTCGTCGCCTCTCATCAAATCATATTCTCTAAAACCATTGTTTATACATCTCTCCAAAAGAGACATTATAGTAAGATTCCCAACAGAATAGTTAGCGTATTGGGGGTTAAATCCCGCGAGATAGTAGTACATTTTCTGCCCATATTCAAACGTATACTGAGCCGAAACAGGATCACCATCAACCATGAGAAAATAAAGACCAAGCCACTTATTGTCCGCGAAACGTTCGGCTACATCCATATGAAAATTGCGGAATGCATCATTATTTTTAAAGGCTCCATCCTGGCCTTTTAGAATCCATCTATCTTCATGCAGTTTAATGAAAACTCTCATAGCTTCCTTAACTGAAAAACCTGCTTCATCATATTTTTTCAGTTCTACATGATGTTTCGTATTGATTTTTCGTAAGTACTTATTCAGGTTTTGCCGCATATTTTTAGTCAGCCCACTCATTAGGCGATCAAAGGAGTTAGGTAAAGAAATGTAAGGACATCGGTTACAGACACGTTTTTTCATCTTCAGTTTAGAAGGAACAGTGAAGAACAGTCTTTCTAAATAATCGCTATTCTCAGCGGTTTCAGGAATATCCTTAAATTCAATCCAATCCCAATTTGTCACTGTATCAAATAAATAGTCTGTTATAAGCTTCAAACACTCTGCTTCCATTTCTAGAAGAATAAAATTGTTATAATCAGAATGGGGCGCTCCCAAAAACTCTATCTTTTTAATGGTCCCAAAACTAGGCAACTTATATTTAGACAACATAAGCGGAGCAATCGCCAAAATCTTAGTTTCATCCTCAACGAGTAAAACGAGTGGCTTCCTTCCTTCACCAAAATGTTTCCACCAAGTAAACAGCCATTCCCAAGTCAAGAAAACATTATCGCCCAACAAATTCCTTTTCAAAAGGCAATTCCATTTTTCTCTCAAACTCGTAAAATCGTCTACTTCTCTCACTCTCAAAGTAAATTCCCCAAAAAGCCAGCTAACCTTACCTATTCTTCCCTAGAAGGGAGAGTAATCTGCTTTACAGATTTGGAGTTTATCCCCATTAACCTTGACACTGCAACATCAATCACTTTGCAGATTCGTCCATGCTTTTGTAGAATTGGGTATTCAGGCATGGAAATCAACTCGTATCCAAAATTTGGCGTAACAAAACTTATTACATGTGTTCAAGGGTTAAATGTGCTCCAAATTTGTCGATAAGTAACTGTGCGAAGCTGTTTTGCATCGTCCAATTATAAGTTTTAGCAAAAAGGCTCTTGGAGGTCATTCTCGCGACGTAGTTTGCTCTAACGTCAGTAGCCCAATCGGCCTTGTATGGTTCGAAATCTCGCATCAAGTCATATTCTTTAAAGCCGTTTTTGATGCAGTCTTCTGCAACATAGTTTTTTAATAGATTTCCAACACCGTATCGACCGAATTCAGGGTCAAATCCTGTTAGATAACCGTATTTTTTATTGTTATAGTCAAAAGAGTATACGGTTGCAATGGGTTTGTCATTTGCTGTCAAAAAATAGAGAGCAAGCCAACCTTTCGGCTCAAGAGTTTTGGCTAACTCGAGATGAAAACCACGGAAAGCTTCGGATGCAAATGCTCCATGTTTACCTTTTGAACGCCACCTTTTCTGGTGTAAGCTGAAGAATGTTTGCATAGCTTCTTCAACAGAATTGAAATCGCGATGCGTTATAACCTCAACTTTGTATGCTTTACGAAGTTTCTGCATTCTTTTTCGCAGATTCCTTTGCATGTTTCGACCAAAAGAATCTGCAAAAAGTTCAATAGATTTTGGTAAACTAATATAGGGACACACAGTGCCTACTTTTATTCTCAATCTTGAAAATTGGTTAGCACATGTGCCTTGAAGAGTGTTAGCAGAAATAGTGTTTTCGCGGATATCCCTTAATTCCAGCAAATTCCAATCGGAAAATTCGATCAATTTGCCCAGAAAAAGTTTCAGGCACTCTTTTTCGTCTTTAATTAGAATGAAACTGTTGTAATCGGATATGGGAGTCCCGATAAATTCTATTTTGTGGATTTTGCCTAGACGCAAAAAACTGTATTTTGAAAGCATAAGTGGCGCGATACCAGATATTTCTCCATTTTCTTCAGCAATTAAGATTCTGAGTTTTCTTTCTTTTCCGTAATGTTTCCACCAGCACCAGATCCACTCCCAAGTTGAAAAAACATCATTATCTATAGATTTCTGTAAAAGCTGGTTCCAAATGCCCCTTAAACTCTCGAACTCGCTGAAATCAGTTATTTCACTCACTTTGAGCATTGCTAATCACATTCACCGCCTCATATGAGTGCGTCTTTTCTCAAAACGTCTTCAGGGGTCTCCTTTTTCCGGATTACTTTTACTTCTTCCCGAGAATTTATCAAAACAGCTGTAGGTCTAGGATACAAGAATTGAGTGGAGCTGGACAGTGAATAGGCTCCGCAGTCCAGAACAGCAATTATATCATTTTCCTCAACGTTTGGAATAGACTCTTTAATTGCAATGAAGTCTTTTGGGTAGAGAAGAGGCCCCACAACATTAACGAGTTCTTTGTTTGATTCTGTAGCTCTGTTGGCAATTAATATCCTGCGGCGATCATGTATTAATGGGACTATGTTTGTTCCGGCGTCCACTATTACCCATTTGTAGCCTCCAGCCATTTTTATTTGATCCACACGAGAAAGCAACATTCCCGAAGACCCAACTATGAAACGGCCAGGCTCCGTAATCAAGGTAGGTTCAGGCAAATTACCGAGATTTTGCTTTATATCTTTGGCGATTGATTCTGCAACAGATTCTATGCTGGGAATTTCTTTTCTTTTATCCAATGATGATTTTAAGCCCAATTTTCTCTTTATAAAATCTAGAATGAGGAGAAAGTCGCCTGTGGAACCACTTACGCCAGGATCGAACCCTCCACCAACATTAAGGTATTTTATTTCGAACCCGAATTGTTCGTGAGCATCTTTCAAAAGAGGCAGTAATAGATTTGATGCTCTTTGATAAGGGTGGGCCATGAGACATTCTAGGCGTAGATTCTCCATTTTCTGCGCATACTCAAACGCTTTGTGAATGTCTCTAAGTAGAAAACCGAACCTACAACTTGGATGACAGTAACCAGCTTCAAGAAGATTGTTGGGGTTTAAATATTTGAAGAAACGAGGAGGCTTAAAGGAATTCACTCTCAAGCCTATAGCTTGCTCTACCCCCATCTCCCCCGCAATACTGTTCAGCTTTTTCATTTCTTGAAAAGATTCAACATTAACCAACAGAATGTTATTCTTTAACGCTTTTTTTAGGACACTTATAGGCTTAAACGGACCATCATAGATTAGTTTATTGCCGGGAAAACCGGCCTTTAATGCAGCATATAAGCCTAATTCAGAAGCAACTTCTGCAGAAGCTCCTTTTTCTCTTAACAATTTACAAATAGTCAAATTATTATTGGTTTTTGTTGAATAACAAATCATATTTTTTGGATAAACTTTCTCAAATGCTCGGCGAAATCTCTCAAAATTTTCATTTAGTGTAGCTTCGTCAAAGATGAAGAGGGGTGTCCCATACTTGCTGCTGAGTTCAATCAAGTCTATTCCATGAAGGGTTAAATGATTGCCAGTTCCTATAGCAAAATGCTTTCTCATGGTCAAGTCTTCACTTCTTTTGCCAAGTAGTTTAACCTTTGACGGTACAATTCTAATCGCAAAGCAGTTTTTCAGTTCAGGATTTGTTTCAAAGCGTTGAGAAACTGATCATTCATATCGGGAAGACCTACTGTCACCCTTAAGCAGTCACCAATAATCGATAGATTGCCAAGATTTTTAATCAGAATGCCTTTTTCCAGAAGTTTATGGTAAATAGCGTCAGCGTTTCTCTGCGGTTTAAATGTAACGAAGTTGGCTTTAGAATCAAAAACTTTGATACCTTTGACAGATTTCAGCTCACTGATCAATCTTTTTCGTTCCGCTTTAACTTGCTCTATCGAGTTTTCGATAAACTCCATCTTGGTAAGCAGTTTTGAAACGTATTTGGCTGTAACGGTGTTTACAGTATAGGGAATGGTTTCTGAGAGAAGTGACGATATATCTGGGTTGGCTATGGCGTACCCAAATCTCATTCCAGCAAGACCGAAAGCCTTCGAAAACGTCTTTAAAACAATCATATTCCTTTTTTTAGCAGATAAAGAGGCAGAAGAATAATCAGCGAATTCTGCGTAGGCCTCATCTATCACAACAATTGCCGAACATTCATCAGCCAAGGCTTCTAGTTCATCCCACTCAAACGGATTCCCCGTAGGATTGTTTGGTGAGCAAACAAAGATAAGTTTCGTCTTCGACGTCACGTTATCAAGGATCGCCTTTTTGTTAAGAGATAAATCTTCTTTAAGGGGAACCGAAACTAACTTTGCGCCTTGCAACTTCACTCTCTTTTCATACATAAAGAAGGTTGGTACTACAGAAACAGCATTGTCTCCTTTTTCCAGAAAAAGGCGAGTAACGAGGTCAACAAGTTGTTCACTTCCGCTACTTACTGTTATAGATTCGGAGAGAACTCCTTCATATTTACCCAGAGCCTTTTTGAGTTCAGCTATTGATGCGGGGTCATAGAGTCTCAAATCAAGATCTTGAAGAATGTCAGTAAATATGTCGGTAAGATAATTAGGATTTATGAAAAAGTTCTCGTTTGAATCAAGCTTTACAAACCTGGAGTTAGTTCCTGATTTTGTAACGGGATTGGCTAACTTTCCAGATAAGTTAACGTATTTGAGAAGCGAACCGTCAAAAAAGCGGAAATCTTCGATCTTGTTATCTAACCATTTAAAATTTCTTTCACTATTCACGGGTCGAACTTCCATTTTATAAATATACGTTAGGAGCCGGGGGTCGGAATTGAACCGACGTAAAGTGGGTCTGCAGCCCACCGCCTGAGCCACTCAGCCACCCCGGCTTGATTTCGAATAAAACAGCCGTATTTACATATCAAGTTTGGAAATAGAATCCGGTATGATGGATAAGGTTTCCGTCTTTCCGCGGTTAACAAGCCCAATTCTTATTATTTAGATCCAACTGTGAGTCCTACGTACAGGTTTTTTCCCAAGCAACGTAGCGTCGCCCAAACATAAAGGCTACAAATGCGTAAATGAGAATTAAATTGTCGATTAGCACTTCAAAAAACATTCTTCTAGCGAAAAGCAGCAAACCAGCAATAAACAGTAAGGCAGTCAAGGAGAGAAGAGAAAATGGGAAAAAAGCAACAATTGCTACTGTGGTAATTATCAGAGCAAAAAGAATCATTGGATTAAAAATGAACAAGAGTATTTCAGGTACTGCGATTCTTTTTGGTAATAGGAGACGTTTTTTACAAAGAAGCTTTAGGCATTTTAACCATAGACCTATTAACTGGTTGGCACGGCGAGCCTTTATCTTTAACTTGTCAACCAACCTAGTTGGAAACTCCGTGTAAAATACTGCCTCAGGCACCATAATTGTCCGATAATTATTTTGGATAACTTCTAGAGCTGTACCCGAATCATCTGCGCCAGTTTCACAGTCAAACTTTTTAAACGCACTCTTTTTATAGGCACAGAAACCTCCTTCAAACCTCATGGTTGAGTGTACTTTCGATTCGCCAAGCCTTAACAAAGATGCAAAACGCAGATAACTTTTTTCAGCTTTAGTTACCCACGATTGATCATCATTCTGATTTATTCCCCTGCCTGTAACCGCGCCAATCTTGTGATTTGACAAATAAGGTAACGCATTGCAAAGCACATTTGGAGGCCACAACGTGTCTACATCCGAAACAACAATTATTGGATGTTTGGAAAAAGCCAGAGCCTTATTTAAGGCTGCAGATTTCCCACTGCGTGGATTTTGCCTAACTACTTTAATGTTTAGCTCTCGGTTATTTTCCGCGAAGTTTCTAACTTTCTGCAGCGTTTGTTCTCCGGAATTGTCAGCAGCCACCAATATTTCAATGAGTTCTTTTGGATATAAAACATTCTTTATGTTTTCTAGTTTCGATTCGATCAAGTTCTCTTCGTTGCGTAAGGGAATTAAAATCGATATTTCAGGTTGAAAGTCTTTGGTTATTTTAATATTCCAAGGCTTTCTTGCACAATAGTTAAGGTAAGCAAAGTATATCCCATAGATACCAGAAAAAATTGAAAAAAGTACCGCAAAAAGCAATTGTAATATCTGAATCATTTTATTTTTCAGCCTCAGAATATTGACGCTTGCAACTTTTCTGCAAGTTTAAAAATTTCGCATGTATGGCGTTCCTTTGAAACGCCTACAGAAACACCTTTTATGTTGAGTAAAGTTGCTATGTAGCTTATCGCTTCTAACGGCTTAAGTTATTCAGCGGCCAAGATGCTTATAATTATTACACTAGGTTCAGGGATACTTTTCAACGCCTTCTTACACTCGTGATTCGACGGGATCATCTGAAATCCCACCTTGTTAAATGGAGCGGATACTATTCTGGAGATTTCATAACTGGAAGTAAGAAAAGAAAAAGAAGCACCAAAATAAGCAAAGGCGTCAAATTTGAACTCACAACGCCTCACGTCTTTTCATTTCTACGCCCGAGTGGTTTCTCTTTCTGGAAGAAAAATTGCCTGATTAACAGCCGTTACTTCCTCGTTAGGACACATCTTCCCAAAAATCACTCGTTAATCTTCAACATCCTCCTTTGAGGGGTCACGATTTGTGGAGTAAAACTTTAGAAGACTTGGCTAGCCATTAACATCCACATAAAGGAACAAGCAATAAATGAAGCACACCATTACATCCCTTTTCGAGCAGTGTATTTTTTATACCAATCTGCATATTGCTTGATACTTTCTTGTATCTGGATTTCCGGCACGTATCCTATTATCTCCTTGAGTCTGCTAGTGTCTGCATAACCTCCTAAAGGATCACCTTTAGGTCTTGGACCATACTTATAGGGGACGTCCCTCACCAATCTCTTGACCATTATCGCTAAATCCTTAATCGTCGTCGCCTTTCCGGTTCCAACATTAATAACCTTCCCCACCGATGCACTATTGACGGCTGCCAATAGATTAACATAGGCAACATCTTCAACATGGGTAAAGTCTCTGACTTGGTTTCCGTCGCCGAAGATGACCATTTCCCTGCCTTGTATAGCTTGCGGCACAAAAATCGACACCACAAGAGAATATGAATTCTTTTTCGGTATCTCTCCTGGACCATAAATCGAGAAATATCTGAGAGATGTAGTTTTTAGACCGAAGCTGTGGTAATAAGCCGTACACAACATTTCTCCACTAAGTTTGGAAGCAGCATAGGGCGAGAGAGGCGATAATGCCTGACTTTCGATAAACCTTCTATCTTGCGGGGAGAAGACATTATTCCCGTAGACAGACGCTGAGCTTGCATAGATAACTCTTTTTATGTCATTTTTTAGAGCTGCTCTGAGGATGTTAAGGGTACCAAGCGCATTGACTTCAAAGTCAAGTGCAGGTTTTCGAAGCGAAGCTGGCACATCTGCTTGAGCTGCTTCATGGAAAACAACATCAACGTCCTCCGTGACTTTTTCAACTAACTCAGCATCTCTGATATCGCCTTTTATCAACTCTACTTTGTCAAGAATTCCCTCGAGAAGGTCCTCTCGGCCTGAGGTGAAGTTATCCAGTATCACAACTTCATCTACACCTTCCTGTAGAAGGCGTTTTACTATGTGACTGCCGATGAATCCCGCACCTCCGGTCACCAAACATTTTTTATTTTTCAGAAGCATCTTAATTTACCTCCTAGGCGCGTTTGAGACTGCATTTCAGGCGGCCCTTTACAGCTGCCCAAAGGATCTTGGGTCCATCTTTAATTGCACTTACATGTGATCTGTCGCTGTAGATGCACTTGACTGGCACTTCAAGTACACGTAAGCCTTTCCTTGAAGCTTCAACAAGAGCGTCTGTTTCGCAAGGGAAACCATTTGACCATTTGTTAAAATTTAACCTTTTCAACGCCGAGGTTTTTATTGCATGATAACCCGTTTGGGAATCAGAAAGCTCATATCCTGTCAATTTTTTTATGCACCATGTTAAGAGTTTATTTCCAATGGTTCTTACGCGTGTCATATTTATTTCATCAGCTTTTAGACGGGAGCCCAAGACGTAATCTGCCTGATCATCAAGGATGGGTTGGATCAGTTTAGGAAGCTCATTTGGGTCATGTTGCCCGTCTGAATGAAGTGTAACTATGATATCGACTCCGTCATTAACAAATAGATTATATCCCGTTTTGTAAGCAGCGCCTACCCCCATGTTGGTGTCATGTTTTATTACAAAGAAACCTAACCCTCTTGACACCTCACCCGTTCTATCGTTGCCCCCATCATCGATTACTACTGTCTTTTTTGCGATTTCTGGAGGAATTTCTTTTAAAACGCCTAAAATCTTATGTTCTTCATTATGAGCAGGTATCACTACAGCAATTTTTACCAACTTAGACTTCCCCCTTACTTTCATGTAAACGTGAATGTATTTTGGCATTTTCCAGTTTCTTCACCAAACACTGATGTTATAGTTAACTCTTATACACGGTAACTGCTCTTTTCGGCTCGATTAAGCACATTTAGAAAAGCGGCTATAAAAACATTTAAGGTAAAACATTATAGAATAATACAGCAAATTTTCTATAACAAAAGCTCATATAACGTCAAACGCTTAACCAAAAAACCAAAAAACAACGCGAAGACATTTGGATCCAAATAAACGGCGGCTAAAAGAATTCTGCAAAAATTTCTGCCGACTAAGATCCCGTCATGTTGAGCTGAAGCCCGACAACGCGGTTATGGAAGCTGTAACTCTTTAATGCCACGTCATAACGCCACAACTCAAAAGACAAACGAAAATAAAAACCACTATTTTCAGAATCCCAACTCGTAGAGGCATCAACAGGAAAAACCATCCCATTAATTATAACATCATCCACAGATAAAACAACATCCTCAATAGGCACATTCATTGTAACATTGTCCGCAGAATGAACGACATCCTTAATAGACACATTCTGGAACCCAAAGGTCACAGGCGACCCCCAAACATCTTCATCACCAACAAAAACTCGAAATTCATATAGCGGAGACAAAGAACCCGGCTTAGAACTATCAAAATCGAGCTGAGTACTGTTTCCAAACTTCACCTGAACCAAATAATACTCAGAACGATCCATATGATTAGCCAGATCAACAAAGATGTTGTACATCTCACCAGTACTAACGTTAAAGGGATAATTTTCTGCAACATGTTCTGGACCCAACAACCAGAACTCTGAAAACTGTTCAGAACCTCCCTGAAAAGATATAACAGTAGCAAGCGCAGGAGAAGCAGCAATTAAAGTCAAAATCAAAGTGATCACGATGAACAAGTTACGATACGATTTAAGATTCACTAGAACCTACCTCCGGCTTCAACCCTAAAACTTGTCTACGATAACGACGCTTAAAAATAAGCCAAACAACATAACAGGAAACAACAATGACAATCACACCAACAATGGACTCGAACACCGTTTCAACAAATTCCGCATCGCCAGCTGCTTTTGCAGCATCCATCAACTCAACAGCTTCATTTCTCACATTCCCTACAGCATCACGACACAAACCAGCAAAACGATTAGCAGTCTCAGAATCACCGGAACGATACCAAAAATATGCTTCAGACAAATATTCACCAGCAAGATTCAACCTATCCAACAGAACCGAAACATTTGCTCCAGCCCGTTCTGCGTCCAAAACAGCTGCATAAGCCGAGTGAAGAACCTCTTCAGTTTCAATGAAGACACCAGTAACCACGTTGGCATTTGACGCAGTAACCCAAGGGATAGAAACTTGTAGCAAAAAAAACAAAGCTGAAATCATCAAAAGTTTTGGCCATGAAGTCATATCATCTTACCCCTCTTCGGGTCTACGTCTGATTTTCTTTCCAAAATGGTTGGGTCAACATCTGCTACTTCGGTGTTAGGACACATCTCCTCTAACATCAACTTCTGATCTTCAACATGATTCACCTGTTCGTTAACATCCTCCCTAGATCTAGAGTAGTCACCAAACGTGGCCAAAAACGTCTCTCCCTTCGGAGTAAGCCGATAACAATTATCATCTCCACAAACCACTAACCCTGCCTCCATCACATCATTCAAGTACCGAACCAACAGCTTATAACTCAAATAAGCCTTATACATAACCTGAGTTTTCTTAGCACCATTGTTATCACTAACCACAGAAAGAATATTCGCCAAAATCTTCAGCCTACTCCTATGCCTACCCAATTTCATTCACACCAAAAAACTAACAAAAACTCGAACAATTTTGATAAAAGAACCAAGATGGATGATGCTTAGTTCCTGATTACACAGAAATCAGCTCCACTACTAAATCCCTCCTGATTGGAGCGGACCAGAATCACATAGTGGAACCAAATTTCAAGTGACAACGTATAACATTGCTCAATTATATAAACCATAAGGGTATGATTTTCTAGACTTCAAATATAGAACTTAAAACTAGAAAAACAACCAAAAAATCCAGAACAAAACTCATATCAGGATCCAAATAAACGGCGCCATAAGCTCTACAAAAAAATTTATCCACAAAAACCTTTCTACGACTGAAACATATCTCAGATTAATATCTCTAACTAATATGACTCTCCACAATGTTTATCAACCGAATTTTGACAACACTTCAGAAATAGACAATCAACCGAAGACTTTACAGAACCCCAAAACACATAAAATATTAAAGAGGAGACCAATAATATGGCAAAAACCGACATAGTCACCCTTCGCCCCGAAGCAGTCGACGTAGAATATGACAAAAAAGCCGACGTGCTCTACATATCATTTAACTCACACACCATAGCCAACGACTCAGAATTAACCAACAAAGACGTACTCATCCGATACAAAAACAGAAAGATAATCGGACTAACAGTACTACACTTTTCAGAGAGACAAAAACAGAAAGATAATCGGACTAACAGTACTACACTTTTCAGAGAGACAAAAACAGAAAGGAAAGCCAACATCCAAAACTTGAAACCGTGAACACTCCTAACCCTTCTTTCAGAAACCCTGAAACCTCATCACAGCACAGCCTAAAAAAACTGTCATTTCCTTAACGTTTTCACTGTTTGTTCCACGTTTGACATGCGCTTCATAACCTTAAGGGTAATCTTGATTAAATCATAATGAGGAATTAGATAGGAAAAAATGTTTTTAATTCAATTTTTTTCTAAAAATTTTTTAAAAAAGGGGAGTTGCGGGAGAAATCTCTGTGTGCGCTTGCCATAAATCTTTATCATCTAGAAAGACCACTTTTATTACTAGATTATGAATACACTCATTTACAACATTTTGACAGGTATTAGATAGGCGGTTTCAATGAATGCCTCTAATGGGTCAAAAAAGAAAGTGTGCGATTATGCACGGAATGTTTTTGAAAAAATTGCGGCTAAACTCCACTCCTTTTATTGCTTCTTGAAAGCTTCATATAAAACACTATTTTTAGTGGCAATTGTCGCCATAATATCGGTCGCTAGCACCACTTTGGTTTCTATGATGCTAAGTCATTCTGATGACGAGGTTTACTTGCCAAGTCTCGGAACCATAAAGACGATTGAAGTTGAAACCTACTGGGACCCAAATGGCAAAAACAGAAGAGAAAATCTGACTTGGAACGAAATTAAGATAGAAAAACTAGACTGGAACGAAATTAAGACAGATCCACTTAATACTACTGTGTATGTCAAAAGCGTGAGTAACTTTAGAGTAACGTTGAATATGTTCCTAACAGATTGGAATCCCGTGGAAATTTCAGACTATCTAACAATATCATGGGACTATAATGGGACAATTCTCAACCCTGACGAAATTATCCCTGTGACAATGACTTTATCAGCTTCTTCGTCAGATGCCTTCATAGAGTATATTGTCGAAAATGAAATTAAAAGATTTGACGTAGTCATCCACATTGTTGCTTCTGATTAAAACATGTATACGCGCAATTACACAAAAAAAGGGAGAGTTTTGCTGGAGAAATAGAGATGTCTCCAATATGGAAAGAACAGCCATATTCAACCATAATCCCACAAACCAACCTCAAATCTAAACTCCACCAACACAACATCACAACGCTACAAAGCACAAAAAATAACCAAAAACAACAAAAAGTACTTAAAAGTTACCAAATCCAATCCACAAACCACCAAAACAACTACCCACCAACCACCTCCCCAACTCCAGCCTCTGCAACTATCTCTCCTTCATCCATAACTAATTTCCCGTTCACAAAGGTCTTTACTGGCTTGCCTTTAACATGCATCCCATCAAAAGGAGAATACCTAGCCTTCGACAAAAAACAAGACGAATCAATCTCATGTTCTCGTTTCATATCCACCACCACAAAGTCAGCCCAATAACCCTCCTCCAAAAATCCCCTCTTGCCCAGATGAAATATCTTCGCCGGCTCTTCAGCGGTCAGTCTCACCAGCTCCACCAATGACAAGCGACCCTCATTCACCCGAGTCAAAAGAAGTGAAAGAGATGTTTCAAGTCCAGGTATACCCGGTTTCGCTTCCCAAACAGACTCAACATTCTTCTCCTCAAAGGCGTGGGGAGCATGATCCGAAGCTATCACATCGATGAAACCACGCTTAAGCGCACTCCACAGAGCGGAAACATCCTCTCGTGTTCGCAAGGGAGGATCAGTAAGAGCAAAAAATCCAGAACGTATATACTGTTCAGAAGACAAAAATAGATTGTGTGGAGTAACCTCACACGTCACGGGTAAACCTGCTTTCTTAGCCATTAGAACGGCCTTCAACCCCAAAGCTGAGCTTATGTGACAGAAGTGAACTTGAACACCAGATTTCTTTACGAGCCGAAGAATGCGCTGTATTGACTGCACCTCGGCTTCAGGAGGATGAGCCTCCACATAAGCTCCAGTATCGCTCCGTCCCGCCGTTTCCATTTCGCTTCTCCGCTCCTCAAGGATTTTACGGTCTTCAGCGTGCACCGCAACAGGAACTCCCTTCTCCGCAGCCTCCCGAAACGCCGCAAACAGCAATTCATCATCGTCAACATCTATCCCCCCAATTCTATTTGACAGATAAACCTTGAATCCCACCGCCCCCGCTTTAACTACTTCAGCTATTTCTTCCAATCTCTTGGGAAAAGCCGAGTTGAAAGCGACATTAATTAACACTCGCTTTTCGGCTAGCTTCATCCGTTCTTTAAGGGAAAAAGAATCCAGAGTAACAGGTTTGTTGTTAGGCATATCAACAACGAAGGTTACACCTCCAGCTGCTGCGGCAGATGTTCCTGTGAAAAAGTCCTCTTTGTAAGCTAGCTGCTGGTCCCGCAGATGTACGTGACAATCGATGAGACCTGGAAGCATTATGTAACCATTCAAATTGATTTTTGTCGAGGCTGAAGGGAGGTTTGTATCCTTGGCTATTTTGACTATTTTTCCCTCATCGATGGCAATGCCTGCTTCAACCATAGTTCCTCGGATACAGATTTTGGTATTGTAAAGGACAGTGTCGACGGTCAAGAATACACCCTCAAGGAAATAAGCGCATCATAGCTCTTATAAGTTCATCATAGAGTTTGAAGAATTCTCGTTTAGTTATCATTCTAGCAACTTTTTCTCTTCAACCACAGGGAAGTCCAGCGACGGATAAGAGGGAATAGTTATGGTATTGCTTCGGGAAATCATCCCGACAAGTAGTCCATTCCCGTCTACTACAGGAGAAGACTCTAGCTTTGGTGGAGAGTTCGTCCTTGTATAACTGAGGAAAACTTTTGTCCATTACATCCTGAATGAGCAAGAGCTATAACCTCAAATCCCAGCTCTAGAGTTCCATCTGGCACTCTTCACAGAGGTAGGTTCCTTCAACTTCAGCGAGGTTGTCGGACCAGCTTCCGCATTGTTCACAGTATCCTGCTAAAGGAGCGGACTCTGAATTCTCTTCCTCCACTTCAGTTTCTCGCTCTATACGAGCTTTCTCTTGCATGTTTTCGAGAAGCTCAGGCGTTACAGCTAAAATGTCCCTGCTGGAGATTATCCCCATAAGATTTCCTTTGTACATGACACCAAACCTTCGGACATCAAGTTTACTCATTCTCCTAGCCGTTTCAGTCAGCATCTCATCTGGATCTACGGTAATCAGAGGCGTTGACATGACTTCCTTAGCGGTTAATTTGCTTGGACGAATGTTCTTAGCTAAAACGCGTCTCACAAGATCGCTTTCGGTTATGATGCCGAGAGCTTTCCCGTCTTTGCTAGTTACGATAATGCAACCCAGCCGATCATTGCGCATGAGCTGAGCCGTTTTGTCAACTGTGGTTTCCTCCGGGACGGTGACTGCGGGACTGGACATAACATCCTTAACTAGCATTCGAGTCCTTAATCCTATTTCAGCCATGATCCATCAACCTCAATATGACATGATTTGAAAGCACTATTAAATCCTTGCTGAGTTTAACGAAGGGAATATCCCTCGCAAAACCCCTTTTATTCAACATTTTTAAAGCTTTTCCCCCTTCAGAACATTTGGATTGGGTGGGAATAGAGTTAAAAGTAATTAGTTTTGATAGTTTTGTTTTATGATTTGGTTTCGTTTGGTATTCTTTTCAGTGGCTTCTGTTATGCTGGTTTATCTTTTGCGACATTATGTTTTTACGGCAATTGTGTTGATTTATGGAAGGTATTCTAA
>Ga0315549_1001351_pt1 | contig 25761 bp, 20 predicted proteins | sample SalMarSW160200MG_FD_203101 | JGI IMG/M metagenome (GOLD analysis project Ga0315549, IMG submission 203101) | Salt marsh sediment microbial communities from the Plum Island Ecosystem LTER, Massachusetts, United States - Salt Marsh Sediment SW1601-200 ... | reverse complement strand
TGGTTTGGGTGGAAAACGGTTGGTGGTTCCCGGAAAAACCAGGCCCGGAACACGGCTGCTTCGAGTCAAACATTAACGTGGTTATCCCCAACGATGTGGTTGACCCCATATTCGGCTCGACCAACCTTAGGAGCATTCCCTGCCGCATCTATAAGGACGATGGCGGATAGGGCTTGGGCGCCCCCCCATTTATATCTTTACCCGCCCACCGCCCTTATATGGAAACGGGCTAAAGCCCTTTTTACCCCACCCCCCATAAAAAGAAATTAATAGAAGTATCACCTCTATTGGGCGGGAAGAAAAATAAACGCTAAAAGGGTGGTGTCCCCCTCCGGCGGCGGGATTCTAGCTTTGTGATGACTCAAAAATCCACGAAATGAGTACACAAAATTAGCCCAATACGGGGATTGTAATTTACCCTGGGTTGGTACTAAAATACTATAGCTAAATAGCCCGAATGGGTCATTAAAGTGTTTTAGGCAATCGGCTGGGATGCCCGATTTTCCGTGCATCTTAAAGTCGGCCATACCGTTTGGAGTGCGAGTTAGATGGCAAAGAGTGATAGGGATAAATGGGAAACGGAAGAGCCGGGAAAGCTTGTTGACGAGTTCAAGCAGAGGCTGACCAGGGCTTTCGAAAAGGAAAGAGAGCGCCTCACCGGGGAAGCCAAGCAGCGGTCGGCGGAAATTATCCTCGACGCCCGGGAAGAGGCGGCTCAGATTATCGAAGACGCCATCCAGCAGGGAGAGAAGGAGGCCGAGGAGAAATCGGTCCGCATCATCACTGAAGCCGATGTCAGGGCTAAAGATATCAGGGAGGCCGCTCAGAAAGAAGCCCAGGAGCAAGCCGCCAGCTACATGGTAGAGATGAAGCAGAAAGCCGACCTCATCGTGACTGAGCTGAGGGAAAGCGCTAGGGAGGCGGCGGCCAAGCAGTCGGCGGCGGATATAGCCAGGGCTAAGGAAGAAGCGGCGCGGATTATCAACGAGGCTGAGGACGAGGCCCGGAGACGGGCGCAGGAGGAGACCAAGCGGGAGGTGGAATATATCGTCGCCGAAGCCAAACAGCAAGCATCGGTAATCGTGTCCCGGGCGGAGCAGGAAGCGGCGGAAAAGGCGGCGGTAATGGTTGCCGAAGCCGAAAGGCAGGCTCAGAAAATCACCGCCGAAGCCATAGACGGGGCTCAGGAAGCGGCAAAACTGGAATCGGATAACATTATTAGCCGGGGTCGTGAAGAGGCGGCTCAGGTTATCGAAGAAGCCAGGGAGCAGGCCCGAAAGGAAGCCGAGGAGAAGGCGGCTAAGATAGTCGCTGAGGCCGAACAGAAGTCGGAGCAGATTAACCAGGAGGCTACGGAGAGGGGGCAGAAGCGGATAGAGGCGGAGACAGAGCGGGTTATCAAAGAGGTGAAATCGAAGGCGGAATGGGAGGCGGCTCAGGCTATCGCGGAGGCCAAGCAGCGGGCGGCGCAGATTATGGCCGAAGCCAACGACTGGCTGCACGCCGAGGTCAGCAACCGGGCCAAGAAGGAAGCCAGGGAGCAGGCCAAGAAAGAGGCCGATTCAATCATCGCCGAAGCCAGGGAGAAGGCGACTGGCGTTATCGCCAAGTCACAGCAGGATGCCGGGGGCAAGGCGGAAAAGATAATGGCCAGCGCCAGAAAGGAAGCGGCCAAGGAATCGGAGAAAATTATCAAGGAAGCCAGGGAGCAGGCCGATAAAGAGGCCGAAGAAAGGGCGGAAAGGATAATCGCCCAGGCAAAGCAGAAGTCGGAGCAGATTACTCAGGAAGCTACCGAGCGGGGACGGCGGCGGATAGAGGCGGAGTCGTCCCGGATTACCGCTGAGGCCAGGTCGAGGGCGGAATGGGAGGCGGCGCGAATTATCGCTGAAGCCAAGCAGCGGGCGGTGCGGATTATCACCGAAGCCAGCGATTGGCTGGAATCGGAGGTCAAGACGCCGACCCGGAGTCTATCGGAACCCGGTCCCACCTATGAGAAAGCTGAAGCCGAGGCCGAGGCGGAAGCCCGCGGCGAATCCGAAGGCGAAGTCGGCGACGGCTTATATCAGGGGATGCTGGAGCTGGAGATAGTCTCGGTAGACCCCAAGCAGGTGCCCGATTTCGTCTCACACCTGCAGCAGGTCCCCGACCTGCAGGTGGTATCCTTCAGGGGTTCGTCCAGCGGCGAAAGCATGGTGGTAGTGGTGGTTAACCGCCCCCTGCCCCTGCCGGCGATTCTCCGGGAGATACCCTCGGTGGAATCGGCAATTGGTAACGGGGGCAAGATTCAGGTAACCCTCAGATAATTTTAAAGCGGTATTTCCCCCCCCTTTAAAGTATTGTCTTATTTCCCATACCCGCCCGCCCAAAAGGCTGCGCTTTTAGCACTTTCTTCCCCCGCCCTTAAATAAAAAAGGGGGCTTTCGCCCTCATCAAAACTCAATTATTCTCAATCATATGGAGAAATCGTCGGGTCTATTCTAGGGGAACAGCTTAATTCCTGCCATACCCGCTCATACCAGCTTAACTTTTGCCTTGGCCGTTCCTCCCAGCCGAAGTATGGCTTGTCGGTTCCAACACTTATTTGAATAGTATTAGCATAGAGGTTTCCGGGGTATTTGGGATGATCTCCGTATGCCTTAATCTCCCAATCGCCTTCCTCCGGGAATTTAATAGTGGCGGAAAACTCCATTGAGTCATCTTTCTTTAAATCGCCTGCCCATCTCAAATCGCCGTCTACTAGAATGCTGTCTTGTGGTACTTCGTAAGTCTTATTAGTCCCTTCCACTCTCTTCCAGAAACTAATTCTAGCCGTGTAGCCAGGAAAATCAATTATGGAACTTATACGGCAGGTTAATTGAACCTCCTCATCTACGCAGGGTGTTTTGGAGATATCCAGCTCCAGAATCGTGGGGTCGTTCTCACTCGGGGTCATCCTATCACTGAGTTGTCCGTACCGGAAATAGGAAAGATAGCCAAACGGGCCAGACCTGAATTCCTGATTATTCATTAACATGGCGGTATCCTCAGTAACGAAAACCTTTATCTCCCTCTCAAGGTTTTTTGTCCAGCTTTCACCGGAAAAATATCCTCTGATTACCCATACCCCCTCCCTGGGGAGCTGTATGGTCGCGGTCAGCTTAGGAAGCCCGTCTTCGAAAATGTCCCCTTCCCAGTACAGTTCGCCGCTGACCATGACCTCGTCCAGCGGCACCGGGACACCATATTTTGCCTGGGAATAGCTGCCCGTGGGGTTTGCATAGGAAAACTCTACCCCTGCCTTGCTGTCACTAGAACCTTCCCAATTTGGACCGACTACGGCATGGAACGTTAGTTCGGCTGTCTCACCCAGCTTGGGCACCGGGGATAATGACAGGTCAATCCACTCAGATGGGTAGGTAGCATCTGGAGGTTCTGACGTAGGTGGGGAATCGGTTTCTGCGCCGTTACAACCCGGGATAGCCAGCAGGGTAATGACAAGGACTACCGACAGTATAGTGATTTTTCTAAAACCCATTTTCCCTTATATAACGCATAAAGTGTAAAAATGATAGTGCTGTTCCGCTTATTCGCCAATACCCCCCTAAAAAGAAACTGATAGAAGTATCACTTCTGTAGGGCGGGAGGGTGGGAAGAAAAACGCACTCTAAAAAACAGCAAGTACCCCCGTTTTATAGCTTTTCCCGCCCGCTGCCCTTATAAGGAAGCCAATACCCCCTATTTTTAATCAGGCAAAAACCACTCTACGGGGCAGTACTCCATCTTTCTTCCCCCCCCTATTTGCCTAGTCTTCTTACCTTTTCCTCCCAAATTTAGTACTAAAATACCACCAACACTAGCTCGATTAGGTGATTGTATCTTAAGACAAATGGAGGCATACTCAAAAAAACGGGTAGATAATCAAGTTAGTTGGGGAGTATTAATGACTACCGTTAGCAATGGAAAAGACACCAGACGCAAAGGAAATAACAACAATGATAGATTGCCCGCCAGACTATTGGCCGTGGGTGAGGTAGCCCATTTTCTGGGCGTTCACACCAGCACGGTCAGGCGGTGGGAAAAGAAAGGCCTGCTGAAGTCGTACGCTATCGGGATTCGGCACAGCCTCAGATTTAAACAGGAAGATGTCCTCAGTTTTCTCAATAAGTCCCGAAAAAATAGTATCGGTGTGACTTAGAGGGGATTGACTCACGAGGGGGTGAATTCTATGAAAAAGCAAGACAATGGTAAACAGGAGCCCGAAGAGCTGGATGCGGTCTTTGACCAGTTCCGGCGCAAGATTCCCGAGCTTATCAAGCAGGAGAAGGAAAGGCTGACCGAGGGAGCCAGGCAGGAATCAGCCGGTATTATTGCCAAGGCGCAGGAAAAGGCGGCTGAGGTTCTTGACGCGGCTAAGGAGAAGGCCAAGGAAGAGGCCAGCGCGGAACTATCCCGAATGATGGCCGAAGCCGAAGCCAAGGCTAAAGAGATTAAAGAGACCGCCATAGCCGAAGCCAAGGAGGAAGCCGCCGGCTATCTGGACGGGGTAAGGGAGAAGGCCGAGCTGATAGTCGAAGAGCTTAAGAGCAACGCCAAGAGGACGGCGGTAACCGAGTCAGCGGCGGTGGTTACCCGGGCCAGGGAAGATGCCGAGCAGATTATTAACCAGGCTGAGGAGAGGGCTAAGAAGGAGGCCCGGGAGAAGGCCAGACCGGAGATGGAGCGAATCATTACCGAAGCCAGGGAAGAGGCGGCGGTCATTGTGGCCGGGGCGGAAAAGGACGCCGAGAGCAAGGCCTCCAAGATAATTGCTGACTCCAGTAAGGATAGCGAAAAGGTAGCCCGCGAAACGGTAGAGAAGGCGCAGAAGGAAGCCGAAGAGATAAACCGCGCCGCCGCCGAGCTTAAAAAGCAGGCGGAGCGAGAGCTTAAGGAAGCCGGAGACAAGGCTAAGAAGGAAGCGGAGGCAATTCTTAAAGAGGCCAGGGAGAATGGGAAGAAAGAGGCGGAAGAGAAGCTGGCCGGGATAACCGCTCAGGCCAAAGAAAAGCAGGAGCAGCTTGCCCGCCAGGCCGAGGAAAAGGCGATGAAGAAGGTGGAGACGGAGGCGGCTAAGGCTACGGCCGAAGCCAGGTCCAAGGCGGAGTGGGAGGCGGCTCAAATCATCGCCGAGGCCAAGAAAAAGGCGGATGAGATTATTGCCCGGGCTGGAGAGCGGGCCAAGGCGGAGCCGGTGCCGGCAGCCAGCGTTACGGCTGAGCCCAAGCCGGAGCCGGTAAAGATTACCCCACCGGTAGCCGAAGAAATGCCGGAGGCAGAGCCGCTGAATAAGTTAATCAGCGAAGGCTTGGAATCTAATGCGGAATTAACCCCGGGAACCAGTGAGTTCACCCCGCTGGTGGTGGCCACCATGCCCGAAGCCGAAGTAAAGGCAGAACCCGAAGCCGAAGTAAAGGCGGAACCCGAAGCCGAAGTAAAGGCGGAACCCGAAGCCGAAGTAAAGGCAGAACCCGAAGCTGAAGTAAAGCCGGAACCCGAAGCCGAAGTAAAGGCAGAACCCGAAGCTGAAGTAAAGCCGGAACCCGAAGCCGAAGTAAAGGCAGAACCTGAAGCTGAAGTAAAGCCGGAGCCGCAAGCTGAAGTAGAACCAGAACCTCAAGCCGAAGAAACGCCAGAATCACAGGCTGAGGAAAAAGAGGCCGTGGCTGCCGGCGACGGCGGTGACGACGGGCTTTATCGGGGAATGCTTGAGATGGATATAACCTCGGTGGATGCCAAGCAGATACCCAATTTCCTGTCGCAGCTACAGCAGGTGCCCAACCTGCAGGTGGTGTCTTTCAAGGGTTTGCCCAGCGGCAACAGCCTGATTGCCCTAGCCATCAACCACCCCATGCCCCTGCCGGATATTCTTAGAAGGATGCCGACGGTAGAGTCGGTGGCGGCTAAAGAGAACGAAGTTCACGTGGTATTAAAGGTGCTGGAAATTTAGTGCCCCACCCACCTAAAGTTTAAGGGCTGGGCTCGGTTAGAGTCCGGCCCTTTCCTTATTCCCGCCGTCTTTCAGGATGAAGCCTCGATGGCGATGGAGAATCTCTCCTTGAAGCGCCGCAGTATGGTAATGGTCTTGGTTCCCAGCGCCCCCAGGAAGACGGCGTTGCCGGCGGCGTGCAGTGTGTCGAACCAGATAGTGTTCAGTTCGGTCACCAGCAGGGTCTTAAGGGTGAGGGGATAGATAAAGGCGGTCCAGTACCAGATATTGGTGATGAGCCCGTAGAGGTAGCCCCAGACCACCCCGATAACCACTAGGGCGGCGGTATTCAGCTTTAATTTGCCCAGATAACCGGCGGAAAGCCCGGCAAGCCCCCAGGCAATCATCTGGTAGAGCGTCCAGGGCCCGTGCCCCAGAAAGAAATTGGATACCAGCGCCGTCATGGCGCCGACGGCAAAGCCGGCGATGGGCCCGAAGACATAGCCCGAACAGATAATGATATAGGTGCAGGGCTGCACGTTGGGCAGGACGGCGAAGGGCACCCGCAGCACCGCCGATATGGTGCTCAGCATGGCCACCAGGGCAATCTCTTTGGAGCTGGTGGCGGCGGACTCAAACTCGAAGAAGAGGGCCAGGCAGACCAGCGCAGCCAGGACGGCGGCTAATACCCCCCAGTTCAGTATTTCGGCGTCGGGCAGCAGGGCAACGGTAATAAAAGCCCCGGCGGCAACCACCCCGATGGCGATTAAAACGATATGAGATTTATTCACCCTATCTGCTCCAGCATTTCGCTGACGGTCAGGGTGGTGTCGGCAACCCCGTAGCCACTTAAAGCCTGCGCCAGGCGGTTAATCTGCGGCGAAAAGAGCAAGGCTTTGGATAATACCTCCCGCTTGCTCCCCTCCACTACCACCCGCCCCTCGCTGAGCAGCACCACCCGCTCGGCGCACTCGGCTATGGTTTCTACATCGTGGCTGACCATGATGACGGTGTTGCCGCGCCGGCGGTAATCATCAAGGTAGTTGATTAGCTTTTTCTTTAAGACATAGTCCATGCCCCGCGTCGGCTCATCGAGGACGATAACTTCGGGCTCGCCCACCAGCACCGAGGCCAGGGCTACTCTTTGCCTCTCCCCGCCGCTTAGATTGCGGGGGTAGCTCTTGCGGTACTGGCTCAGCTCGAACTCGTCCAGCATCACCTCCACCGCGCTGGCGATGTGGTTTTCATCCGTCCCCCGGTTTCTCAAACTAAAGGCGATTTCGTCCTCGACAGTATCGGCAAAGAGGTGGTCATTGGGGTTCTGGAAGACATAGCCCACCCGCCGGCTAAGCTCGGCAACGGTGCTCTTTCTGGTATCCACCCCCTCCAGCCTGATTTTGCCCTTGCTCGGCTTGAGCAGCCCGTTGAGCTGCTTGACCAGCGTCGTCTTGCCCGAGGCGTTGCGCCCCATGACGGCGATAAAGCCCCCCCGGTCTATATCCAGGCTGATATTTTTCAGGACGGCTCTCTCCCCGTAGGCAAACCAGACCCTGTCCATATTGAGCACCGCCTCCATTTTGCCTCCCCCCTCGGCAAGGTCAGCCCGCTTAACCCCCCGCAAGACCTTCTGCAGTCGCAGCCGGGCGTCTTTGACGGTCAGGGGCAGCCCGTTCAGCGATAGCTCTTTACTCTTTAGCTCCCGCATCAGCCGGATTACCGGCGGCAGGCCAATGCCCAGCTCCCCGATATCGCCGTTCATTACCTCACCCGGTGTCCCCCCGGCGATAATTTTACCGCTGCCCATCACCAGCATCCGGTCAACCAGGTGCACCACCCGGTCTAATCTCTGTTCAATCAGGATTACCGTTAAGCCCAGCTCGTCGTTAAGCCTCTCTAAAAGCCTTAAGACCTCCTCGGCGCTCTGGGGGTCGAGCTCCGAGGTCGGCTCATCGAGGACTAAGACATCGGGGTGGAGCGCCAGCACCGAGGCGATGGCAACTTTCTGCTTCTCGCCGCCGGACAGCTCATTATTACGGGCAAAGCGCAGATTGGCGATGCCCACCGTGTCCAGCGCCTCCTCGATGCGCCGGGCGATTAGATTTTTAGGGTAGCCCAGGTTCTCCAGCCCGAAGGCAATCTCCCGCTCGACATCAGCCGTCACCAGCTGGTTCTCCGGGTCCTGGAAGACCATGCCCACTTTAGTCGCCAGCTCTTTAGGCGAGTGCTCCAGTATGTCCAGACCCTGCACCTCGGCTTTGCCGCTGATTTTGCCCCCGTAAAAATGAGGCACCAGCCCGTTAAAGCAGCGGCAGAGGGTTGACTTGCCCCCGCCCGAAGCCCCGGTGAGCAGGACGAACTGGCCGTCCTCGATGGTCAGATTTACTTTATTCAGGGCTGGTTTATCCGCCCCGTTATAGGTAAAGCTCAGTTCCCGGATTCTAATCAAGCTCGACTCTCCTCTTCAGAAAGGCAAAAGGTACTATTGCCGCCAGCAGCAGGAGCATCCCCACCGGCACTAGCCACTCTACAGCCCCGCCCCCGATTGAGGTCAGGTTGGGGTAGTACTGGTAGTCGCCGTAACCCATCACTCTCACGGCAATTCCGGCGGCTAAGGGCAGCAGCCCCACCCCCAGCGTCACCGCGTCCATTTTTGAAATACTGATATCCTTATAAAGTACCCGCTTTTTACCGTTGCCGAAGGCTCTCGCCTCCATGGCTTCGGCAACCTGCACCGCCCGGTCCAGCGAGTTGGCTAACAGGGCAAGGGTCATTTTACCCCGGTTCTTCAGCTTCTTAAACCAGCTTCCGGCGTCCAGCTGTACCCCCCTCGTCCGGTAGCCGTCGCTGATGCGCCCCATGTCCTCCACCAGGCAGGGGACGAAGCGCGTTGACAGCGAGGTCACCAGCACCGACTTATAGGGCAGTCTCATCTTGAGCAGGACGGCCATGATGTCGTCGGGGTGGACGGTCAGGTTGATGAGGGTAAAGACCGATATTATCACCGCCAGCTTTAAAGCCATCACCGCCCCGAAGGCGATAGCCTCCAGAGTTATCACCGGGTAGCCTATCACCGGCAGGCGGAAGGGGGCGGTCAACAGCACGTGGTCGCCGTGGTAGCTTAAGAGGGCGTTGATAACGATTATGCTCAAGCCCAGCCAGAGGCTAAATTTAAGCGCCGAGGCCCACTCCCGCCCCACCCCGGCAAGCCTCACCATGGGAATTATGGAGAGAAACAGGATTAAAATATAGACGGGGTGGTTAAAGATTAAGCTCAGGAGCACCAGCCCCCCGCCCCAGGCAAGCTTGACCAGGGGGCTTAAGGCGTGGATGACGGTGTCCTTATCCCGGTAGTTCAGTGCCCGCATCACGGTATCTTTACTATCTCGCTGTTATTTACCAGCGCGGCGTAGGCATAGCTAAGCCCGTCACTGTTATCAATAAGCGCCTGAGCGGCGCTTCTAATCCCGTTCTCATCGGTGCCGGTAACCGTAAAGACGATACTCTGCCCGGAGCCGACTCCCCCCGGGCTCCAGGGGTTCTGTGTGGCCTGGATTAAGCCCCACCCCGCCCCGTACTCCCCGGCTTGGTCGCCCTTCTCGTCCAGCACTATTATCCTGCCCCCCTCGAAATAGGCGAAGAAGCCCAGTTTAGGCAATTCGTTCAGCTCTACAATAAGCCCGCTTTCGGCACCGCCCAGGATAATGAGGTGGCTCCCCGTTCTAACCCCGTCAGATAGCCTCTCAGCGCCGTTCAGAGTCACCTCAGCCACTCCCCGCCCCTCTAATTTGGCCGCCAGTACCCCGGCTTCCTCGGCGAAGGTCTCATCGTAGACCACCGCCGTCGGTTTCAGCTCGCCCCGCACCCCGCTCAAAAAAGGCTGGGGGAACGCCCCGATGGTAGCCGGCACGAACTGCCGGTAGCTCCAGTCCCTCAGGTCCCACTGCTCCACATCGCCGTCCCGGAGGGCATAGTCTTTAGCCCCCAGGCTCAGGGATATGCCGTTGATATAGTAAAACCAGTCCAGGTGGTTGGCTTCCTGCGAGCTTAAGCCCTTGATGGCTTTGACGAAGCCGCCGCCGTACTTGGTCTCCACCTCGGCGACGGACTGCAGGGCGGTCATGGCGTTGCTGCCCTCCCCGATTTCAACTTCCTCGGCAAGGATTAGCTCTTTACCGAAGTCGCGGGTCACCACCACCGTTACTGTAGCCGGCTCGCCGCCGGCGGCGGAAGGCGGTGAGGGACAGCCGCTTAATGCCGCCGTCAGCAGTAATAATAGAATGATTACCAGTGGCAGCCCCCGCTTAACCATAGCGCGCCCTGGCTATCAGTCGCACTATTATCACGATAATCAGCACCAGCAGGGCGGCGGCGATGGCAATCCACCACCCCAGCGCCATGATGGGGAACTCGGTCACCTGCACGTGGGCGGGCACCTTTATGCCGGCGCCGACGCGCAGTTCGGCCTCCGGGGGCAGGCAGACGACGCACATGTCGAAGTCGTGGTCACCGGCAGCGGTGACCAGCGGCGGGGCTACGGCAATCTCCACCCCCATCACCTCCCCGGCGTTCAGGGTGAACTCGGCGGGGTTTATTTTAAACCAGCCCTCATGCCCCCCCTCAACGTAGACCTGGAACTGGGAAGCCTGGTCGGACTGGTTGATAATATTCAGGGTCTGCACCTCGGTGCCGCCGGGGCGGACGGTAAAATCCATCTTGCCCGGGGCTACGCCCACGCTCAGCGCCAGCGCCGACGAGGCCGCCAGCACTATGCCGATAATGGGCAGCAGGACTGCGGATGCTTTAACCAGTTTGCTCGCCATAGCTCACCTCTAGTAGGGTGGTGCCTCCGATGCCCAGAAGATGATGGTACCGTTCTGGTTGCCAGTCAGGGTATAGGTCTCGGGAACGGTAAGGGTGACCACGTATTCCTCCGAGTTGTTCCTGGAGACGGTGCCGTTAAACTCGTCCCACTTCAGGTGGCCCAGCTTGAGCCCGTCAACGTAGAGGTTATCGGCGTTATCGCTGACATCGGTGGTGATGGCCAGCCTCCAGGCGCCCTCGTTAGTCAGGGTGATGGTCACCGGATGGCTGATGTCCCTCGGCCCCAGCACGCCGAAGTTGATATAATCGGGATCAACCGAAAAGCTGATGGCGGGGATGATATCAACCGTCATGGTGACACTGAGGCCTTCTGATTGCTGGGAGCTGCCCTCGCCGACGACCACGGTGACCGGGTTGCTGCGGATATAGCCGTCCTTCTCGGCGTAGACATCGATGGTGGCGTCGTGGTAGATGGTAATTCCCACCTCGCCGTTCCCATCGGTGGTGTAGTCGGTATCGGCGTGGACGGTGGCGCCTTCAATCAGGTACCACTGGGCCATGGTGTCGTCGTACTCGCTGACGGTGACGGTAAAGCTGTCACCGGCGTCGGGAGTGGTATTGTTCACCTCTATTTTAAGCGGTATATCGGTATACTCGCCGTAGTAGAAGAGTACCTCCTGCTGGCTGCCGTCGAGGATAAACTGGTCGACGCCCAGCGAAGCGCTGATGTAATCCACCCGGTACATCCAGCCGGCCATGCCCGCCGGCTCCTCCCCATCAATAGAGGTAACATAAAGCGGGCCCCACTCGTCGGTGGTTATGTAGTCAAAGTCGCCTTCGCTGGCGGCTTCATCCAGCGCCCCCGCGACGGTGGGGTCTTCCAGGTGGTACTCGACCTGGCTGTTATCGGCGGTAATCCAGGACTCGTCGACGGTGACGCTGTCGTTCCAGATGTTAGCGTTCTCCCCCTCGATGCGGACATTAACGGTGACCCCCGGCTCCGGCGGCTCCGGCTCCAGTACCGCTACCGGGAAGCAGCTGCCCAGCAGGGCGATGATGGCGGAGTTGGTGGTTCCGGCGGGGCTCATCCCCGGGGTGCCGTTCTGCCAGTAGAAGGCGCCGTCATCGGCGCCGCCATCCTGCTGGAAGGTGAGCAGGTCGTCCACCGGGTCGTTGCCCGTTCCACTGTCCCAGCCGGCACTGATGGGGTCTTGCCCGGCGGCAGTGATGGCGCAGATGCCCCAGGAGTTGGTGTCGGCGTTGGTCGCCCCCCAGGACAGGAAACCGCCGTTGTCCTGCTGCTGGCTCTGCATATAGGCAAGACCGTCGCTTACGGCTGCCGAGGCGGGTGACTGTCCGGCGGCGATTAAGGCCATGATGGCGGCGGCGGTATTGTCAACGTCGCTGGATTCCCCGGGTTCTCCACCCGTCCCGGGGCCCCAGCCGTCGTCAACGGTGTCCTGGTTGGCGATAATAAAGGCCACACTGCCCTGGATGGCAGTTGAAGTAGCCGGGTCCTGCCCGGCGGCAACCAGCGCCATCACCCCCCAGAAGTCATCGTTGAGTTTGCCGTTGTCACCAATCTGGGTGCCGTCGTATTCGGCCTCAAGCAGGGCGACGAAGTCCCGCCCCCCGAAATCGGTGGGGTCTTCACCGGCGGCGACGGCAGCCATTATCATCTTGGCGTAGCTGTTAGCCGCCGTGGCGAGGGTGGCGTTGGCCGCCAGGTAATCAACTATGGATGGGTTAGCCGGGTCGTTCTTCCAGGTGTTGGGGTCTTCACCGGCGGCGGCGATGCCCATCACCACCCAGGCAGAGGCGCTGAAGTTCTCGATTTTACCGTCGCTATCCTGCACTGAGCGCAGGTAGTTTAAGGCGTCGCTGATTTCGGTATCAGCGGGGTCGTAGGGGTAAGCCCCCGCCGCCATTACCGGGGTAATAAGCAGGCAGGGCAGCAGGGCGGATATCAGCAAAATAGTGAATAACCGGGAACTAAAAATCCTGGACATGGTGCGCCTCCTCTTGGGTTATTAAAGCGGACTTGATAATATTCAAGTGCAGTTGATTGATTATAGAAACAAAAAGACCCCCTGTCAAGGGTTTTTTGGGGGGTTTTTGGGGATTTTCTTAAAAAAAGTTTAAGCGCTCTCGGCGTCAAAGAGCTGGTAGGCGATGCGCTCTTTTTCCAGCCGGGCGATGAGGTCGGCGGTTTCGCTGTCGACGCAGACCACCAGGGGTTTAAGACCGCTCTTGGCCGCCTCGATAGCCGCCGCCACCGCCCCGTAGTGCTGGAAACCGGCTTTTGTTTTGCGCAGGGCGGCTAACGATTCCAGCCCCAGCGAGGTGACTAAGTCACTCTTAGCCAGACGCTCTTTGAGTATGTTGTAATTAACCTTACTTGAGCCGCCCCGCTGGATAACGGGCACCCTCAGTATGGTCACCCGCCCCACCTCCAGGGGCACTATCCCCTCGATGCCGGAAATGCCTACATCCTCACCGGCTTTAGCCGCGGAGATAGCAGTGCCGCTGGCTTTGGACTCTTTACCGCTGGTAGCCAGGAGCAGCCCGTTCTTCATCTTCAAGCCCACTTTCTGCCCCTTTTTCAGGTCGTCGGCGGCAATGGCGGCGCAGGTGGAAAGACTGGTTATAGCCCGCTGGATAAAGGTGTTATAGTCGCCCAGCTCCCTCAGGGTCTTGATTATCCAGTTGACGCCCTCGTTGGTCACCCGGTAGCGGGCGCGCCCCTCGGCTACTAAAAGCCCCTCTCTGGTTAGCTGGGATATGTAGTCCGATACCGCCTGCGGGGTTATATCCAGATTTTTAGCGATTTCCCGCTGCTGGATAGTGGAACCGGCGTTGGCTATCTCCACCAGTATCTGGAAGCGGGTGGTCAGGTTTTTGTTTCTCAGCACCTCAATCATACTTCACCCCGATTGATATTCAGTCAATTACACTTGAATTATAGCACTTCTTCGGGGGAAAGCAAGGGGGGATTAGCTACTCTTTTTTCTCCGGCTCCGAATCAGTAGGCTCGGCTGGTTTGGCCGGCTTAGGCTGGCGGGGGATGCCGACGGTAAAAAGGTAGCGCAGGCCGTCGGACAGCTTGGTCTTGTCGGTGAGCAGCACCAGTAAAGAGGTCAGCACCACGCTGAAGAGGACGATGCCGTAGGTCAGGTTCTTGATAAGCTCGCCGCCGATGACCTCCTGCTGCATAACTATAGCCGCCAGTACGATGGCGGCTAGCCCCCGTGGCGCCATCACGGCGATAAACGAGGCGTCTTTAGCCGGCGCCGTCCGGCCCACGGTCAGCCTTACCGATACTATCCTCAGCACAAAGACGACTCCGGTGAAGATGGCAGCCAGTATCATCAGCTCGCTGCTTATCATCTCCAGCGATACCCCCAGGTAGATAAAGAAGAAGGTCTTGAGCAGGAAGGCAATCTCGCCGAAGAAGGCTTTCTCGACATCGGTCAGCCCCCCCGCCTCCAGGTGCAGCCCCCGCTTGAAGAAGGGGAAGGGCATCGGCTTCAGGTTGCCCAGGGTGATGCCGAAGGCAAGGGCGGCGATGGGCCCGTTAAAGCCCAGCAGCTCCACCAGCCCGAAGACGACGAAGACGCAGGCGGCGGTGGTGAACATGGTGTTCTTGACGTGGCGTATCCGGTTCAGGAAAAGCGACCAGATAAAGGCGCCGGCGGTGCCCAGCCCGATGGCTACCAGGAAGGAGGCAATCAGGCTGCCGGCGACATCGAGGACCTGGAACTCGCCCAGCTGGTAGGTCTCGATAAGGGTGAGGGCGAAGATAATGCTGAGCACGGCGGTGACGGTAGACTCCACCGACAGCAGCACCCGGCTCTTCTCCCGCATCTTCAGCTGCCTGACCAGGGGAATGACGATGGCTTCCGAGGTCGAGCCGATGATAGCCCCCAGGATTAAGGCCGGCAGCAGCTCCAGGTCGGTCAGCCAGAGGGTCAGCCCGGTAATCATGGCCATGGTCATGGGAAAGACGACCAGGGCCAGGGCCATAGACCCGGTTAAGGCGGTACGCAAGGTACTCAGTTTCAGGCTGAAGCCGCACTCCAGCAGGATAATAATCAGGGTGATGGTGGCGAAGATGGGCCCTATCTCGATGAAAAGGGCGGGGGGCAGAATCCCTAGAATGGGCCCCAGGCAGATGCCGAGGACGATGAGGAAGATGACATCGGGCACCATTATGCGGTTGAACAGGCCGGTAAAAAGGTGGGCTAAAAAGATAATAATGCCGACAAAGGCTATTATCAGGGCGATATCCTGCATGATGCCCAATGTAATCGGCGGGAGGCCATTTGTCAATAGTCCTTTGTGTCTACCCCCGGTTATTCCAAAATTGACCAAATAATTAATATTATTAATATTTACCCAAAAAGTACTTGACAAATTAAATATATATGCTATAATAAACTTAAATAAGTTAATTTTAGGCAGGGAGGACAGGAGCTATGACCAGGGAATGGCAGGAACTGACCAGGTTAACCCAGGGGGCGCCGCTGGTGGTGGAGCGCGTCCGTCTGGCTGACAGCGGCATCGCCGTAGAGGGCGAATTCGAGCTGCCGCCGCTGGCCCGCCTGTCGGCGGAAGACCAGGTCTTCATCATGGCTTTTGTCCGCTGCCACGGCTCGATAAAGGAAATCGAACGCATCTTCGGCATCAGCTACCCCACGGTCAAGAACCGCCTCAACCGCCTGGCCGGCCAGCTCCAGTTCGTCGAAACCATGGCATTCTCGGAAAAGGATGATGTGCTGGCGGAGCTGGAGAGCGGTGAAATCAGCGCCGAAGAGGCAATCAGGAGGCTGTCTGAATGAAATGCCCGCCTTTGCTGTTGTGCCTGGGCGTAGGCCGCCGCCGCTTCCCTATCTGGCTGCCGCTGTTTCTGCTATGGCCGCTGGCCGCCGCCGTAATCATCGTTCTGGCGCCGCTGGTGCTGCTGGCGGCATTGATTTTATGGCCCCTGGGCTGGGGCAAACCGCTGCTTCTCTCCGGGCCGCTGTTTTTCGATGTCTTCTGCGCCCTGCGCGGCCTGGAGGTAAATCTAAACGTGGGCAACCGGTTAATGCTCATTTCTTTCAAATAATAGAGGAGGTAATAAAATGAGTGACAATCAGAAAAGGATACTGGACCTGCTGGCAGAGAAGAAAATCAGCGTTGACGAAGCTCAGCGCCTGTTATCTCTCACCGAGCCCGAAAAGGACACCGGCGCCGGAAGACCGGAAGAATCCGCCGGTTCCGGGGGCAAACCCAGGTATTTCCGCGTCCAGGTGCAGCCCGAAGCCGGCTCCGGCAAAGAGAGCGTCAACGTCCGCATTCCGATGGCGCTGATACACGCCGGCATCAAGCTCACCTCGCTAATCCCGGACCAGGCATCCGACGAGGTCAACGAGGCTCTGCGGGAGAAGGGCGTTAACTTTGACGTCCGCAACCTCAAGCCGGAGGACTTCGACGAGCTGGTGGCGGCGCTGACCGACCTTGAGGTGGACATCAAGGGCGGCAAGGAAAAGGTTCATGTCTACGTGGAATAGGCGGCTAGCCGCCGCTGATAAAGGGCAGGAACTCGATGACAACTATCATGTCTAAATTCAGGCTCCCCTTTCGTCGAGCAGCCGCTTCGCCTTTTCGTCCATCAGGCCAAATTTAGCCACTGTTTCCCGCTTCGGTATCCCCTCCGGGGTAAAGCCCTTCCGCTCGTAGACGGCGTCGCAGAGCTGCTGGTATTCCCGTTTTCTTCGCTCGGTGAGCATCTTGTGCCTCTGTTTGGGGCTGGCGGGCAGTTTCCTGGCTCCCCCGTTTTGGCCCAGCCAGCGGTCGTAGTAATCTGCCCGGGCTTGGTACTCGTTAAAGAAGGCCGGCGCCATGGCTCGCAAGGGTATCTGGTCGCTGGCTCGCGTCCCCTTGCCCTGGCGCAGGTTTATCAGCTTTTGCAGGATATAAAGCCGCTCCGAATCATTCAGGATATCCTGGAGGCTCTTGTCACTGCCGGTGGTGGCGTTGAGGTAGTCCACGTAATGGGCAAGGGTGGGCAGGTTCTTGGACGGCTCATCGGTAGCCGCCGCCTCCGGGTTGCGCACATCTATCCAGTGCAGCTTGCACAGCCCGGTGGCGTTGAACCAGGTGCGGATGAGGGGGAACCACTTCAGCGCCGCCGCCTTGTCCTCCAGGGTGGGTATCTCCTGGTAGACCTGGTCGATAAATATAAGCCAGGCCTCGTCGTGCTGCGGCCCCTTGAGGGCAAGGCCGTAGCCCCCCTGCTGGGCCAGCGATTCCTTGGTGATATACATGGAAAACTCCAGCCCCTTGACCTCCATGCCGAACTTATTAAGCTCGGCCATTACCTCGTCTTGGCTGGCTTTATGACCGGCGGCGTACTTTTTGGCGACCCACTTTTTGCCTCTAGCCACCCCCTGCCCCACCACCTTGCCGAAGCCCCGGCCGCTGGCTATCTGGTGCAGACACTTATTGGCGGCGGCGATGCTGCCGAACTTCAGCTCGTAGCCGATGTCCTCGACGGTCAGGAAGCCGCGCTCCAGGCACTCCATGAAAAAGGCGGTGGTCACCCCGGTGGAGATGACATCGATGCCGTACTGGTCGCAGTACCAGTTGTACTCCATAACGAACTGGGGGTCGAAGATGCCCATACAGGCGACGGCGCCAACGGTTTCGTACTCCGGGCCGTCAACGCTGACTTTGCGCCCCGCCCCCGGCCCCCGGGTCAGCGCCACGTTCTCGGCGCCCTTGGCACAGGCCAGGTTGCAGCCGTAGTAGCAGCCGTCGGGTAGCCGGTGGCTGAAATAGTTGTCCAGAAAGACATGGGCAAAGAGCTTGACCGAATCGGGACTCTGCCCGTACTGGTAGTTTTTCACCGGGAAGATATGGAACTTGTCCATGTACTCGGAAAGTATGGTCGTCCCCCAGGCGGAAAGGTGCAGCTGGGTGGGGTCGGCTTTAGCGATGACCTGCTTCATAGCCCGCCCCGCCGCCCTCACCCCCTTTTTATCCACCGGGTTGTTGCCGTTGGCTTTGGGCAGGCTGGAGCGTACCACGATGCTCTTTAGCCCCTTGGCTCTCATCACCGTGCCGGTGCCGCCCCGCCCCGCCTGCTTGGCGCGGATTCGGTGCCGCCTTCTATCGTAGTACAGGCTGTGGATGACCCCGTAGCGGGCGTGCAGCGCCCCCCTGCCGGCGCTGACCGCGGCTAAACAGTCGCTGTACTCCCCGTTATTAACATCTTTAAGCAGCCTATCGCCAAAGGAGAGGGCGCCGTCATTGGTCTCTTTATCGTATTTGGGCGCTTCGGCGATGGCGATGGTGCCGGCGTCGCCGTCAATCAATATGACCACCTCTTTCTTTGAGATACCTGAAACGGCCAGGGCGTCGAAACCGGCCAGCTTTAATAAGGGCCCGAAGTGCCCGCCGACATTGGAATCAATAAATGTCCCGGTCATCGGCGAAATCGTCCCCACGATGAACTTGCCCGTCCCGGGAAAGCCCGGCTCGTTGCCCAGCGGCCCGCTGGCCATGACCAAAATATTCTCCGGGCTGTCGTAAAGGGTGTCTCTGGTAGTGCCCTCCCAGATAGCTTTAAGGGCGTAGCCCCGCCCCCCTATGTATTTGTCCTTGAAATCGGGGGCAAGCTTCTCAATGTTAATCTCCCCGCGGCTCAGGTTCACCCGCAGGATGCGGTCGGTGTAGCCCCCCGCCACCCGGGCCGGTTTATACCTGATTTGCTTTAGTATCTCCATGGGTATTCTAGTATTTATAGCACATTGGGTGCCTGTTCGGCAAAAGCCCAAATATGTTATATTGTTATTAACGGCTAATCTCCCGCAGGAGTAACTAAAAATGTTCAGGCGTTTATCTTTTATCGTTTATCTGGCGCTGGCTTTTCTGGCCCTCTCCGGCGTCGTCTACTTCGTCCACTACCTCATCTTCCGCGATGTCCACCATATCTTTATCTACATGATTGGCGACTTGGCTTTCCTCCCATTGGAGGTTTTGCTGGTGGTGCTCATCATCGAGCGGGTTTTAGCCCGCCGGGCGCAGCAGGCCAAGCTGCAGAAGCTCAATATGGTGGTGGGCGCTTTCTTCACCGAGGTCGGCAATCACCTGCTCAACGCCCTCTTCCCCTACTTTGATAATAAGGCCGAAATCGCCGAACAGCTCAATATCAACGAAGACTGGACCAAAAAAGACTTCCGCCGGGCGGCCGCCTACGCCTATAATCTCAATGTCGAGTTTGACTGCGCCAAAATAGACCTGGAAGCGCTCAAAACCTTTCTGGCCGGTAAACGGACATTTATCCTGACCATGCTGGAGAACCCCAACCTGCTGGAGCACGACCGCTTCACCGATTTGCTCTGGGCGGTCACCCATTTAGACGAAGAATTAGAGGCCAGGCAGTCGGTCACCGGTCTGTGCGGTAATGATGCCGAGCATATCGCCGGCGATATCCAGCGGATGTACGACCATCTGGCCAGCGAGTGGCTGGACTACGTCGAGCACCTCAAGGCCAACTACCCCTTCCTCTTCTCGCTGATTCTGCGCACGCACCCCTTCCAGGAAAACCCGTCGCCGGTAATTGACTAGCCCTTAGTAGCCGGAAGAATAAACGTTGCGCAGCACCTCGGGGATGGTGGTAATGCCCTCCTTCACCTTGTGCATGGCGTCGTGCTTCAGCGTCTCCATGCCGTCTCTTACCGCCTGTTTATGGATTTCAACGGCGGTGGCATTCTCCAGGAAGAGGTGCTTGACCGCTTCGGTTAGAGTCAGAAGCTCGTATACCCCGCACTGCCCCATATAGCCGGTGCCGCCGCACAGATTGCACCCAATCCCCCGGTAAAACTTGTCGGGAAGCTCGTCCATTTCCTCTCTGTAGGCGGTCAGCTCCTCCGGGGGCGGCTCGTAGGCTTCGCGGCAGTGGGGGCAGATGCGGCGCACAATCCGCTGAGCAATGGTACCGGCCAGCGACGAGCATATCAGGTAGGACTCAACCCCCAGGTCCTGCATCCGGAAGAGAATGCCCACGGCGTCGTTGGCGTGGACCGAGGAAAAGACCAGGTGTCCGGTAAGCGCCGCCTGGGTGGCTATCTTGGCCGTTTCGGTATCCCTTATCTCCCCCACCAGGATGATATCCGGGTCCAGCCGCATAAAGGCGCGCAGGCTGTTGGCAAAGCTGACATCGGCTCTGGGGTTCACCTGGAACTGGTTGATACCGGGCAGGTGGTACTCCACCGGGTCCTCGATGGTCATGATATTGCGTTCCTTGCTGTTGAGCTGGTTAAGGGAAGCGTAGAGGGTGGTCGTTTTTCCGGAGCCGGTAGGCCCCCCCAGCAGTATCATGCCGAAGGGAAGTTTAAGCAGCTGCTGGTATCTTTTCATGATATCGGGGAAAAAGCCCAGGTCGGTCAGCTCCAGCAGGGAAGCCGATTTACGCAGGATACGCAGTACCGCCATTTCCCCGTAAACGGTGCTGGCGCAGGCGACGCGTATATCTATGTTCTTGCCGTCCACGCTAACCGTGTACTGGCCGTCCTGGGGCCGCCTTCTCTCGGCGATGTTCATGTTGGAAATAATCTTCAGCCGGGAGAGAAGGGCATCGTGAATTTGCATGTTCAGGGTCGTCTTATCCATCAGCACCCCGTCAACACGGTAGCGGATGTAGAGCTTATCTTTCTGGGGCGTGATGTGAATATCGGAAGCCCGACTCCTTATCGCCTGTAGGATGAGCCGGTTAAGGGTGCGTATAGCCGGCACTTGAGCTTCCTCGGCAAGAAGCTGCTCCAGCTTCGCCTCCTCTTCCTCAGGCGGGGTTTCCACCACCGTGACCTCTTCGCCCCCGCCCCCGCCCCCGTAGTTACGGTCGATGGCTTCACGGATTTCGTCGGGGAAGCCCATCATAGGCTCAATCCGCATCCTGGTCACGGCGGCGATATCGCCGATAGTGCCCACGTCCATGGCATCGGCCATCACCAGGGCCAGGGACTTGCCGATAACATCCAGCGGCAGCACGTTATACTTCCGGGCTAGCTCCTCTGGGACCAGTTTCAGAATCTCGGGACTGATGGTATGCCGCTTGAGGTCAATCAGCGGCACTTTTAGTTGAATACTGAGGGCTCTCATCAGGTCGTGGGGAGAGATAAGGCCATCTTCCACCAGGACTTCCTCAAGCTTCTTTTCCCCCTGGCCGGCAGTCTGGGCTATTTCCTGCATCTGCTCGGCGTCAATAAGGCCGATTCTTACCAGGACTTCCTCCAGGCTCTCTTTAGATAATTCTTCACTGGCGGTGCTCATCTTGACACCATTATGGCATCAAAGTTGCCTTTTGTCAATACTTTTCGTGCATAATTGTATTGACTTATGGCACAAAATAGCATATAATGTGCCTGCTGGCATTTATCTGCGCTTTTAGAACTACTGCCGGCAACGGCAAAAAATAAGAAGGGGTAATCGGCCATGGTCAATGATAAAGAAAATGGTAACGGCAAGAAAATACTGATAGTGGACGACGAACCTCATGTCATCAGGTCCCTTACCTTCGTCTTGAGCAAAGAAGGCTACGAAGTCTCATCGGCGGAAAACGGCGAAGACGGGTTGGCCAAGATTCGCCAGATAAAACCCAACCTGGTCTTTCTGGACGTGATGATGCCCAAGAAAAACGGCTATGAAGTCTGCCAGGAAATAAAAAAAGATTCCAGCATGCGTGATATTCATGTCATCATGCTCACCGCTAAAGGCCAGGAGACAGACCGGGAGCAGGGCATGGAGGCCGGTGCCGACGAGTTCATGACCAAGCCCTTCAGCCCCATAGGGGTTTTAGACAAGGTCAGGGAGCTGCTGGGCTAGATGAGTAGCCCCGGAAGAAGCTTTAGATTTTATTGAGGGTCCGTGTTACAGCCAGATAAGAACTGGAGGGGACGAACATGAAGGTGGTAACCAAGTTAAGCATTGGATTTCTATTCGTTGTTCTGCTGATATGGGTCACCGTCTTTTTTGCCCAGAACACCTACAACAAGATAAACGGAGAGTTTGAAACAGTCGGTGATGACATTGTTCCCAGCGTAACCGCCCTGTCCGAGATGGAAATAATAGCCAACCAGATAGCCTATGATATTGTTACCTATATGAATACAGAAAACGAGGAAGATAAACAGGCTGTACTCTCGGCTGCGGAACAGCTTAAAGCAGTGGGTCAGGAGTATATGAGAAATGAAGCCCGCCGGGGCCCGGAAGCGCAACAGGAAGCTGCAGGCCTGATGCTAAAGATGGATGCCCTTGCTTCTTCAGCTACCAATCTTATTCACTTAAAAGAGCAGGGATTAGGCAGCGCTGAAATATTACTGAAAGAAGTGGTATATCCGCTTTTTCCGGTTATGGTTGAACAGGTTCAAGAGTACAAAGCCGTCCGTATGGAGGAACTGGCCGCCGCCCGGGAATCCGCCCGTGCAGCCTATACTTCCGGTATCCAAATTCTCCTCTTTACCGCCGGTCTGGTCACGCTTTTAGCCATTGCCGCCGCCTTCCTGATATCAAGGTCGATTATACGGCCGCTTAAAGCTCTGCATAAAGGCATAGAGATAATCGGCAGGGGCGACCTCAGTTACCGGGTGGGCACCAGGGTAAAGGACGAGATAGGCCAGCTTTCCCGGGCATTTGACCGGATGACCGAGCAATTAACAAGCTCCACTACCTCCATTGAAAGTCTTAACAAAGAAGTCGCCGAGCGCAAGCGGGCGGAGGAGCAAATCCAGCAGCAGAACGAATTCATGAACACCATATTAAACTCCCTCAGCCACCCCTTCTATGTTCTGGATACCGCTGACTACACGGTAAAGATGAGCAACCAGGCGGCTAAAGAGGAAGGCCTGACCGATGCCACCACCTGTTACGGCCTCATCTACAAAAGAAAACGGCCCTGCGACGGCAAAGAGCATCTTTGCCCGCTGGAAGAGGTCAAGAAGACCAAGAAAGCGGTGGTGATGGAGCACACCTTCCATGACGGCAACGGCGGGGTCAGAAACATAGAAGTTCACGGCTACCCCATTTTCGATGCCAAAGGCAGGGTTACCCAGATGATAGAGTATTCTCTGGACGTCACCGAGCGCAAGAAGATAGAAAACGAACTGCAGGAAAGCCAGCGGTTCAGCTCCAACCTGCTGCAGAACTCACCGAACCCGATAGTCGTCCTCGACCCGGATACTTCGGTAAGGTACGTAAACCCCGCCTTCGAAAAGCTGACCGGCTTTAACCTGGCCGATATTCTCGGGCTTAAAGCCCCCCTCCCCTGGTGGCCCGAAGAGCAGGGGGAGAAAATTAGTGCCGCCATTATAAAGGCCATGGCCAAGGGCGGCACGAGAAGTGAGCATATTTTCCAGAAGAAGAACGGGGAGCGTATGTGGGTGGCGTTAAACTCGGCAATGATAAAGCACGGGGGAAAGCCGCTCTATTTCCTCATAAACTGGCTTGATATCACCGATATCAAGAACATGCAGGAGGTGCTCCGGGAGAGCGAAGAGAGGCTGGAAAGCATGTTCGATTCGGTTACCGACAGCATCGTAGTGGCAAAACTGGACGGCACCATCCTCAAGGTAAACGAAAGCGCCGTCAAGATGCACGGCTTCGCCTCCCAGTATGAGATGGTAGGCAAAAACGCCCTGTCCCTTACCACTCCCCGAGACCGTAAAAAGATGACCGGAAAAATGAAAAAAGCCCTCAAAGAAGGAACCATCAGGGGCATGGAATGCACTTTACTCAGGGCGGACGGCTCCGAGTTTCCCGGCGAACTCAGCACCAGCGCCCTCCAGGACTCCTCGGGCAAGGCCTTCGGCCACATCACCATCGCCCGGGACATCACCGGGCGCAAGGAGATGCTGGAGGCGCTGCGGGAGTCGGAAGAAAAGTTCTCCAAGGCGTTCCGGGCCAGCCCCGATGCCATCGCCATCACCCGGCTCAGGGACGGCTTATTCATAGAAGTCAACGATAATTTCCTCACTACTACCGGCTATGCCCGTGAGGAGGTTATTAACCACGGGGCCAACGAGATTGGGCTCTGGGCCAAGGCTAAAGACCGCGAAAAGATGCTAAAGATACTCAAAGAAGAGGGCAGGGTTCACAATGAGGAATTTGAGTTCCGCAAGAAATCGGGTGAGCTGCGCATCTGGCTGTTTTCCAGCGAGTCAATCGATATCGGCAACGACCCCTGTTTAATCTCCATGACCATTGACATCACCGAGCGCAAGCGGGCGGAAGATGCGCTCAAGCAAAAGATGGAAGAACTCAGAATCGCCTACCAGAAACTCAAGGAGCTGGACCAGCTAAAAGACAGCTTCCTCTCCACGGTATCCCACGAGCTTAGAACTCCCCTCACCTCGATAAAGAGCTTCTCCGAGATTCTGCTCACCTACGATGAAGACAAGGAAACCCAGAAGGAGTTCCTCAATATCATCAAGGAAGAAAGCGACCGCTTAACCCGGCTGATAAACGATTTCCTCGACATCTCCAAGATTGAATCGGGGCGGATGCAGTGGGAGCCGGTGGAGCTGTCGGTGCCCGAGGTCGTCAAGACGGCAATAAACGCCACCCAGGCGCTGGCGGCTAAGGCCAACCTTGAGGTCAAGACGGAGATAAGCCCCAGGCTGCCCACCGTCATGTGTGACAAGGACCGGCTGCTGCAGGTGGTAACCAACCTGCTCAGCAACTCCATCAAGTTCACCCCCGAAGGGGGCAAGATTAAGGTTAAGGCGCGCATTCGCAAGCGCAGTGAGTCTAAGGGAAAAGCCGATATGGTAGTGGTCAGCGTCACCGATAGCGGCATCGGCATCGACTCTAAGGACCACGAAGGTGTCTTCGAGAAGTTCAAGCAGGTGGGCGATACCCTCACTGATAAGCCCAAGGGCACCGGCCTCGGCTTGCCCATCTGTAAAGAGATAATAGAGCACTTCGGCGGCAAACTCTGGGTGGAAAGTGCCCTGGGCAAAGGCAGTACCTTCCTCTTTACCCTGCCCATAGCGAAGGCGGCCGAAGTGGAAGTGCCCGAAGTCGAAGAGGGGGAAGAAGAGCCGGTCAAGGTGGCCATTACCGGCGAAAAGAAAGTACTGGTGGTGGATGATGAGGCCAACATCCGCCGCTTCCTGGCTCATGAGCTTAAAAAGCGGGGATACAGCGTCATTCAGGCCTCAGGGGGCAACCAGGCCATAGAGCTGGCGCGGAAACACCACCCCGACCTGATAACCCTGGACGTGCTCATGGACGGCATGAGCGGTTTCGATGTCACCGCCGTGCTCAAGAACGACCCCGAGACCAAGAATATACCCATACTCATTGTCTCGGTGGTGGAAGACCGGAAGAGGGCTTACAAGCTGGGGGTAAACGACTACCTGACCAAGCCCTTCAAGATAGATTTGCTCATAGATAAGGTAAACCAGTTACTGCGGGATGCCCAGAAGAAGATACTGGTGGTAGACGACGATAAAAACCTGGTCAAATCGCTCAAGTACCAGCTGGGCAAGCGAGGTTACTCCACCAACGTCGCTCGAAACGGCAAACTGGCTCTGGAAAATGTGGAGCACCGTCTTCCCGACCTTATCCTGCTGGATATAATGATGCCCGAAATGGACGGCTATGAGGTAATGAAAGCGTTAAAGCACAAGCCGGAGACGGCTCAGATACCCATTCTGGTGATGACCGGTATCGAAATTGACGGCAGCCGGGTCAAGGCGCTTTCGGTAGGCGCCACCGATTACTTCACTAAATCGGGAGGCTTCAACAAGATGTTCGAGACGATAGAATCTATCCTCGGCGGCAACTCCGAAGATTAAGTCACTTCCGCGCCGCCAGCAGGTCAGCCACCTTGTCCAGCAGCACGATGCGGTCCACCGGCTTGGTCAGATAATCATCGGCGCCCATTTTCATACCCATAGCTTTATCCGATTCCTGCCCCTTGGCCGAAAACATGACGATAGGCAAATTGG
>Ga0315549_1001346_pt1 | contig 25807 bp, 21 predicted proteins | sample SalMarSW160200MG_FD_203101 | JGI IMG/M metagenome (GOLD analysis project Ga0315549, IMG submission 203101) | Salt marsh sediment microbial communities from the Plum Island Ecosystem LTER, Massachusetts, United States - Salt Marsh Sediment SW1601-200 ... | reverse complement strand
AAGTGGCAGAAAATCAGGATGAAAGCTGATGATATCGCCTGGATAGAGGAGGCATCAAAGGCTTTGGAGCAAGAACCAATCAGACTGGAATTCTTAGAGGAAGCACTAGTTGTTTAAAGGGATTGACCGAGATGGCAGAAGGGTATAGGATATGGCTAGATCGAATTTCCACCAGTTATGGGACGCAGCCACGGTTCCGGGCTGGGATTGAAGCCAGGATAAGCCTGCTTAAGAGGAAGTTCGGGCTTAAGAGAAGCCTGATGCGGGGCAGCCCTGGGGTGGATATATGGGTCGGCCAGGGTATATTCGCACATAATCTCTGGCAGGCTGCCCGAATAGCCTAAGCTATGGTAGGAAAAAGGGGAGCGGTTATTCGGTCACAGGGAGAACAGGCTTGCCAACTGGATTTTCCTGAGTATTTCAGGAGCAACTAATCAGTGGAAAAGGCGGGGGGGTCTCTCATTGTAGGAGATACTAATAATGGGGGAACTCCACCAAAAAATTAACTAAAATGGGGTAAACAAGTGAGCGAAAGTATATCGGGTGGATACAACGGTAAAATTTTAAGAATTAACTTATCAAATAATGTTGTAGGGATCGAGAAACTTGATAGTAAATTCTGCAGGAAGTATCTTGGAGGGACTGGCTTTATAACATACTTTCTGCTGAAGGAAGTGCCAGAAGAGGCCGATGCCCTTGGTCCTGAGAACAAATTGGTCTTTGCTTCAGGACCTGTAACGGGCACATCCATAATAGGTAGTGGACGTCATTCAGTTGGGGCTAAATCCCCTTTGGGGGAGTCCCCGCTTGGTGGAGGTATTGCTTGGTCAGGTGCAGGCGGATACTGGGGAGCAGAACTAAAGCGCTCCGGTTTTGATGCTGTCATTGTTGAGGGGAAATCTAGTAAGCCAGTATATATATGGATACATGATGGTGAGGCCAGCATATTAGATGCTGGACACCTGTGGGGGAAAAATACAAAAGAAACACAACAAGATATCAGATCTGAATTGGGCGATGAGAAAATTCAAGTTGCATTAATAGGACCAGGCGGTGAAAATAAGGTAAGGTTTGCATGTCTAATGCATGGGCTGCATGATACTGCAGGTAGAGGTGGCGTAGGTGCAGTAATGGGTTCAAAGAACATGAAGGCAATTGCCGTAAGGGGGCATAATGCACCTAAGGTAGCTAAACCTGAACGTTTAAAAGAAATAAGCCGGTTTTTGCGAGATAATCTGTATAAGGATTTTCTGACTGCGGAGCTACACGATACTGGAACCGGCGGCCCATTGATGGAGCATATGCCCGATATAGGTGATTTGCCAGTTAGAAACTGGCGTGATGGCTTGTTTCCAGAGGTAAGCAAGATACATGCTGGCGTGATCAAGGAAACCATAAGGGTTGGAATGGAGGGGTGTTTTGGCTGTCCAGTACGTTGTAAAAAGGTAGTGAAATTTGATGAACCTTACGTGGTAGACCCCGCTTACGGCGGCCCAGAATATGAAGCTTTAGCAGCACTGGGAAGCAACTGCGGTATTGATGATTTAAGAGCAATTGCCAAGGCCAATGAGCTCTGCAATGCATATTCGCTGGATGTTATATCAACCGGTGGTGTGATTTCTTTTGCGATGGAATGTTTTGAGAGAGGATTATTAAGCTTAAAAGATACCGGTGGCATTGAACTAAGGTTCGGTAGTCATGAAGCCATGCTGAAATGCGTTGAAATGATAGCAAGGCGTCAGGGTTTTGGCAATATACTGGCTGAAGGTACAGCTCAGTTAGTTAAGAGACTAGGAAGGGGTTCAGAAGAATATGCCATGCATGTTAAGGGGCTGGATGCAGGGCAACATGAGCCCAGACGCATGGCAGCATTCGGTCTCGGCTTTATGGTAAATCCCCACGGCGCTGACCATTGCTGCAATGCGATGGACAGCTGGGATACGGATATGGGGTTAAAAGCTGTACAGCCTCTGGGATTTCTTGATACGGTAGCCAACAATGAAATCAACCCATTAAAGGTAGCCCTTTTTAAGACGGAAAATACCAGACAATTAATGTTTGATTGCTTAGTAATGTGCCATCTATATTCAATGCTTTTGGATTTCAAGACAGTATCCGATATTATCGAAGCTGTTACTGGATGGGATACCAGTGTAGCAGAGCAAATAAGGGTTGGCGAGCGGATTTTCACCTCAGCGAGGTTATTCAATATCAGACAGGGGTTAACTGCAAAGGATGATAAGTTACCCAAGCGTTACTTTCAGCCCACGACTGATGGTCCCCTATCTAAAGCAGGCTTAGATCCAGACAAGATGGAGAAAGCTAGAAAATATTATTATACTATCATGGGCTGGGATAAGGAAGGGATACCTTTACCAGAAAAGCTGGAGGAGCTAGGCATTGATTTTTAGCAAATTCTGTGGGTTAGAGAATATCACATGGAGGTTCTACCATGGGTTGGAGGTGAATGGTGACCTGAAGGAGGGAAATGCCCCAACATTTGGAAACGTAGGTTTGTCAGAATGAATATTACTTAAAAAATTTAACTCATTTATTCAGAATTTGCTCAGAAAAAGGAGAGTGAGTAGATATGAAAGTTAAAGCAGCGATAACTTATGAGTTCGGTACACACTTAGAGGTAGAAGATGTCGATATGGATCCGCCTGGGGAAGGTGAAGCGCGAATTAAAGTTGCCTTCTGTGCTATCTGTCATAGCGACATCCATTCCATGAAAGGTGAGCATCCTCAATTTAACCCTAAATTACCATCAATAGGTGGCCATGAAGTAGCTGGCTATGTAGATGAAATAGGGAAGGGTGTAACCTATGTTAAACCTGGTGACCCTGTCATAGCTACAATACCAAGCGTTGGCTGTGGTCACTGTTATATGTGTACCATCGGCAAGCCTTATCTATGTGAGAATAGAGGATTCAAGTTTAATTCTCCGAGCCCCTATATCACCAAAAAAGGACAGCGTTTAACTCAGTTCGCTGGTGCAATGTCTGGATTTGTTGAATATACAAATGTTCTAGAAGATAACATCGTTAAAGTCCCTAAAGATATGCCCTTAGATTCAGCATCAATCCTTGCTTGCGCAGTTATTTCAGGATTTGGAGCCGTTGTCAATAAGGCACAAGTCAAACCATTCAGCAGTGTAGTAGTAATGGGTACTGGTGGTGTTGGGCTAAACGCTATACAAGGGGCAATGTTTTCAGGTGCGTTTCCTATTATCGCAGTTGATATCGTGGATAAAAAGTTGGAACTGGCTAAAAAATTTGGCGCAACGTATACGGTAAACGCAAGGAAGGAGCAAGATCCTATAGGAATAGTGCGAAAACTTACTTCGGGGAGAGGGGCGGATTATGTATTTATTACTGTTGCGGGTAACGCTCCATTACGCCAGGGATTTCTTATGTCGGGCATGGATGGAATGACAGTCGCTATTGGACATGCCGGGGAAGAATACTTGTCTGATTTTGAGATAACCGAATTTGTCGGCGGGAAAACATTAACAGGTTGTGGCATGGGGTTAACCCGGCCAAGAGTAGATATCCCGAGGCTTATTGAGCTTTATAAGGCTGGACGTCTCAAGCTAGATGAGCTACTAGACCAGCGATATACATTAGACCAAATTAATCAGGCGTTAGAATCTTGCGAAAAAGGGGAAGCGCTAAGAAATATTATCGTGTTTTAGTTAGTTTGGCTCAGTTATAACTCGGAATTTACATGTCAACATGGAGCGCGGCTCAAGAGTATATATTAAGAGGAGGGAGAACTTGTTGAGCTTTCCCGAATTTATAGGTATAAGGAGATAATAACTAGTCTATTAAAATCGGGACACGCTAGGTATGTATGTTGCATTTACGAAAAGGTAATTCAGCTTTAGTTTCTAATTAGGTTAACGCTCTTGAACTTAGGTAATCTTTTAGATAAATTAACCTGGCAAAATACCCAATAGAAAGGGAGGGCTGAGATGGCGGATACGAAAAAATTTGACGTTGATGTTCTTGTTGTGGGTGGTGGTGTGGCCGGTGTATCAGCGGCTGTATCCTCTGCCCGCAGTGGTATGAGGACTCTATTGCTGGAAAGCCAGATTTCTCTTGGTGGCCTTGCAACTAATGGCTATGTCACAGGAGTTGCAGGTATGATTGAAGGAAACTGTAAGGAGTGGCTGGACAGGCTGGATTCTGAAGGATATTTGTATAACCGCCCTCATCTTCCAGCTATTGACCCTGAGAGGGGTAAGTTCATGCTGGAAAACATGGCTCTGGAAGCTGGAGCAAGGATTCTCTATGGTACGTATGTAATTGACGCCGCGGTTGAAAATAACTACATCAAACAAGTTTTCTGTCATACAAAATCCGGTAGGATAGCGATGTCTGCCAAGATAGTAATAGATACTACCGGAGACGCAGATGTGGCCGCCTATGCAGGAGTGCCCTATGAAGTAGGAAGCCCACAGTTTGCGGGCTTAAACATGTCTACAACATTGGCTTTCAGAATGGCCAATGTGGACATGCTCAAGTTTGGTGAGGCTAACAAGGAGTGGACGGCAAAAGAAGAGGCCACACATAAAGTGTGGTCAAAAATGTCATTGATAGCTGAACTTGAAGAAAAGGCTGTGAAGAATGGCGACTTGCCATTCTTCATCTTTCCAACGGCACTAATTTATCCGGTGCCTAAAACACCCCTAGATAATGCTGACGTAAGTGTTATGACAACTCATAGTTTCTATACCCATAATTTGGACGTCGAAGACCTCACCAGACAAGTAATTGAACAGCATCAACAAATAATGTGGATGGAGAATTTCTTCAAGAAATATGTTCCGGGATTCGAGAATTGCAGAGTCACAGCTCTTGCAAATATTCATGGAGTTCGTGATTCAAGACGTATAGTTGGTGAATATGTACTCAAGGATGAAGACGTAGCCTGCGCTAAGAAATTCGAAGACGGGATTGCCAAATTCCCTGAATTCTTTGATACTCATCATCCTACTAGCCCAAGACTGGGATTCATAAGACATGTACACTTGGAAGAAGCCAAGGCACCTGCTGTATGCAGACCTGCTGAATGCACAGATGATATGCACCCTTTTGTTAAGCTAGGAGGATATGAAGCCCGAGTCAATCCCTTAGATTATTGTGAAATACCTTATAGATCTTTGGTCCCTCTGAACATTGATAACCTTTTAGTGGCAGGCAGATGCCTATCTGCTGAATTTGATGCCTTAACCGCTGTGCGCCTTATCGGGACTTCTATGAGTACAGGGCAAGCTGCTGGTATAGCTGCTGCGTTATGTATAAAGGACGGCATTGTCCCGAGGGAGCTTGACGGGAAATTTTTAAGAAATACGATGATACAACAGGGTGTTCCTTTAGATGAAGAACCCAGCGGGCATTGGGCAGATATAAAAAAAAGGTTGAAAGGTGAGTATGTAGTACTGCCTGGCGACTTCGTCGGTGTTCTGACACCCGATGGCATCAAGACACACATGTAACAGTAGAAATTTTATAGGTCGTTTTTAAAATAATGTCTGAAGTTACCGGTTTAATCCTTAATCTTTAGAACTTTGCCTCCTTGGGGTCGTGCATTCTAAAATGGGCAATCCGGATGCGCTTCATCTTATCGTTCTCCAGATTGTAGATTACCCAATTTGTCATAATTGTCACATCACCCTTCTTTATCGGCAGAACAGCAGATGGTGAAGAATCTTTGAAGCAATGAAACTCGGTATATAGCTCGGCAAATAGAAGATCCCCGATTACCATGAAGTCGCGAAGTTCCAAGACCTCTCTTACGTACTCGTGCAGACTCTTATATGATGCTGCGAACTCCTGGGGGCCGTGTAGCGTACGGGCCGGTGGTCCTGAGTACGTCCCGTCATCAAAGTACTCAACCGTAATATCCGGGGCGAAGTAGCTGGTGACGGCATCCCATCTTTTATTGTTGAAGTGGTCGACATATTCCAGGTATTGCTTTTTATTCATTGTGACTGATACTCCCCCTTTATTTATATTTAAAATATTTACCGCAATCTTATCCTATCTTTCCCCTGGTTCAAAAACTTTCCGCTCTATTGCGCAACTGGTTCCTCTTCGCTTTGATTGATACCATATAGTATAATCAATCTTCGGAGTATCCTTAACTCCATCTCCAATTACGGCCTTGAGGTATCCTAGCCGTAATTTACCATCTCAACTCGTAGTAAGCTAATCCTCTTCTCCATGAGATGTCCTGGCTCAAGCCTTTGATTTTATCCAGCTATTAGCCACGCAGGTGTCCTTTTTATTCACATCGTACTGGGCAGCCATAGTGAAAGTGCCGGCACGGCTACCAGTAGAGCAATATGGAAGAAATCGGCCAGCACGAATGGCAATACCCCGCGGTAGATGGTGCCCACTGGGACCTTAATCACTCCGGAGAGAATGAAGATATTCAGACCGAAAGGCGGGGTAATCAGGCCCACCTCCATGCAGCGCACCATTATCACGCCAAACCATATCGGGTCAAGCCCCAGGGCCTGGACTACGGGGAAGATAAAGGGGAGGGTGAGGAGAATACAGGCAAAGATATCCCAGAAACAGCCGAGGATTAGGTAAAATACAATAATACAGGTAAGAAGTACGTATTTGGATAGAGTGAGCCCGGCAACAAAATCACTGAGCATGCCCGGCAGTCCGCTTACAGCCAGAAATCGCAAAAAGACAAAGGCACCGGATATCAGCAGGATAATCATGGCCGTTATCTTGGCTGTCTCTACCATGGACTCACGGAAGTTTTTACTCGTCATTCGTCGGCCGACTAAACTAATAGCGATAGCCCCGAAGGCGCCCACCGCTCCGGCTTCGGTGGGGGTGAATACCCCCATATAGATACCTCCCAGTACCAGCACAAACAGGCTTATCATCCCCCAGGTATTCTTAAGCGAGGAAACCTTCGCTTTAAAATTTGCCCGCGGCCCCGGCGGGCCTAGCTTGGGATTTATTTTGCAGAGGATGAGGATAGTAATCGAGTAGATTACAACCTCGAGTATCCCGGGGATGAACCCGGCCATAAACAGCTTGCCTATCGATTGTTCGGTAAGCAGGCCGTACAGGATGAATCCCAGGCTGGGGGGAATAAGGATGCCGATGCTGCCTCCGGCAGCAATACAGCCGGCAGCCAGTTTGCTGTCGTAGCCGAGCTTTCTCATCTCGGGAAAAGCCACCTTACCCATAGCCGCAGCGGTGGCATCGCTGGAGCCGCAGACAGCCGCGAAACCGCCTGTAGCCACCATGGTAGCTATAGCCATGCCACCGGGCATATTGCCTATCCATTTATTGGCGGTGTTGTAAAGGTCTCCAGCTATTCCGGTGGTGGATACCACGATACCCATGAGTATAAATAGCGGAATGCAGCTTATAACGTAGAAAGCAATCTGGCTGTATGGCTCGGTACCGGAGATGATAAAGGCCTGGTTCCAGCCCTCCAGATAGGCGAAGCCCAGAAAGCCGACCACTATCATAGCCACGCCAACCCAGACCCGCATAAATATCAGGATGAGCATAATCACCACGCCAATAATGCCAACTAATTCCGAACTCATTTATGCTCCACCTTGGCTATTAAAGAAGATATGGCGTGAATGATTAACATTATTGCTGTGACAAACAGCAACAGGTAACTAAAGCTTACCACTAATAAAAACGGGTACTGCGGGACATCCAGCATAGCTGAGGCTACGCCTAATTGCTGAACAATTCCAGCTCTCAGAAAGGTCTGCGAGGCGATAAGCCCGGCTATGCCTATCACTAGAATGTAGTTAATGCTGTCGATAACATTCTGGGCTTTTTGGGGCAGCTTGCTGACGATGAGGTCTACCTTAATATGGGCGCCTTCCAGGGCACACCAGGCCAGTCCCAGCGTGCCCACGCACACCATCAGGTATTCGGTAAGTTCCATACCGCCGCGTATGGGTCGGGAGAAAACGTAGCGTAAGGCAACATCAGCTACTGTCAGCAGCAGCATCACTATCAGCAGCACGATTGATGCCATGCCCGACACCTTAACTATCCGGGAGACTATTTTTTCTGCCCGATGCGCCAGTCGCATTACCCAATTCCTTGATGGCTATTCTTCAGTTCGTTTGCCCCGTAAACAAGGGGATGGCCTTAGAGCTGCCCCTCCGCCTCCGGAGAGTACTGGCGGGTAAGCGCACCGGCCATCCTGCACCTAACAATAAGAGGTACCTGTCCTTGTGTTTCGCCTTTCCTTAAGACTTTGCCGGATTTAAGCACTATCAGACTACTGGTATTCGGCTATCTTTTGCTTCAGAGCGTTGTAGATTTCTGTGGCCGGCCATCCTTTAGCTTCGGTGTCGGCCAGGTATTGGTCAATATACGGCTGCGCTGCCGCCGACCACATCGCTATTTCCTGCGGACTAAGCTCGTTAACGGTGTGTCCCATGGCTTTGGCTTCCTCTATGGCGGTTTTCTCCAGGGCGATGTCATATGTTAGCCCTTCTTCGTTTGCCCAGTCATAGACATCTATTATTATCTCTTGCTCATCGGCAGAAAGCTTGTTCCAGCTATCAAGGTTTGCCATAAAGCCGATGGGAACCAGCCCGGCGCCAGCTCCACCGAACTGGGTGTGATAGTTGAAAAGTTCCAGGATCTTAAACTCGTAAACGGCCGGCCAGTGGGTTATCTGGGCCTCGCAGAGGCCTCTTTCCAGAGATGTATACCAGTCCGGCGGTCCCTGGTGTACTGCGGAGGCGCCCGCGGCATTCAGCGTGTCCACAATCGGTCCGGTGCCGGTTATTATCTTCATACCCTTGATGTCGTCGGGGGTGGTGACTGGCTTGCTGACCAGATGCAGCTGGTTGGGTGCCATGACGCGGATACTCACCCACTTGGTGTTCATGGTGGCGTTCTCTTCGTCAAATTCGGGGAACTCATCCAGAAGTTCCCGATAGATTTCGGTTCCGGCCCTCATGCCCGGGATATCACCCATGAAGGGCAAGCCGAAAAGCTCGTTTAGAGAGTGTACCCCCGGGGTGGCGCCGACAACGTAAAGGGTTATATCAGCCACACCCTCGGATACACCGGTGAAGGTATCTCCATACTTTAATAGAGACTGGGAGAAATAGCACTCCACTTTAACCCGGCCGTTAGTTTGCTCCTCAATCATATCGGCGGCCTGTGTGTGAAGCTCGCCGATGCCTATCCCCGGTGGGCCCCAGTCATTAAACTTGAGTGTAATCGTCTCGGCTGGTTGAGGACAGGCCGTAAAGGGCAGCACGGCCAGTGTTAATAACACGCACGCGCTACCAATTAGCCAAAACATCCTTTTATTTTTCACCGATAAGACTCCTATCATAAGATTTCTGTCTCCTGAAGCTGCTCTAATATCCCATCTATCACCCCCCTTCTATTCAACACCTGATAAAGCCGATTTACGGGGCTGCGTCCCATAACTGGTGGAAATTCGATCTAGCCATATCCTATACCCTTCTGCCATCTCAGTCAATCCCTTTAAACAACTAGTGCTTCCTCTAAGAATTCCAGTCTGATTGGTTCTTGCTCCAAAGCCTTTGATGCCTCCTCTATCCAGGCGATATCATCAGCTTTCATCCTGATTTTCTGCCACTTCAAACGCTCCTCGTTCAGAATACTGAAAACCATCACCAGGGCCGAGGTCTCGTTCGGGAAACGGCCAACCACTCTGGTCCTTCTCTTAACCTCCTTAAAGGATCGCTCAATGACATTGCTGGTGCGGATGTGTTTCCAGTGACGCTCGGGGAAACGGTAGAAGGTAAGGCATTCTTCAAGGTGCCTGGCTAAGGTCTCACAAGCAGTGGGGAACTCCCTGCTGTAGCGGGACAGAAACTGTTTGGCTTCATCCCGGGCATCGTCCAGACAGGCAGCGTAGAAGATACGATGCAGGGCCTTCCTGACCTCATCCTGCTTCTTCTTAGGCACTCTTGCCAGCACACATTTCGGATACGGTGGATGGCGCATATACTTTTAACCTGGTGGTGTATGATGGAATCTATTGTAGCACTTGAACGCATTTTTTGCGGTAACGACACAATCAGCCATCATGTGTGCTGATTTGTTTCTCGCCTCGTGTATAGACAAGCTAGAATGGATTCAATATATGCCCGCGTCTAATCTTGACATACGTGGCTGATACGAAATAAGTCAGCAAAAACCCGATTACAGCCATAGTCAGGGCAAGTATCAATAGGCTGTAGGCTATACCGAGCGAGGATGCCAAAAAGGGGATTAATCCCTCAGCACCGAGGCCAGTTACAAGCCCCAGGAAGTTTATCAAGAGAAAAAGCAATACTAAACACCCCAAACCAGATAAGGAGCCTTTTATGTCCGACAGGCTCAGTCTGATATTTGAGGCAATACAAATGGATAAATAGCAAAAGACCCAAAACCTCCAGCTGGTTAAATTGGAGATGGTGAATATTAACTTGACGATAGTCAAAGCCGAGGCCCAAATAACCTCGAAATAACTTCCTATCAAGCAGCTATTATCAATCTCGTTAACCTTGGCCGAGATAGAATCCCAGGCTAGTGAACTATCTGGAATCAGGAAGTAGAATATTGCGAACAGCACCGCGCTCCCGAGTATTACCGGGCCGATGCCGATGAAGAGATTGCCCAACACCTGCCAGGGATTTGAACGGTTCCATTGATGAGATACATAACCCAGTGTTCCTGTAAGCGGATCGGGCTTGAAAAATTTAATCTCCACAATCTTATGCATAAAGATAACACAGAAAATGGCATGCCCCAGCTCATGAATCGGCGTTCCCAGCCAAGCCACAATATATATTCCTTTGCTCCCAAATGCCTTTTCTATCGACCTGAATGTAATGAGTGAGATGAAATGTATCAACAGGCCAAAAAGAAATACGCCAGCCAATAAAGAAGCCATCTGGCCAAATGTGCTAATGAGCAGATCCTTGATGAAAACTAGGATGGTCATATTGGTTGAATGATATCCAGACCATGTGAGACTGTCAATAATTTGGAAGATGATCCTGCGCAATCCATCTAAAAGTGCAATCGTCCTATGTGTCCCAAAGCTTGACTTGAGAGCCAGGAAGGGGATACAATTCACGCCAGAAAGGAGGCAAGCGGCCTCCGCCTTTTAACAAGAGTGTTTTACACGCAGGGGGTCAGAGGTTCGAGCCCTCTACCGCCCACCATAGCCTCAATTTTAGCCGTGTCTTTGTGCCCCTCGGTTCTATCAACAAAGTATTCTCTGGGGATTAGTGTAAATTTTCATTCCTCTCTCAGTTGCAATTTTTACACCCATATCTGTGGTGACCTTCATACCTATATCCCTTACAAATCCTATAATTGTCAGTCCGCACCTTTCGCCAATTTCGACTCCCAATTTTGTTACCGCCGTCTTTGTCGCCACCACTGGAATATTAGCCCGGCAAATCTTGGAAACCATGTCAGAGACCATCCTTCCGGTTGAGGCCGCAAATGTATCTCTAACATCAATCTTATTAATCAAGGCATAGCCTATCACTTTGTCCAGTGCATTATGCCTGCCAACGTCCTCTGCTATGCAAATTGGTTCTGCCCCTTGTTTAAACAGTCCAGCTGAATGTATGGCTTCGGTTTCGGCATATATTTTAGATTTTAGGATGGCGTTGACTCCATCGAATATATCTTCTCTACTAACCTTAAAATCAGAATGTATTTCCGGAGACCAATTTGCCTTATCTCCTTCCTTAAGCAAAGTTACTTCAGCCATATTCCCTTTTACTGTTATTGATTCGATGTCGGTAATATTTTCTATAATTCCCTGCCCAAATAGATGCCCAATGATAAACTCCTTCTCCATCATAGGCGTTATCGTAGCTGTAGCAAAATGCCTTCCGTTTATGGTAATTGATAAACCAAGTTCTGTTACTACTCTTTCCCTAGCCTTAGTAACTTCTGCATTCACCTTCGTATATTCAACCCACTCCACGCTTCTATCTTTTGACATTTTACCTCCAGCCTTCTCTAAATATAACAGCTTTAAGACTGGCTGGCTAGCTTCGGTTCAAATAATTTTAAAAAAAATTACTAAACAAAAAGGTATTGACATGATTGACGTTGTATGCTAGTATCACAATATAGCGTTAAATTAACGCAATATTGAATATGAGACATATTGATGTTTAGTCCTAGAGCAGCCACGCTGACCCTCTATGGTGATTACGTGCTGCATAGAGATGGTGAAATCGGGATTGGTAGCCTGGTCAGACTGCTGAGCAATTTTGGCCTGTCGGAACAGGCTATCAGGTCAGCGGTTTCAAGGATGTGCCGTTCCGGTCTCCTGAAGGCAAAGCGTGCCAACCGTAAAAGCTACTACTCGCTGACAAGCGAGGGGCATAGCTTGCTGACCGAGGGAGCACAGCGCATTTTCCAGCGCAAGGAATCCCGATGGGACGGCAACTGGAATATTGTCACCTACTCCATACCGGAACGCCAGCGGCAGGCAAGGGACAGGTTGCGCCTTGAGTTGGGCTGGATGGGCTACGGGCCCTTAAGCGAGGCCACCTGGATTTCACCATATGACCTGACCGGAGAGGTGAAGAACCTGTTGCAGAGACTCAATATTGAGGAATATGTTCATATCTTCAGTGCCCAACATCAGGGCAGTACTGCTCCAAGGAAGATCGTCTCCCGCTGCTGGGACCTGGACAAGATACACCAGAAGTATACTGATTTCCTGAGTGAGTATCGCCCGAAACTGGAAGAGCACCTTAAACGATTACAGGCTGGTGAAACTATTGAACCCAGCGAGTGTTTTGTAGCCCGTTTCAACCTTATCCATGAATACCGCAAGTTGCCCTTCTTTGATCCGGACCTGCCTTTGGAACTGCTTCCCGATAACTGGCTGCGTCCTCAGGCGGCGGCTCTATTTGATGAATACCACGGCTTGCTCACCGAGAAAGCCAATGAATACTTCGACTCAGTGTCCAAGAACTACCGAGGCGCAAGGAGGACTGAAACACTTAATCGGGAGGGTTATTTAGAGGCTAAGTAACCTAAGGGGGTAAAAAATGAGGTACGCAGAGACAGGGGTTAATTTAGAAATTGATCTATCCCGAGGAAGCATTGAGAAGGAAGGAACTGACCCAAAATTAACTGAACTTTACCTGGGGGGTCTAGGTACTAACGCCAAGATATTATGGGATAGGGTTCCCCCTGAAACTAAGCCGTTTGACCCTGATAACCTGCTGATATTTAGCGCCGGTCTTTTAGCTGGCACACCTGCTCCAGGTGCTAATCGTACCATTGTTTCTACCTTTTCTCCTCAGACTTTGCTAATGGCATATTCAATAATGGGGGGATTTTGGGCACCAGAACTGAAATTTGCCGGTTATGACAAAGTAATCATTCGTGGCAAGTCCCCCAAGCTGGTTTATTTGTGGATAAACAATGACAAAGTAGAAATACGTGATGCCTCTCATTTGCAGGGTAAAGGCTGTCAAGAAACTGAAGAACTTATTAAACAGGAGCTGAAGGAGCCGAAAGCCCAGGTGGCTACTATTGGCCTGGCCGGTGAAAATAGGGTCTATTTTGCTTCCATCGAGCAGGGCAGGTCCAGTGCCAGCCGAGGCGGAATAGGCGCCGTTATGGGAGACAAAGGGTTAAAGGCGATAGCTGTTCGCGGAACAAAGGACGTCAATATTGCCCAACCGGCTGAATTTTTTGAGTTATGCAGCGGAGTCCTGAAATATATACAAAACCGAGCAGATAATCCAATTAAGGGGGTACCGCCCATTTTAGCCGGGCTGGGGTCACCCCAAGAGATGTCAATACATGATGAGCAGTGGCACACTGCCAGTTTCGCCTGGGGAAATGCCCGCGTCAGGAGAAAGGATTTTTGGAACAAGGAAATCGAAAAGCAGTGGATGGAGATTCAGGACAAAGCGGTGGAGCGGCTAATAAGTTGCTATAACTGTCCGATGAAATGCGGGGGAATAATTACCCACCCCAAACTTGAAAGATACATGATGAAATGCTACTCGAAACTTACTTATACAATGGCGGCTATGTCTGACCTGGATTTTGGTTTTAAAATCGCTGGGCTTGCTCAGGAGTATGGAGTGGACGGATACACAACCCCGCAGGTTATGGCCTTCGCCCTTGAGCTTTATGAAGCCGGTATTTTGACTGATAAAGACCTGCCAGGATTTCCGTCCGATAACGAGGAGAGATTCTTCTGGTTATTAGAAAAAATTGTTCGGCGAGAAGGTATTGGAGACGTTTTAGCCGAGGGTGTTTATTGGGCGGCCCGTAAGATTGGCAAGGGGGCTGAGGCCTACGACCATAATACTATTAAGAAACATGAGCAGATCCCTATCAAACTAGGGGTGCTGAACCCTATTTATTATATCATGTGGTCCACAGGTGAGAAAATCAACATTACCCAAATTGAAGGGCAGATACCCCAGGCGCCTTTTCTTACTAAAGAGGAGAGGGAGGAGTTTGTAAGCGATTGGGTCCAGGTTCCTAATGAAAAGTTTAAGGAATTTGTCTTGAACTGGGAGCCGCGTACACTTCCATATTACCCAACTATTGAAGCATCTTGTGAACTTGTTGAATGGCAAGAGACTATGCATTACATTGACGACGCCACCGGGATATGCGCCGGTTTGTCATCATTTCCCATTAAGCCTCCGTATCATATACACAATTTACCGAGTTTCATCTCGCTTGCGACAGGGATGGACATTGATGAAGCTAAACTATGGCAAATAGCCAGTAGGAACCGGACTTTAATCAGAGCCATTAATGTAAGAAAAGGCATGAGGAGAATTGATGAGAAGCCGCCTGAGGACCATTGGAGGAAGAGATTCCCTGAAATGGAAGTCAAACTTCTTGACGATTATTATAAATTTAAGGGATGGAATAATGAAGGTATTCCTACCAAAGAGACTTTAGACAAACTCGATTTGGATTACGCTGGCCAAGACTTAGAACAAAGAGGGATTTATAAAGAGAAAAAAGTCAAGGTAGCTAAGAGGGATTCTAAAAAAGAAAAAAGTCAGGGTAACAAAAAATGAAAAAAATCAAGGTAATAAAGATAGATGTTGATAAATGCAATGGTTGCCGGGCATGCGAGGCAATCTGCTCCGCCTTTCACGCCGAGCCAAAATATAGCAGCACTAATCCGGAGAAGTCCAGGATTCGGGTGCTTTTTGACCCACTAAGAGATATTTATGTTCCGGTATTGGCCGGTGAGTATACTGAAGCCGAATGTAATGGCAGAGACACTTATACGATTGACGGAAAGGTATATGACGAGTGTAGTTTCTGCAGGGCTTCCTGCCCGTCCCGGAACCTTTTCAAAGACCCTGATTCCGGTCTCCCTCTAAAATGTGATATGTGTGAAGCAGAGCCGCCACTACCAGAGCCGTTATGTGTTCAGTGGTGCTTATCTGATGCCCTGACTTACGAAGAAAGGGAAGAGGAAGGGGAAGAAGAAGAGAGGCCGAATGAGATGGAGATAGGATTAGAAGTATTAGTAAAAAAATATGGAGCGGAGAAGGTAATGGATACCCTTGCCCGAGTATCAAAGGGCTAAAACATTAAGAAGGCGAAAGAAGAGGATTTTAAAAAGATAATGGAGACTGTAGCCCCCTTCAAAGACGCAATAGATGCCATAAAAGAGACTGGTGGAGAAGCCTTCAAATTATGCTATCAGTGCGGATTATGTGACACTGTTTGTCCGTGGAACAGGGTTAGAGACTTCAGTATGCGCAATATAGTCCGGCAGGCTGCCTTCGGTTTGCCTGAGATAGAGGGTGAAGATATATGGCTTTGTACTACCTGCGGGAAATGCCCTCAGGCGTGCCCCAGGGGAGTGGAAACGATAGACGTTACTGTATCTTTACGCAGGATTGCCTCGGAGGCAGGGATTTCTCCGGCTCCAATCCACACCGTAAAAGCAAGCCTCGGTGCCGAAGGCAACCCCTTTGGTGAAGGGCGAGAAAAAAGAGCAGATTGGGCAAAAGGCCTGTCTGTAAAAACATTTACCGAGGGGATGGAAATTTTATATTTTCCCGGCTGCTACCCCAGCTATGACCCAAGATTAAGAAAAGTAGCTACTGCCACAGCCAATATCCTTAACAGGGCAGGGGTAGACTTTGGGATACTGGGTCCCAAGGAGAATTGCTGTGGAGAAAGCATCCGCAAGACGGGCGATGAGGAATTATTCAAACGCCTAGCCAGGGAAAATATTAAAACCTTTATAGATAACGGGGTGCATAAAATTCTTGTTTCTTCCCCCCATTGCTACCACACCTTCAAAAACGAGTATCCCGAATTTAATGCCAACTTTGAAGTGGTTCATATCTCCCAATATTTATTCGAGCTTATTAATGAGGGAAGGCTCAAGCTCAGCAAGGAATACGGGAGGAAAATCACTTATCATGACCCGTGTTACCTGGGCCGGCATAATGGCATATATGACGAACCCCGAGAGGTTTTAAAGATGGTACCCGGTTTAGAACTGGTTGAGATGGCTGATTCGCGGGAAGATAGCCTCTGTTGCGGAGGGGGAGGAGGCAGGATTTGGATGGACACTCCAAAGGGTGAAAGATTCTCCGACCTCAGATTAGAACAGGCTATTGATGTCGAGGCTGAGGTGCTGGCTACTGCCTGCCCATATTGCATCACCAATTTTGAGGATAGCAGGTTAAGCCTGAAGGATAGTGAAATCTTAGAGATTAAAGACATCACAGAAATTATCCTCGAAGTGATTTAGGGAACCGAAGAAACCTGATAAGGACGAAGAGAAGTGGAAAAAGAAACAGTTGAAGGACAGATTGATAATATTACCGCAGAAAGTAATATTGGAGATGTTATGGTTGTCGGTGGAGGGATCAGCGGTATTCAAGCCTCCCTTGATCTGGCCGAGACGGGTTTCAAGGTTTACCTGGTTGAAAGCTCACCGACTATTGGCGGCAAGATGGCCCAGCTTGATAAGACCTTCCCCACCAATGACTGCTCTATGTGCATCGAATCTCCCAAGTTTATTGAATGCGACAGACATCCCAATATAGACATCCTGACCTATACTGAGGTTGAAAGGGTAGAAGGGGAAGCAGGTAACTTCAAGGTAACTCTGATTAAGAAGCCCAGATACATCATAGAAGAGGAATGCCTGGGTTGTACTACCTGTACCGAGTACTGCCCGGTCCAGATCCCCGATAAATATAATCAAAACTTATCTCTGAATAAATGCACCCATATATACTTCTCTCAAGCAGTTCCGCTTGTCAGTTATATAGACCCTGATACCTGCCTTTACCTCCAAGACGAGAAATGTAACATTTGCGTAGGAGTCTGTAAGAATAACGCCATAGATCTCCATCAAAAGGAGAAGAAGGTCGAAATAGAGGTAGGGGCGATAATTCTGTCTCCGGGCTATGAGATATTTGACCCCAAGCTGAGGGGCGACTATGGCTACGGAAAGATGGAAAATGTGGTAACCAGCCTTGACTTTGAACGAATATTATGTTCCACCGGACCTTACGAAGGTGAAATAAGGCGCCCTTCTGACGGGCAGCATCCGAAGAATATGGCCTGGATTCAGTGCGTCGGTTCCCGGCAGGTTATACCGGGCGGTAACAGCTATTGTTCAGCCGTATGCTGCACGTACACCCAGAAGCAGGTAATTTTAACCAAAGACCATGACGCTGATGCCAAGTGCACGATATTCCATAACGATATTCGTTCCTTTGGCAAGGATTTCGAGCGATTTTATCAAAGAACAGAGAATTTGCCCGATGTTAGATTTATAAGAAGCTACGTATCAATAGGGAAAGAGCTGCCAGAAAGCAAGAATATAACCATAAAATACTCTACTGCCGATGACGGAGTAAAGGAAGAGGAATTCGATCTGGTGGTATTATCCGTTGGGTTGAACCCTCCTGATGATGTTGAGAAATTGGCTAATAAGTTCGGTATAGAGCTTAATTCTCACGGATTCTGTAAAACCAATCTTGTTAATCCTATTGAGACCTCCCGCCCGGGAATTTTTGTCAGCGGAGCCTTCCAGGGTCCTATAGATATCCCCGAGTCGGTTGTGACCGCCAGCGGGGCTGACGCTCTTATCAGTCAACTCCTTGCCTACCGGCGAGGGAAGCTGGCCAGAAAAAGGGTATATCCACCAGAAAGGGATGTCTCAGGTGAGGAACCCAGGGTGGGGGTCTTTGTGTGTCGCTGCGGAGCCAACATCGGAAGAGTGGTGGATGTTCCCTCGGTAGTCGAGTATGCTTCTACCTTAGACAATGTTGTCTACGCTCAAGAAGACCTCTTTTCGTGTTCTACTGATGCTGCCCGGCAGATAGCAGACGCAATCATAGAAAAGGGACTCAATCGCGTGGTTGTCGCCGCCTGTACCCCCAGGACACATGAGCCGCTATTCCGGGATACGCTTCGCGAGGCGGGAATTAATCCATATTACTTTGAATTTGCTAATATAAGGGAGCATTGCGCCTGGGTTCACTCTAAAGAAAAGGAAGAGGCCACCCAAAAGGCAAAGGATATAGTCCGGATGTCGGTAGCCCGCTCTGCCCTTTTACAGCCTTTGCAGGAATTTGAACTGTCTGTCGACAAAAGGGGGTTAGTAGTCGGAGGAGGTATAGCCGGAATGACCAGTGCTCTGAGCTTAGCCAACCAGGGATTTGAGGTTTACCTGGTAGAAAAGGATACAGACTTGGGGGGAATAGCTCGAAGAATTCATTACACCCTGGAAGGGATGGATGTTCAAGCATATTTGAGTGATATTATACGCAAAGTTTACCAACACCCCTTAATTCATGTATCCACTGATTCTACCATCACAGAGGCTTCCGGTTTTGTGGGGAATTTCATAACTAAGGTGACGTCTGGAGGAAGGGTCAAGGAGATACACCATGGAATAACCATCATTGCTACCGGCGCTGAAGAATATAAACCCACCGAATACCTTTATGGGAAAGATGATAGGGTATTTACCTTGCTGGAGCTGGAGGAGCAAATCGCCAAAGGAGAACCGAGGGTGATTAATGCCCAGAGCCTGGTTATGATCCAGTGCGTGGGCTGCAGAAATGAAGACAGAAATTACTGCAGCCGGGTATGCTGTAGTCAGGCTATAAGAAACGCCTTGAAACTGAAAGAGATAAACCCCCAGATGGATATCTACATTATCTATCGGGATATGAGAACTTATGGGTTTAAAGAGGATTATTACCGAGAAGCGGCGAACCGGGAGGTGAAGTTCATCCGCTATGAGCCGGATGATAAACCCCAGGTGGAAGCTGTTGAAGAGGGCGGTCAGCATATTTTAAGGGTTACCGTGACCGATCCTATTTTAGGCAAAAAGATTGCTATAGATGCCGATTCAGTCGCTTTAGCTGCCGCCGTTATTCCTTCAGCAACAAGTAATGAAATAGCCAAGTTATTCAAGGTATCTTTGAACCCGGATGGTTTCTTCATGGAAGCCCATGTAAAATTAAGGCCTGTTGATTTTGCTGCAGATGGCATTTTTCTGTGTGGGATGGCTCACTATCCCAAGCATATATCGGAAACAATTAGCCAGGCTTACGGAGCTGCCGGCCGGGCTGCAACCATTCTTTCAAAGGATTCAGTCACAGCCTCTGGTGCTGTTTGTGAGGTAAATGAGAGTAAATGCGTAGGGTGTGGTCAGTGTCAGTCAGTTTGTAAATACGGTGCTATAGAGCTTCATGATACGCCACAAGGCAAAAAGGCTAGGGTTATTCCTGTCCTCTGTAAAGGGTGCGGTCTCTGTAATACAAAATGTCCAACAGGGGCTATTACCTCGAAACACTATACTGATGAGCAAATCCTTACTGAAATTGAGGCGGCGTTTCCAGCCCTTGTAAAAGTCCATTAATGAACAAAGCAGGGTTACTCTTTAGGAGCGAGCTTAAAAATGGTTGTAAGACACGAGTTTGAACCAAAGATTTTAGGATTTTTATGTAATTGGTGTTGCTACGCAGGGGCGGACCTTGCCGGAGTTTCTCGATATCAATACCCCCCTAATATAAGGGTGATAAGGGTGATGTGCTCCGGCAGAGTCGACCCGGCATTCATTTTCCGGGCTTTCTCAAAAGGAGCCGACGGAGTGCTTATCGGCGGTTGTTGGCTTGGTGAATGCCATTATGCCACGGAAGGGAATTACCATGCCTTAGATGTGACAAATCAGAGTAAAAAATTAATGGAACAGATAGGGCTGAACCCAGAAAGATTGCGGATTGAATGGGTGTCTGCTTCTGAAGGAATTCGTTTTGCCGAAATTGTTACCAACTTCACCAAGCAGCTGAAGGAGTTAGGACCTCTTGGGATAGGCGAAGGAATAGAGCTAGAGCAGTTAAAACTAGATCTTGAAACAGCTGAAAGCTATGCCCGTAAGAAGCTAACCTCATACTATATTGACCCAGATAAGTGCCAGGCCTGCATGATTTGCCTTAAGAAATGCCCTGTAGGGGCGATCATAGGTGGCAAGAATCAGATCCATGTCATCGACCAAGAGAAATGCATAGGGTGTGGAATTTGCTTTCAAAGTTGTCCCCCTCGCTTTGACGCGGTAAAAAAGATTCTTGCTGAGCCAGTTCCTCCTCCTATCCCCGAGGAGGCAAGAACTATAGTCAGAGAGGGTAAAGAAAGATAAAGACTGTACAAGAGCGTCTGTCTTACCCACAGAAGGTCAGAGGTTCAAGCCCTCTACCACCCACCAGAAATCCAGGTAAAACGGCAACGCTATCTGCGGGTGGGGGAATTCTGATAAAAGTTTATGCCCCCAGATAGGCTCTCTTGACAGTCTCAGCAGACCGGAACTCGCTGATATCACCCGCAAGAACGACCCTGCCCGTTTGAAGCGCATAACCCTTATTGGCTACCCGCAGGGCCAAGGGAACGTTCTGTTCCACCAGAAGAACGCTAACCCCTTCCTGATTAATATCCTGAATCACCTGACCCAGATTGCCCACCATCACCGGAGCTAATCCCAGTGAAGGCTCATCCATTAAGAGCAGCTTTGGTCTGGCCATTAGGCCGCGACCTATGGCTAACATCTGTTGCTCACCCCCGCTTAAGGTCCCTGCCTTTTGATTTCGCCTCTCTTTTAGCCTGGGGAAACGCTCAAAGATCTTTTCCAGGTCTTTGTTTATGGCAGCCTTATCCTTACGTAAGCTGGCGCCAAGTTTGAGATTGGTCAAGACGCTGAGATAAGGAAAGAGCCTGCGGCCTTCGGGGATGTGGACTATGCCGAGTTTTACAATGTCAGTGGTTGCCATCTTATCTATCCGGCCGTTCTGAAACCATATCTCTCCTGAGGTTAACGGCACTAACCCCGATAAGACCTTTAAAATAGTGCTCTTGCCGGCTCCATTAGCACCAATAATACTGACCACGGACCCTTCGGCAACTTCCAGCGAAACGTCCTCTAAAGCTACGGACTTCCCGTAGTGTACCGTTATATTTTTAGCTTCCAGCAACATGTTCATCACCAAAGTAAGCTCTAGTTACTTCTTCGTTCTCCCTGACTTCTTTAGGCCGGCCCTCGGCAATTTTCTGCCCAAAGTTAATAACTACCACCCGGTCGCATAAATCCATAATCCGCATGTTGTGCTCAACCACCACAATGGTCGTCCCCTGCTGCTTGGTTTTTTCTATGCCGGTCATAGTGAATTCGATTTCATCCGGGTTCATCCCGGCTATGGGTTCATCCAGTAATAGTAATTTCGGCTTAACCGCTAAGGCTCGGGCAATGCCCAGCATCTTTTGATACCCGTGGGGCAGATTCTTAGCCAGCTCGTCCTTGACTTTATCCAGTCCCACCAGCCTCATTATTTCCAGGGATTGCTCCAGGATATAGGCCTCATTACGGCGATATTTTTTGGTATTGAAATATATATCCAGTAAACTTGACCTCGGGTGAAGATGGAACGATGCTGATACGTTCTGCAGAACGGTAAAATCAGCGAAAAGAGGGTTGAGCTGAAAGGTCCTGCCTATTCCCAGCCGGGCAACTTGATGGGGTTTTTTGCGGGTTATGTCTTTCCCGTCAAAAATTATCTGCCCTTTCGTCAGCCGAATGAAGCCGGTTATTAAATTGAAGATAGTGGTCTTGCCGGCGCCATTGGGGCCGATTAAGCCCACTATCTCCCCTTTGTTGACATACATGTCAAAATGGTTAACGGCCGTCAAACCACCAAATCGTTTGGTTAATCCCTTAGTTTCCAGGAACATGGGTAATTTTCTTCCCTTTTTTACGTTCTGAATACCACGACATCACTAGCTTAGGCAAGCTCACCAGACCCTGGGGCATCAGGAAGACGACAATTAACAACAAGAAGGCGGAAAGGTAGGGGGAATAGACTTTCAAATCGCGGGCAAATTCAGGGAGTAAAACCAGAATAGTGGTTCCGATGATGGGCCCGGCAAAGCTCTTAATACCACCGAGTAGTACATACATAACCAGCCACAGGGTTGCCATGAAGCCAAAGCTGGCGGGCGATAATACCGTATTGTAATGAGCATAACCGGCACCGGCTAGACCGGCAAAGAAACACCCCACACCCACCACCATAATCCTGTACCAGCCTTCGTTGATACCAACACTGGAGGCTACCAGGTGTGATTGGGCAATAGCCTTCAAAGTGATGCCGATGCGGGAAAACTCAAACCTGTAAAGGGCCAAAAGGCAAACCACGGTTAACCCCAGGAAGAAATAATAATAAGCTACCTTGGAGCTGCCAAACATAGACTGAATACCAACGAGACCGGCGTAACCACCGGTCCAGATTCCACCAGCATAAATTATATAAGTTACCCCTATACCAAAGAACAGGCTGCCCATGGCATAGTACAGCGCCCTCAGCCTGGCAAACGGGTACCCTATCAGCATCCCGATACCCATCGCCATCAATCCCCCCAGTGGCATGGTAAGCCAGGGTGGCCAGCCGAGCCACTTTGATGCCATGCCGGCGATATAAGCCCCAATGCCCATGAAAGCGCCATGGGCGAGGGGAAACTGACCGGAAATAGTTATCGTGCGCAGGCTGACAGCGGCAATGATGTATATAAAAGTCAGGATAAATATATGCGTAATATAGCTGGAACCATGTATCACGGGCAGCAGGGCTATAAGAACCACCAATCCGGCCAGAATAGACGGTTTGGTCCATTTCCTCTTATCTGTTATAGAAAGCTGTTTGATCATATCCGTACATCTTTGTTATTCTGCTTCACATCTCTGCCTCATGCCCAAAGAAACCCTGCGGCCGGATTAGCAAAAGAACGACGACTATGCCCACAGCGACGGCGTCACTGGCAGCACCGCTTATAAACAGGGGCAATATAGAATCCAGGGCACCCAGGACAAGCCCGGCAATGAAGATACCACTGATGCTCCCTACCCCAGACAGGATGGCCAGTATAAGGACCTTCACCAGCATGAAGTCTCCCATAAATGGGCCTAAACTCAAGTAAGCACCTATCATGCATCCAGCTATCGCCGCTAATGCACAACCTATGAAGGAGGCCAGAGCCGAAATGCGGTGGACTTTTATACCTTGCAAGAAAGCGCCTTCTATATCCTGAGAAATAGCCTGCATTTGCTGGCCCCACTTAGTCCGATTTACGAACCAGACTACTGCTCCCAGTAGAAAAGCACCAACAGCGAAGGTTGCGATTCTCTCGTAGCTAACCGATACAAGCCCAATTCTAAGAACACCTTCCGCAAACGGCGGCAACGATACTATCTGGGTTCCAACAATAATATTGACGCTGGTCTGCAGAATCACTATAACGGCGACGCATACCATTATTATGCGGTTAAAATCCCCGACAAAGGGACGGAAACAGAACCTTTCCAGGAATACCCCAAAGGCACCCATTGCTACTGCGGCAATTATTAATGCCGCCCATTGATTAATGCCCACTGCTGATATAAGTGCCAATCCAATATAACCGCCTAACATATAGATGGCGCCATGGGCAAAATTGGGTATCCCCAGCATATTGAAAAGAAAGGCAAACCCCAGCGCCACCAGTATGTACATGGAGGACAATATCAACAAATTGGTTATAGTTGCTACTGCAAGTTCCATACAACTCTTATTCTAGCTAGTTTTGAATCCTAAATTACCCACAAACGCCGGAGTAGGGGTTATTTACCCCCACCCCGGCATTATAGCAAAACGAAAACAATGGGTCAGGGTATAAAACCAAGGTCTATCCAGCCAGCAGAGGTCTCAACACCATCTTTCAGTATCTGTACTGCCTGCGGCGAAGCTATAACATGTTTAATCCCGAGGGTTTGCTCTCCGCATATCTTGGCCGGTCCCCAAATGGTTTCTATTTCGTCCATGGACTCTAGCTGGTCTTTTATCGTCATTGGGTCAAGGCTCTGGGCGGCCTCAATGGCCTCTTTAAGAACCCACAGGCAGTTGGGAGCCGTCATTTCCAACTGATAATCGGCTCCATACTCGGCTGAAACCCTATCGATTATTTCACTGGCTACAGGTGCCATACCCGGGTCACCGGGTGTGAGGGCAATTGAGAATACGTCTTTCATTGCTGCCTCGCCGGCGATAGCCATAACCTGACTTATGCGCGCTGGCAGAGAGCCGGCATAGGGCTTGTAGTTACCTGACTCCCGTAGTCCTTTGACAAGGGGACCCATTTGAAACACAAGACCGTTTTGCATGAATGTGGCATCGGCTTCTTCTATAGCGTTCAATTTCGCCACAAAAGCGTTAAAGTCTTGAGTTTCGTTAGGGTAGATAACCGGGTCGCCGACCACAGATATCCCTTCTGCGGCCAGTATCTCTGTGGCAATGGGTATCACAAAGGGTGGTGCGCCGTCATCCGGCGTGACAATAGCTACCTTCTTAACTTCAGGATAGTTTGCCCTAAGATACTTGGCGGCGGCAGACGTTGTCAGCAGACTCCCATTACCAGCCATGAAGGAATAGGGCGTGGTCGCGTCCATCTCTCCCGGGGTATTGACTACCCAGGTATTAAAACGAAGTACCTTTTCAGGGTCACATACTGCTCCCGCTGCCGGAGCGAAGAATGCGGTTGGTCCTATGATTAAGTCAATGCCCTCATCAAACACCAACTTATTGGCCGCCGCGGTGACGCCGTCAAAGGTGCTCTTGGTGTCGGCGACAACCAGTTCAACCATGTATTGGTCGCCGTTGACCGTAATGCCACCCTGCTCGTTTATCATGTCCGCACAAGCTTGACCCTGATTCAGGTCGGGGACTTCACGGACTGAGAAAAAGCCGGTTATACCCAAAATCATACCGACGCGCAAAGTCTTCTCCTCGGCAGGTTGGCCTCCCGGACAACCGATAGCAATCAAGCTGATGGCTAATAACAATGCTAACGGTATTAACAATAACTTTTTGTTCATCTTTTTTACCTCCTTTTTAATCTTTGACGTTATAAAGAACTCAGGTCACTTATCACACCTCCTTAATAACTCCACTTGATGGAATTTCAAACCTATATTTTTTGCGTATATCGTAATACGGCAAGGAGTAAGTTACAACAGGCGATTCCCTATAATCTCACAGATTCTACAGTGCAAGCCCGGGGGCATTTTGTCCTCCCCCCTCCCAAAGCCACTTATGTCACCCCCTATTCGCTGTCTTCAGTACCGGGCGAATTAAATCTAGCTATGAAAGTTGTATGAAATAAGGCAATTTAATTAAATAATAGTATTTAGGTTGTTTGTTAAAAAGATATTACTATCAACTCGGTGCTTTGTCAATCGG
>Ga0315549_1001338_pt1 | contig 25958 bp, 20 predicted proteins | sample SalMarSW160200MG_FD_203101 | JGI IMG/M metagenome (GOLD analysis project Ga0315549, IMG submission 203101) | Salt marsh sediment microbial communities from the Plum Island Ecosystem LTER, Massachusetts, United States - Salt Marsh Sediment SW1601-200 ... | reverse complement strand
GGGGGTTCTTGTCTTTATATTTAACCTTGCACTGTAGGGGGTTGTTTAGCAGTCGCCGGAACGGCGACTCGTTTAGCACCGTCACCTGTGGGCGGTGTATTGTCTCCTGCATCGCCGTGGGTTCTTCTATAATTTAGCCGCGGGCATTGTCCGCGGTTATTCCTTCAACGAAGACGGGTGGGCGGGGATGATTTCGGTTAACCCCCACGCCTTGTTTTACTGAAAGGCTGTAAAACAGTGGCGGGGTTTTTTATTTCGGTTAGCCCCCAGCTTTATGCTGGTGGTTTTTAGCCCCCTGCATCGTAAGGGGTCAAATATATCTTTTTCTCAATAGTCGATGAAAGATACTGCGTTTTTTGAATTTGCTGTTTGTGAATAACTTACGAGGGAATTCATTTTCGCCGATTTTAAACTTAAGATTTCCATCTGTACCACTAATAGCATATTTTTCTCTCGGTCTTCTTTGAATTCGAACCCATTCAACTTCTTCATGGCAGTCGTCCAGAACAGCTTTCAATTCTGTGAAACTTAGACAAGCGATACCATCTGTATGGCAAACAAATGCGATAAATACATCTTTGAATTGTTTTCTCATTTCTAAAATTTCATCTTGATGGTCTTTTTGGAAGGTAAAACTCCACGGAGACAATCGTTTTGTAGAATGCTTGATGTATAAGCCGACCTTTTCATCTAAAATATAGGATGCGTTACTATGAGAAGGGTATGTTCGAATTGTGATAGTTTTGGGTGATCCATGGAGTAACCTAGAAAATACTGCTCCGTGGTATTGTTCAAATTCCTTAATCATGGGCAAATCGCTTTAAGTTTTTCAAAAACTTGATGTTACCAACATACTTGTAAAAAACACGGGCTTGGTTCTTAGAATTGTGGTAAATCTTTATGTGGTGCACTGCATGGGGATATTTAGTGAGTTCCATATCAGACTTACCTATAAAGGATTTACGCCTTTCAATTTTGTCTTGGTCTGCATCCTTATATCCAGAGATGCCGCGAGATGGATGAATTGCAAGTGACTCATCACCTTTCGGACTGAAACTTCCAATATAGTCAATTAAATATCGAGGTAACTTATTCCCGCCAAGTTGTTCTGATAGCTGCTGTATCTTGTCAAATGAACTGGCGCTCGAATTTATTATATCTTCAATCACTGAGTTATACTGAAATAGTTCAAATCCCATCTCTCCTTTATCCATATCCACCGTAGTCCTATCAATGCTGCTTGACGCTACTGCTGCAACCCTTCCGTCTTCTAACCAAACAGGAGATCCCTTTCCGGCTCTAATAGCTGAGAGAGCTAGTTTGTGAAAGATAAAACATTTGTGCCAGTCATAGTAAAGATGGCCAGGAATAGATAATTCAAAAAACTTAATATACTTTCCACGAGAACCGAACATTCGGGCTCGTTGAATATAGGTATCTTGCTGTATTTTATTCTTTACATCCCTAGTAAAGAACATTGATAAAAGATTATCAAAAGTTACCCCGCGAGAGACTATGTTGCCACCAATAGCAATAGTAAAAGGAGCGGATGGAGAAGTAGCGCTTTCGAATTCGACCACTCTTTTTTCTATATCACTATTCATTACAACAGTTGTGTGTCGGTTTATATTAGAGACAATGTAGCTGGTAATGCAATCCTCGTTGCCGGGATATTGTTCTTTGGCAATGCCCCAAATCTTTTTAACGTAATTCTCGAAACGAGCCGAGTTCTGGTTTTTAAGAACGCTTAGAGTGCTTATGACAAGCTTGTAGTCTTTTGTGTGATCCGCCTTTTTCCCACTTGTATGAATAAGTATTGAATAGTTCTCCTCCTCTGTTTTGTTCACTTGAGTGTTAAGAAATGCAACATTTACAAAAAAACAAAAAAGTGCTTCTCGAAGATACTTCGGGTCGTCGCCTTGGTCTGGGAGCAAGTTTAGTTTGAACGGGAGATTTTTGAGATCGAGAGATTCCTCCAAGGGGAAGAAGGTTTCTTGTCCTATATATTTGGGATGGGAGGGGAAATCGATCCATTTCTCATTATCGTTTTCGAACGTGTTATTTAAATCCAAACGTGCGGGTGTAGCGGTTACACCAATATATATTCCTCTTTTTCCTAATAACTCAAAGACGAGTCTATTTATTTTAGTTCGCTCACCTTTATTGATTTTGGCATTTGGCGTGGCATAGTCTCCCTCATCGTCTATGACTACAAGCTTGTTTGGTCTGCCCAGCTTGTCGATTAACTTTCGTAAATCTTTGGCGTTCTTCTTACAAAAAATCACCCACTCATTAGTTCCAATATTTATGCTTGGGTCAAGTATTTCGGCAAAATTTTTTGGTGTTGGATCCAAATTTGATCTTCTGAATCGGTCTAAGTTTTGATTGAGAAGCTGAACACTATCATTTAACAGGACCACGACAATTTGGAAACCCTTATCAAGCAGTTTTCCTGTAAGGGCGATCATCATCTCTGTTTTTCCGCTTTGAGGTTCGCCATATATTACAAAAGAACGAGTGTTTGACTCTTCCAAATTGTTCATAGCCCGTTGAACGGCCGCTTCGATGCAATCAATGTGTCGATTAATATTGCGAAGCCTAGTCAGCTGCCTTTCGTACCTTGTATGCTTATTCGTATTGACAAATTTGCCAATGTCGAACATATTCTAATTCTCCTATTTCAAATTTCTTAAATCAGTATGCTACTTTTCTAAGTCCGATTACGACCTCTTTTCTCATCCTCAAGCCTAGAGAGTCTTGGCCCATCACACTTGGAGGCGGCAAATAGCGCCTGTTGTCAGGTATGTTTCTTCTAGTAATTGTCAACACATCAAATCCGGTTGATTTCGCCAAGCTTATAAGGGCTGCGGAGTTTTTTATGAAGGTCCCCTTTAAGTTAGAATCGCCAATTACGAAAAAGGCTTCACCTTGCGGGACCAAGACGCGGAAAGTTTCTTGAATAACTAAATTCATATCCCATACAAACTTATAAAGCATTCTAATTTGTCGCTGTGGAAGTCGCTTTATGTAGCCCATTTTACGTAACGCTGCTACTACAGCTCGACTTTGATTTTTGGAAGATAACCCATTTTCTGCGCCAACATTTGTGTTCCGGATTGACTTTAGGCTAGCAAGTTTATGGCCCATCCAAATAAGGCTCATTTTGTGGCCTCTTATATAATCAATTGCATTAAAATAAGGAGGAGATGTAATTACGAGGTTTATGGATTCCTTTTTAATTCGCAATTTTCTTGCATCTCCCAAGCTGGCTGTGATATTGGTAGGATTACTCAAATTTATAGCTTTGATTCCATATAACAGTTTTTCAACAGAAGACAAAAAACAATCGAAGGGTTTAACTGGTGCTCTGTCATAAACACGATGTGGGCGGCTATGCGATATGTCCATAGCTAGAGAAACTCCATTATCCTTTTTAATTATCATGCGTGATAATGCTATCCATAGAATTCGCTGAATGTATGGATTTCGCAATCTTGAAATTTTTAAGGACAGACAATACAGCTGCTTTCTGCTTGTTGCGCAAAACCAATAGCGCAAAAATTTTCTTTCCTGAGCATCTGCGTTAAGGGGGTAAGCAGCTGACAATTTTAAGGTTTTATATATTTCTCTGGCGTGGGACAAAATACGTTTTGCTTTTTTAGTTACTTGGACTGTGTCAACAGGTAATGATAATATACTTGATAAAAGAACGGCCAAAGGGTCAGTGTCAAACCCAATTGCTTTGTGCCCCAGTAAAGCGGCTGTTGCTAGTGTTGTTCCGGAACCAGACATGGGATCAAGGACAACCAAAGGTCTTTTTTTCGCCTTAAGTATATCTTCAGCAATTGAGGAGGCCATTCTCGCTGGAAACGGATGTATTTTACTAAGAGTAACCATATCAGTATCTTCAGAAATATATTTCATTGAATTTTGGGTTGGTACTCTTTTTTCTTCTTGTCATTTTTCCCTCACAAATTGTTGATATACAAAACTACCTTAAGTCCGAATTATAAACATTCCAGTCCCCCAAGCAACACAAAACATATTCCGCTATCCCACAAAAAAATCCGCCTTTTTTTCAAAAAAACGGCACTTTTTCCTTGACTTATGTTCTAAATATGGTATAATATCGGCGATGTTTGATATAATGTAAACTTAGGCAACTCAAAAATGACTAAATCCTTTATAACAATGAACTTAGGTTACTCCGCGTTTTCTGCTGAATCCTGCCTGCTGGGTGAAGTCCCGATGTCTTATATCGGGGTGTAAATCCTGTGTAGATCGATGTTTAAAATTAGCTTGGCTAAAGACGAAGTCTAAGCAGATGAAGATATTGAAACGGTGTGACCAGTGAACTTGTCAGGAGATTCAATTTTTCAGATGCAAAGGCCGTCTCACGGCCGCCAAGCCCTCTCTGTGTGCTCAGTGAACTCTGTGGTGAGAAAAATCCATGTAAATCTGTGTAATCCGTGGATAAAAAACAATGAAAATACCTAAATTCGCGAAAATTCGCTTAAATTTGTGTAAATCTGCGTAATCCGCGGTTAAATATCATGAAAACGTATCAAAACACCATCAAAACACTCAATTTATCCTCAAAAATCCGTGAAAATCATTAAAAACAGTGTGAATCAGTGTTTGGAATCAGCTTGGCTGAAGACGAAGTCTAAGCAGATGAGAATATTGAAACGGCGTGACCAGCAACGCTTGTCAGGAGGTTCAATTTTTCAGATGCCAAGGCCGTATCCCGGCCGCCAAGCCCTCTCTGTGTCATCTGTGAACTCTGTGGCTACATATAAATTAGTGAAATTTGTGGAATTCGTTGTAAAAAAGCTTGACTTTCTGTTCAAAATATGGTATAATACCAGCGTTGTTTGATAAATTGTTAACTTAGGCAACCAAAAAACGGAGGACAACTCAATACTAAGAAATTTGCTTTAATTCGTGTTTCTTCGTGCAGGATTTGAAATATCCCATTAGGGGTGTGGGCGAGGCCGAAAGGGTGGAAGGAGCTTGCTCATAGAAACCCTTTGGCTGAGAACACTTAGGCATCGAAGATGCTGTCAAATCCCTTCGTGGTGAGGAAATAAGAGTAAATCTGTGAAATCCGCGTAATCCGCGGTTAAAAATATTATGAAAACACTTAATTTTGTGTCAATTCGTGAAAATCTGTGAAAATCTGTGTAATCTGTGGTTAAAAATGACAAAAGTGGAATATACCGGCTGTCCAATCACTATGCTTATTTTACAAAACAAACCCAATTTTTCCCCCTTTCCAGCCCAAAAACCACGATTCAGCCAAAAAACAAACCCAATTCAAACCCAATTTTTTGGCCTTGTTAAAATGAATATATCTTGTAAATCCTGTTATCCTGTCAAAGAATGCGGTGTGAATCTGTGTAAATCCGTGTCAAATGTGAACGAAAAGGAATGTGAATTTCTTGGGAACTCAGCTTTTCAGGAAATATTCCATCAGCTCGCTGCCGTTTTCTATCCTGAATCCGCTCTTTGCTGCGTTAGCCTCGCTGAATGGGGCGTTCAGTATCCCGGTTATACCGGCCCCTGCCATAGCGAACGGCACCGGGTCGGCGCAGTGGGCTGCGGTCCTGACCGGCGTGGGGTGGTCGGGCATTACGAGTATTCGCCATGCGTCATACTCCTGCAGGGCGTTATGGACAGGGCCGATTATGTGTTTATCGATTAGCTCGATTGCCTTTTTCTTCATCTGTGCGTTGCCCTGATGACCGGCCTCGTCCGGGGCTTCGACGTGAACGAAGACGAGGTCGTATTTTTCGAGTGCTTCGATTGCTGCTGCGGCTTTGCCTTGGTAGTTAGTATCGATGAATCCGGTTGCGCCGGGTACTTCAATCAAATCGAAGCCGATGAGTTTGGCTAAACCGCGGACCAAATCGACAGCCGTTATAGCACAGCCTTTGATTCCGAAGCGACTGCTGAAGCGGTCCATGACGGCTTTTTTGCCCTGGCCCCACAGCCAGATTGAGCTGACCTGGTTTTCGTTCAGGTCGATTCTGACCTTGTTGATGTCATGGTCTGCAAAATGCTGCTGCGAGCGGCTCATCAGTTCTATCAGTAAATCGGCGCCTTTACCGCGCGGCAGGATTTTGTCAACGGCCGTACCGATGTAGTCGTGCGGAGGATAGGTCTGAACGTCAAAATCCATACCTTTGAAGACGATAAGATGGCGATAGCTGACGCCCGAATAAAAGCGAATCTTATCGTTGCCGAGCTGCTGGCTCAGCTCTTCAATCAGTTTGGTTGCTTCCTCGGTTGAGATGTGGCCTGCGCTGTGGTCGAGCATTTTTCCGTCGACTATGGTCACCAGGTTGCAGCGAAAGACCCAGTCTGCCGGTTCGAGTGGAATATCTCGTGCAACGGCTTCGATGGGCGCCCTGCCGGTATAGTACCGCGCGGGGTCATAGCCGAGCAGGCTCATCATCGCCACGTCGCTGCCGGGTTCGAGTTTGGCAGGTACGGTTCTGACCAGGCCCTGTCGGCCGGTCGAGCTGATTACGTCGAGGTTGGGTGTTGCGGCGGCCTGTAACGGAGTTTGGCCGTCAAACTCTTCAAGCGGTTCATCAGCAGCGCCGTCCGGAATGATAATTGCGTACTTTCTGCTCAATCCCTGTCCTCCGGGATGTCCACGATTCTTATACAGACCGGTTCGTTTATGACGGTGTCGAGATTGCGTAGTCCGTCCAGACAGGCATCGACTTTGGCCTGCTGTGTCGGATGAGTGGTAATGACCAGCGGTACGGTGTTCTCTTCGCCGCGGCCTTCGTGCTGCAGCACGCCGGAGATGCTGACCAAATTGTCAGCAAGGATTTTTCCGACCTGTGCAAAGACGCCGGGCTGGTCCTTGGCCATGAACCTGATGTAGAATCTGCTGATAACGTTTTCAATTTTCTCAATCAGCGGTTCGACCTCCGCCCTGGGTTTAAGGTTCAGGTGTTCGAACGTCCTTTCGGAGTTGCCGATAGCGACGTCGATAATATCCGCAACGACAGCGCTGGCGGTCGGCATCATACCAGCCCCTCTTCCGTAAAACATTACCTGGCCAACGGAACTTCCGAATACACTGACGGCGTTGAAGCTGCCGTCAACGGTGGCAAGCTCGTGGTCTTCGGCAATAAAAGATGGATGTACCCGCAGCGAGACCTTGCCGTTGTCCTGTCGCTTGCCGATGGCCAGCAGCTTTAGCTTGTAACCCATCTCGGAACCGAATCGCAAATCATCAGCCGCAATCGAATCGATACCCTCGACGTGAACGTCTTCGAGTTTTATCTCGTATCCGAACGCGATTGACGCCAGTATTACGAGCTTATGTGCGCTGTCGCCTCCGCTTATATCGAGTGTCGGGTCAGCCTCGGCGAAGCCTTTCTGCTGCGCTTCTTTCAGAGCGGTCTCGAAGTCCCTGCCTTTCGATGCCATGTTGGTCAGTATATAGTTGCAGGTGCCGTTTACAATTCCGTACATCGCTTCGATACTGTTCGCTGCCAGTCCGGTCCGCAAAGCTGATACGATGGGTATTCCTCCTGCGCAGCTCGCCTCGAACGCGATACATCTGCCGTTTTTATGTGCCGCCGCGTAAAGCTCCGCCCCATGCTCAGCCAGCAATGCCTTATTTGCAGTCACGACGTCCTTTCCCGTCTGCAGCAGTTTCAGTTGAATGTCCTTAGTTGCTCCCGTCCCGCCGACTAATTCGACTGCGATTTCGATTGATTTATCATCGAGCAGTGCGTTGAGGTCGCTGGTCAAAACACCGTCAGGCAACTTCACCGGCCGCTGTGATTTGGTATCGATATCGACGACCCTCGCCAGTTCGAGGCGAACGCCCATCTTAGATTCGATTTGCTCGGCGCTTTGAAGCAGGATTTTAGCTACACCTGCCCCGACTGTCCCGAACCCGACTATTGCTACTTTTACATTTTTCTTTGCCATTAGACCGGCTCTCTATATAACCTTTGATATCTGCTCGCGATTACCAATACTCAATACCCGCCCAATAATCAAGAAAATTCACACTGCCGCCTTCTGCCCTCCGGTTTTTATGGTGCAGGGCTTTTGTTTTTAACCGCGGATTACACGGATTACACGGATTGATTTATAGCCACGGAGAACACCGAGGTCACAGAGAACTGCTTTGGCGCGAGCGTCTTCGACGCCTGTGTGTATTCAGTATCAAGCTCTCGTGAAGCGAGCTTCGTCGAGCTTTGAATCCTTCATCCACTGCCCTTCGGGCGTGCGTCAAAGCCAACATTCCTTCTTCATCAAAGCTGCCTATTCGAGATTTCCGGACTCGTCCACGGTCTCTGCGAGACCGATATCAAATCCTGCACGAAGAACGACTAATATTCATCCACGGATTACACGGATTTCACGGATTCATTTTTTACCATGAAGGCGCGAAGGGATTTGCCCTAGCATCTTCGATGCCCATCATCCAAAGGTTCTAATCTCCCGACAAATAAATTTGCCGTGCCGACTAATAACCATTGTCTGAGATCTGTTTCCACAGATAAGGCCAAATCCTGAACGAAGGGGCACAAATTATTTCTAAACACGGATTTCCGTCGTTTTTCCTCCGTCTTCTGTTTGCCTCGGCGTAACCCGATTCATCGGGAGAAGACGGGTCATCTGTCCTCCACTTATTTCGGTGCAGGGCTTTTTTATTGAATTTGTTGAAATATAGATTAAACTGATTATCGCAGATTATAAAAATATCACTGACAGGTTTAGTCTGCCACAGAGGGTGACAAAATCATATAGAGTTCTTAAACCGGGATTTAGTATGGCATCTGCTGGTGATAAGGAGGCTGTTATTATCGAGCAAAATGTTATTGAGGTGAAAGACCTTGAGTTTTCGTACGGTAGAAACAAAGCTGTTGACAAATTGTCATTTACTCTCGGCAGCGGTGAAATTCTCGGTTTAATTGGCAAGAACGGCGCAGGTAAGACTACTACAATCCATTTATTACTCGGTTTTCTCAAATGCCGCAAAGGGAGTATCAGAGTACTCGATTTTAATCCAAAGAAAGATAATATCAACATACTTGACCGTTGCGGCTTTTTTCCGGAGCAGGGTGAGCCTTATGAATGGATGCGAGTGGAGAATTTGTTCAGAATGGGGCAATACAGCTATAGCATCTGGGACAGCACATTATGTGACGAGTTATGCGAACAGCTTGAAATTGACAGACACAAACGTATATGTGACCTGTCGAAAGGGATGCTCGTCAAAGCCAAGCTTATCTTTGCGTTAGCGCATCGTCCTGAGATTCTTCTGCTTGATGAGCCGACGAACGTTCTCGACCCTCTGTCGAGAGAGGACACTTTAAATGTTATCAAATCTTTATCTATTCAGCACAATGTCGCAGTGTTGATATCATCACATAATCTTGATGAAATAGCTGAGATTGCAACGCAGGTCTGCATTATTAATAAAGGGAGGAATGTATTATCCAGCAGTATGGAAGCAATAAAAACAAGTGTTGAATTAGTAGAAATTCCCAGTGACATTGCTGTACCTGACAGTTTTCTAAGCCAAGTTATCAAGTCAAAAAAAGACGGGGACAAGACCCAGTTTCTTGTAATGGATAAGAACGACAGCAATGTTACAGGCTTTATTAAAGAGAACAACGAAAGTGGTGTTGCATTGAAAGGCTTAAATCTTAAAGAGTTGTTTATTTTTATTACACGTGATCTTGAATAGAGTTATGCATCCAATCGTATATAGTGAAATAAAGCAAGTCCAAAGGGGATATAAGGTTATTCTTTTTTTTATTGTCCTCATGGTTACAGCCAGAGCGGCACTGGGCGACTACGGTCACTTATTAAATCTTTTTTTGCTTTTTCCTATTATTGCTGGCGCTATTGGTACCGGAGTTTTGTCACAAGAGTATTTGAAAGATTATCTGAAATTTCTTTTTACTCTTCCTGTCAGACGATGGCATTTTATACTCATCAAAATTATATTTTCTATTATAGCTTCAGGCGTTTTTTTGCTTTTTATTTATATTGTCAAATGGACCATTCCCCCCAGATTTACCTTTCCTCGTATAATCCTGCCGACGTTTTTTAATTTAAAATCATTATTTGTGCTTGCCGTAATTATCTCTTTATTGAATTACGCGGTCTGTACGTTCACAATAACGTTTCTAAAATCTCCCAAGATGGCCGGTTCGGTGAATTATTTATCGGTTGCGATTGTATTTATATACCTACTCTACCGTTTTCTTGATTCAGGCTATAAATACAAGCAGTTTGATTATGTTATAATACTGGTCCCCGTGTCCGTGACATTGATATTCGGAGGTTTTTATCTTTTTAATTTAAGAAATCCGTATTTAAACAGGAATCCTCGTCACTTTATAACAGGGATTTTCATTGCAATGGTATGCCTGTTTTACTTTGTCGGCAGTACTCAGTTGATATGTTATAGGGCAACAGAAGATGTTTTTGATATAAATTCTGAATACAGCGAGGTTGTTTCTAATGATGGTATCAAAACAGTTCAAATTTCGCCTGATGGTGAGTTTGTTTTTGTTCAAGCTTCTTTGGACAGAATCGTATCCCACAGTTTTGTTTTGAATTCTTCAGGAAATGTAATTGCTAATCTTGGCAAGAATTCTTCTCCGTTAGAGTACAATATGCTTTGGCAGTTCAATAATGGCAAAAGGATATTGATTTACCAAAAAGAAAAATTGATATTATCAGAGCTCAGTGAGGACATATTTACCAAATTTTATGCGTTGGACCTAGATAATCAAAGAGAATATCAGTTCAAGAATATTCGTAGGCGCGGCGACAGTAATTATTATAAGTACAGGGCTTTTAACTGCCGCACACTGGAATTTTATGGTAATGGTTATGACCGTGATTCTTATAGGGAAAAAGACAGCTTCGTATTTAAATATAATATCATTAATGGAGCGATAGATACAATTGCTATTCCTGACAGCAACGGAGCATCAATTTACGACATCAAGCTGGTCGACTTTGAGCATGTTGTTTTTAAAAGAACTCGAAAATTTTCAGAAGACGACAAAGTTCAGTTAAATATTTTTGACCTGCAAAAGAGAGAGCTCACAAAAATCCTTGCGCCAAGAGCATACAGCGGTGATTATTTAATAAATAATGGAAAGTGTTATTTTGCAGAAACAATGCTTGATGAAACAGGTTACAGTTACAGGATTGCAAGTGGTACAGCAGAAGAAATCGAAAAGATATTTGTTAGGCCGGAAGAGCTTCCGAGAGTGAGCTATAGGGACGCGGCAGAGAGGAGTGGGCCTGATGTTTCCTTTAACCTTTCTATGTCTCCACACAAGAAATGGATAAAGTGTTCTTACACTAATAAAGATGGAGAGAGTAAGCTTTTATTAATTGACCAGGAGGGGAAACGTATTGACGCAGAAGTTAATTCGAGCGTTTATTTTTCGCCCGATGAAACGAGATTTTACACCCGAATATACAATGGCCGAGATAAGAATATTGACGAGAAAGATATCATTCAGATATATGACATCACAGGTTCAGGAGTTGATTTTGTTAAGGATTTTGAAGTTGATGATAACAGCTATGGCTATGACTTCCTCAACGATAAAGAAATGATATATATAAAAGACCCTACACCAGAAGAAGAATGGGTTAATGACAGATATCTTATAAAACTCGACCTTGAAACAATGGAGTCAGAATCATTTTTCGAGTAATTATTTCACATGTCGCCACCGACCTTTGTGCCCTGTAAATCTGCATTTTTTTTAAAAAAACCTTACTCTTCCTTTGCTTTTCGCTGTTTTTATCTTGGTGTAACACAGTGAAGATAAATTTTAATCCGATTTTTTGGCGGCGATAATAGCGTTGTAATAATCGATATTCTCCCAGGCCTTATCGCCTTTTGGATTATGCCGGGTGAGCATTTTCAGGGTTGCGGCGAATTTTTTGTCGAGAGGGGCAACAAAAATACGAGACTGGATTCGGGCCCCTTCGACTCCTTCGATGTTACTCAGGACAGGTTCACTCAGGGCAGGTTGCGCAGGAATGACAAGTTGATATGCGTGGAGGGTCAGTCTTTCAATCAAAGGTTTTTCCTCTTTGCCTTTGCCAAGACGATAATCGGCCTTGAACTCGGACAGATATAAAGGCCTTGAAGTCGAATAGAACGGGTCGATGGCTAAAGGCAGTCCGACGGCTGATAAGTGCACGCGTATCTGGTGGGTTCTGCCTGAGAGAGGGTGAACCGCGAGCAGTTTAAGCCGACCGAAGTCGGCGAGTAATTTCCATTCTGTAACGGCTTTTTTACCTTTTCTTTTGGCGATGCACATGCGGTTCGGCTGGTGCCGGTTGGGTATCAGCGGAAGGTCAATAGTGCCGCTTGTCTGAGTAACAGGACCGCGGACTATGGCCAGATATGTTTTGAGGATTTGTTTGTCTTCGAACATGCGGCAATATATTGTCTGGGTCTGTTTATTCCTGGCCAAAAGAAACAAGCCACTGGTGTCTTTGTCTAAGCGGTGGACGAGGCGAAGGCGACTAATATCCTCAGCGTTGATTTGGTGCTTCAGCACGTCGAGAAGCTGTGGTGAGCCTGTTCGGTCCCTGGTGACGGAGACGCCGGAGGGTTTACTAAGTACGATTATGTCTTTATCCTGATAGAATATTTCGATTTTCACCATTGCAATTGCGCTCTGTAAACACGACCGATTATAGAGATAAGTCGGGGCAATTGCCATAATCGCTTGACAATGGGGCTTGGCAGAAGATAAAGTAGGCCGAATTCGGTATCAGGGTGTATTTAGAGTTAAGTTATTAGGGAATTTTGATGGCTAAGACGAAAAAGAGCCTTTGTGACAAGTGTGAAGGATTGTGCTGCAAGTATTTTGCTCTGCCGATTGATACACCGGAGACTAAAGGAGATTACGATGATATCAGGTGGTTTCTGTGCCATAAGGGTGTGTCGGTCTTTGTTGAGGACGGTGACTGGTATATCAGTATCAGCAATAAGTGCAGACATTTGACAAACGGCGACCACCGGTGTGCGATATATAAGAAAAGACCGAGGATTTGCCGTGGGTATAAAACCAAAGATTGTGACTTGTCGGAAGGTGAGTATGACTACGAGCTGCACTTCACCAATGATAAACAGATGGAAGAGTATGTGAAGATAAAGTTCAGCAATAACATTACTGAGAAGCGCAAGCAAAAAAAAGGTAAGCGAAAGAAGAGAAAATGAAGATACTTCCGGTCAAGGGGACGCGGGATTTTTATCCCGAGCAGATGCGAATTCGCAACTTTCTTATCGACGGATGGAAAAAAGCGTCGCTGCGCAACGGATTTGAGGAGTACGACGGGCCGATATTCGAGCATCTGAAGATGTACCAGCTAAAAAGCGGCGATGAGATTGCAGAGCAGCTTTTCAGTCTGACCGACCGGGGCGGGCGGGAGCTGGCGATTCGGCCTGAGATTACACCGACGCTGGCGCGGATGGTTAATCAAAAAATCAATTCTCTGCCTCGGCCGATTAAGTGGTTTTCAGTTCCGAGATTGTGCCGGGCGGAAAGGCCTCAAAAAGGGCGACTTCGCGAGTTTTTCCAGTGGAATATCGACATCATCGGAGTTGAGAGCGGGCTTGGAAAATCTCTTGCCGATGCTGAGGTGATATATACTACAGTGGATTATTTACGCGAGGTCGGCCTAACCAGTAATGATATAAAAGTTAAGATATCGAGCAGAGAATTATTAGCTGATTATCTTAAAAGCATAGGTGTCCCGGAAGCTAAGCTTGACTCTATATACCCCGTACTTGATAAGAAGGACAAACTACCGAAGGAGACATTTGAAGAGCTTCTTAAAGAACAAGTCTCAGGAAAAAAGATAGTAAGCAAAATACTTGATTTTATGAGCACAGATTCATTGCCGGAGCTTAAGGAGCTGGTGGAGAGTGAATCAGATGAGTCCAGTGCTTACCTTGATGTAAAGAATGTTCTTGATTATTTGGATATGATGGGGGTCGGTGATTTTTGCGTTTATGACCCGTCTATTGTTAGAGGTCTTGCCTACTATACCGGTGTTGTTTTTGAAGTGCACGATATTGTAGGTGAGCTCCGGGCAATTTGCGGGGGCGGACGATTTGATAATCTTCTTCGTGATTTCGGAGGTCCTTCTATATTTGCCACCGGGATGGGTATGGGTGATTGTGTTCTTGAAATTTTCCTTCAAGAAAAAGGATTACTTGATAAAAGTGTCCAGGCTAAATCATTGGATTATTTTGTTGTGTATTTGGGAGTCTTCGGCAAGGAAGTTTGGGAAATTATTAAAAAGCTAAGGACAAAAAATTATTCAGTTAATTTCAGTTATAAAATGGGCGGGATTACGAGGCAAATGAAGGAGGCTTCGACCCAAAATGCAAAGTGGTGTATAATCATCGGTGATGAAGAACTCAAGAAAAAAGAAATCACAGTCAAGGATATGGCGACGGGGCAGCAGAGGACTGTGAAGGAAGAGGAATTTTTCAAATCGCTGTAGCGGAGGGGCGATGGATAGTCATCCGGTCAATCACTATGAAAAGGCGTTCGAGAACTGGCTGATTGATAACAGGATTAAATTCACCGCGATAGACCAGAGTAAGCGTGCGGCGTTCGGCAAAGTTAAACTGAAAAGCTTCGATTTTCTTCTGTACCGCAAAGACAAGCCTGTAATTATCGCGGAGGTCAAGGGCAGAATATTCAAGGGGACAAGCTTCGAGCAATTGCGGAGATTCGAGTGTTGGGTGCTGGCGGATGATGTGGAAGGGCTCCTGCAGTGGCAAAAGGTCTTCGGCGACGGGCACGAGGCGTATTTCATTTTCGCATATAATATAGAAAATATAGATGTGGATTTTGACGGCAAGGGGGTTTATGAATTGGCTGAACGAAGATATGTTTTTACTGCGATAAGGCTCGACGACTATCGCAGGTTTATGAAGCTGCGAAGCCCGAAGTGGCGGACGGTGACATTAGGAGCTGAGGATTTCCGCCGATGCGCGATTGAGTTAGAGCAGCTACTATTATATTAGCTGCAGAGGAGTAACGGCAGGTTTGAAGAACGACTCCTTTTGCAAGTTTTGTGCTAACCACAGGGCGGAAAGGACTGGTTTTTATAACTCTTTGTCTGATAAATAGATATGTATCGACAGATAAATTATGCGTCTCTGCAAAAATTGCAAATTAAGCCGATTTTTCCTGCCAACTTGACAGGATTTATTTGGCTTGAGGTCTATTTTTATAAGGTTATCACACACCTATATCTTTATAAATAAAAAACTTATAATAACCGGGAATTGACAGTGTCTAAATTGGAATATAATTTGCTAAGAGACCAGATATTCTGATGAGGTTTTGAACCGAGAGTGGCTGTTGACAAGGAATGATTTGCTCTTTTATATTAAACTTCCAGCGGTTTTTTGTTCTTGTTTGAAATACAGGTTTTTTCACAAGATGAACAATTTGCAGTTGAAAATCGTAAAAAATGAGTTTAATGGCAAGATGCTGTTAAATCCTTAGCCGATATTTTTGGCCAGTGTGAATTAATAGAAACAGTTTACTGCAATTGAAATTCAAAAGGAGAATTTCGTTATGGCTACAGATGTAAAACAAATTGGAAATTTAGTACAGGAAAAAAGTGAGTTTGTACGGGCATTGTTTGGGGAGATTGGCAAAGTAATCATCGGCCAGCGTTATATGCTGGAAAGAATGCTTATAGGACTATTGGCCAACGGCCATATATTGCTGGAAGGCGTACCAGGTCTGGCAAAAACGATGGCAGTGACAACTCTGTCAAGAGCAATTGATGCTGATTTTCGGCGAATACAATTTACGCCGGATTTGCTGCCGGCCGATTTGATTGGCACTCAGATATACCGACAATCGGACGGTGATTTTTACACACGCAAAGGGCCTATTTTTGCTAACATTATTCTGGCAGACGAAATCAACAGGGCACCGGCCAAGGTTCAGAGTGCTTTGCTGGAGGCCATGCAGGAACGACAAGTCTCAATTGGTGATGAAACTTATCCTGTACCCAGCCCTTTCCTGGTACTCGCCACACAAAATCCGATTGAGCAGGAAGGCACTTACCCATTACCGGAAGCACAGCTTGACCGTTTTATGCTTAAACTCAAGATCGACTACCCAAATAAAAGTGAGGAACGTCAAATTCTTGACAGAATGGCGGTGACAGATAAGCAGTTTGATATCAAGCCTGTCATTAAGCCCGAAGATATCACAGAAGTAAGAAATATTATAGATGAGATTTACATTGATGAGAAGATTAAGGACTACATCGTTGATGTAGTTTATGCTACCAGAAACCCGGGCAAATACGGCATAGAAATGGGCAATTTTATAAGTTATGGGGCATCGCCGAGAGCGACAATCTATCTTGCGATTGCGGCAAAAGCCCATGCATTCATTCAACAAAGGGGCTATGTTACTCCTCAGGATGTTAAGAGCATCGGTCCTGACGTTTTGCGGCACAGAGTAATCGTCAGTTATGAAGCTGAGGCGGAAGACAAGAGCAGCGAAGACATCATTGAGACGATTTTTGACAATATTGAAGTGCCGTAATAAGCCCAAGAGCAAAAGCTATGATACCTCAGGAATTGATAAAGAAAATCAGGCAGATTGAAATCTATACATCGAGGATGGTAGATGCCAGTTTTGCCGGCCAGTATGAAAGTGTCTTCAGAGGTCGCGGTATGGAGTTTGACGAAGTTCGCGAATATACACCGGGTGATGATATCCGAACTATCGATTGGAATGTTACGGCCCGTACCGGCAGAGCTTATATAAAACGCTTCGTTGAAGAACGTGAGATGACAGTTATCTTCGCGGTTGACTTGAGCGCATCGGGGGATTTCGGAACAGTAAACAAGGCCAAGAACGAACTGGCAGCGGAGTTTTGCGCGGTGCTTGCTTTTGCTGCCGCAAAGAATAACGACAAAGTAGGCCTCTTAATATTTACTGACCGGACGGAGTTATATATCCCGCCAAAGAAGGGAGTCAGTCATATGCTGCGGCTTGTTCGGGAGCTTTTGTATTTTAAGATGCCTAAGAGAAAAACAGACATCAACCAGGCCCTGGATTATCTTGCCAGGGTTGTCCGCAAGAGAGCAACGATATTTTTGGTATCCGATTTTATTGAAGCCGATTTTAAGAAATCCCTCAGTCTTTTAAATAAACGTCATGATGTTATTGCAGTCTCAGTTCGCGACCGAGCAGAGATTACCCTGCCAAATGTAGGGTTGATTGAACTTGTCGATGCCGAGACGGGCGAGATTACTCTTGTCGATACATCAAGCAGGCAATTCAGAAATAAATACAGCAGCACGAGTACCCAGCGGTTTGATAATTTTAAAAATATGCTCCGAACAATTAATGTCGATTGTATCAGCGTAAGTACTGATAAGCCATATATACAGGATTTGGTAAGGTTTTTTCATGTGCGACATAGACGTCACTAACTCGGTGTTTATTCATTGCAGTTAAAATATATGAGGTATAAGTTATGGAAGAAAAACTGGATTTTTCGCTGCCTGAGAAAAAACATAAAATCTCTTTTGCTCCCAAAACATCTGTCATATTACTTTTGGTTCTGATTGGCTTGGCGCTGATTAATCTTATAAAACCTTCTTATCAAAGTCCGCCGGTGGAAAATCCAGCATCATCCCTTTCCGAAGAAAAAGTCAGGGACCTGGCCTCCAAACTTGCCAGCCGTAATTTGTACACAAGGGCAGCCAGAGTCTGGCAGGATTATCTTTCCTTTGCACAAGTACCCGATACAGAACGCGCAAAGACCCTCTTTCAGATAGGTACGTTGCTGGAAAAAGCGGGGATATATGAAGAAGCAATCGAATACTACTACCGCAGTGAAATCACTGCTAAACTTTCTGAATTAGAACCACAGATTAACACTCATATCAAAAACTGTTTTGAAAGGCTCGGCAAATTCTCGGCCCTGCGATATGAATTAATGGATAGAACGAGCTTTAGAGAGACGCAGAAAACAGGTGTCAAGATAGTTGCTGAGATTGGTGCGGAGAAGATTACAGAGGCCGATATTGATGGATTTATCGAAAGAACAATTGACAACCAGCTTGCCCTAATGACTGCATTTATGACGACAGCGCAGCTAAACGAACAGAAAAAGAAGGTTCTCGAACAGTACAGAAATCCCTCGGCTAAACAGGAATTTTTGCAATCGTGGCTTACACAGGAGATATTATATCGTCAGGCTTTGGAAGAAGAATTAGCTGAACAGCCCCAAGCCAAGGGTATTATCGAAGATTTAATTCGCAATGCTTTGAGCCGGCAGATAATGAATAATGAACTGGCAGGAAAGATCAATATTACCGAAACCGATTTGCGAACTTACTATCAGGCAAACAAGGATAAATATATAGAACCTGCAAAGGAAGATGACTCTAATTCAGTTGAAAGGCAAAAAAGTTTCGACGAAGTCAGGCAGCAGATAATGTCAGAATTAGTCGGCCAAAAATCTAAGGATGTACAGCAGCAATTAATAAAACAGTTGATGGGTAAATACAATGTCATTATTCATTACTCGGCTGGAGTATCGACAGACCCAAATGAGGATGATAAATAGAAATCGCAAATTAAATATTCATACTGCATTGTGTTTAGTTGCAATCAGTTCTTTTCTGTTAAGCTGCGCCGGCTGCGATAAGAGTGCATCCGTTGAAGGTGATGAGTACAAATTTGAAATTGATAAAGATTATCGGCGGGGCCCATTGACAGTTCATGTGCGTGTGGATAAGGCTAAGGTCACTATTGCTGGTACTGTGTTGCTTGAGCTTGAGGCTATTGTTGAGCCCGGTTTCGAGGTTCGAATGCCAAAAGTAGATAAAGTGCTAGAGAACTTTGGCATCGTTGACTGGGATAATTTAGGTGACAAACTCGATGAAAACAACAATGTGGTTAGCACATATAGGTACAAACTCGAACCTTTTCTGTCTGGCACCTACTCCCTACCTGCTTTTACATTTGAATTTTATGATGTAAACAATCCACAAGATAATAAGTACGAGCTTACAACTGAGCCGATCGAGATTGAAGTCGCTTCACTTTTAGGTGAACAGCGAGCTGAGTTAAAAATAGCCGACATCGAAAGTGTAGTTGACATACCTGCCGAATCCTCTTACTTGTGGATTTGGCTGTTATTCTCAGCCGGTATCATTGCCGGGATAATTTTCTTGCTTAATCGAAAACGCCGACAAGCCAGGGAACTGGTCAGGACTTTCAAACCGGCCCATGAGATTGCATATGACCGGTTGCGAAGCTTGATTAAGCAAGACCTGGTGAAAGCAGGTAAAATCAAAGAGTTTTATGAAAGCATCAGTGATATTCTCAGGCACTATATCGAGCATCGCTTTAATCTTAGAGCCCCCGAAAGAACTACAGAAGAGTTTCTGGCTGAACTAACATCTGCAAATATCTTTGATAAACAAGAGCATAAGCATCTGGCGGAATTTCTGCAACACTGTGACCTGGTAAAGTTTGCCAAGTATAATCCGACAACTGAACAAATTCAGAAAACCTTCTGTTTAGTTAAGGATTTTATAGAAACAACCAAATCTGATGAAAAGAGAATTGATGTAACGGAAATTGAATCCGAAAAAGCAGTTGACGTGATGAGGGTGTAAATGGAATTATATTCTCCAGGGATATTGTTATTGTTTTTACTTTTGCCGGTGCTTTTCTATCTTAAGCTGCGAAGGCAAAAGCCGGCAGCCGTGAGATTTCCCAGCCTGGGAGATATCCGGCGGTGTCCAGTTTCTCTGCGGCAAAAGCTCAAACCATTGTTGAATATTGCGAGATTTATTTGTGTAGCACTGTTGATAGTGGCACTTGCCCGACCCAGGAAGGGAACTGTACTGTCAGAAATATTTACTGAAGGTGTGGCTATAGAAGTTGTGGCTGACCGTTCCGGCAGTATGCAGGCGGAAATGGATTATTTCGGTGAGAAACTCAACCGTTTTGATGCGGTTAAAAAAGTTTTTTCTGATTTTATTGGCGGAAATAAGAAGGGATTGACCGGCAGAAGCGGCGACCTTATAGGTTTGATTACTTTTGCCCGATTTGCCGATACGACTTGTCCTTTGGTTCTCAGTCACAACGTTCTGCTTGAGTTTCTGAAAAAAACTGAGATTGTAAGGCTTCGTAGTGAAGATGGCACTGCTATTGGCGACGCAATTGCCTTGGCAGCGGCTCGGTTGAAAAAGGCTGAAGAAGAATTGCAGAAGCGAAGAGCCAGGCTTGTCGAATCTGGTGAACAAAACACCGATGAACAGGAAAGCGGCTTCAGTATTAAGAGCAAGGTTATTATTCTGCTTACCGATGGAATTAACAATGCAGGCCGGTACGACCCTATTCAGGCTGCCGAGTTGGCCAAAGAATGGGGCATAAAAATATATTCGATAGGCATCGGTTCTGCGCTGGCTTATACGACTGTTCAAACGCCCTTAGGAACATATAAGATGCCGACCGGACAAAATCTTGATGAAGGTCTGCTCAAGACTATAGCGGAAAGAACCGGCGGATTCTATGGTCGAGCTGATGATGCAGAAACACTTGTTAAAATTGTTGAGAAAATCAATGAGCTGGAAAAAACCGAAGTTAAATCCATCCAGTACGCTCAATATTCGGAGCGTTTCGGCCCATGGACTTTAGGGGCATTGATAATGTTGACTTTAGAGATACTGGGTAGATGTACAGTATTCCGAAAAATTCCTTAATACTGATATTTATGAACTTAGGCAATGACAGAGTGTTATGGTTATTATTTACGGTGCCGGTGATACTGGTACCAGTTTATATCTGGTGTTTTTGGAGAAAGGCCCAGACACTTAAAATCTTGGCGAACGCTGAGATGCTGAAAATGATTAATGTTTCTGTCAGCCTGAAAAAGCAGATATTCAAGACTCTTTTATTACTTTCAGCATTTATAATTATTGTAATCGCACTTACACAGCCAAGGTGGAATCCTCAGGCCCAAAGGATAAAACGCCAGGGCAGAGATGTCTGTATTTTGCTGGATACTTCCCGTTCAATGCTGGCAGAAGACATCAAACCGAGCAGACTTGAACGTTCGAAGATAGCTATAAGGGACCTGATGGAAGTTTTACAGGGTGACCGAATAGCGATTATAACCTTCGCCGGCAATGCAACGATAAAATGTCCCTTAACTCAAGACTATGCCTTCGTACGAATGGTGCTGGATGATATATCAACTGAAAGTACTACAAGAGGGGGTACAATGATAGGTGATGCCATCCGCAAAGCTACCGAAGATGTCTTCGACAGGCAAAGCCGTGAGTATAAAGATATTATTCTGATTACAGACGGCGAGGACCATGACAGCTTTCCTGTTCAAGCCGCAGAAAAAGCCGCTGAGGAAGGTGTAAGAATCATCGCCATCGGACTTGGAGATGAAAGTCAAGGCTCACGGATTCCAATCACAGGCCCGAATGGCGAAAAAACTTTTCTAAAATACAAGGGACAAGAGGTGTGGTCTAGGCTTGATGCTGATACTTTGCGCAAGGTAGTTTATGCTACCAATGGCGGCAAATATTTATCAGTGGAACCTGGTACAACCCTGGACTTAGGGCAGATTTATGAAGGGCTTATCACCTCGGCTCAAAAACGTGAGCTTGAATCGACAACGATGTTGAAATATGATGAAAAATATCAAATTTTCATAGCATTGGCTTTAGTGTTGATAGTATGGGAGTACTTAACAAGTGAAAGTAAGAAGGTTTAAAACGATAGTAATGATATCGATTACTCTAATACTTAGTCAAGTAACAATGGCGAGTCCTGTTAAGGACTTGGTACAACAAGGAAATAGGTTATATGACAAGGGGAATTTTAACGATGCGCTAAAAGAATATGACCAGGCCCTCGTTGACCAGCCACAATTGCTCGAACCAAAATTCAACAAGGCTAACTGTTATTTTCGGCTTGATGATAATGCACAGGCCATAGACCTATATAATGAAATCGCTGCTGAGAGCAAAGATATGGAACTAGTTGAAAAAGCAAAGTACAATCTCGGCAACTGCTACTTCCAGCGAGGTTCAAAACAAAAAGACTCGAATCTTCAAAAAGCCATGGAAGACCTGCAAACGGGTATTGTTTTCTGGCGAAGCGCATTGGAAATCAATCCCGAAAACCAAAAGGCTGCAAAAAATATCGAAGTTGCCAGGCTGATTATCAAAGACATCATTGACCGGATTAACAAGCAAAAGCAAGAACAGCAGCAGCAGACAGAAAAACAAAAACAGTTGCAACAGCAGCTTAAAGAACTCACCGAGCAACAAAAAGCTCTGGCCCAAAAAACACAGCAAACAAAGGAGGAAGCTAAAGAACAGCAAATCAGCCAGCAACAGGCTGAAGATAGTTTCAAACAGCAGGCACAGAAACAATCACAACTTAAGGCCAAAACAGAGCAAACCTTGCAGCAAATTCAGCAGCAGGACCCTAATAATCCTCTATCACAGCAAATGCAGCAGGCCGGTTCTGAACTTGAACAAGCTGTTGATGCTCAATCTGATGCCGAGACAAAATTAAAAGATTCAGAGCCGGATGCCGCAAAGAAGTCTCAGGACAAAGCTGTTGAACATCTTGAAAACGTCTTAAAGGAATTATCTGGGGACAACCAGCAAAATCAAGGGAAGCAGCAAGAACATAATCAACAGCCCCAGGAATCCAATCAGCCCGACAAGCAGCAACAGCAAGAACAACAAGCGGCTGTAATGTCTGATACCACAGCACAGGAAATCTTAAACAAAGAGCAGCGAGAAAAAAGGCAGAGACAAATGCTTCAGCAGAGCGGTTATCAGGAGGTGGAAAAAGACTGGTAAGATGAAATTTTTTATAAAGAATATTTTGAATGGTCTATTTGTTTTGGTGCTGATGGCAAGCAATGCTAAGGCGACGGTGAATGTCTTTGCCCAGGTAGATACGTCAAAGGGCATTTACGTCGGTGAAAATTTCGGCTACTATATCATTATTGACGGCGATAATAAAGCCGGTCAGGTCGATCTTACACCTTTAGCCGAGTATAATCCCCAAAGTGCCGGCGATAGAGATGTTTCGCAGACTTCAATAAGCATTATAAATGGCAGAACAACTCAACAAATCAAGAAACAGTATGTCATGAGTTATTCGCTTATTGCTAACAAGGTCGGACAAATAGAACTTCCTCCGCTAACCGTGATGCTGGACGGCAAGAGCTATAAAACCAATCCGGTGAATGTCAATATCTTAAAGCCTGGTACAACTGATCAGTTAGACCTTGAGATAACGTTATCTGAGCAGCAGTGTTACGTTGGTCAGCCTGTCATTATGACCGTTAAATTCTATATTTCAGCAGACATTGGTGATTTTCAGTTTAATGTTCCGGCCTTTACCAGTGAAAACTTTTATATCGAAGACCCTGACGTATCCAATCCGCAGACTAAGGAGTACGATCTTGGTAATGGTGTTATTGTCCGCGTTAGCCAGTATCGCACGGTTCATAAAGGTAAAGACTCAATATTGTTGTCCTTCGATAAGGTATTGATTCCTATAAATGCCGGTGAAATAGCAATCTTACCGGCTTCGGTTTCTGCTGATGTTGCGGTGGGCCGGACACGTTCTCGAGACCGTTTTTTTGATGATTTTTTCGGGTCAAGGAAAGAATACAAGCGATTCATGGTTAATTCACAGTCCTTGAATCTGAAAGTGTTACCTCTTCCTGAGGAAGATAAACCCTCTGGATTCTACGGTTTGGTCGGCCAATATACAATCTCGGCATCTGCCACACCGGTAAAGGTCAATGTCGGCGATCCGATTACGCTTACAATCAAAATAGGTGGTAGTAAATACTTAAAACCTGTTCAGTGGCCAGCCCTGGAGGAGATTGCCGGACTAGCCAATAATTTCAAGATCCCATCGGAAAAAGCATCCCCAATAATTGAAAACGGCTACAAAATTTTTACACAGACAATACGTGCCGATAATGACAAAGTTGACGCAATTCCGGCAATTCCGCTCGTCTACTTCGATGCAGATAAGGGCAAATATGATGTTGCTAAGACTGAGCTGATAAAGCTTGATGTATCACCGACAAAAGTACTAACTCAAGCAGATTTGGAAGGCCTTGACTTTGTGCCTGTGAATAAAGAAGTGGAGGCTATAAAGAAAGGTCTTTCAGCGAATTATGAAGGCCTTGATGCTCTGACAAATCAGACTTTTTCGCCATTAGTCGCCGTGGTAAGTGTCCCTTATTTACCAATATGGGCAGGCCCCCTTGTCTTATTAATTGTCGGTTCCCTTGCCAAATTTTTTACGTATACAACACCCGAAAGAATTGCGGCCAAACGCAAGCGGACCGCCGCTGGCAAAGCTATTCACCAGTTAAAGAAACTTGATTCTTATCCTACTGAACAATGGTATGAGTTACTTGCTTCGACCATGAAGCAGTATATCGGTGACCGATTTGACAAAATTGCAGGGTCGCTTACCTCTAATGATTGTTTTGAAATTATCATTGCAGAAACAAAAGACGGACAAACAGCTGAGAAATACAAGGAAATCATAGCCAGCTGTGAAGCCGCTCGATATGCGTCTACAGAAAAGATTTGCGAAACTTCTGAAATAGAAGAGGCTATAAAGCTGATAAAAATAATTGAAAAGAAATCCAGAAAATGATCGTAATTAAGAAAATATTACTTGTTAGTCTTCTGTTGTTAATAATTACGTCCCCTTTAGAAGCTAAGTTGCCGGAAGAGCAAGTGTACGCATTATATAACCAGGCAAATGAAACTTTCCGGCAGGCCAATTCAACGAAAAATTCAGATCAAGCTGGAAGACTCTGTGAAAAAGCAACGCTTGGCTTTGAAAAAATCATAGATGAAGGTCAGATCGAAAATGCAAAGCTATATTATAATCTCGCCAATGCTTATTTTCTGACAGGTCGGCTTGGTAAAGCCATTTTAAATTACCGCAAAGCTGCAAAAATTGATGGTTCTGATGAAAACATTCAAAAAAACATAGCATTCGCTCGAAGTAAAAGAATAGATAAGATCGGTGTTAAAACTGAAAAACGTGTCCTGCAAACACTATTTTTCTGGCATTATGATTTTTCCATTAAAACTAAATTCCTGCTTACATGTATTTTCTTTGGAGTTGTTTGCATATGTATTACCGTCACAATTTGGTTTGGTAGAAGCGCTACATGGACAATAGCCGCAGTGGTTTGTGGTATTTTGGTGCTTTGCTTTTTAACCTCAGTTGCTCTCGAATACAAAACACAGGCAAGTAAGGTTTGCGGAGTTATAACAGCTAAGGAAGTCATCGCTCATCAAGGTGATGGAGAAAACTATACACCCAGTTTTAAAGAACCTCTTCATGAAGGTACAGAATTTGATTTGCTTGAAAATCGACCAAACTGGTTTCACATTAGACTTTCTGATGATAGTGATGGTTGGATTCCCAGCGACGCAGCCGAATTAATTTGATGCTTATCAACCTTCAAGAAAACTTCTCTTTTTATAAGAAACCGACTTTATAACTCTTCAGAATATCTCTGAAGGATAACGGCCTATTATTCAAAACATCCGCTTTGTTGCTGCGACACCAGAATGTCTGCATTCCCCTCCGTTTTGACAAATTACATATTAAGGTCACCTTCATTATTTGGCTAAAATAATATACTTTATAAAAATTGTGAGTAGCAGTAGTATGAATTATCCGATTTAGCTTATGGAGGTTCTTTGACATTGCTAACAAAGTATTAGCTGACTAAATACGGCCTGCAGGAATAATCCTGCAGGCCGTATTTTCTTAACACTTTACCGTTAATTATTCGGTTGATATTACCACGCCAGGCCAAGCTCGGCT
>Ga0315549_1001335_pt1 | contig 25975 bp, 29 predicted proteins | sample SalMarSW160200MG_FD_203101 | JGI IMG/M metagenome (GOLD analysis project Ga0315549, IMG submission 203101) | Salt marsh sediment microbial communities from the Plum Island Ecosystem LTER, Massachusetts, United States - Salt Marsh Sediment SW1601-200 ... | reverse complement strand
GCTGATTTGGTTATCTTTTCAGCCTTGGATTTCGGTACGTCTTCTTTCTCTAATCTTTCGTCTGTGAAGTTGTCTTTGTTGCCGAGCTTAAAAACTAGGCGAGCGTAAGTTTCATGCTTGTCCAGTAGGCGGTCAAGCTCTGGAAAGTGCATGCCATACCATTCTCTTACGCGGCTCATAAACAGGTTTATGGTTTTATCTAAATCGTCAATGGTTTGAATGGCTTGGGTTATGATCAGGTCTCTTTTCTCGACAGCCCCTTTAACCCTAAGTTTAGTAATTTCTAGAGCAACGTCGCGCATCCACGTTTCAAGTTCTATTGTGTCTTTTACAAACCCTGTTTTGACGGCAAACTTTTCTATATTGGAGCGAAGCATCTCTCGGGCTTTGAACGGTTTCGCAACTTCAACGTTGACGTTTAGCTTTTCTCGAACAGCGTTTGCTAGTTCCGGGCTTTCAAAAACAAAAGTGTCAAAACCATTCTTAGCAAGTTTATCTATTAATTGGCTGAGTTCATCCACGAATTTTCCAGCTTCAATTTTTGCGAGAATTTTCGCGGCTTTTTGCGGTTTTTTGGGAAATAGAACACTTCCTATTACTTCGCTTTCTTTATTGAAAGCCAATATCCCAAAGGTGGATTCGATTATTGTTGCTCTCACTTTCTGCCGCTCCTCTTTAACTCAACTAGCTATTCCTAGGCTTTATCTCAAATATAAACTGAGCAAGCGTTCAAATGTGATAAATGGGAAAAAAGGCTGTGAGCGAACCAAAAGGGATAATTGGAATGGGAACAGAAAAGAAAAAAGGAGGAGATTTACGTTTGAGTCTTTCTGTGTTGATTGTCGCATCCGTGGCTTTTGCCAATCTAGTAACCTCAAGCTAAGAGTAAAGCAATCACACATAAGATCACATAGAAGTTTGCAGCAATAAGGCATTGTCGTACTTACAACCATCACATACTGCAGCTTAATTTATTTCTAAAAATATCACCACTTTTATAAGCAGTTAACCTTTACTGAAAACAGTTCGTGGTGACAGGGCATTTGAAGACTAACCGTTTATGTGTGGATTTGGCTGGTTTGAGGCTTGCCAATCCGACTATGTTGGCTTCTGGGATTCTGGGTTTGTCTGCAGAGTCATTGAGCAGTATTGTGATAGGCGGGGCTAGTGCCATAGTTACCAAGTCTGTTGGTTTAAAGCCACGGAATGGATATGCAAACCCTACAATAGTGCAAACCAGCTATGGCTTAATCAACGCTATGGGGCTTCCAAACCCCGGAATAACCGAGTTTGTTAAGGAAATTCATGAGGCAAAAAGTTTTGGCGTTCCAGTTTTTGTTAGTGTTTACGGTTTCTCAGCAGAAGAATATGCAACAGTAGCTAAAAAAGCTGTGGACGCTGGAGCAGATGCCGTGGAATTGAATGTCTCCTGTCCTCATGTTGAGGAGACTGGCTCAGAAATCGGGGAAAATCCAGAAATCTTAGCCGAAGTTGTTAGACAAGTGAAGGCTTCTGTGGAAAAACCCGTTTTCGTTAAGCTGTCTCCAAACGTTACGAATATAGCAGAAATCGCAGAAGCTGCCGCAAAAGCTGGTGCAGATGCATTAACAGCCATAAACACTGTTAAAGCCATGGCAATAGACACGGAAACAACTGTGCCTATTCTAAGCAACAAAACAGGCGGATTATCTGGTCCAGCCATAAAACCAATCGCGGTCAGATGCGTCTACGAAATCTACGAACGAGTAAAAGTGCCAATAATAGGGTGCGGAGGCATAACAAACTGGCGTGACGCAGTTGAATTTCTACTAGCAGGAGCAACAGCCGTCCAGATAGGAACCGCTATAGCCTTAAAGGGACCAAACGTGTTCAAGAAGGTTACGCGTGGAATTGATGCTTATTTGAGAAGGAAAAGTTTCAAGAGTGTGAATGAAATTGTGGGCTTATCGCATTGCAGCTAACAAGTTGAGAATTACGCGCATTCTCAGCGTAGAAACTGAAAGCCCCACGGTGAAAATCTTCACTTTCAAAGACAAACAATGTGCAAGGGCTAAGCCTGGCCAGTTTCTTATGCTTTGGATTCCAAGCATAGACGAAATTCCGTTAAGTATATTTGATGCAAAAGAAAACGGCATGGTGTCTGTGGCGGTTAAAAAAATTGGGGAGGCGACAGGTGCTTTTCACGATAAAAGTGTGGGCGAATTAGTAGGTGTCAGAGGTCCTTTTGGAAACAGTTTCACCTTAACAGGAGGTAGAATACTGATGGTTAGCGGAGGCACAGGCACAACTCCAGTGCTATTCCTAGCTGAGAGGTTAACACCCAAAATAGCAAAGCTGGCTTTCGTGACAGGCGCAAAAACAAGAGAAGAACTACTGTTCATGGATAAATTGAAGAGAATACTTAGCGGAGAAAACACACAGCTTATAGCAGCGACAGAGGACGGCAGTTACGGCATCAAAGGCTTGGCCACAAAACCGCTGGAAAGGCTTTTGGAAAGAGAAAGATTCGACATGATTTACACTTGTGGGCCTGAACAAATGATGCGAAAAGTTTTCGACCTAGCCGAGAAATACGGAGTAGCCTTAGAAGCAAGTTTAGAACGCTTGATGCGGTGCGCCATAGGCTTGTGTGGAAGTTGTGTCATAGGCAGATACCGTGTATGCAAAGACGGCCCAGTATTTACGGCAAAGCAGTTAAGAGATGTTAAAAGTGAATTTGGAATTGCAAAACGCAATTTCAATGGAAGAAAAATTCCGTTGTAGAAAATTTCATGCTTTCATGTAATGCATAATTAGGATGACATTTACCCCGTCGCCATATTACAGAGCTGAAATATTGTTGATATAATCGCCATCTAATTTTGATCGTGGAGAGGGCTTTGAGAGACGAAAATAAACCTAGAAAAGACGGGAACTTACATTCGAAGCGATACACGATTTTTCATGCATTGTTTGAAGCTTTGAAAGAGCAAGAGAAGAAACCTAAGAAACGATAAATCGCTATTTATCAAATTCTTTTTGGTATGCGTCGATCAAGTAGTTGAATGAAAAGGGCTTCAATTAAACGCTTCCTTTTATGCTCATTAGAAAGATTTTGAAATCTCTGAGGTGTTTGCCCCTGTCTCTTCTGAATACGTGGTAGAATTCGACAAAATCCGCATAATCCTTATGCACTGAAACCATAATTGCGTCTGAATCCATCCCTTGACCTGTGCTTACGAAAACTACGTTGGGTTGTTTTGCCGCCCATTTCTTTCCTTTATCCCAAAGGGGTGTATAAGCTCTTTTGTGCGGGAAAACGTAAAGGCTATTATGTCAAAGCCCAAGTAAGGAAGGTTTGGGATTATAGTGTATTGTTCTATGGCTTCTTTTTCCAAAGCCTTTCATACGCGGGTTACTATAGGTTGTGAAAATCCTAAGATTTTTGCTAAATCTCTGTCGCTTCGCTTTGAGTTCTTAATCAGTGCAAAAAGCAGTTTTAATAGTTTTTCTTGTTTCATAGTTTAACATTTACCCTAAACCATTTATGAAACTTTCTCTTAATTTTGCCAAGACTTATAACCATGGGATGTTTTACGGATTTCGTAGCAAAGGATATAAGTTACTTTTGTTCCGTGAACATTAATTGAGGATATAGAAAAATGAGTCTTTGGAAACTGCGGTTGTCCATGGTTGGAACCCTAACAATAATAATCGGCTTGTCAACACTATTCTTCACGGTAATTCTAAGTTTGGCAGGCTCCTTAAATCTAATAACATTGGGCATTTTGATTGTCACTTTCAACATTTTTCAGTGGTTAATCTCTCCTTACATAATTGATGCCCTTTATCATGTACGTGAGATTCCAGAACATGAAAATCCAAAACTCCACGAAACGGTTGAAAACCTTAGCAGAAAAAGCGGAATAAAAAAGCCGCGGCTCATGATTGCACAAATTCCCATTCCAAACGCATTTGCATACGGCTCGCCAATAGCTGGAACCCGAGTAGCAGTCACTAAAGGCTTATTGAAGACGCTGGAGTATGAGGAGGTTGAAGCAGTTATCGGGCACGAGCTTGGGCATCTGAAGCATAGAGACATCCAGATAATGATGTTTGTTTCCATACTTCCTGCACTCCTTTACTACGTTGGTTATTCGCTTATGTGGTCGTCCATGCTTGGCAAACAAAGAGAGGGAGGCGGAACAGCATTATTAGCTATAGGGTTCATGGTTTTTTCATGGATCCTAAACATGTTTATACTTTACTTAAGTAGGTTACGTGAATATTACGCTGACAGACACAGCGCCTCAATTGTTGAAGATGGCCCGCGCAAACTTTCAGAAGGGCTGGCAAAAATAGTTCACTCCACTAGAAATATGAGAAGAACCCGGAAGAAAACACAGCAGTTAAACGCTTTTAAGGCGTTATTCATTGCTGATCCAGACTGTGCAGAAACAGATTCCATGGCAATATCACATTTAGCAGTTGCAAGTGACCAAAAACTGGTTCAAGACATTTTATCACGGAAGATGACAACGGTGGACAGGATTGTTGAAGTCTTTTCGACACATCCAAACATAGTCAAACGATTGAAGGCTCTACAAGAATTAAGCTAGCAACGGCTAATTTTCTAGGATTTCTGCTGTCCCTCTATTTTAGCAAAATGTTAAAGGTGACAAGCCAGCAATTGTAATTAAAGTCATCCAAATGTGATCTCTATGCAATCCCAAAATGTTTTTTCCGAAATTGAAAGACAGAAAAACGAAATGGCACAAGCCTTGATGGAGCTTATTCGCATTCCGGCAATAGCGCCTGAAAACGGCGGACAAGGAGAATTAAAGAAAAGTAAAAAACTAATGCAGATATTAGAGAATGTAGGCTTCGACAAGATAGAACGGTACGACGCAGAAGATGAAAGAGTTCCCTCCAAAAAGAGACCAAACATCATAGCCTACTATTATGGAGAAGACATCGCCGAAAAACTTTGGATAATAACGCATTTAGACGTAGTTCCACCAGGAGAAGAGTCGCTTTGGACCGTTACAAAACCGTTTGAACCAATAATTAAAGAAGGACAAATTTATGGACGAGGCAGCGAAGATAATGGACAATCCATGGTTGCATCCGTTTTCGCGGTTAAGGCTCTAAAAAGTCTAGGTATAAAGCCGAAAAGAACAGTGGCCTTAGCTTTTGTTGCTGATGAGGAACAGGGAAGCACATATGGAATCCAGCACCTCATAAAGCAAGGACTCTTCAAAAAAGATGACTTAATAGTTGTGCCGGACAGCGGAAACGAGAATGGAAGCTTCATAGAAGTAGCTGAAAAAAGCGGTTTATGGTTTCGAGTACGCACAATTGGAAAACAGACTCATGCCAGCAGACCCAGCAAGGGCTTGAACGCCCATCGCATAGGGATGGAATGTGCCTTAGCGCTGGACAACATGCTGCATGAGAAATACTCGCTTAAAAACGAACAGTTCGACCCACCGGAAAGCACTTTTGAAATGACAAAGAAGGAGAAAAACGTTGATGCCGTAAATATAATTCCAGGACAAGACATCGTTCATTTTGACTGCCGAATACTGCCAAGCTACAGCCTACAAGCAATATTAACCGATATTCATGGGGTTGCGGAAGAGTTTGAAAAGAAGACTGGAGCAAAAATAAAGATTGACGTATTGCATAAAGGTGTGGCTCCACGACCTACAGACGCCAACTCGAAAATAGTTGTCATGTTAAGAGAAGCAATTACAAAAGTCAGAGGAATAGAGCCGAAAGTTGGAGGAATTGGGGGAGGAACATGCGCGGCTTTCTTCCGAAAAATAGAGGTTCCAGCGGTTGTTTGGAGCACAATAGACGAGTTGGCGCATCAACCAAATGAATATGCGAAAATAGAGAACCTCGTTAACGACGCAAAAGTGTTTGCTTCCTTGGCAATTTCCTGATCTAATTCGGTATTTTCAAAGTCTTTGATGCTTTCTTAGTTGCGAAAAGCTTATATGGTTGGATAATCCATCCAACATCTATGAACCCCAAATCCTCCAACACACGGAATACACGGAAATGGGCTTTATTTACCGTTCTAGTGGCTTTATGTCTCGCCATACAGTTGACACCGCGACCCCCAAACGTGGAGTTCACATCATTCATAACGTTCACCGTTGGATTAATTTGCGGAGTCTTAGACGGTGCATTCTTTGGATGTTTTATTATGTTTGTTAATGGTTTCGTTTCCCCGTATGGATTTGCAGGTTTAAATATGCCCTTCCAAATGTTTGGAATGGCTATAGCGGGTATTCTTGGAGGAGTTTATAGAAGGCTAATGCCCGAACGAATTGATTCAGCAAGATTTTGTACCGAAACAGCCGTTGTAGGAGCCGTAATTGCCTTGATTTTCGACCTAATTACAAATGTAGGGGTAGGTTTCCAGTTTGTTCTATCCGGGATGAACATCGCTTTGGCTATGTTAACAGCGATAGCATACGGTGTGTTCTTTTCAATCATTCACGTACTTTCCAATACGGCTGTCTTCGGAATATTAAGTCTACCATCAATGAAGACTTTAAGCGATCTAATAGGGGGTGGCAAGATTGGTTGAGAAGAGAACTCTGGTATTCCTAACGTTAGCCATGCTTGTTTGGGCTGTATCAACATCAAGTCTCGCTGGATATTTCTATCTTCAAAATGCGACGTATAACCAACAGATAGGTGAAAATCAGCAGTCCCTAAATAGGACGGCTTCAAACTATGATAGATTAATGGGCAAATACAACACTCTGCTCAGCGAGTACTCTGTGCTTTATGGCAGCTATTCCTTTCCGGAGGTTAATTTTAGTTCACTGATGCAGCCATTCGGCAGATTAATGGACAACCTGAAAGGCAACTATAGTTCCCTTTTAATGGATCAAGAAGATCTGAATGAAACCTATTACACACTACAGGAAAATTATCAGCTAATCTATCAAGAAGGCAATGCGACAAGGGAAGATTTTGAGGGATTGCTGAATGATTATTATGATTTGTTCAATTTGCTTGCAATGAGAGAGCTTAGCATAGTAGTGAGCGAAACTGTAACGTTAACCGTGAACATATGCATAAACTATAGTGATGGAACAGAAGAGTGGCATAACGAAACAAGCGTACCTGCAGGTTGTTCACTGTTTCAATTGACGCAAAGTGTAGCCACAATCGACCCGAATTATAATCCACTGATGAAACCTGGACACATTTTCTTAAAAGCGATCAATGACAAGGCGGAATACACAAATTATAATCCTGAAGAAGGATACTCTGAAGGGTGTTCTTGGCTTTGGTATCATTGGAACGATGACACGCAAAACTGGATTCTAGGACCCGTAGGGTGCGATGCTTGGATGCTAAAAGACGGCGGCATATACAAGTGGAGCTTTGAATACTGGCGTTGGCCCCCCTAACACTTTTTAAAGGTTAAACACATCCATATTACCTTGTTCTTTGAGGTGTTCCAACAATGAGTATAACATCGAAAATATTCGACAAAGTTGGGAAAGAAGGACGAAAATTTCTGCTTGAATCAGAAGCTAAAACAGTATGTAGGGCGTATGGAATTCCAGTTACTGATTTTAAGGTGGCGAAAAATGAAGCGGAAGCTGTTGAATTCGCGGATGAAATCGGATATCCGGTGGTTCTTAAGATTGTTTCGCCAGACGTTATCCACAAGTCGGATGTTGGCGGAGTTATCATTAACGTCAAAGATGCAGAAGATGTTCAAAAAGCTTACGAGCAAATAATGGACAGTGTCAAAAGGCACGAGCCAAACGCTGAAATAGTTGGTGTGTTGGTTCAGGAAATGGCTCCTCAATCATCTGAAGTCATTGTAGGCGCAACTAAAGATCCGCAATTTGGTCCTACGCTGATGTTTGGGTTGGGCGGGATCTTTGTGGAAATTATGAAGGATGTGATTTTTCGAATTGCGCCTGTAACAGAGGATGAAGCCCGAGAGATGATTACTGAGGTTAAGGCTTATCCACTGCTGAAAGGGTATAGGAATACTCCACCAGCAGACATAGAAGCCATAGTGAAGATTTTATTGAACACTTCAAGGCTTGTCATGGAGCATCAAGAGATTAAGGAGCTTGACTTAAACCCAATAATGGTTTATGAAAAGGGAGCAAAAACAGTAGACGCAAGAATCATCTTAGAGTAAGGGCGCTCGCTTCTATGTCTAACATCCTATTGCAGAGTTTTTCAACCAATAGCGGATACCCCCCTATTTTTTTCAGTACACGCGCTCTACTTTCAATGTAATCGCATACTATCTTCATGAAAAATCTATTGCCCTCATCTGCTAACTCATTCACTCATGCGCACCAATAAATTCAGTCATGTACAAATAAGATTTTATATCCTGAGTTCGGAACATACGATGCGCTATGATGTGTAATGAAGAGTTTTGCTATCGCGTCAAATTCCTGCCTTTCTGTTGCTTCCCATGCTTTTGGTTGGTGGACTAAATGTTAATTCCCCCAAGGGAAAGACACTTCGCCTTGCTAAGCTCGTGCCATTCTCTTCGCCTTAGCAAAGAGAAGACACCACGACTTGAATGCCTTCTCAGCTTGCTTGCCTGATGAAAGCCAATGTTCCACAGTGGAGAGTGGAACATTGGCGAGCCGCAAGAAGGCAGCGGCAAGCAAGCGTCACCTTCTTCCTGCATTCAACGCACGCAACACGTTTCAGGTGTTGCGTGCCATTCCACCTGATTTTCATAGTTGATTATCAAGGGGGAAATAGATATTAATACGAAAGCGCGTTAGCCTGTTTAGAAATTGTTGTTGATTTTGTGGTTGCTGTCTTTTGTTGGGTTTCTCAGCTTATTTTCTCTGTGTGTTTGGTGGCTTTTCTATCTGGAATGTAGAGTTTTGAGTTGGCTTCAGCCTTTCTGGGTTTTTCTTTGATGGCTAACCCTGTTTTAACCCGTCTTTGACGTCTCTTGTTTTGCCTCGTTGGGTGGTGTAGTGTTTGATGCTTCGGATGAGGTTTGGCTTATGTTGTCTAACAGCTGTTAAGGTTACTATGAGTATGGCTGAGAAGCTCAGGCAGTAGTGTATGAAGGCCTGTTCTAATCCTCTGACCCTCAGGTGGTCTAGGAGAAGCCATTCTTTGGCTCTGCTGAACACCCTTTCTATACATACTCGTTTCCGGAACAACTTCACCAGCTGTTTAACCCCTCGCACGACGAAGTCTTTGCCAACCTTTAAGGCTTTTTTAATCCTTGAACTTTCCCGGTAAGGTATTACCGGTTCAGCGCCATACTTCCTTACTGCAGTCCTAACTTTTGTTGAGTCGTATTGAGCGTCAGCCAAAACAGTCTTGAAGCCTATGTCCTGAGCCTTCAGCTTTTCCAGCAAAGGCTGGATGAAGCATTTGTCGTTTCGGTTGCAAGGTTCCACCATAAACGCAAGCTGCAACTCAGAGTTTGCGCAACATACGGTGTGTACTTTATAGCCGAGTGTGAAGCCTCTTCTGCCTCTTCCTACGCGGGCTTCAAGGTCGCTTTTTCCTGATTTGTTGTCGAAGCTTCTCTGGCTGTAGGCTTTAACAGCTGTGCTGTCTATTGCCACCACTTCACTCTTAACTGCTCCAGTGTCCACCAACTGTTTCAGCAAAATATTGAAGACCTTCTGATAACCTTCTTTTCCTAAACGATTTCTGAACTGAGTGAACAATCCATGACTTGGCGTCTTCCGTTTGAACCCACAAGCCCTAGCGGCTTTCCTACCCTTTCAGTAGCAGTGCAAGCCGTCGGTCACTTGGAACACGCCATAGATACTTAAGCAACTGAACCTTCAACATAGAAACACAGGAGGATAAGGCTTACGTCCCCGCCCTTCTCGATGATAAAGAGACATCAAGAACCCATGAATACACTCTAAATTCCATGAATCAAGCACTCGTTTAATACTCAAAGCTTCTTCCCAACATAACATAACCCAAACAACAAATTAATTTCTAAACAGCCTAGCGCGCTATTCAGAAGGTTAGGGAGATTTGTCAAAAGCAGTTTGAGAAGAAAGCAAGACCTCGTACGAAGGCTAGTGTAGCTTAAGTCTTATTAGGGACTAGTCAATGAATATGGATTCTCGGTGTTCCCAATGACAGAATTGGAAAGGAGGAAATCTGTAGAGGAAAAGGCTGAAGCATTCCTTAAAGTTATGAGGTATAGAAGACTGTTTTCCCTGCTTTCAGGGGTCATCAGCGGTTTCTTTTTAGGTATGGTCGTGATGCTTGTAATAATTGGCGTGAACCTGAGCCCTCCCTACTTCCCGCTACCCGTCGTGGTCTTTATGATGGTCGCAGCCGTTTTCTCCATTGGTCTTCTAGTCTGGGAAATTAACTCTGCATTCAAATCAGACCACGTATAGAGGTGCTTTTGGTTAACCTTAGGGAAAGCTTGACCTCTGAGCATGAACCACTCTATGCGGATTAATATATATTTAAAACGCCTAATTTATTCTTGGGAGGGAGAACATAGAGACTTCGCAGCCAAATCTAGTCTTCTCCCAACATGCTGCTAGTTAAAGAAGCTTACCTTGCTTCAAATTCTACTGAGGCACTGCATAGTTGCGCCGTGTCTCTCTCCCGACTGTCAGAAGGCAGTGTGCCAAAGCTTAACTATGTGCTTTCACCCTATCTATCGTGAGTTAAATTGAGGGGTACATCTAAAACTGAGAAGATTCCATCTCAACTGATTACTTATCTAAATCTCATCAAGAAGAAGAAGAGTCCCTACTACGATGTGGTTTGTCATATCGTGGAGGAGATGGAGAAGACTCAGAAGCATCATCAAGAGCTTTATGATATAGTTTATGTAATTAGCGCTAAGAGGCTGGAAAGAGAGATCAGTGAGGAATTGCCGAGCGAGAAGCTCACAACAACCAACATTAGCCGCACTCTCTTAGCAATTCTCCATGGAAGCAAGCTGAAAAAAGGCGACGAATACTACGTTACCACACGAAGAGGCGGCGGTAAAAATTACCACATAAAAGTCAATCCCAAAGTATTGGCAAAGCTTGGAGCAGTTATCTGATTCAACTAAGCCTACGTTTCAAAATCTTGAGTGCTACTCTAAAAAATCTAAATTCGGCTCTTTATTAGAGCTTATCGCGCGCTATAAATCAGAGAAATATATAAGCATAAACCTAAAAAAAGAGAGGAAGATGGTGTTTGATTTAGGCTTATTAACAGCCTGTATCTCCATAATGTCCTGCAATTATGACCAAGTCAAATATGTCAACGATTTTTCGCCATTTAAGTCAGCATCCGAATTCCAATTAGGATCGCCTGGTGTTGAACCATAAGCTCCAGCAACTATAACCAAGTCGAAGATGTCAACTATGCAATCAGCGTTAACATCACCGGGAATCACAATTTTAACTACGCCATCTGTCAATGTGTTGTCCGTAGTGTCTGTCTCGCATGGAATAGTGTCTACGACAACGCTTATATTATATTTGCCCTTAGCCCAACCAGTAGTATTCCACATAAAGGTTAAAACTGTAGAAACTCCCCCATTCAATCCGTCAATTTCTTGCATTCCAATTTGGGTTGCGTTAGCATAAAGAGTAACTCCAAGATCAACTGCTCTAAAATCACCTTGGTTTTCTACAGTAACATTCATACTAATACAATCTTCTTCTTCAACAACAGTCCTTGAGAGCATCATGCTTGCAACTGCTATGTCATAAACTCCTCCCCCCATGACGACTTGTAGATCACAGGCATCGACGACATCCCACTCGGCAGCTATGTCTGCTCTGATGTTATATCCTGATTCTCCTCTGCGTGTACCATAGGCCGCTATTACTATGAATATGTCATCAACATCTATTATCATGTCGATGTTTACGTCGGCTAACAGATGTATTTCTTGGAAATAGTTGCGGTTAGCATCCAACACTATGTGGCTTCCAGGTACATGTTCGTTGAATTTCCATGCTCCGCAGCCAGTTAATGTTGGATCTGGCGAGAAGCCGTGTGGGTCAATGATGAGTTCCCATATGTGCTTCGGAAGAATGGGAGTTTCAGCAACCCAATGGAAAGCCCAAACGCTTAGAATACTCTCATACACATACACTTTGTGCGTTCCTGGATCAACAACAATGTGGTCGATGTCTGCAACGTTGGGATAGAGCCAGCTGTCACTATGGTTCTGTATTTACTCGTACGTGAACTTCACATCGTGCACAGTTACTGGCGTACCGTCATGCCATGTCATCTCGTAATGTGAATGTTATATATGTGCACGTTTTACCACTGTTGTTCCATGTTCCAACAGACCAGTCTTCCGCCATCCAAGGCAAGTCCAAAGCAAGGTTGTACGGGCATATCTTGATCATGCCATCGTAGATTTTGTCTAGAACGTGCCAGTCCCAAATCCACGATGAATACAACGGATTGAGTTGGTGCACGTCACTTTTGAAGCCCCAATCGAGTGTTCCGTCTACTTCGCTGCTTTCAAATCGTCCCCTATAAAAGGTCCACCAATTCGCAAGACCATATCCATCAGCGTTAACAGCCATACAGAATGGACGCTTATACGCCATATATCCCGCAGTAGACCATAGCGGTATGATACAACTGATTCCTGGTGTTGTGTCGTCTGGACGGTTCATCATTCGCAGCTGAGCATCCCATGCCATAGTCGTAGCTATAGGAATGCCTGCTGCGTAACCGACGCCTTCTAAATATGTGTCAAGTAGTGTGTCGTTGACGGCTGCATAGTTGTACGCCAACGGTTCTGGTGGGTAACCTGGACCCATCCATGAAACCCATAGCCACATTAGATAGTCTGGGTCTCTGCCGAAGCTCCAACCACCAGTGTAAATGTTAAAGTCATATTCAACCATGACTTTCTGGTAGCATACCACTCTATCCACAACATACTTGTTCACTGGGATATAGACGTTTTCTAATTCAGCTGCAAAGTACAAACCTGCAGGAGTTCTTCTTAGCATGTCGTCTGCACGCATGTAGAATTCAAGTGGCTCCATGTCAAGGCCTGTGGTTGGGTTAATTCTGTAAGTTGTGCCCATAGTGTAGCCGTGAGCATCCAAAATAGCTTCTGCAATAGTAGGATTGTAACCGTATCGTTGCACGTTGGGGTTGTAGCAGCCGCCGAGTGCTGGTGGAACGGGACTATCAATACGTTGTCCAACACCCTGCAGAATAGTGGTTATAATATAATCTTTGTCAAAGCAATATTGCATTGCAGTTCGGAACCACGGATCACTCGTAGGCTCAATATACGGATAGCGTGAAATTATAGTCTCGTTGTTGTTTACGTCAAACTCGAACATCCCCATCTCTGCATAGAAACCAAGTATAATTGACGCATTGTCTGGAGCAGTTGAGTATTGTGCCACGAGGGCAGGATCAAGCGACCAGTCAATAATATCGATCGCGCCAGCTTCAAACGCTGCATATTCTGCCACGTCAGTCGCGAAAATTTTTATGATTAATTGATCGAGTCTAGGACCATTAATTGCTGCCACACTTTCAAGTGTACCAAAGCTCAGCAAAAGGACGATTATGAAAAGTTTGGTGAATGTTCCACATCTAAATTTGTTCCTTTTCCTCAAAAGACCTCCTCATAACCACCTATTATTTAACAGGTAAATAACATTTATGAAAGAATCTTCTAATATTCCATATTTTAGCGCGCGCGTCAACGATGGTAGAAATAATGGGGAAGTCCGAGATGTTCGAAGAAGGTCAACCTTACTCATATTCGCCATCATCGTAGTGATTTCCTTCATCAATCTGTTATGGGAAACAATCAACTACTTAATCATGATCCAAAAATGGGCATATCCCGGCTGACCCCCAATATGCGAAAGCTAAAATATTTATTTCATCTATTATTCTTACGGGAGAAGACAAGAATGAAGAAGAAATTAGAAATTGCCGTGTTAACAGCCCTAACAACATTCCTCCTAACAAGCTTCGCGGGACCAGCCTTTGCTGATACGGGCGTTAGGCTGGAAGTCGCACCTGCTGTGTACACAGTTACTGAAGCTGGTGAGTTCATTGTTGAGGTAACTGTCTTCGGAATATCAAACCTCTACGGCTGGGAATTCAAACTCGGATATGCTGCATCACTCATCATCCAGGATGTGCAAATTGACGGAAGGTTCTTTGAGGTTGCGGCCAAAGAAGTTGACGGCTCCCTTCTCGTTGCCGGAACCCTCTTAGGCAATGTTATACCCCTAAGCGAGGACGTAGTGCTAGCTTCAATAATCTTCCAAGCATCTGCTTCCGGTGAGTACTCCTTCGACCTCTTCGGCACTAAACTAGTCAATAGCGCACTCGAGCCAATACCCCACCAAATCGTTGATGGAGTCCCATACATAATCCACGACATAGCCCTCCTAAAGCTCGAGTCAGACCCCAACGGATGGGTTCCCGTACCTCAAGGAGACCCAATTTACATCGACGTGACTATTGAGAATAAAGGAAACTTCACGGAAACTTTCCCACTCTACATTTATGCAGACCGAAACGTGAGCGTCTTGTTCGATGAACTAATCGTTGCGGAAACCACGGTTTCATTGGAGCCGAGAGAGATTTCCTCCGTGAGCCTAGTGTGGGACACGACAAACACGCCTTATGGCTCGTATTACATGAGTGCGAAAGCCGACGTTACAGATGCTGTTCCAGATAACAACTTTATAGGAGCAGGCTCATTTGTCGGAGGCATCTGCCGTCGATGGGAATCAAGAGAAGTGGACTTGATGCCATTCTTCGTCTCCATTGCCTCATCTGCCACGGTCGTAGGCTTGCTTGCCGCAGTGGTCGTCGGTTTGTTCAAGGTTTTGGGCGCTGTTAGGATGCCGCAGCTTCTGAGAAGGAAGCGTTAACTCCCCTTTTTTTCTTTCTAAACCTTCTCTGGCTATCTGAAAACTGCGCGCTAGATTTACTCCTCTATTTTCTATGGGAATTTTCATTACTTTAAGTAGCCTTTTTCTGTTTGATTTGTTTGCGGATAAAGTCGCCTGCGTTGGGGAATGGCATGTTCATTTTACTTATGGCTGATTCAAGTTAGCGCGCTAGTAAACAATTATGGCTTTATCTTCATGCGGAAAAAAATGGCTCGCCGTTTTAGGCTGGTCGAAAGGCATGTCGCTTAAAATCGAGCGAAACGCGGACGGCAACATAACGGTGCGGAAGGCGTAAGTAACCTGAGTTTAATCACCGATTTTCCTATTTTTTACTTTCTGCGTCGCAAGCGTAGAACTGAGTATAGTTAACTTTGTCAGGGCCGGTAGTTCAGTTGGTATGAATGCCTGACTTGCACTCGGGACGTCGAGGGGTTCAAGTCCCCCCGGCCCACCTTTTAACTTCGGAAAAATGCCTTAGAAAAGGTTTATTCATTCTGATTGGAATAGCTTTTTGTTTGCGTTTATTGGTTTTTTAAGTTATGCTATGCATTAAGGTGAAGCCCTTAAAGCGTATATCACTATTACATTCTTGTTTTTAGTTAAACTTATTAAAGGCTAAATGTCCTCAGTATTTCTGAGGGCCAATGCTTAAATCTAAAAAGTTCATGAAAAAAACTATGTTTTTCGTTCTAATAGCGTTAGGTTGGGGGATAATTATGTCTGCAATAATGCTGCCTGGACTTTACGATATAATCGATTATAGGCTTCACCATCATGGAATTACAACTTACGGGGAATGGTATGTGAAGGGCTCGCAGCATATTCTTCTTTTTCTGTCTGGGGTTTTTGTGGGTTTAATCGTTCACGATCTCGAAAAATCCCTCATAATTTATATTTTAGGTTTAATATGGACCATTGTAATAATGTGGGGCTGTCTGACTCTTCCGGGTTTCGTCGGTGTAATACTTGAGGAAGATTATTCAATGCTGTCTTTTACAGCATTAAGGTTTATTTTTATATCTTTGTTGATATTGCCACTAATTGAAACTCTCTTCGGGCACATTTTAGGTTTCTTCTTAAGTGAATTCAAAATATTTCAGGATTAAAACAAGTGTAAATGATGATAAAAAATAGGGTGTTGCTTTTGTCTCATTTCTTTCTAGAGAAAAGCGGCGTTCTAACAGAGCCTAATAATTTGATTACCCTACCCCAAGAACGGTTAGTACACTAACAACTAATGTAGCGTAAGCTATTCCCATCAAAAGTAGTGACAGGTCTACATGCTTAGGTTGCCATGGGCGACAAATCCCCCCGACAAATGAAACAGCGCCAATGAAGTTATTTCTGATATTGTTTTCTCCTAGAACGGGGTTGGCTATTGCACTTATATAATAACTGTCGTAAGGTGTTTCGGTTGTATCCCAAGTGATGGTTACCGTCACTGTCTCTCCAGGACTCAAAGAGATCATGGTATTCGCAATTATTAGGTCACCACCGATATTAGTTATGTCTCTGTCGGCAAATACGTAAAGAGTAAAAGTTTCAGCAAAGGTGCCTTCGTCTTATACTGTTACGTTGACATATATTGGGTCACCTCGGGGAACTGGCACCCAACCTCTTGGAGTTGAGGTAAGCTCAGTGAGTGCTATATCATGAAACATCGGAAGCGCACCATCCATTACTTCATGTAGGATGGGATTTGCCGAGCTATCGCTTAGTTTTGTACCATAAAGATCAAAAGGACAATATCCCACGGCTGACGCCTGAAAGGTTATCGAAGCTAATGTTGAGTCACCGTTTAACGGAGTTGATTCACCAAGCAACGTTTCCAGCCAAAAAAACACCCTTCACTCTCGTAATTCTCAATCTGGAAATCCCAAAAAGTCCAACATTTACGCTTTCAACATTAAGCTTATTCGTATCATAACCAAGTTTAGATTCCCAACCGTACAGTTCAGCTACGTCCAAGACAGTCATATTAACTGAAAACACTTCACCGAGTTCACCTACTGTAACTGTTGTTGGATCAATCTCTAACGCAGTGTTGGTTCCATTTGCATTCACAATTCCGAAGCAGCTCACCAGCAACGCCACCATGAGGATCATAGGAAAACCAATTTTAGCTATTTCTCTCCTATTTCATGCCTTCCCAAACAACACAAACTATAACCAAGTACTTTAGTTTTTACTTAATCCTATAGTTTGAAATAGTCACGAATCATCTGTACATAATTTATTGTTTGCCAAGTCAAATAACCGGCCGCTACAAGCACTATCACAACGAATAAAATCAGCAACAATCTACTTTTAGGCATGGTACTTTCTCTTTATATTAAAGAAGCTTTTGTTAATAACTTTTCCGTTTTAGCGCAGGAGTCCCAGCATAGCATTAAGTTTAGCAACATTTTGTTTCGAATATATTACCACCTTCTAAGACGCCGTGATACCCCCAATCACGAAAGAATATACATAATCCCAACACTAACGAACTTAGGGATGGACCAACGCGCTAATGCACGAGACCTTTTCATATTGAAGTTTAACAGCAAATCAAAGCGTAAGATTCAAGTTTATAAAGTAACACCACGGAAGCTATTCGCGTGAATGTCTATGAAGATTATGAAAGCAAAACAAGGCGCCATTTTAGAGGTGTATATTAAGCCAATATCGACAGAATTCAAAATCGTGGTTGATGGTGATGAAATCGTGGTTTTCTGTAGAGGAGAACCGGTTAAGGGAAAAGTGAACGAGGAGATCATCAAAGAATTTTCAAGGCTTTTCCATAGGAAAGTAGAGTTTGTTTCTGGTTTCACTTCTAAGCAAAAGAGGCTGTTGATAAAAGACGCTGAGAAGAACGAAGTAGAACGTGTTTTATTGCGTAAATAACATTCCGCAATACTTGGCACATTCGAGTTTTATACGTTTCAATCAGATAAAATGGGAAAACTTCTAATTTTGAAGTTTAAATCGGAGAATCGTCGCTATTCCGCCGAACGAGTCTTTCAGCATTTCTCCTTCTTCTGTTTCGCCAGAAATCATCTCTACTTCAGCGTTTGTCTGTTCTGCTAGTTGAGCAAAATCTCCTCAAATCGTCGTTCTTTTTGACCTGCTGATAACAGTAATTAAACGCAAGCTATGTGCCCTCCCCTCAAGGGGAAGGGATGACCGAAGCTTCAGGGTTAGGGTGGAGTAGTATCGTATTAATTAGTACGTTGTTCCTAACGTTTCCAACCCCCCTATCTGCCTGCTTCGCAGGCATTTTCCCCCAAAGGAAAGATTGGGGATGGGGATTATTTTTCACTAGCATTTAAGCCCTGCGAACGCTTGCTTGGAGTACCAAGTCTGGACTGTAACCCAGTCACATCAAGCCAAGCGAGCAAGTGAGCAGGGCACACTGCCTGATTTTAGACACCTTGATTCTCAGGGGGGATTAAATTTTAATCCTCCCCAACATGGTAGCTGACACTGCCGCTGAAAGATTGAGCAGATGACAGTGGCAGGCGGATGGCTACGCAGCTATGCACTACGGAGAAACACCATAAACGTACTAAGGTGAAGAGGTGTAAGCCTGAAAACACCTTCCGTCGTCAAACTCTAATCGGCAGGCAGAAATAGCTAAAAAACTTAAGGGTTTAAAAGCTAAGGAATTCCACGAAATGATGTTTAAGCAGGGTGTAAATTTAGCTAAAACCCCACAATGGCAAAGAAGGGGAATACTCATCTATAAAGAACCAATCCTTAAAAGAGCTGAGAATAGCTTGGTAGAGCGGTGGAGGTTTAAGGAAGACTCGAATCTACAATTTTTCACATCAAAAAACGGGGCAAAATTAATTCAAACAATTCTAGAATAGACAAAGCAAAAGAGGAAGAAATAGTTGAAGGACAAGACTCAGAAAATCGAAGAACTGCAAGAAAAGCTTTCAGTTTTGAAAGAACAGAGAAACAGGCTGAATATCGAAGCAAGAAAATGGGTACTAAAAAGAAACAAGCTTAATGAACAGGTTAAGAAGTTACGCACTGAAATAAGTGAACTGAAAAGTGAAAGAGATGAATTAAACACAGAAGTCAGGGAATTGAAGCAGCTACGCGGAAAAACAAAAACCGAAATCCATGGAACAATTGAGGAAATAAAGAAACTAAACCAACAAATCAAAGCCTTAGCCAATAAAAAACCCTCAAGAAGCCTCCAAACTTTGCAGAAAAAGCTAGATGAAATAGAATGGGAGATTCAAACAACACCCCTAAGCCTACAAGAAGAGAAAGAACTTGTTAACCAAGTTAGGAAACTCGAAATTCAATTGAACATTCACAAAAAACTTGAAATGAGGCATCAAAAAATGCTCGAGTTGCAAACTGAATTAAAGACTATAGAAGCCAAAAACAAGTCCTATCACAAAAAAATAATAGAAACAGCACAGAAATGCCAAGAAATACACAATAAAATGCTTGAGAAAATCAATGAAGTCAGAGAACTCAAAACGGAAGCAGATAACATGCATCAAAGCTTTCTAATAACTAGACAAAAGACAAAGCCTATTCAAGAAGGAATAATGACAATTCTAAGCCAAATAAAACTGTTAAGACAAGAAATTCGAAAGGAAGAAGAGAAAGAAAGAAAGAAAAGCGAAGATGCTCTAAAGAGGAAGATCAGAAAAGAGGCAAAAGAAAAACTGAAGCAAGGAGAGAAAATAACTTGGGAGGAATTTAAAATCCTCACAGAGAAGGAAAAAACAACACAAGATTAAAGAGACAATACATAAATTATACTGGAGAAAAGAGAACAAGATGAGAGCAGAAGAGAAGGAACAAAAAAGAATCCTCATTTTGTGCGTTGACAGAGATAATGATTTAGGAACAAAAACAGAGATCAAAACTCCCGTCACAGGAAGAGAAGAAAGTCTCAACGCCGCTGTAGCCTTAGCTTTACGAGACCCAGAGGAACCAGACGCAAATGCAATGTTCGAGGCTGTGCGCGTTTACGATCTACTGCGAGATGAAAGTAAACCTCACGAAGTTTTCGAAATAGCAACAATCTGTGGCTCCGAACTTGGAGGAGTTGGCGCTGATAGAAAAATAGTTGCTGAACTAAGTGATTTGCTAAGTTCTTTTCCAGCACATGAGGTTATTCTAGTCACAGATGGATATTCAGACGAGGCTGTCCTGCCACTTATAGAGTCAAGAGTACCTGTTTCATCTGTTAGAAGAATAGTGATGAAGCACAGCAAATCAATCGAAGAAACAGCAGCCTTGTTCACACGATACATGAAAATCATAATAGAAAATCCACGTTACTCCCGCATCGCATTGGGGGTACCTGGACTGTTTTTTCTAATCTTGGGCATTCTCTCAATTTTTAATCTGCTTTACCAATATTGGATAGCCTTCATCTTCGTCTTAAGTGTGTTCATGCTTGTAAAAGGATTCGGAGTCGATAAAACAGCTGCAAAATTCTATCAATGGATTAGGGAGTATTCTCCGCCACCTCTTCCAGTGCAGATTTCAACTTATTCCAAGATTGCCGGGGTATTGTGCGTAGTAGTTAGCATTTATCTCGGATCAACAAGCGCTACAACGTTCATCGGAAACATCACCACACCTCAAGACGCAGGTGGATGGCTTAGCATTCTACCCCAAATTGTTGGCTATTTCATTCATGGGTCCATGGATCTCATAGTGGTAGGCGTTTGCGTCGTGCTACTGGGATCAGCTATCCGTTTGTATTTTGAACATGACATCAAACTACTGCGCAATGCCGCCTTAATAGTTTTGATTGGATGGTCCAGATGGATTCTCGACGGAACTTCAGCAGTGCTAATCAACCCTGAAACAGCCGCCACCGAAAAATTGATCTTCTCCATAATCATCGGCATCTTAATAGGAATAGCCTCCACTCTAGTCATTCTCGTCATACATAGATCTGCAAGAGGATTTTTCAAGGAGACCGAAGAACAACTTGAAGTTGAAGAAAGTTAAAATTGCAATTATCGGCGGAACTGGTTTCGAAAATTTGCTTGAAAATGCCAGACAAATACGTTTGGGAACGCCATACGGAGTACCACCACCTCTCCATATTGGAAAAATAAGCGGCAAAAACGTAGTTTTTCTGCCAAGACACGGGCCAGATCATTCCGTTCCTCCACATAAAATAAATTATAGGGCAAACATCTACGCGTTATATGAACTGGGTGTACAAAGAATACTAGCTACAAACGCCGTGGGTGCGATAAACCTTAACTTCAAACCTAGCGACATTGTTGTTCCACACGATTATGTTGATTTCACAAAACGTCGCTCAGCAACCTTTTACGACGAAGCTCCAGTAACCCATATTGATGTCTCTCAACCGTACTGTCCGGAAATTCGTAAACTGTTAATTGATACAGCGAAAAAACTTGGATTTCATGTTTGGGACAAAGCTGTACTTATCTGCACTGAGGGCCCCCGTTACGAAACTCCTGCAGAGATCAAGATGTTTAGACGTTTGGGCTGCGATGTTGTTGGAATGACGGGTATTCCAGAATCAGTGCTTGCACGGGAACTTGAAATGTGTTACGCATCCATCTGCTACTTTTCAAACATGGCTGCTGGCATGCAAAAACGATTAACAGCCATTGATGTTTCCAAAATTTCAAAAAGCGTTCTTCCTAAAATAGAGCAAATTCTAGTTGAAACCATTAAGACCCTACCCAGTGAACGCAATTGCCCATGTGCAAACGCGCTTAAAGACGCGAGGTTTGAATGACAAATGCTTAAAGGATTCCTTTCAGCTATTGGAGCATACAAACTTTATGAGAAATGGCTGTGGCATCAAGTCAAGAATGGTGTTAAGCCAGGTCATATAGCGATAATTCTGGATGGAAATCGAAGGTGGGCGTCTGAACAGGCTCTCAACCCGTGGTTTGGGCATGAAAAAGGCGCTGAAAAAGTTGACCAGCTTCTCGACTGGTGTCTGAAACTCGGCGTTAAATCTATAACTCTTTACGCCTTTTCCACAGAAAACTTCCGTCGCTCAAAGAACGAGGTTGAAGAAATCATGCGAATCGCACAAGAACAGTTTAGGAAAATTCTAACGGATGAACGCATACACAAGAATAAGATTCATGTAAAAGTTATAGGCAGGTTGAGCCTGTTACCGAAAGATCTACAGCAACTCATAATGGACGTGGAAAAGGCGACACAAGGTTATGATGAACATTTTTTGAATCTTGCTCTTGCTTATGGTGGGAGAGCGGAAATCGTGGATGCTGCCAAGAAGATCGCGGACAAGGTGCATGAGGGAAAGCTGAGTCCTGAGGAAATCGATGAACAAGTATTCGAGAAATATTTATACACATCACATATGTCAAAACAGGATCCGGATCTAATTATTAGAACTTCGGGAGAGGAAAGATTAAGCGGCTTTTTGCTGTGGCAATCCGCATACAGTGAATTATGCTTTTTAGACGTCTATTGGCCAGGCTTTCGATTTATTGACCTTTTACGAGCTGTTAGGACCTTTCAAAGACGTAGGAGACGTTTTGGTCAATAGTGACTTAAGCTCTCTTTTTGGCGCTCACAATTGAGATGACATCTCTGTCTTTAAGTGTATAGTCTTCTCCCACTCTTTTTTTCTCTCTTGCTTCTGTTGCATAGATGAAACTTTCCCCGAGTTCTGTGTGAATTATATAAGCGAGTTGGCGTGCTGTTGTTCCATATGGCACAAGGTAAGCGTCTGGAAGAACTCTTCCTTTATGATCTGCCAAATGTTCCAAGTCTTCAACGGGATAAACGGTAATCATGCTTAGAAGTTTGAAGAAAGCCGCGTTTATTGCTTCTTGAACGCCTGTTGAGCCAAATTTAAGTAGAATTTGCTCTCTTATGGTTTCCAATGCTCTAGTTTGGTTCTGATTCAGTTGTTCAGGTTTGTTTGTTTTGAAGTTGCAGTCTCCAGGCCTGTAATCTACTAGCTTTTTCTCGGTTGCTCTCCTTAAGGCAAGTTCGGCTTCTGCGCAGCAAGGCGTCACAAAATAATTCAATTTTTGCAGCCTTTCTAGGTTTTCTTCAGTTGTTGGCACGTCTATTTTGTTTGCCGCTATTAGCATGGGTTTGGAGATTCGCCTTAGAGTATCTACGAGTGTTAGAAAGTCGTCTTCGCTCCAAGTTGTAGGGTTGTCAGCATTCAACCCTGTTCTTCTTATCGCCTCAGATATGTGATTTCTTCTTATTGCCAAGCCGCTTAACCTTTCTTCCAGCAGAGCGAAAAGGTTCTCTTTTGATTCGGCTTCCACGGTTCTGGCGATCTTGTGCCAGTCTCGTTTAAGTATGTTTGCCATCCACATAGTTATTTCATGCTCCAGAAATCGCACATCCTCTAATGGGTCATGCTCACCCGGCTTGCACACTCTTCCCTCAGAATCCGTTCCACCAGAAACGTCAACAATGTGGATTAAAGCGTCTGCCTTCCTAATTTCGTCTAAAAACTGGTTTCCCAATCCTCTTCCTTGCCACGCACCTGGCACAAGGCCTGCACAATCGATTAGTTCGACTGGGATAAGTCTTATTCCGTCGAGGCACAGGGAGTTGACTGGATTATCTTGGACATTAAACTCTTTGCATACGCATGGGGTTCGAACGTATCCGACTCCTCTGTTTGGCTTTATTGTTGTGAATGGATGGCTTGCAATCTTGGCTGGTGCGAGGGTTGTCGCACTGAAAAACGTTGATTTTCCCGTGTTCGGTTTCCCAACGATACCAACCATCAAAGCTGTTTTCTCCTCTAATTTAAGATTAGAGCATCATGTAAATGAAACTTCTGCTCTGAATTGCTGTCCTGTTTGGTTTGGTATCGCTTGAGAAAAAATAACCCGATTAACAGAATGACAATTGTAATGCCTATGAAGATCGTAAATGCTTTTACTATGAGCATCCAAGCATTTTGCAGTGTTTTTTCAACGTTTTCAAGAGCGTTAACAGTATCTGATTCAGCGATTTTTGAATTTTCATTCCAAAAGTCTATAGCATTTTGTAGTTGCATTTGGCTCTCGAGAAATGTTTGTTCAACCTCTTCAACTTCGGATGGAAAAATTAGCGCAGTCCCGAAGACTTTTCCAAAGAAAATTGCAAATTTTGCTTGGCTTGTTTTTTGGATGGTCTTCGCAACGTTTTCAATGAAGCTGTCGCCGAAAACATCGGTCGTGCAAGGTGTTAATGAGACTATTTGCTCGTCTGTCACATTGTCTTCTTCTGCTTTAGAATCAAAGAAATAGTTGGCGTATGGAATAACCTCGGGTACACTCTGAATCGAACTGAAATGTTTGTCATCAATCACGTCAAATAGCCGCCATGTCACGTCTACAGGTACCCATCCATAATTCTCTAGGTAATATTCAGCCCACATGTGTCCATCCTCCAAAGTTTCGCTCATGCGGTGAAAGGCAAAACCAGCCTGAATCCTCGCTGGGATTCCAGCAGCCCTGCACAATGCAACAAAAAGGTAGGAATATTCAGAACAGTCGCCAGCACCATTCTCTAAAGCCCATAAGGCGCCCCTTTCCTCATCTTGTTTCTCATAATGTATATGATGATACACAAAATCGTATATTCTCAATGCTTTCTCATGCCAACTATCTACATTATTAGTGAGATTATGGGCTAGTGAAATTATTGTAGAATTGTTAGAGTCTATCAGTTCTTCTGGCTCCACATATTTCTTGTATGTTTCAGAACTCATGTCATAATTTTCCACAATGCTCGAGTTGACTAGGTAGTGGATGTTGAAAGAAAGCACATAATAGTCTAGTTCTAGGCTGAAGGTCTGCTCTTCGTCTATTTTCATTTTGTTCCAGTGCAAGTACTTATTTCCAGAACTGTCATTCAAGAATGTTTTGTGAAGCGTTTGCGACGATGAGATGTTGTGGAGAATAACATAATGGCGTGCAGTTTCGTTTCTGATTAAAGGAACGAAAAGTTCTCCACTAACCGGGTTGGGAGAGCGATTAACAATTGTGATCACATGTTTAAGGCTTCTCGCATACACATCACTAATCTCATATTTGAGAAGCCCTGAACTTTCTTTCTGCATTACTTCGGAAAAAAATACATAAACCACAGGACAAAAAATGAGGGAAATGCTAACTAGACAAAGAAACGATTTGAAGCGTCTTCGTGAAAAATTCACTCTGCATCCTCCCGTTTAACTATCAACAACAGTTAGGATAATATAAAAATATTCGAAACTCTATAAGAGCGTAAGCTTTGTAGTTGCACAGGAGAGAAATGAATTGCAGTTTAACCTTAGCAAAGAAAAAATTGTTGAAATGTATAAAAAAATGCTTGAAATTCGCTGTTTTGAAGAGAAGGTTTTTGAACTTTACGCTCAAAATCTTGTTCCAGGAACAATACATCTTTACGCGGGAGAAGAAGCCGTAGCGGTTGGCGTTTGCAGCAACCTTAGAAAAGATGATTACATTACAAGTACTCATCGTGGACATGGTCACTGTATAGCTAAAGGCGCTGAGCTAAAGCGAATTATGGCTGAAATTCTAGGCAAGAAGACGGGATACTGTAAGGGAAAGGGTGGCTCGATGCACATTGCAGACTTTAAGGTAGGCATGTTGGGTGCAACAGCCGTTGTTGGGGCTGGACTGCCAATAGCCGTGGGAGCTGGTTTATCCATAAAACTTAAAGGAACAAACAATGTTGTGGCATGCTTCTTCGGCGATGGTGCCTCAAATCAAGGAACATTCCATGAAGCCATAAACATGGCTGCAATATGGAAGCTGCCTGTCATTTTTGTTTGTGAAAACAACGTTTACGCCATGGGAACCCGCCAATCAACAGTGATGCTTGTAAAAAACATTGCAGACAGAGCCACAGCGTACGGAATCCCTGGTGTTGCAGTAGATGGAAACAATGTCCTAACGGTTTATGAGACTGCACAAAAAGCTGTGCAAAAAGCCAGAAAAGGCGAAGGACCTACGCTCATCGAGTGCAAAACCTATAGGCATAAAGGGCATTCTCGGATTGACCCAGCTAAATATAGATCTAAAGAGGAAGTTGAAGAATGGTTACGTAAAGACCCGATTAAAGGGTTCAAAGAA
>Ga0315549_1001333_pt1 | contig 26007 bp, 27 predicted proteins | sample SalMarSW160200MG_FD_203101 | JGI IMG/M metagenome (GOLD analysis project Ga0315549, IMG submission 203101) | Salt marsh sediment microbial communities from the Plum Island Ecosystem LTER, Massachusetts, United States - Salt Marsh Sediment SW1601-200 ... | reverse complement strand
AAAAAAAGGTCCTTGATTTTGGAATGAGTCAGGAACAGTTAAACGCAAAAGTAAATCAGGTTATGGCCCTTCAAGCGGAACATGACTCGAAAAACTGGTTAAAGATTTCTCTAAAAGGGGCCCTTTGGATCGTTTTTCTTTTAATCGTATTCACCTTATTGAAAAAAGGCAAAATAAAAGCATCTAATAGAAAATGGATTTATGCCGCGGCAGTAGCTGTATTTGGCATTGCTTTGGGAAGTGAACCGAGTCCGATGGGTACGGTTAAAGATGCCATTGTGCTGTTCGGCTCGAAAAGGGTAATATTTCCGCCTCGCTTGATAGCTTTCTGCATTTTCCTTTTGATGGTCGTTTTGGCAAACAAGTTTATCTGCTCCTGGGGTTGCCAGATTGGAACACTCCAGGATTTAATCTTCAGGTTCAACAGAGATTCCAAGGATAGAAAAGGATTATTCGGCCAAATTAAAGTCCCCTTTATCATATCAAATTCCGTTCGAATTATATTTTTCCTGGCACTGACTGTTATAGCTTTTCTTTGGTCTTTCGATATTGTCGAGCCTGTTGACCCATTCAAGATTTTTAAGCCACAAGTCATAGGTCTTGCCGGTGGCATATTTCTTGGAATTGTTTTGATTACAAGTCTTTTTGTTTACAGACCGTGGTGCCACTTTTTCTGCCCATTTGGTTTGGTAGGCTGGCTTGCGGAAAAGGTTAGTATTTTCAGAATCAAAGTTGATTACAACAAATGTATTTCATGCCAGGCATGTTCGAAAGCATGTCCCTCGACGGTCATGGACGCGATCCTCAAACAAAATAAAGTAATACCGGATTGTTTTTCCTGCGGGAACTGCATTGAATCATGTCCTGTAGAAGCTATTTCTTTCGCAAAAGGCAAACGCGAAAAGCCCCCCATTGGTAAATTCCCAGAATAAATCAAAAAGTTTCACTTATTTTAATGATTTATCTGGTTCGATGAACGGCGAATTTATATCGGGTCATCAAGACTGTTATTTCCTTTGCTTTTTTCGTGATGATTTTCCAGCGGCCTGGCGAGTTTTGCAAGGCCAATCAGAACAATGATAGCGAGGAGAGTTGTTATCACTGCAAGTTGATAAAAACGCGCACCACAGGCCATGCCGATACTCGCTACGAGCCAGATAGTCGCTGCAGTTGTCAGGCCGTGTACGCCGCCCCTATCCTGGATTATGGCACCGGCACCTAAAAAACCGACTCCCGTGACGATTTGAGCTGCTATTCTCGTAACGGAATCCTCTGTTCCCGCAGTCATTCGCTCGGATATTATTGTGAAAACCGCCGCACCAAGGCATATCAATATATTTGTCCGAAGTCCGGCGGCCTTGCCGTGTAACTCCCGTTCGATCCCTATCACCGCCCCAAAAATTACAGCAAAAATTATACTCAATAAATCTTCAGGCCAGGACATTCGATTACCTTTCTATAAGTGTCTCATCAACCTGCATACCGAAATGCCTGCCGGCCTTCTCGATATGCCCTAAGACTTTATCACCGGTTTTTAAGGCTGTTACCGAAACTGCTTTTCCATCCGGATTCACCAGCCGAATCGTCTCGGCATTCTGTAACACCAGACTGATAGATTGTCCCTGGATTTGGGCTTCGATAATCATCATTGGTCTTTTCTCGATTTTGTTTCTTCCGAGATATGCGATTTGGCTCTTACCCTGAAAATCAACGAGCATGACTTCGTCACCCGCTTTGAGGTCGGCAAGGTATTTGGTTTTTCCGCCCGGCGTCAGTGTATATGCATGTACCGCTCCGGCATTAACACGGAATGGACGGGATGCGACATAAGGATTGTCGATGGATTCGGAATGAACCAAAAAGAATCCTGCGGCCGTATTGCCCACAAGCATTCCCTCGCCGAGTGTCATCTGTGTGCACGTATCCAGACAGGCGCGGTCGCCCATACCTAATTGTTTCGTGTTCGTGATGGTAGCTGTTACAAGCTCGATTCTCTCGCTTATGCCTTGAACGATCTCGGCGCATTTTTTTATCTCGTTTACATCGTCGGTTTTCAGTACAACACCGTCCACGCCTTTTTCGAGTATCTCGACCATGAGTTTGGCCTGCTCGCTGTTTTCGACCCGGACCATGATATTCTTGCCTCGCCGGGCAAGCAGGTTTTCTATGGGGATAATCGTCCAGTCCAGCATTTTCAGGACAACGATTTTTTCCGCCGGTATTACCGCGGCTTTATCCTCGTCTCCCTTACCCGCTATATCGATAAATTCGACATCGACGCCCGGCTTAATATCCCCGTTTTTCTCGACCGTCCTGATTTTGCCGAACTGCCGTACAGTTTCACTTTCGCCGTCCGGCAGAACAACCGCCTCAGCACCGCTTTCCAGTGCCGCAATGGCAAGGTCTTTTATATATGGAATGACTTCTACCCAGAATTTTTTCATTATCTTATCCTTAATCAAAATGTGACTAACTTACACAAGAGATTAAACTTAAATCATACAATCTTGTCAACTTCTTTCATTTTAGGCCCAGCGGAACTAAATTCTTGTGAAAAATGCTTGTTTTCTATTGTTTTTTCAATTATCTTGATAGTTCAATGATTTCAATTTTGTAGTCGAGAACAGAAATTAATATAAAATTATTTTAGGAGGTCAATTATGAAACAAATACTTCACAAAACAAGCGGCAAGTCAATTCTGCTGGTCTGCTTATGTTTATTAATGCAGACCTCGCTCGTATGGGCGGCGGAGGAGATCACAGGTGTTTGGAGAGTCACAATGGATTTCGATGGCCGGGAAAGTTTCGCCACTTTGTCCGTTGCCAAAAAGGCCGATGGCACTCTGACGGGCAAATGGGGTTCCAGCGATCTGTCCAACGTGAAATTCGAAGATAACAAATTAACATTTGTCCGCACGATGAGTTTCGGAGACCAGGAATTCACATCAGATTTTTCCGGGACTCTCAAAGACGGCAAAATCACTGGAGTTATGTCAAGCGATTTCGCCGATATGAACGCAACCGCCGTACGGAAGAAACCAATGTGTCTCGCCCTTGGCCAATGGGACATTAATTTCGCCGTGATGGACCAGGACATCAGCGCCAGGCTGATAGTTTCACAAACCAAAGACGGTAAGTTCGAGGGTAAGTGGACTGAGGAAATGGGTGAACACAAAATCTTGAATATAAAGTTCGAGGACGGAAAAATTTCCTTCACTCGAAACAGCAAGATCGAAGACTTCGAATTCGAGTCAAATTACGAAGGGATGATAAAAGGTAACGAGCTTACCGGAACAATGAAGAGCGAAATGGGAGACATACAGGCCAATGGCAAGCGGTTCGGCACCGAGCTGATCGGGACCTGGGAAATTACAACGGAGTCAGATTTCGGTACACGTACGAGCATGATGATGATCGAGCCGGATATGACAGGATTCTATGAATCCTTTGGTGGAGAAATTCCCATGAAGAATCTCAAGCTCGAAAACGGCCAGATTACCTTTAAGCTTGAGATGGGTTTCGGAGATATGACTTTCGAAATGGATTTCAAAGGCAAATTAGACGGCAAAACCCTGAAAGGTCAAATGGAATCGGATAGAGGAACCAGCGACGTAACAGGAAAGAAAATCGAAAAGAAAGTCGAGAAAAAATCCGAACCTGTTGCCAAGTAACGATTGGCTAAATGAGCTAAAGTGCCTGAAGTGAGCTAAAGTGTAAAGTTACAACTCCAGGCACTTTAGTGACTTTCTTAAGACGCTTTATTCTTTCAGTATTGCAATTGCCTTTTCGACACTCGCTCCATCGTGAACCATCTTGGAGAGTGCCTTGACCATTTTGGTCGGATTCTTGTGCTGGAACGCGTTGCGACCTATGGAAACTCCCGCAGCACCGGCGGCCAAAGCACCTTCGACCATTTTGAAAATTTCCCTGTCGCTGTTCATTTTCGGCCCGCCGGCAATCACGACCGGTACTGGACAGCCCTCAACTACTTCGGCGAAACTTTTAGGGCTGCCGGTATAAACAACCTTGACAATATCCGCACCCAGCTCGGCTCCGACCCGAGCGGCCAGTTTGACGTTATTAAAATCATATTCATCCTTGATTTTCTCGCCGCGGGTGTACATCATCGTAACCAGAGGCATCTGCCACTCGAGACATCGTTCGCTGATATGTCCTAATTGCGACAGCATTTCCTTCTCCGTATCGGCACCGAGGTTAATGTGAACACTCACGGCATCGGCACCGAGCTTGAACGCCTCTTCGACGGTGCAAACCAGTTCTTTTGCATTTGGATCGGGACTCAACGACGTACCCGCGGAAAGGTGAATAATCAGCCCGACATCCTTGCCCGTACCTCTGTGCCCGGCACGAACGATTCCCTTGTGCATCAGGATGGCGTTGGCCCCGCCGGCCACGACACTACTGATCGTAGTCCGCATATCGGCCAATCCTTCTATAGGCCCAACCGTCACTCCGTGGTCCATCGGAATAATAACCGTTTTACGTGAATTACGGTCGATGATTCTTTCGAGCCTTATTTTCTTGCCTATCATAACCGAATCTCCAATCTTTTTTATTATTGCCGAGCCGAACTAACCGGAACAAATAGTCATGCTATTTAATACTTACCTTTAAAATCTACCCGAAACCGCTCAAAAGGCAAGTAAAAATAACTTTTTGCCGGCCAAAAAGAATTACGCCGGAACCCAAAACGCTTCTACTCCTGAGGCAGGCGCATTTTCTCGTAGAACTCAGCGTATTTATCCTTATCCTCCGTCTGTCGTTGTGCTATCGCCGAACGGGGATGTTCGTTCAATATACCGGTGATAAGATAAGGGATGATATAGCCCCACTCGATTTCCTGCCGCATCGGTATCATATAATCCTGGATGACTTTCAGGATCGGGGTCAGGTTGAACTTCGGATTTTTCAAAAAACCCATAAGCAATTCCAGGCAGCAGTTGCCGGGCCCCCGACCGATGCCGAACAGCGAGCCGTCGAGGTAGCTGGCGTTGTGAATAATGCCCTCTATGGTGTTGGAGAATGCGAGCTGCTGGTTGTTGTGGCAGTGGATACCGATTGTTTTGCCGGGCAGATGCTGCTGGTAGAGTTTCACCATATATTCTATCTGCTCACAGTATAACGCTCCGAAACTATCGACCACGTAAACCACGTCAACCGGAGTCTTGGCAAGCTGGTCGAGAGCTTCGATAAGGTCCGGCTCCAGCTCTTTCGAAATAGCCATAACATTACATGTAGTTTCGTATCCGAGATCGTGACATCTGTTAATCAAATCGATGGCACTATCGATATACTTGACGTATGTCGCGGCTCGAATCATATCCACGGGGCTTTGATCGGCGGGGGCGAATTCCTGCTCCTTGACACGATACGAATCGACCATAACGCTGATCTTCATATCGGATTCGACTCCGTCGATGATTTCGCCAATCCTGTGGTCGTCGCAGTATTTCCAGGCACCGTAATCCTGGGGCGGGTAAAGCTCTCTGCTGCTGCGATATCCGAATTCCATATAATCCACGCCGCTTTTGGATAGGGCCTGATACACCGCCCGAACGAATTCGTCGGTGAAGTAATGGTTGTTAATAAGTCCCCCGTCTCTGATTGTGCAATCGAGCACTTTTATTTGTTCTCTGAACATATTCCGACCTTTAAAAAACGTCCTCTAAAGTTTATGTAATATTTTTTCAACTAATTTCCGATCTACTTCTACGGCATATTGCCCGTCCTTTGAGTACACTCGACCAATGTCACTTACTAATACGAATCTCGGCCATTTGTTCACCGCTTTCTTATCGTGCTGCAGCAATTCGATCAAATCTTTTTCGGCTAAGTTCGGTGGTAGTTTTATCGGAACTTCCAGTTTTTCAAGAATTCTCCGGATTTTATCGAGCCTGTCCGGTTTGGATAATCCCAATTCAATTTCAATCAGGCCCGCCGCGATAATACCGATTGCTACTGCTTCGCCGTGCAGTAGCTCGTAGCCGCTGGCGGCCTCGACCGCATGACCGACAGTATGGCCGTAATTCAATATTCTTCTTTTATTCCGCTCATACGGATCGGCTTCGACGACGCCGCCCTTGATTTGGCAGTTTTTATAAGCCATCGTCTCCAGGACATCCGGCTTACGCTGTAGTACAAGATCAAGATTTTTCTCGAGAAATTCGAAATATTCCGCATCAGCGATAATCGCATGTTTTACCGATTCGACAAGTCCGGCTCGGAATTGTCTGTCATCGAGAGTTGATAAAGTTGCCACATCTATAAAAACTGCCGACGGATGCCAGAACGCACCGAATGCATTTTTGCTCACGCTGGAATCGACACCTGTTTTACCCCCGATGGCGGAATCCGCCTGGGCGACTGTCGTTGTTGGTATTTGGAGGACGGGTACGCCTCTTTTAAATATCGCGGCCGCAAAACCGGCAATATCCCCGACCGTCCCGCCGCCCAGCGCCACAACGAGTGTATCCCTGCCTAAACGGGCCTTTTCCATGGCTTCGATAATCGAGATTACCGTATCGATGTTTTTCGAAATTTCACCGGCCGGCTTGATAATAAAACTCGGGATATTTCTTTGGCCGATGAGCTTTTCCAGATGGCCCGCAGAGACAAGATTTTCATCGGTAACGATGAACTTGTTGAGCTTCTCGAACTCGGTTTCTATCTCAGACCACAACGAACCGAGAATATCCGTGCCTATCTTGATTCGATAGCTTGTACCACGGGTACTTGTGCCATAGGTACTTGCCCCCAGGGGGCTTGCCTCAGGCGTGGCCGGAATTTTAACTTCATGTTCTAACATACAAATCCAATTACTGTTCGAAAACGAAAGCTAAGAAATATAACCGATTTACGATTAAAATGCAAAATTTTGTTTAGCCATGGTTGCACCAGCCACGGTCAATCCCGGACATTGCCCCAGGCTAACAAACTCGTCCTGAGCACATGTGGCTTGGACTTCTCCCTTGGGGACGCCTTACGGTGCAGTCCATGAAAACACGGTCAGGGATGGCCGTGCCACAAATTGGCTTTGTTTTGCATTTTTTCCCCTGTCTTCTGATTTCTGTCTCCTGTATTCTGCCGTTAGAATTGGCTTTGTTTTTCAAACCCCAAAAATCCTCGTATTTGCCATATTATGTTGCTATCAAAGAGCTTATATTAATTTGGGCTTTGCCCAAATTGGCTTTGTTTTCAATTTTTTCCTCTGTTTTCTGTCTCCTGTGTTCTGTCTTCTGTGGTTAAAATTGGCTTTGTTTTGCATAATTTTGACCGCGGATTTCGCAGTTTATATGGATCTGAATTATTTCGAATTGTTTAACCGCGGCCGTCACGGCCACGGTCAACCCAGGGCAATGCCCTGGGCTAACAGATTTTTATCAACCCCATTTTTGCTTCGTTATTCATAATTCAATGCTCGTCTTGAGCTTCGTCGAAGGATTCGATACTCGCGATTCCATTCGTTACGTATTTTACCCAAAAACCGCCATAATACAATTAAAATCCCAGATTTTAGGTGAAAAATGTCCATGACATTTCACTCGGGACTATTAGGGTGGCAGCCACTGATTGAGTTTGCCCCTAAGGGCGAAACGAATGAAGTTGATGGAAAAATCGATAAATAATCAAAGAAGCAACCTTGCTTGTAAGAACAGCCATCCACTCCGCTTACAGCATAAGCTCAGTGGCTGCCACCCACTTCGCAAGAACCGACAAAAAAAAGGGGATGATTAAACTTTGTTTTTTATAGTTGGCCTTGGCACAACATCTCCTCTGCTCATAACATAAACTGAGACTATGCCTGAAAATAAATCCCAAATGTTTTGAAGGTAATCATCACTTGGTACAACTGGCCACCACCAAATTACACTTATGTCTGAGGAATTAAGTTTTAAACCACCCTTTATTCTCCATTCCCTCTCGTGAGTCCAGTCTGCAGGATAAGGTTCATGTGTCAAATCAGTATATACTAATCTGTAACATTCTTGATCAGGCCAATAGTATTGAGAAATATTATTTGTATAAATCACTGGGCGACCACCCAAATACCAAAGAGCATTTCGGCTTACAATTATTCCGAATGCCTTGCGATCGTTAGGATTCGTTTTTATTATTTCAGGCCACACACGAGGTGGGGAATCGCAGAAACATGCAGCACCATCATTACAATATCGGGTAATATAACCGTTTAATGATGGCCTTATAAATCCTTCGCGAATAATGTTATGAAGCACCTATTCTGCGTTTAAAGTATTATTTTCTAAAGATACCGATGAACGTGAAAAATGAACCAGCCACTGACTTAGATCACTACGAGATAGTGCAAGCTCGTATCTTTGATTTATCATTTGAAAAAACATTAGTTTTAACTTATAAATGTATTATATCACTCAAAGATAAAATTCGATAACAGCTTGATGATGCTTCTTAATAGATTGATCTCAGTTATTCTTAGCCATTGAACGATGATACCCATACCACATTTCAATATTCATCTCTTTGTCCTCAACGTAATAGTCTAATATTAGTCTTAGAAATGCGTTCTTGGTTTTTTTTGATGTGAGAATTAAAGCATCCTCTGTATGCCTGGCTTTGATGAAAAGCATGCCATTGTTTTTCCCACACGTCCATATTCCATAGTCATTTTCGTTTTCTACGCATTTGTAAAGACTATAAATCTCTTCGTAGCCTTGCGGTTCTGCTTCGCTAAGCCATGTATTAAAATCCGTAACAGTTGCCATAATTTCACCTTTTCGATTATCTTCTGGTTTTGAAAATAGAATTCACCTTATAAGTATCGTCCAAAAATTTTGGTCGATAAGGTTGTGTTTCAATTAGGTGCAACAAATCATGGCAAAAAAGGAAATTTTAAGATTTATAGGACCGAAAACTGATGAAGAATATTTTATTCAACTACTGCGAGCCAGTTATCGACAAATACGGCGAGGTTGAGGGAGTCTATGATATTGTCGGTGGGATTGCTGATATCTCAATCGGGATTGTATCGGGTGTCTCCAAGTGTAGTTTACCAGGTGGAAGCTAAAAAGGCGAGATCAGATGAATTGGAAGGATCAAAGGAATAAAACTGGAAAATAATATTCAAAGCCGCCGGGCAAGCGAGGGATTACGAATATTGGACGATGGATGACAGATGACGGGTGGGGGGTTAGAACGGCTTTGTGAAAAATACTTGAAATCTCGATGCAGATTTGATATAATCATATCCAATTGAAGCCTGTAGGGTAATGCTAATCTGAAGTTTTGAAGAAAGGGTGGATATTATGCATTCCATGAAAAGCATCAAGAACGAACGGAAAGGATTCACATTGATAGAACTGCTGGTGGTGATTGCTATTATCGCACTGCTTATGGGTATATTAATGCCGGCTTTGCAGAGGGTCAAAGAGCAGGCACAAGAAATGGGCTGCCGATCCAACCTTCGCCAGTACGGCCTCGCCCAGGTTATATACCTCGACGACTTTGACGGCCGTTACCCGTCGGCCTGGAACTCTCTTGTTGCAAACGAAGCACCTGTTGCCGGGTATGAACGCTATTGTCGATGGCACGATCCGCGGTATCCCCCGGACGGCCCTTTCTGGCCTTACCTGAAGGATGAGGGTGTCCATCTATGTCCCACATTTAAAGTTCTTGCAAAATCTATGGGACAGAACCATCCGAATCACGATCCTTCCATACCGGTGATTCCTCAATACAGCTACAGCATGAATGCCTGGCTCGGCGGCAGATCGGGCTATCGGGGCTGGAACGGTCCGGACTCCTACGGAGGAGGCGCTATTAAGCTTAGCGAGGTCACAAGGATCCATGCAGAGGTATTTTTCTTTGCTGAGGAGAATATGTGGTCAAGGCCGGGTAATCCTCAGGTGCTCAACGACAATGCATTATGTGGAATGGGCTACGATTGGTTCGCGACCTTCCACGGCTCGAAAGGCAATGATCTCAACAGCGGAACATGCAACGCTGTTTTTGTTGACGCCCACGTTGACCAGGTCAAATCGGTGCTGGATAAAGATGGCAATTTAGTAGATGCGGAATTCGGCCGCTTCGAGAGATATGCTTGGCCGCACAAGGGCAAAGAGCCAAACGGTTAGGTTAGCAGGATTTGGTATTTCACACTGTCTTTGTTTTTTACCATATTCCCGGTAAAAGCATGTAACGTGTTTTTTGAGCGTAATCATTATAGCCGGGCAAATTCTTTTGTAAGAAACTGTCTTCGAAGATAGTACGTATTATCGGGACGACGACAACAATAGCGACAGGGACAAACGCCCACCCAGAATCAGCGGTATATGATAGTCAGCGTTTTATGATTTCGTTCAAAGATTGGGCGGACGAGATATTAGTGACTATCGTTTTTCTGCTGATTCTTTTCATCAGCGAAGTCAGGACTCTGCCGGGGCCGATCTCGTAAAATTCTTCGACACCGTCGGCCAATATCCGCTCCATACACTTTTGCCAGAGAATCGGGCTGGTCAATTGTTTTACTAATCCTTCGGCAATTTTTTCGCCGCTTTGATAGTATTCGGCATTGATATTTGCGATAACCTTAGTTCGGGAAGGCTCTGCAATTGCGCAGCTCGAAAGTGCCTGCCTGAGTGCCTCTGCTGCGCCGGACATCATTTCGGTGTGAAATGCGCCGGCCACGTCCAGCCGGACGGCCTTGATCGCCCCGTATTTGACGGCCAATTCTTTGGCCTGTTTGCATGCGGCTTTCGTGCCGCTAACGACGATTTGGCCGGGGCAGTTGAAGTTCACAGGCTCTAAAAGCTTGATGCTGTCTTCTTCTTCGTCCTCGTCTTCCTCTTCGGCGGTGATAATCTCCTCACAAAGCTGGTGGACTTTCTCTTCGTCAAGGCCGATTATACTGACCATCGAACCACCGTTGGCATCGGCGGCTTCCTGCATGGCCCGTCCGCGTTTGTTCACGAGAACAAGGGCATCCTCGAAGCTGAACACACCGGCGGCATAAAGTGCCGTATATTCGCCGAGGCTCAGACCTGCGGTTACGTCCGCCTGAAAAGAATCCGCTGGAAGCTCCGTCCGGAGGACTTCCAGTATGGCCGCGGAAGTTGTAAAAATCGCGGGCTGGGAAATCACCGTGCTGTTAAGCTCTTCGGCGGGGCCTTCGAAGCAGGTCCCGGACAAATCGAATCCGAGAATCTCGTTTGCTTTTTTGAAGATATCCGCCGCCTTCTCGAATGACCGGGCGATATCGGCGCCCATTCCGACTTCCTGAGCACCCTGACCCGGAAATAAAAATGCCGTTTTCATAATCGTTCTCTTCGTATGACCTTTGGTGTGACCTGAATACTCCTGTGACAATCAAAACTCGATAATATTTGCGCCCCATGTCAATCCGGCGCCGAAAGCGACCAGAATGACAATGTCCCCTCGCTTAATCGCTCCTTTCCTGACACATTCGTCGAAAGCGATGGGGACCGAGGCTGCCGATGTATTACCGTATTCGGAAATATTGATATACACTTTTTCGTCGGGCATGTTCAGCCTTTTTGCCGCCGATTCGATGATTCTTGCATTCATCTGGTGCGAAATAAACATAGTAATATCGTCGAGGCTCAATCCGCAATGGTCCAGACAATGGTTCACAGTTTCGACTATCCGGCGAATTGCCTGCTGGTAAACTTCACGGCCCTTGATTTGCATATAGATTTTCTTGGGGTCGTCCAGCTTTTTACCCGCCGGATGGCGTGAGCCGTAAGCCTGACAGTTCAATGCCTCCCAGCGGTCTCCGTCCGAGTGCATAGTGCTGTATATGATCCCCTTTTTGCCGTCCTGTTTTCGTTCGAGTACGAAAGCGCCGGCACCGTCTCCGAACAGGATACAGCTTGTCCGGTCCGTCCAGTCGGTTATTTTAGTCAAGGTCTCGGCGCCTATAACGAGGGCATTTTTCAATTTACCGCTTTCTATGAATTGTTGCACAATAGACAAACCGTAAACGAAGCCGCTGCAGGCGGCTGCCAGATCGAATACCCAGGCTTTCTTCGCATGGAGTGCCCGCTGCACGAAGCTGGCGGTCGAAGGAAAGACCATCTCGGAGGTAATTGTAGCCACGATAATAAGTTCGAGGTCCTTCGGATCGAGGTTTGCCTCGACCAGTGCAATTTTAGCGGCATTGGTGGCCAGCATCGCCGTTGTTTCTTTTTCCGTTGTAATGTGACGAACCTTTATACCGGTCCTTGTCGTGATCCAATCGTCGGAGGTATCCACAATCTTTGCGAGTTCGTCGTTTGTCAGAGTTTTCGCCGGTGTGAATGAGCCATATCCGGTGACGACTGCGCGATAAGCAGGGGGGCAATCATTAGTTGGGTTATTCATCCGTGGTCCTTATGCAAGCTCGCGAGAACTTCCAATTTGCGACGAAGTGCACAATTGGATTCTCGAAAGATATTCTGTAATCTTGTCGTTAATTTTCTCCGTGTAGAATCTTTTGGAGGCTAAAATTGCGTTTTTTATCGTTCTGCTCTGACTCGAGCCGTGACAGATGACCGCCGTACCGTTTATTCCCAGCAGCAGCGCTCCGCCATACTCGTTATAGTCGTACTTCGTATATATTCTTTTCATCACCGGCTTGAACTTCATCGCAAGCCGGAGCTTTTCCTCCATTAGCTCCTGCTTTATCGCCCTGAAAAGACCATCGACGAGGGCTTCGGTTAGTTTTAAAATTACGTTGCCCACGAAACCTTCACAAACGACGACGTCACATGTCCCCTGGAAAATATCTCTTCCTTCGATATTACCGATAAAGTTCATCTGGGTATCGGATTTGAATAAATCCCTCGCTTTTTTGACGACCTCATTACCCTTTGCTTCTTCGGAGCCGATACTCATAATACCGACCCTCGGATTTTCGATCTTAAGCAGGTTTCTCGTATATATACTCGCCATTACACCATACTGATAAAGATGTATCGGCTTGCAGGCGATATTTGCACCGACATCGCAAATAGTAACCGGTCCCCCCGGAGTGGGAAATACTACCGCTATGCCCGGCCGGTTTACGCCTGTAAGATTTCTCATTCTCATCTGGAATGCTGCAACACAGGCCCCCGTATTACCGGCGGAAATAACCGCGTCGGCCTGGTCTCTCTTGGCTAATTTGGCTATTACGGCGATGGAACTTTTCGGTTTCTTTCGAAGACTCTCTATAGGAACCTCACCCATGGCTATAACATCGGGGGCATGTACTATGCTGATTGAGGCTTTTCCGGATTTGAAGGACGGCAAATGCGCCTTTATCGTCTCTTCGGGGCCGACAAGTATCAATTCGTCGTCCGCAGTAAGCAGCTCTTTTGCTTCCAGTGCACCGGCGATAATTTCATCCGGTGCGTTATCGCCTCCCATTGCGTCAATTGCTATTCGCATATTTGAGCCGTCCTTATTCGGACTCCTTACCGAGCTTCAGCGTGATTTTCGGGTTGACGTATCCGCAATTATCGCAAGCCGCATGAGGAAGCTTGGCCTGATCGCATTTTTTACAGACCGAATAGTTTGTGGCCTTGAGCCGATGGTGGCTTCTGCGGGTGCGTGTTCTGGACTTACTTATCTTTTTTACCGGTAACATTAATTACTACTCCATATTGTGTTTCATCCTGTTCATCCAACGCCAAAAATCGCTATTCTGACGCGGTAAAAACTAAAACGTTAATTCTTTGGTAAAGTTGCCAAAAACAGCTTTAATATTAAATCAAAGCCTCTTTGTCAAGCCAAAATTATCTTTTTCCATTGCCTTTTCGACAGGAAATATATGTTGCCAAAAAGACATAAATCAGATAAATTCCGTTTTTTCGAAGGTATAAGGCACAACTGAGAGCTAAAAGTGCGTTGCAATTTTAATTATGGTCACAAACGAAATAAAGGAGAAAAAGGCAATGAGGCGATATGCGTGTATATTCTTTATCTTCGGATTGATTTTGTCGTTATTGTTAATTCAGGCAGGCTGTGAAAGTATTTCGGCACCGGTTGCACAAAAAGACCGGATAATGCTCTGGAACGGCAAGGATTTCACAGGCTGGAACCTCTTTACTACCGAAGAAAACATCGATGTGTTCGATATCTGGACGGTCGTCAATGGAGTCATACACTGTACGGGAAAACCTAACGGATATATGCGGACGGAGAATAAGTATGAAAATTATTATCTTCACGTGGAATGGCGCTGGCCGGATGAGCCGACCAACAGCGGTGTGCTGCTTCATACCACCGGGCCGGATAAAATCTGGCCGAGGGCAATAGAGTGCCAGTTGAAAGCCGGCAGTGCGGGAGATTTCGTGCTTATGAACGGCACCGGTATCACTATCGACGGTGAAAATAAACAAAATCCCCGGCAGCAATATGTTGTGATACCCAAAAAAGAAAAAAGCAGCGAGAAACCCGCCGGGCGGTGGAACACCTACGATATTTATTGCAATGAGGATTCGATTCGCTGTTACGTCAACGGCAGGCTTCAGAACGAAGGAACCGCTCCGACCGATACATGCGGGGCGATTTGTCTCCAGAGTGAGGGCGGCCCCGTAGAGTTCCGTCACATATATCTGGTGCCGTTGGAGCTGTTGGAAAAATAATATCCCGGCAGCGTTTTCTTTATGAAATTAGTTACTTTTATTACGGGAAATCAGATATAATATTTGTCCTGTTAATTTATTATTTCGGATTATAACAAGGAGTAAAAAATGTCGGGTCATTCACACTGGGCCGGTATAAAGCATAAAAAAGCGGCCAACGACGCAAAACGCGGCAAAGTATGGAGCAAGGTTGCTCGAATGATTATCGTAGCTGCCAAAAACGGCGGGGGGGACCCCTCTGCGAATTTGTCCCTGCGTTATGCAATCGACAAGGCCAAAGCCGCAAATATGCCCAAGGATACCATAGAAAAAGCAATCAAAAAAGGAACGGGTGACATTGAGGGTGTAAGCTTTGAGGAAATCCTGTACGAAGGATATGGCCCGAGCGGTGTTGCTATAATGGTCGAGGTTTTGACCGATAACCGAAATCGAACCGGGCCGGAAATTAAAAGGATATTCGAAAAACACGGCGGTTCGTTGGGAACAAGCGGATGTGTTAACTGGATGTTCAGTCAGAAGGGACTTATTACAGTCGTTACTTCAGCCGTTGACGAGGAACGGCTTTTGGAAATCGCCCTCGGCGCCGGTGCGAACGACATGCAGACGATGGGGGATGTTTATGAAATCACATGCGAGACGGCCGCTTACGATGAACTTAAAAAAGCCTTGCAGGATTCGGAAATAGCTACGGAAGTGGCCGAGATTTCAATGGTGCCGCAAAGTACCATCGAAATTAACGATGAGCATATTGCCGGCAGGATTGTATCGTTGATGGAAGCGTTCGACGACCACGAAGATGTGCAAAACGCCTATGCGAACTTCGATATTCCTGATGAGATTATGAATAAGATTTCGTAAAAGAGCAGGACAATCAACGCTTGTAGATTTTATATGTGACTAACCATAAAATTCGTGCTCACAATTCTGATTGACTTGACAAGTCTTTGACTTTTTCGATTGCAAGCTTGTATTTATCTTCGCCGAGGCGGCTGACAATTTTTTCCCTCGGGAACATCTGTCGAAACTGGCCGCGGTATTGTTCTTCGATTTCGACTGTTTTTTCGTACTCTTTCAGTGCAATATCGGTTTTATCCAGCTTATTGGCGATCTGGGCCAGGTTAAAATGCAATCTGTCGCAGCCGGGATAAATCCCGACTGCATCCGAAGCTGCGGAAAATGCCTTGTTAAGCCGGTCGGTTTTTTCCTGCCCGGCCGATCGTTCCGAGAGCAGTAAATATACTTCTGTCAGTCGTTCGTAGCTTTTGAAATCGGCGCTGTTTCGTTCGATTGCAGTTTTCAGGCACTCCTCAGCGCAGACAAGCAGATTGGGATTTGCATCCGGTGATTCCCGGTAGAGATACAGGTATAGCCTCGCATTGAGTGATGGTGCGAGAGGGCTTAGCTTATCCGCGATAGCGGCCTCGTCCAAGAGATTATTGGCCAGCCCGAATCGGCCCTGCGAGATGGTATAATTTGCCTTTTCAATTTTAACCGTGCTTGATGTTAATGGTACGAGGGCATATTTTATAAAGATAATACCGGCACCAAGTACTGCGACGAGAGTCATTATTTTAATGCCGGCCGAAGGTTTGAGAACAAGCCGATGTTCCGGATTTGTAAATGAGTTTGTTGCGACGAGGCAGGACATCATAAACCAGAATGTCGTATAAACGCCGGGTTCGAAAAAGGCGAAATCCGTCAGGTTATGTAAACCAAATCCGAGTAAGGCACAAAAAAGAACTGTGACAGTGTAACTTTGAATTTTATTTTTGGCTTGCTCATTCGTATCGTTCGGAATTCTAAATAGCGTAAAACTGACAACAAAAACAACAAAAGCCGGAATTATGAATCTTAGTATAATATAGATTAATACGGCAATGTCACCCAAGCTTATCGCCGGAATCAAAAATTGCCTGACGAGCAGCACACCGAGCCATAAGAACAGTATGAAAGTAATTGTCTGTGCCTTAAAAGCCGATGGTGGCTCTCGATTACCCTCTGATGAGTTTGAAGATTTAGGAAAAATTACTTTCCACAACGGGACAAAAATCATTGCCAGCATTGCAGCCAGGCCGAGCGGACCATATTGGGTCAGGATGCTAATCGGAAAATTGTGCGGGTCCGAGACGCTTTCCAGTGCGGCGGCCGGTTTGTAATGAGAATAAGAAGAAGTAAAATTACCCGGTCCGACGCCGGTTAGAGGATGGTCTGCATACATCTTTGCAGAGGCGTGCCAGTATTGCCACCGGACGAGCATGGAATTGCCGCCCGGTAAACGGCCATGTGTTAATCCGTACCAGGCGACGGCAATGCCGCCCGCGATGAATAACGATGCGCATGTCACAAATATGAATTTTCTATTAGCTTTGATCAATTTCTCAAAACAGAAATATGTCACTATTAAAACCGTAGCGAAAACTAATCCGATTATCGCAGCTTTGCTTTTGGTCAGGACAAGAGCAGCCAGAATTACGGCGATTGGGATAATGCTGACGATATAATCCCGGAATTTGGATTGCCCGGATTTATGGTTCTTTAGTTTATGAAGATACAGCGCCAGGGCCGCGAAAAAAGACAATAATAAAAACGAGCCTGCCGAATTTCGCGTCGTGAAAAAGGCGCGGACATTGCCTGCATAAAGTCTGTGCTCGAGAAGAAAATGCTGGAGCGTACCCGGCTCGATGCCGAGCGGTTCGAGCATGCTCTGCGGATTCTCTTCGTATTGTTCGATCATTACCTTATTTCCTTCGAAAAGCTGCTCGAAACACTGATAAGCACTGAGCACACCCAACGCGGCGATAACGGCCAATACCAAATTGACTTTAGCCGGCGTCTCTAATATCTGCACCAATACTACCGCGCAGAGAAGCGGCGATATTGCTACAAATACCGTAGTTATTGCCAGTCGTTTATCCGATGCCGCGAGGCACGAGATTGCGGCGGCGATGCAGAAAAGAACAAGACCGATTCCTATGCCGGCGGGGCGGTAAAGGATTTTTTTGCCGCATATATTCCACACGACCCACAGCAAAAAAACTCCCAGCAAACATGCCGATACTGACAGGCTGTAGAGGCTGTCACCAATATTGGCAGGGAGTGTTGTTGATTGCATCGCCGGGCCTTCGGTGAATATTGTACGAAGTGTGAGCACGCCGAGGCACAGGGTAAGCAGGGCGTATTCCAGGCAAACAAGAGACTTGCTCTTTGAATTGCTCGAATTGACCGGCGGTTTTTTCATTTTGTCGCCTCGAAGATGGCGATTATCGACAGAATCATGACCGTCTGGGCAAAAATCAGGACCGCTCCGACAATATTGACCTGGTACAGAAAAGTCGCGCTAAGGCCGGTGCAGAGTGTCGCCAGATATAAAGTCAGAACGGTTTGGGTGTCGGTCAGGCCGCGTTTTTTAATCCGGTGGGAGAAATGCTGCGTGTCACCGACGAAAGGACTTTTTCCCTGGCATATTCGCAGCAGCGTCACGCTGATAAAATCATAGAGTGGCACCGCCATAACGACAAGCGGCACAAAAACCGAGTACCATTGTCCGCTTTGCGCCTGGTTGTAGTATGTTGTTCTCAGGCTAAGCAGCGCAACGAAAAAACCGACGACGAGCGAGCCGGCGTCACCCATAAATATTTTCGCCGGAGGAAAATTGAAAACTAAAAAACCAAGTAAAGTCCCGATGAACACGAGGGCCATCCCGCCGATAAATACCTGGCCGTTCAAGGCGGCGGCGGTAAATAAAATGGAGCTGGTAATAACGGCGATGCCGGCCGAAAGCCCGTCCATATTATCGAGAAAATTGAACGCATTAATTATCAGGACAATCCATACCGCCGAGAGCAGGGATGTAATGATTTTGCTCTCGATAAAGAATTCGACGCGGATATCCGCAAAGAAAGCGGCGGCGACTGCCACGGCGAACTGAACACCGAGCTTACAGAACGGCCCGAGATGCTTTTTATCATCCCAGAGACCGAGAAGAAACAGGATAAGGACCAGAAACAATATGGTCATAAGCCGTCCGACCTGGCTCATAAAACCAGCCGTGTGGACGGTGACGGATTCGCCGAGCCAGTCGAGATGGCCGGGGACGACGAGAAATTTTACGACCAGCGCGGCGGCGAGGATTACGATTGTCGGAACGGCAAAAATCGAAATTCCACCTCCGAGCGGGACAATCCTTGCCGAAAACCTGTCACTTGCCGGTTTCGAGACGAATCCCGCGTGCAAAGCGAGTTTTTTTACCATCCACGTCAACACCAGCGACAAAATGAACGAGCCGGCAAAAAGAATTATTGCTAATATTGTTAACGATTGAATAACAAATACTCCTTAAATTACACGGACTTTACGAAGCTATTCCTTTTTCGCCATAATATACACCTCCGATGCCGGTTTGATAAGATGAATTGCCTTTCTAATCAATCTATATCCGGTTTGGCCCAAACCAAGTTTTACCGCCCAGACGGCTGCGAATCTGTCGTATCCGAATTCCCGAACTTTACCGTTTAATATCTTAAAGCCTATGTCGCTAACGAGGTTGCCCAGCGTCTGAACGTTCCAGGAATAAAGATGATGGTTAGGCTCGTCGGGATCGAAGTGACGGTACCTTCTTTCCTTTTCGAAAGGAACAAACAGCAACAGTTTGCCGTTCTCGCGGAGTATGCGTTTTATTTCTTTTAGAATTTCAGGCGGATTGCCCGTATGTTCGAGCATGTGGTGACAAATAACCGCATCTATCGACGCATCGTCAATATTTTTTATATCCTTTACAAATTCTATGCTGTGACTTCGGACCACAGGTTCTAAATGTTCCGAAAGATCGAAGCCGAGCTTTTGTTCACAATCTAATTCCGCCAGGTTCCAGCCGGTTCCCACGCCGTATTCCAATACGGTATCGGTCTTGTTTATATGAGGCTGGATTTTTGCCGCACGAAGCCGTGAAATCCAGCGATAAGCCGCCTCGGGAACGGAACGCTTAGTCTGGTGGTATTGTCTTCCTTTTTCACCGCTGTATCGCTGTCGTATTTTATCTTCGAAGGTCATTTTTTTAATTATAATAACAGGCCGGATTATATTTTTGGCGACTGGTATTTTTTCAACTGTTCCAACAATCGGTTCCTGACTTTTTCAAAGAAATCGAAGTAACATTGCTGCCTGTAATCGGGATAAGTATGGTCCAGCGGGCACCACCGGCCCTTATCGTAAATCAATGTTACTTCTGCGTACATTTTGCTGCCGATATATATACGATGTGAATAGTTTTTTGTTGTGGCCAGCACTAATTTTGACGGCTCAATTATGCCGGGATCCAGATTAACCGGCCTTGGCAGCGGAAGCGCCAGCATCTTTGCCAGTTTTTGTTCGAGCCTGTTGGTTTTATGTTTGATTTTCGCCAATTTTCCGGGATCGATTAATCTTTCGATACTGATAAATTGCCTTAAAATTCTCGACCCTGTCTGGTCCCTGTAATAGTCGGTTTTATCGAAGGGCCAGATATCGCTTGTGAAATCGACCCTGCCGAACTTATCGGCCAAAACATCTGCCGCGGTATATACGCACTTGTGATCGGCGGCCAGGATTCCAATGATAAGCTTTACCGGCTTGGTGACATTTAGCTTCCACATAATCAGACATCACAAATTTTCACCGCCTGTGCCAGGGACGTCAGCGGATCTCGCTTCGGGACGAACTCGTGGGCGACGTAACCTTTGAAGCCCATTTCGACAATTGCCTTCATGACGGCCGGGTAGTATATTTCCTGGGTGTCGTCGATTTCGTTCCGGCCGGGATTTCCACCCGTATGATAGTGGCCGATGTATTGTTTATTATTTTTTATCGTTCGGATTATGTCACCTTCCATTATCTGGGCGTGATATATATCATATAGAATCTTTACACGCTCCGAACCGACTTTTTTACATACCTCAACACCCCAGGCCATATTGTCGAACATATAACCTTTATGATCGACCTTACTGTTGAGATATTCAAGACATATCGTGACCTTTTTCTTTTCCGCATGACCAACAACTTGTTTGAGAGCGGCAACGGAATTTTCCACTCCCTCTTCGTCACTCATACCGTCGCGGTTGCCGGGGAAGCTGATAACGTTGGGAAAGCCGTGCTCGGCGGCGGCATCGATGGCCGTTCGGATTTGATCCAGACACTGAGCGTGATTTTGTTTGTTGTCAAGGCCCTTTGTCAGACTGTGCGTCTCGATCATCGTGCAGATAAGCCCGTGCTTTTTCAAAGTCGGGAAGTCTTTCGGCCCCAAAAGGTCGATCCCTTTAAGCCCCATTTTTTTGACTACGGCACAAAATTCATCGAGCGGGATTTTGCCGTAGCACCATCTGCTGACCGATTGATTAATCCGGCCGTTTTTCACGACCTGTTCTACGTTGGAAGCCATACCGGCATATCCTTTCCGAGCGACCGAACCGGCAATCGCACCGGCGGCCAGCAGGGACGCACTATGGATAAACGTTCGGCGGGAAAGTTTATCGTTCATCATAATTTTTCCCCTTTTCAATATTTATTCAAGATTATATCGTTCTGTTAGTTTTTTGACCAATCCAATTACCTCTTCGGTTGCTTTTTCTTTCGCAACCGTGCGTTTTTCGGATTCGCAGCGTAATTTTATTTCGACGTTTCCTTCGGCAACGGACTTTTTGCCGACGGCCACTCGTATCGGTATGCCGATCAGATCGGCATCCTTGAATTTGACGCCGGCCCTCAGGATTCTGTCGTCTAATAAAACCTCGATCCCGTTATCGAGCAGTTGCCGGTAGATTTCTTCCGCCGCCAGGGCCACTTCCGGCTCGTCCTGATTGATACATGTCATTATCACCTCGAACGGAGCGATACTGATTGGCCAGATAATGCCGTCTTTGTCATTACCGAGCTCGATGGCCGAGGCGAGTATCCGATTGATGCCGATGCCGTAACAGCCCATCAAGCAGGGTTTTTCATCGTTGTTTTCGTCGAGATATGTCGCGCCGAGCTTTACGCTGTATTTTGTCCCGAGTTTGAAGACCTGCCCGACTTCGATGCCTTTTTTGAAGAGCAGTTTTTTGCCGTTATGAGTGTCACCTTCCCGGGCGTAGCGAATATCCGCAATAGTGACATTATCGCCGTCGAGTGGGAAATCTCTGCCGGGCACAACGTTTTTTATATGATAGTCGGTTTTATTCGCCCCTGTGACGCCGACGGCCATTGCGGCAATAGCATGGTCGATAATTAATGTTGGTCCAAACACAAGATTAATTGGGCCAGCAAATCCTACTTTGGCTCCAGTTACTAGTTCTATATATTCTTCCGATTCACACAATCCGATTTTACGTCCGCCTAGTGCCTGCATAAGTTTTTCTTCATTTACTTCATGGTCACCACGAATCAAAACAGCATAAAAACCTACATGCCTAGCTTTTATTGTTTTAGGGATTTGACCATGATGCTTGCTCCTGTACATACTAATTTCTTTTTCGATATCTTCACTAGTGAATGTAGTATAAATTAGTGTCTTTATCATATCTTTTGGCTGAGTGCCAAGAAATTCACAGACCGCTTGGATACTGCCGATATTGGGAGTGTGAACTTCTTCTATCGGTGGAACTTCCTGGTTTAGAGGCTGTTTCGGCAGGGGGTCCACATCAGCTCTTTCGAGATTTGCGGCGTAGGAGCCGTCTTCGGTATAGACAATGGTGTCTTCGCCGGATTCGCACGGAACGGTGAACTGGTCTGAGCCGGAGCCGCCCATCTCGCCGACCTCGGCCTTGACGGTCACATATTCCAGTCCGCAGCGCTTGAAAATCCGGCAGTACGCATCGTACACGTCCCTGTAAGTCCTGTCGAGGCTATCCGGACTATCGTGAAAGCTGTAAGCATCTTTCATAATGAACTCACGGGAACGAATGGGGCCGAACCGCGGCCGAAATTCATCCCGGAACTTCGGGCTTATCTGATAGAGATTAACGGGAAGCTGTTTATACGATTTTATTTCACCCGCCGCAAGAAAGGTAAAGACCTCTTCGGCGGTGGGGCTCAGTACGCTCATTCTGCCGTGCCGGTCCTGAAGGCAGAAAATTGTCGGGCCGTAGTCGGTGCTGCGGCCGGTCCTGTCCCACAGCTCTTTCGGCTGCATCGAGGGAACAAGAATCTCCTGTGCGCCGCTTCTGTCCATTTCCTGGCGGACGATTGCAATGATTTTGAGCAGGCTGCGCCAGCCCAACGGCAGGTACGTATATGTGCCGCTGGCGACTTTACGCATCATACCGGCCCGAACCAGCAATTTGTGGCTGATAGTTTCTGCATCGGCAGGAACTTCCTTTACGGTTGGAATGAACATCCGGCTGTATTTCATATCTGATCCTTGTGTTTCTCGTAATGTCTCTATGGTTCTGACTTTAATATTCGAAGCACGTTTATATTCCAAAATATCAAGCTTTGCAAGCATATTTCACGGTTTATAAGCGGGGCGGAAGGAGTAAAGGCAGAAATTTTCTTGCAATGAGGCTCTACGGATTGTAGAGTCTTCAATTCGGACGCAAGTTCGGGCGATTAGCTCAGCCGGCAGAGCAGCTGACTCTTAATCAGCGGGTCATAGGTTCGAATCCTATATCGCCCATTTTTCAAGTCCTTGAGTGACACTGTGTTACGAACCACCCCGATACCGCCGTAGGAAAGAAACGGTCGTTGAAACGGTGGAATAAACGGTCGCAATCATGCCTTGGAGGCGCCGGAAAGTAAAACGAAATCCGGCGCCGTTGTAACGGATTATTAGCCCGTTCACCTCTATCGCACGCGCGTCGGGTCCCGCATCGCCAGGACCAAGGCACACATAGTGCTGCTGTCTCGGTACTGCGGATTGCCCAGTATGTTGTCGACTTCCACGGTATTTAAGTCGGGGCTGCCCTCGTGGGAGACCGTCCGAATATCTTCCCATCGGAGTACGGACGGCTGCTTGCGAGTAGGGCTTTCAAGCTCTACGCTCTCTCCAATTCGTACTTTAGTAACTTTATAGGTGACGCGTCCTGTGATGCTCGGAATACTTCGGTTCCACATTGCGTCCAGATTATTGCACATATGTACTTCCTTTCAAATCTACCCCACCTATATCGGTATTTTCTGGGCGAAGCTTTATCCCTTGGAAGCCTTGGAACGCTGCGGCGGCGACAACCAGGGATAATATTTTTACCCGCCAGATTCGCGTTAGAGACTGGGTACAGACGAGTCGCACACTCCTCCTATGTCATCTCCAGAATAATAATAGCATGATTACAAATATTTTTATTAAGACGTTTGTTTGGAAGGGCGGGCAGCGCCTATACTAATATATGAACGAGATAGAAATTAACATAGTTAAACTTGCTGAACTCATCGCGGGGCATTTAGCAAATACTCCACCTTGGCTAAGCCCGGCGCAGGCGGCGGCTTACGTTAGCCTGCCAGAGAAAACGCTGGCCCAATACAGGCGTATTGGCACCGGCCCGCGATTCAGCCGCGTCGGTCGTCACGTCAGATATCATCGTCAAGATTTAGATTCGTGGCTGTATAGCCTAACTTCGGGGGGTGTTAATAGTGATTGAGAGTTTACTAACTAATTTCGACCCGGCCGCGTTAAACGTGACCCCGTTGAGAGATTTCGTCAAGTGCCTGCCTACCTGGCAAAGCTGGGTCTTCCTAACGAAGGCTTACGCGCCTGGTATGCTGTCCGCGAACGCGAGAAACCGCGTATGCTCGCTGTTCGTCGTCCCCTTCCCTGGGCAGGAAGAACCTAATGAGACTCCGCCGGAAATCCAGAAGATAAACCGCCGGGGGCTTTTTACCGTTCCGAACGGCGGGCTAACGACTAACCGGACGCTATGTTATTTAATCGAAGAGAGTAGCAACCCTAATACCCGATACCCTACGCTTTGGCAAATTACCAACAAAACTTTTATGCAGATGTACGTTAACTACCGGGACCGAGCTTGGTGGGCCAGTCCTTATAGGCGTAGGTACGAAAGGCTAATCGTCGTACCTGAAAAGAAAGGGTCGTGAAATTGAGCGAGCGGATGTTTTGCTACGTCGGACCGAGTACCCTATTAAACAAAAACGACAGGGACGACAAAATCCGCGGCGAACTGGTCGGGGACAGCGTCGTGTGTAGCGTCCCTATTTCCTGGGCGGTTAAAAACCGTATTCCTGATTTCCCAGGTCTGAGAAAGCGCGTAGTAGTCGTCGGGGACCGCGCCCGGGTGACGTACTACGTAAAACCTTAGAATATTCCCTCTGCTGGCTCGTCGTACGTACGGCGGGCCGCAGGGGATAACTTTATTTTTTGAGGGAATAAATTATGAAAAGTAAGTCAATTGATTTCGAGAAGGATAACTACCTCATAGGACACGGAGAAAAACGGTTGAAGAGGTTCGTGATAACTATCGATGGCGACCCATCAGCAGAGCCTTTTCGCGTGAGGGATGATCGCATATACTTCTGTACCCGACACGCGGTTTACTACATAACTTTTGGCAAGAGGACAATAATACACGACGGACGCCCGCTACGCGAAGACATCGGATACGACTACCCGATCAAGCTCAGCCTGAACCAACTCTTATCCCGTAAGCACTGGGGTGACGACCTCGAGCTTTACTGTAGTGACGTCCGGTCATCATTCTGTCGCGGCAGCTTAGATGAGGTCAAGTCGTGGTACAAGAAGATAAAGCGAAAGTGCCCCGAGGCGGAGATTAGAATCTACGTTTCCTACAGAAAGGCAAAGTCGAGATGACCCCTGAACCCGACTACCAAGAGTCCCTTAGATTCTTAGAGAAATACCGCCCAGGAGGGCCGTGGGTCCTTACCGCTATCACTTTAGATAAGAAGAGCATAGATACTAAAACGTTCCGCGACCCGGATAAAGTCCGGGGGTGGCTGGAAGAATACGGGCAGGACCGTAATATCTATTTCTCCGTAAACTCTACGCGGTACGACGTAGTCAAGAAACCTATGCGGGAGGACGTAGCGTCCCTCGACTGGCTACATATAGACATAGACCCGAGGGCCGGGGAAAACCTCAAAGACGAGCAGGCACGTATTCTGGGGCTGCTGCAGAACCCGCCCGACAGGATACCAAGACCAACGTTTATTATTTTCTCTGGCGGGGGATACCAGGGCTTCTGGAAATTAGCGGAGCCTAAACCAATTAATGGTGAACTGGCTCTCTATGAGGACGCTAAGCTGTACAACTTAGGGTTGGAATCAGCGTTCGGCGCGGACTCGTGCCATAACGTCGATAGGATAATGAGACTACCCGGTACGGTCAACCGACCGGACAAGAGGAAACGAGAAAAGGGCCGCACGGAAGTTTTGGCTGAATTAGTATCTGACGACGCACACGCGA
>Ga0315549_1001326_pt1 | contig 26061 bp, 27 predicted proteins | sample SalMarSW160200MG_FD_203101 | JGI IMG/M metagenome (GOLD analysis project Ga0315549, IMG submission 203101) | Salt marsh sediment microbial communities from the Plum Island Ecosystem LTER, Massachusetts, United States - Salt Marsh Sediment SW1601-200 ... | reverse complement strand
GTATCTCTCTGACTTCTTCCGCATCCTCCATCCCTCTCTTTTTATGCTTTTTTTCTTCATCAATCATTTCCATTTCACCTCCACTTACTCTTATCTTGCTCTAATTAACGATTTTGGAAATTGCATTCAAACTCACCTATTTGAATAAATAGTCTGGGCATTGTTGTTATTTATTATGGGAAAAAGTGACCACTCACTCGGTCACTCTGCAAGTTCATAGGCATTTCCGTACTCTTCGGTGCGTTTGACTATGCCTTCTTCCTCCAAGCGTTGAAGCCTGTTTCTAATTATTCTTCTTGAAGCTTTTCCACGCATCCTTCGAACTTGCCGTGTTATCGCAGATATGTTTAGTCTATCATGCAAAGCGAGTGCTTGAATTATGCATCTTGAAATTTCATCTTGGGCAATCCACGCTTTCCGTAAATATTTTTCAGCAGTTTTGAGTCGTGCTGCAATTTTCAACGGTTCATCATATAAGCCTACACCCATACGGCTCATGCGAAGGTACGGGGCTAGTCCCGAATATTCTGGATTATTAGTTATGAGCGCTTCTAGAGTTTCAAGCCTTTTCATTATCAAATCAAGTTTTTTACTTAATTCTTCGATGCTTGAACTGCCTTCATGTGTCATTTTTTCACACGCATTTATAACTTGCCTAATTGATAAAAACGTTTTCAGTTTTCGAATCGTCTCGAAGTAAGCTGGCTAATATGTTTTTATTTCGGTTTTTTTCCAGTAATGTGGAAGCCACGTTTTTCCAATTGTTCAAGCAGTACTTTCGGGTCTGGAAACCACTGACCCCACTTCCTGCAAATATGTTCCGTCCAGCTATAATTATCATGTGTGAATGTTTCTTCACGGTTTCCTTCCAGCGGTATTTTTGCGTTTAGATTGCGGTAGTAGTGTTGGGCGAGATATCCGTCGTCCATTTTCTGCATGGCTTCTGAAATCGCGCTTTCATCCAGCTTGGGGTATTTATCTTCGAAAAGAGTGAATTCTAAAGGATATCGCGGTCGTGTCGGCGGGTCTTCCGCTTGATAACCCATCGTTAATTGTACGAGAGGGAACACTCTTTTAGGCAGGTTGTACTCTTCTGCGATTTTTTCAGCTCTGTATGGTGCGCTTCCAAGGAAGCAGCTTCCAAGTCCAAGACTTCTTGCTGCAACAACCATGTTTTCCGCCATCAAAGCCGCGTCTTGAATCCCAAACATTAGTAATGTGAGATCGTTTGTGACTAGCTCCCAGTTTCTCTTAGCCATTATCAGTTCGAACTTGTGAGAATCAACGCAAATCGTAAACAATAGCGGTGCCTTGAAGGGGTTCCGCTTCTTGTTTCGCGACAATAGCACGCTGTAATACTGAGAAGCGAAAGGTGCCTGCTGACCTGCCCTGACAATTGTCTCTATCACCTCAGCGGAAGGCACTTCATCTGTATATTTTCGAATTGACTTGTGATCAAGCATTGTCTGAATAACAAGATTCTTTTTCATAATAGCTCCCTTCTTACTGAACAAACTTGATAGATTTGAAAGTATATACGGATCTAATGTCATAAAGTATTTGGTGTAACGTACGCCAATTAGATGATGCCAACTTCAACATGATTTAGCATAAATTGACGTTCTCTACTTTGTTGCACAATCTTAAAAACACCAGTCGGAATCCAATGCTATGGGCTAATCAGGAAAGACGCATGCTTAACCCTTAACACGTGGCGAATATCGAATCGTTTATATCATCTTTGCGGTTCATGACTGAACAAGACTGCTTGGAGAAACGCGAATTGAAAGTCAAACCTTTTGAAAATGTGAAGAACCAAATCGGTTTTTGTGGAATCTGGTGTGGCAGTTGTGTAGTAGGCAACGGGGCCTTAAGAGAACTAACGAAAAGGTATGAGGAGATCATCAAAAAATACGGTCTGGAAAAGTGGGCTCCAAAAGACTTCGATTTCAACGAATTCAAGAATGGACTTGCATCAATACAAGCTATACCTTTATGTCAAGGATGTTTGAAGGGCGACGGTAAACCAAACTGTGAAATCAGAAACTGCGCTTCAAACAAGAACATGACTGACTGTAGCCAGTGTGACCAGTCTACGGCGTGTAAGAACTCTGAAATGCTACGGAAAATGCGCACAGGCGCCCGTCATGCAGGTCTTTTCGCCAAAACCGAGAACGTTGATCGACGCGAACTCATAGGGAAGTGGACTAGCGAGTTGAAAAGGAAATGGCCTCATTACATCTTATTTGTACCTGACAAGTAAGAACGAAGAGCAAATCTCTAATTGCCTAGACTCCTAAATGAAATTTGCAAAAAGCTGCTGGGAGCAGTTAATGCTCGTTCATGTATCTTCAGCGCTGAGGGCATGATCCAAAACAAAACTGCTACGGATGATATTATCTCGGGCACTGCAACTCCAGCGCTATAAAATCCTGCCCAATATAGTATCCATGAGATAAGCCCTATTGCAAACGCTGCTACTGCCGAGTAGGATTTTCTTTCCACAGCATAAAACAGGGATGTAACACCCAACGAAACAAAAAAAATATTGACACGACTAAATGAAGAAGACCATATACTTCGTCGAATACGGCTACTAACTGAAGTGTAAAAGCTGAGAGCACTAGGCTGTAGCCAGTCCACCTTGCGTATCCCTTCAACACTTTGATCGCGTAGATTGTGAGGAAAAAACCAGTTAGAAGCAAACCGAAATTGAATATGGGTGCCACTCCGCCTTCAACGGCATGTCCAAGATCGCTTAAAGCGCCCCGCTCCCAACTGAACCATGGCGAAAGGGCAATTGAAACTCCAATCGAAACAAAAGCTAACAGAGGGCCAATTATTCCGAACAAAGCATAATTTTCATCATTCATAGGAACACCCTAAACATACTCATATCCAAGTAATAGTTCTTAAGAAGAATCAGATTATAAAACCATTTAAGTCATGTTAGCTGGAACAAACCTTCTCAGCCTCTGCAAAGACCGCGTCCTTTCCTTGTTCCCTATTTTCGCTTCTTGTATTGCTTGCTTAAGTATTCGTATTGACTCGTCCATGGCTCTGCGGTTCACGGGATGGGGCACTCCGTCTTTTCCTCCATACGCAAAAGAATATTTGACTGGGTCTTTCCAGCTTGGTTTTTCACCGTAAATCAACTCTGCAACCAAAGCTAAGCCTCGAATAGTGGCTGGACCTATACCTTTAGAACTTAACAATTCCTCGTAATCGTGAGGTTTGAATTCGTAAACTTCTCTTAGGGCTTTCCAGTTTATGTTCCTCGGCATTGACAGGACATCAATTGGATATTCTTTCCATGTTGGTTCTGATGTTTTTGGCATCCATTCTTGCAGCGACTTTTGGTAGGCTGGTCTGATAGACATGATCATGCGTTTGATCTTTTTTGGCTTTTCTTTGGTTAGGTCTACTGATGTTTTTCTGCAACTTTCACTTTCTTTAGCTGTCATGTCTAAGACAATGTCGCGTTTTACGTCGCCAACTATGGCGTCGTGAGGTTCAACAATAAAGTTTTTGGCGTTGTCGGAAAGCCAATGGTAACGTCTGGCAGTGTGATCTTGCGGACACATGCCTTGCTGAATAACAGCCCATTTTCCATCTTCAGCTAAAAAGAAAGCGTGATGATAAAGCTGGTAGCCAGCCTGAATAGCTGTATTATCAACCTTAGCACTCATTTTGCTTGCGTACTGCAAGTTTTGAATTTTGTCGCTTGAGAAACCAAACCTCTCGCCGATGTTTCCAATTTCTAATGGTGTCTGCCTAGAAACCTTGCCTTTACCGCCACAAACTGCGATGCCGTCGTCTTCTGCCACAACAGCCTGTTTCAAAACTCCTGTAACGACTGTTGTTACACCTGATGAATGCCAGTCATAACCTAAAACGCAGCCTAAAGCCTGAAACCAGAAAGGATCGGAAATTCGCATCAGAAAATCATCAGTGCCATACTCATCAATGATAATTGTCACAATTTCTTTCGCGAGCTTTTGCATGCGAATAACTAGCCATCTCGGCGCCGTACCATAATGAAGCGGAAGCCTAGCAACACCAGTTCTCTCCACAGCAACACCTTTCCAATAAGGAATACGTTAAAAAGTGTTTAAAGCCTTCTGAAGGCGCATGCTAAGTATGGAGTGCCAATGAAGATTCTAGAGGTTTTCGATTTGAATTGGCTCAACTGGATCGGCTAGATTGAAGCTGAAGATTTTTGAATAGAAGTAGAGTTCAGCGTCAAGTGAGCGTTTAATGTTCTCGGCGCGTCGAAAGCCGTGTTGCTCACCACCAAACGGAATATAAGCTACGGGCAGTCCCTTCTCGCGCAAAGCCTTAACCATTAACTCAGCTTGACTGGGAGGAACGACTTTATCCTCAAGTCCTTGGAAAAGAATCATTGGACATGAGATTTGGTTGACGAAATGAATTGGCGAACGTTTTCTGTAGAGATCACGCCGCTCAGGATAGGGACCTATCATCCGATCCAGATAACGTGATTCGAATTTATGAGTATCTTTCGTCAATGCTTCCAGATCGCTGACCCCATAATAGCTTGCGCCTGCCCTAAAGATGTTACGGAACGTGAGCGCGCAAAGCGTTGTGTATCCACCCGCGCTACCACCACGAATAGCAAGTCGATCACCGTCAACCTCTCCAATTTTGACCAGGTACCACGCCCCATTAACACAATCATCAACATCAACAACGCCCCACTGACCGTCGAGCCGCCGCCGATACGCACGACCATACCCACTGCTACCTCCATAATCCACATCAAGCACAGCAATACCACGGCTAGTCCAATATTGAACAGCCCAAGAAAGCGTAGTAGAAGTGGCAGCAGTCGGCCCACCATGACTTTTTACCAGAAGCGGCGGCCGCTCTTCGGACGGACCAGTTAAATCGCGGTTTCGTGGCGCATAGAAAAATGCATGCGCAGTAAGCCTGTTCTCAGTTGGAAATTCGATCGCTTTTGGAATCGACAAATATTCAGCTTCAATCATTACATTGCTGGAACGCCGCAATACCTCAATCTGACGCGTCGCAAGGTCAAGCCTGACGATTGACGGTGGTTCAGTTGGCGATCCGGCGATGAATACAGCCAGACCTGACGATGCACGTAGGCTTCGAATCTCCGTGTACGGTGTGTTTATGCGTTCGAGTTCGCCCGTTGCAGTATCAATGGTTGCCAGACCCCAAGCCCCTTCTTTAGTGTAGGCGCAGATAATACAGCATGCAGATTCGAACGAGTAAGTTGACATTCCGAAGATCCATTGCGGTCTTCCGAACTCAGCCTTCATTTTACACAAAGGTTTAACGTTTCCTTTATCCCAACGATAAAGGTTCCACCAACCAACGCGGTTAGAAACAAAGTATAGAATGCCGTCTGGCGACCACTCTGGCTGAAAGACGGATTCATCAGTGCCACCTGCAACTTGTTCGGGATGACTCAACGAGCCGTCTTCTCTTAGCTCACCGACCCAAAGTTCGGTTCCATCCCACGGCATGTTCGGGTGGTTCCATGTGAGCCATGCCAAGCGAGAACCGTCGGGGCTGAGACGAGGAGACGAGTAAAAATCGTTCCCAGAAACGAGAACATTGCCACTTTTGCCGCCCTCAAATTTGAGGCTTATCAAAGTGTTTGCTGGCTCTCGTCCAGCAACTGTGTGATCTTCACGAACACAGATTATGCGACTTCGGCGGCGGTCAATGACAATGTCAGCATAACGTAGCTCGGCCTCAGGGGTGATTGGGCGTGCCATGGCTTCGGGTTCCTGACGATAGATTCGTTGGTCAGCGAAGTTCGAAAAGTAGATTGTGCCGTCAATAATGGCAAATGCACCACCTCCATACTCATGAACGCGTGTACGAGCGTTGAATGGAGACTGCGTCATATCAGTTGTCTTTCCGTCTGGTGTCCGTCGCACGATGATGATTCGTCCCCCTTCAGTTGGACGTAGCTCATTCCAGTAAATATCCTCATCATCAAGAATTATCTGTCCAAGCCCCACAGTTCCTGAGGCAACCAGCTCCGAGGTAATGGGAGATTTCCAAGAGCCGTACGAAGCTACTTGTGGTCTGCTCATCTTAGTTCCAACCTTTTATCTATTCTTTTCTTGTTGACTTTCATGCCTTTAGCTCTTTATTGAAATATTTCGTTCTAGTTTCTCATTTTTAGTATATGACCTTCGCGATCGATTTCTCCTCGGTGAATTCGAGTTGTGGATACAGGAACATGGTTTTCTGAAGGAATCATGCCTATAACAACTATATGTAACGCAGACAGCCCAATCCTTTTCCTTTCTTCGTTGATTTTAACAGCCGTAGATTCTGTTTCTTTACTTACAACCAAAGCTTCAATGCAGCCTTTAGACAACGTCACTCCATAAACGTCATCCAAAGTAATAATTCTGGCTTTTCCCAAGAAATCATGCTGACGAAGGAAAGCCTTCAACTCTTCTAACCTTTGCTTGTACGGTGCTGTTGCGTGAGGCTTATTCAGTTTCTCGGCGAACTCGTCAGAACTTAAGCCAATTAAAACTTGCTCGCCCAACTCAAAGGCTTTCATAAGCAAGGCTCTATGTCCCTTGTGAAACTCGTCGAAGGTGCCGCCAACAGCCACGGTTTTGAAACTTTTCTGCATTTGTTTCTCACTTTTAACACGTTTCAGTTGTCTATAAGACTATCTTGGTTTTATTTTTTTATTTACAACATCGAGAATTTTTGCTGCAACCTTTCGTTTAAGAGCTAAGGGAACATGAATAGTCTTTTTCTTCTTGTCCACAATAAAGATCTCATTCGTTTCGGTTCCAAATCCTACACCTTTCTCGCCCACATCATTTACTATAATCAAGTCAGCATCGGCTTCCAACAGTCGCTTATAAGCACTTTCAATCAATTCTTTCTTGGATAACTTGTATTCTGCACGAAACGCTACAAGAAACGTTTTGGGGCTAACCTTTTTCACGTAATCAATAATTTTTTTGGTAGGCTTCAGTTTCAAATTAAGCGAATGAAGCTTATGCGTTGAAACCTTGTGAGAAAATGGTTCTTTAACGGCCCAGTCGGCGGCTGCAGCTACAGCTATCACCACATCATGTTTCTTTGATTCCAATTCCGAAACAACTGCTTCATGCATTTGCTCCGTTGTTTCAACAGAAATCACGTGGGCATCAAATGGGGGAGTTGCTCTTCCCAATCCATACACAAGTGTTACTTCTGCTCCGCGATCTAAAGCTTCTTCTGCGATTGCAACGCCCATTTTTCCAGAACTTCTGTTTGTGATAACACGTATAGGGTCTATGTGCTCTACGGTCGGTCCCGCAGTAACCAGCACCTTCAATCCAGAGAAATCCTGTTTAACCGAAAGTTTCCGCATAACCGCATTGGCAATCTCCTTTGTTTCAGCGATTTTGGCTTTACCTTCCTCAATTCTTGGACCAACAAATTTAATGCCCAACGTCTTTAGTTTCTTAATGTTCTCAGTTAGTATTGTGTGTTTATACATGGACTGATACATGGCGGGAACTATGATTATGGGCGTTTTTGAGCCGAAAGCCGTTGAAACAACAGACGTCACAGTTGTGTCGTCTATTCCGCATGCAATTTTGCTTATCGTGTTCGCTGTGGCTGGAGCAACAAGAACCAAATCAGCCTTTTTAGGGTGTTCTCCAACCAAAGCTACATGTTCAATTTTCCCAGTTAACTCTGTTACGACAGCGTTTCCAGTTGCCCATTCTATAAGATACGGGTGAACGATTTTATGCGCCATCGGTGACATTACAGCGAAAACTTCTGCTCCGTGCCGCATGAGCGTTCTAGCGATTTCTGAACATTGGACAGCTGCCACGCTGCCAGTTATGCATAAGACTATGCGTTTGTCTTTCAACTCTTTTCCTTTAGTTCCTACAATGTCTTTAGATGGATGAACTGACAACGCTTTTCAACCTCCCAATTCGGTGACAATGTCTTTTAAATCTTCTAGGAATTCTTCAATATGCTGTTTTTGAACGTGAGGCATGACGACTATTCGAATATGGTTTGGGAATAGGGAAACCGCCCATTTTCTAAGTCTCAACTCTTTTGCTATTCGGCGAATGTCGAATACTTCGGATTTTATCCCAACAATGTTCATGACTGGTTCAGTCATTATGCCCAAACCGTTAATTTTCTGAATTTCCCTCGCGAGTTTCCATGTTAAACGCATACAACTTCTAACAATTCTCTTGTAACCTTCTTTTCCCAAATGCTTCAGCAAAGCCCAAACAGCAAGGACTGAAGCTCCGGAACGTGTCCCCACAATAGTGGCTTGCTCACTTTCCCCTCCAGCCAGATAAGAAACATTCCAAGCAACAACCTTTCTTAGGCTTTCATTCCGAAACAGTATTCCGCCAGCGGGAATTGGAGCTAAACCCATTTTGTGCGGGTCAACAGTGATGGAGCAAACCCCGGGCAGTGAGAAATCAAAATCTGGAACGCTGAATCCTAATTTCTTCAGAAATGGAAGGACAAAACCTCCGAAGGCTGCATCCACGTGAAGGTACAAGTCTTTTTTTACGGCAATTTCAGAAAGCTCCGATATTGGGTCAACAACGCCTAAACCAGTTGTTCCAGCCACGCCAACAATTGCTATAGTTTTTGAATTCACTGCCTTTTCAACTGCTTCTACGTCAACTTGAAATCTACTGTTCAACCCAACTTTAACGATTTTCAAGCCCAACAAGTCTGCAGCTTTGTCGAAAGAGTAATGTGCGGAAGCAGGCACGATAACTTCGCAGTGCATCTTTTTTGAAAGCCTTTTTGCAGTCCACAAAGCCAAAGTGTTAGCCTCTGTTCCACCTGTGACTATGTGACCTGAAGCCTTTGGGTTTGAAAGCAACGTGCCAAGAATGTGTATCGTTTCTTTTTCTAGCTTAACTAGAGCTGGAGAAAGCCCTGAATCGCCTAAGTTTCTATCGAGAAAGCGAGTGTAAACTTTTCTACCTAAAGGATGTGGACAAGTGCACATGGACCCAATGATTCTTCCAGAACTGTACGTAAAGTCTCTGCTGAGTTTTGACTCAAGTTCCTTGAGGACTGAACTCTGAGGCAAACCTTCGTTTTCCATTTTTATAACCCTCTCCAAGCTTAATGATAAGTGTGTTTCTCGTCTGGATAATTGCCAGCGGAAACCTCTTCCATAAACCTAGCCACAGCATCCTTTATCATTTCGTTTAGATGGGTGTATCTCTTTACGTATTTTGGTTTGAAACTTTCATCCAAACCCAGCATGTCATTTATCACCAAAACTTGTCCATCACAATGTTTTCCAGCCCCTATGCCGATTGTCGGAGCCTTCACATTTTCGGTTATTCTCTTCGCTAGGCTTTCAGACATACACTCTAAAACTATGGAAAAAACGCCCAACTTATCCAAATTCAAAGCGTCTCGAAAAATCTCTTCAGCTTCTTCAGGCTTTTTCCCTTTTACACGATAGGTTTCAGCCATTTGAGGAAGCATTCCAGCATGACCCATCACCGGAATTCCCGCATCAATTAAAGCCTTTACAACTTCCGGTCTATTTCCTTCAATCTTAACTCCGTGAGCCCCTGCCTCTAGAAACTGCTCAGCATTTCTTAAGCCGTCTTCCACAGAGTTGCAACTGTTTATCGGCATGTCTCCTATGATTGGCGTTCTTTTGGCTCCTTTCGCCACATTTTTTGTGTGATAGATCATATCGTTCATGGTTACACTTTTTGTGTTGCTGTGACCTTGCACAACCATTCCTAGACTATCGCCGACTAGGATTAAATCGATGCCAGTTCCGTCAAGTATCTTTGCTATTTGGTAGTCGTAAGCCGTTAACATTACGATTTTTTGTTTACCCTTTTTCCGCCTAATTTTTTCTTGAAATTCCATTTTTCTCCTCCATGAATTTTATCAAGCATACAAGCGTTTCGTTCACTGGTGTTGGAATGTTATGTTTTCTGCCCAACTCGACTACTTTTCCGTTTAGAAAATCAATTTCAGTTTTCTTACCTTTCATTACATCTTGGTACATAGAAGAAAAATTTGTGTAACTGGAGATTTTCTCGTCAACTTTTTTCTCCAAATCTTTGGGAAAGGTTATTCCCTCAGCTTTTCCAACTTCAACACATTCCCTGACAATTCTATGTCGAACAGTTTTCAACGAATCCGAAACGAGTTCACAATTTCTAACTTGAAAAAGTGCGGATAATGGGTTTACTACACAGTTTACAACCAGCTTGTTCCATACTTCCATGTTAATGTCATTGAGAAGCCTTGTCTTCAGCATACACTTGTTAAGAATTTCACCGATTTCTTCTGCAACTTCATTCTGCTCAATAATCGTTTCGCCACTCCAAAATCTCACTCTTCCAGGTTCAAAAAATTCAGCCGCCATCGCTGTTATACCTCTCAAAATTTTGGCTTTGTCACCAGCTACGCGCTTGACGACTTCTTCGTTTCCAAGACCGTTCTGCAAGACCAGAATAACCGTATCTTTTCTCAGAAGTTTCTTTATTCGCTTAATGGCTTTTGCCGAGTCGTATGCCTTTGTGGTTAGAATAATTAGCGTTTTTTCAGGTATTTCACAGATTTCGGTGTCAGCCTTAAGATAGAAAGTTTGGTTTATGTCTCCGGAAATTGATAATCCTTTTGAGTTCACAGCGCCCACATGGGCTTTATTCCCAATCAACATTACATCGTTTTTCTTAGTCAGTAAGGCTCCGTAGATGCTTCCGACGGCGCCAGCGCCTAAAACAATAATTTTGTTAAAGCTCATGTTTTTCATCCTCCGAGGTGATGTATTCGCCTTTTTCAGCAAGTCGTGAAAGCCTTTCTTTGATTAGGGTTATGGATTCACCTAAGTTTTTCTTGTTGTCAAAGTTCAGCAGAATTTCGTGGCATTTTTTTAAGTTTTGCTTTAGTTTTCCTGATGTTTCCACAAGCTTCGGTGTTGCTCTTACAATATTGTCGACTATGGTGATTGTTGCTTTTTGTGCTGTTCGCGAAAGAGGATTTAGGTCTATTGCTATCACTTTTTTTCCCATTTTAACGAGGGCTTCCGTTCTGTCTCCATCTTCTAACGGTACTAAAACCACGTCAGCCACAAGTATGCCTCGCGGGTCTACACGTCTCCTCTCGCTTCCTAGCTCGGGAATTCTTGCAGAAGCATCTTCACCTACTCCTAAAACCTCATCTGCCCCAGCCTTTTCAAGTAACTCCTTGATCTTCAGCTCCCTTTCAAGTGACCTGTAAAACAGGTTGACCTCAATTTTTGCTTTCGTAACATTGGCTAGCCTTACTATTTCTTGAGTTACTAAGGCGGCTGTGTTCCCGTTAACGGAGATGACTGTTTTTTCAGCTGTCAGAAGAGTTGCTGCAGCTGTTTTTATAGCGTTTAAGGCTGGTTTGGTTGTTTTTTCGCCTATCAGGTAGTCGAAGGCTTCCCCTCGACCGTGTGCCATAAGGCCAGCAGTCGCGACAACTCCTTTATGATAATGTTCAACTAGTTTTTCTCGTATTCGAAGGGATTCTGCTCTAGGATGCTCTGGCGGAATCTTGATGCTTGTCATTTCTGTAGTCGTGCTCCTTCAAAGTCGATTTCGCTGACAATGATTTTTCCGTCTTGACCGTGCTTACGGAAAATTTTGAGAAGCTCTTCAAGGGATTCTTGTTTCATTAAAGTGAATGCGGCTTCTCCGAACATTGGCATGCTGCAAACAAAGTTGGCGTTATCAGCTGCATGCAAGATTCTCCTCGTTTTTTCAGTTATTAATCCTACGTGCTCAGCGAATTGTCGGGAAAAATTCATGAAGTTTGTGACGTCTGGCTCTTCAATCAACTTGTCAACGAGTTTTCCGCCGAACTCGTTTACGCGTTTGCGGGTTTCTTCGTCTTTTAGGAACTTTTTTGTTGGTAATGGTCCAAAGGTTAGGCAAGCAACTACATAATCTTCTGGAACAGGCACATTTTTTATTTCTCCAATTCCCGGCGCTCCTGGCCTAACTCTTACTTCTACACCCCCGAAAGCTTCAGCAATCACTGTGCCGAGTCCCGTTTTACATTCAACTTCAGCCACATGCGCTATTTGGGCAGCCTCTATTCTAGACATGCCTAAACCAAAAACGTCGTTTAGGGCTAGGGCTAAGCTTAAGGCTGCAGCTCCGCTGCTGCCGAATCCAGCTTCGATTGGAACGTCAACGTGATGCTCAACAATAATTTGAAAGTTTTCCATTTGTTTAAAGCGGGAAAGAAAGGCGTCTACAACATGTTTGGAGACTTCTGCAGAGCTTGAGGCGAAACCGTTAATCTTGACTTGTAAGGAGTCTTTCATGGCTTTTCTAATCTTTACGATGGTTTTGACCCCTCGGCTTAATGAAACGCCAGCTCCTTTAGAACCGGCATGCAAGAGGTTTGTTGGCTGATCAAGTATTTGGAAGAAACCTGTAATATGGCATGGCGCGAAAGCTGCAGCCTCTTTCATATTTGACCCCTTGGGCAATGAAGTTCGAGGAAAAGTCTTAGATAAGAATTCTGTATGAATTGTTTAAACACGTTTAAACTTCAACATTATTTCTACTGAACAACGTACAATTTGGTTATTTGGGTTTTCTGAAGATTTTGCCTCCATCTGCATAGTCACCTGTCACGTATTCAAAGCCTGCTTGCACAAGTTTGCATGCTTCTCCGATGTTTGTGGCTGCTCTTACGGTGAACTCGTCTTGGTTTGTGCTGTTGAATAAGGCTTTTTCAAGTCTATGTAGATCAGTGTGTTTTGAATGTTTTTGTGTCCTAGAAGCTTCTGAAAGTATAGGCTGTTTTTGGTTCTGTGGTCTTCTTTTGTGGCTTTCCAATGTCTGAAGGTTGTGAACTTTATGTGTAGCAGCCTTGGATTCTGCAGTTTTCTATCTGTCACTTTGCGGCGATAATAGAAGTTTCTGTAGATTGTGAATGTGTTGAGGATTTTGGCATCTTTTCCGATGGGGCTCAAGTCTTCTTATTAATTCCGCTGAAATGCTGAGGATCCTTGGGCTATGCCTTTTACCGGCTTGCTCATGGTGATTGTCATTGCTTCTTTGTTTATGTCCGCCCATGTGGCATCTCCTAACTCACCGGGTCTGCCTCTGTTTCTTTGAGGGTTTGAAGGAAAGTTCCGAGTTTTTTACCGTTTACCGCAATCAACTTAGTTCAATCTCGCTTGGAATGAAAGGAAACGTTTGAGCTCGTTTGTACCTAGACGCGTTCCATGTTAATCCTTCTTTTTCTAGGAAGCAACTGTAGGTGTTAACGTAGTTTGCCTTTGTTCCGTCACTCATGTCTCTTGCACAGCTAAGACTTTCTTAACTGATTCAGGATCGGCTAGACACGTGCGTCGCGCTACTCATAGAACACTTAAACTAACAAACTTGGCGAACAAGTACGGTCCAACAAGAAAGCTTATTTTAATGTTCGATTGAACTAAACAAAATGTTCAAAGCAATGATCAAAACATTTCAAACACGCTTGTTTTCCACAAGTTTTTCGAGCCACTTAAATCATGCAGTGCACTATTTCTAAAGCAAACAGCAAAAACGAGGTTTTAGGATGAATGAAAGACGTCTATGGCGCCATCTTTTCACGCTTTTAAAGTTAGCTGAAATGGGAGCACATCAGAGAACCGCAAAAATTTCAACAGAGTATTTAGCTAGGAAACTAGGCATGTCACAGCAGACAGCTTCACGTCATTTAATCGAATTGGATAACGAAGGATGGATTAAGCGAACTATAACGCCTGAAGGATGCCTCATAAAAATCACAGACGCTGGCATCAACGAACTGAAAAAACTATATTCAAACCTACGCTTCTTGATCGAAGCCGCGTATCCTCCTTCAGTAACTCTAGAAGGAGTAGTTTTCACAGGATTAGGTGAAGGCGCCTATTACATAACAAGGGAACATTACAGAAAACAGTTCATAGAAAAATTGGGCTTTGACCCTTATCCGGGCACGCTTAACTTGAAGCTCACGACAGACTACGATGTTAAAACGTGTTCGGAACTTGACGGTTATCCAGCAATCGAGATGGAGGGATTCGAGAGTGAAAACCGCACTTTCGGACGAGTGAAGTGTTATCCAGCAATAATAGAAAACAAAGCGAAAGGTGCTCTAATCTCAGCTTTAAGACGCCACTACGACGCTTCAGTAATCGAAGTTATTTCCCCAGTTTTTCTAAGAACCCATCTAAAACTCAAAGATGGACACAAAGTGAAGGTTGAAGTTCTAACACTTCCCTAAAGGCGATGTTATGGTGAGGCTTCATCGCTTGAGTAGCAACGTGTACGGCGTTACAGGGCTTTTCCATCTTTCCAATGTAGGTGTCAACGCCGGATTTGTATTAACAAAAAATTCAATTATCCACATTGATGCAGGCATGACCGTTGCTGACGGAAATTATCGTCTAACACAATCGAGAAAAAAAGCCAAGAACAAGGAAAATCTTTTCCTTATTTTGACTCACCATCACTCAGACCACACCTTCGGCACGCGAGTATTCAAAGAAGCAGGCGCAAAAATAATCGCTCACAAAAATGTTCGGAGTTTTCTCTCCTTTAGAACGCCCCCATTATTTCGCACAGTTCTCAAGACATACAAACCGTTCATCGTCAAACGCATGGTTAAGGATTATTCCTACACAAAAGAAAAAGCAGAACAAACTTTGGGAGACGTAAAACTGTTTCTGCCAGATGAAAATTTCAAAGAGGATATGAATCTCCAAATAGACGATGATGAATTACTCTTACTCTACACCCCTGGACACGTGCCAAGCGAAATATCAGTGTATCATGCTGAATCTAAAACACTCTTTGCAGGCGATACAGTTTATGAAGAAATGCCTTTAACCACAAGATTTGGCGGACCAAAAGAGTGGAAGCTATGGATACAAAATCTTGAAAAGCTGGATGAACTTGACATTGAAAGTATAGTGCCTGGTCATGGAAGAATTTGTGGCAAAAAGGAAATTCAAAGGAACATAGATTATTTAGAAAACCTTCTAGGTCAGAAATGACTTTATGGATAAGCATAATTGCATTCGTATACTGCTCTTAATTTGCGTCTTGAAGCCAATGCATAACCAATTAATAAACCAGCAACCAAACCGCCTAAATGAGCAAAAACATTGACTCCCGGACCAAAATTCATCATCAATAAAAAGAAAGCATACATCAACGCACTCATTATCGATTGACCAACAGCACGCCTAACATAAATCACACTTGCACCAAACACTCCAAATATCGCACCAGAAGCTCCAACAGAACTCATCGGATATCCAGACGCTGTTAAATCAGGTATAAAAAACAAAGACAAAATGTTTCCAAGCAACCCTGAGGCAAAATAAATCGAATAATACTCCTTCGAGCTGAAGAGTGCTTCCGCCCTGTAACCGAAAATAAGTAGGAAAAACATGTTGCCAAAAATGTGGACCAAGTTTGCATGAACAAACATAGCTGTGAAAAGCTGCCATAAAGCTGGACAAGGTATCGACGCAGTAAATTCAACAATGCCTCTATTTGCAATAGCAACTGTTTGCCATCCAGAATTATGAATAAAAACATTGAATTGAGCCAAATAAAAATAGACAGGAGAAAAAGTGTTTGTTTCAATAAAATTCCCTCCAGCAACAGATGTAACAATATATATGATGACATTAGCAACAATTATAATGTGTGTAGGTCCCCACCTCATACCTGAAGCCTTCTTTAAGCCAAGCTCTAAACTTCTCGATACTCAATAATCTTCCGTTTAATTTTCGAAGAACTATCAAGCTCATCCTTGCTGAACTTGCCTATTTTTGCAACTTTTATGTCTAAGCCCTTTCGTCTAACATAGTTTCTTATGGTTTGGTCTATGCCCTCTTGGTCGTATCCAACAGTTATAACATCAGGTCTGATTTTTTGAATAACCTTTTCAATACTGAAAACTTCATAACCAAGAACTGCCTCATCAACAACCTTCAAAGACTCGACCAGAGCTCTCCGCTGACTTTCAGATATGACTGGCTTTTTCCCTTTACGCTTTTCCACAGTACTGTCTCTCGCCACTATCACTATCAGTTCAGCGTTTCGCCCACCAGCCCTTTTAGCTTCCTCTAAATACTTTACGTGGCCAAGGTGAAGCAAATCAAATGTGCCTGAAGCCAAAACTATTTTTCTCTTTTTCTTTCCTTCTTTTTCGTTGTCCATTCAAATTTCACGGCTCCTAACAGTTTTAACGCGTCGAGCAAGCCTTCGCAGTAGGCGACAGAAGCTAAGCTTACCTCAAACTTCTTTTTATCCCTATAATATTTTGCATCCTTTAAATAGGCTTTAACGTATTCGACAACCTTCCTAACGCTTTCTACGTCTACATTTACCGAATCTTCCACGGTCTCCATGTTTCTTAAAACGCGCTCCGTAGAGTCTATATACTTCGCGACAAGCTTCTCCAAACTCATTCAACCATTCTCCCTCAAACTGTCCGGCGCACCACCTAAAACTATGAGAGCCTCAGCTTCCATAAAGTGAAGCTTACCCGGGAAAATTATGCTGTGTGGCGCGTGTCCAAAATCGTAGTTTAATAAATCTTTCAGAAAGCCAGCCTTAACCGTTGGATTGCTGCTTCCAGCCCTCGCTATGCCTACCACAAGCCCATCCATCGTTACAATATTCTCTTTTCGCTTCTCCTCAATCTTCAAAAGCGATTCCAATCCCTCACGAATTTCCATGTAACGATTTTTCTCCACCTTAACATCTAACAAGCAAAGCGTGTGAAGCTCAAGCCTCTTGTTTTGGGTGATAACCTCATACGGCGTCTCAGATGGATTCTCACTTGGTAAAGGTATTGTTACACTTTTACCAAACTTGTAATTATGCAAGCCAGACAATCCCATCACAGCAGAAAGTATGGAAGCCCCATGAACTACGCGTGTTTTTATTCCAAGTTTCTCCGCATGTATCCTCAAAGCAACATGAGTAGTGGCTATAAGCGGGTCACCTGGAACAAGCAAAACAACCTTACCAGTCTCAGCCGTTTCTAATATCAATTCTCCACTCCTTTCTTCAAGCTCTTTCCTTGAAACTATCTGAAGCTTTTTGCCGGAAATCTTTTCCAAGTTTTCCTTTGAAAAATCAGGCATTAAATTTGTGTAAAGCTCGATGAAAACATTGTCCGCCTTTCTAATCTCTTCTAGACCACGTAAGCTTATTCCCATCTCGTCGTGCAAGCCAAGTCCAACGAAAACAATCTCACCCAAACCTCTAACCCTCACAACTGAAAATAGAAGTTAAAACTTAAAACTGTTCGTCCACGAAACAAAGAAGCTAAATTTATTAAAGTGATAATAATTGCATAACTACGAAAAACACAGGGCCCGTAGCTCAGCAAGGCTAGAGCGGCGGACTAACCGCTACACGGGGTTAGGTTGAGGCTCTTAACCCGTAGGTCAGGGGTTCAATTCCCCTCGGGCCCGCCAAAACATCCTTTCACCACAAAGCTTCAATTTTCCTTTAACAATTTTATGTTAAAATCAGAAGTTGCAACGCTTAAAAAACACATCTCTCGTAGTAATATTCATGATTACGGAATATTTGTTAAAGAATTCACTGTTATATAAAGGCTTGATGACGATGGATGCCAAGATAAAACAGTTAGCTTTGACGCTTACAGTAATGGTTTTTCTACTTAGCTACACATTTGCAAACATGGAAGTTGTCTATTCCAACAACACTTACGGAGAGTTTGATCTATTCACGCAAAAAGAGCCTTACAGTGGAAAAGGCCCAAACATACCAAGTGATGCGTTCGGTCCCGGAGAGATTGTTATTCTTTACGCTTTAGTGATCTATAACGAGGAGCCTCTCCAGAACTTGCTTGTAACATTTTTCGTGCAAAGCCCAGATGGTACATCTTTCACTTTGACTGCAAGCATCAATGCAAGTGGAATTGCAGCAATTGATTTCACCATACCACAGAAATGTCTTAATGAAACTGAAGTTTTTGGGGAATGGTTCACATCGGCAAATGTACTAATTGGAATTAACGTTTTTCAGGATACGTTAACATTTGATGTGGATTGGATTGTAAAACTAATTTCGATAAGGACGATTGACGAAAATCTTATGTATCGAAGCAATTTTGGAAATGGGGGCGACGTAGGACTAGAAATTGCTTTAAGGAATATAGCTATGTGTATGAAAAGTACAATGCTTGCCATAGTAATAAAAGATGAAACAGGAGTTCCAATCAATTACTCTGGCATACGTGATTTTGATGTGCCACCAGGTGAAAAATTAGTTTTCTTATATTGCAAATTATCCATCCCGAAGTGGGCGCGTCCTGGAAAAGCAAGCGTTAACGTATCCGCATTAACCGCACCTGTAAGTCAGAGCGGGGTTCTATATTGTCCAGAAATATCAACAGACTTCTCTATTACGATATATGAACCGCTAACAATCACTCTTCACGATGTAGCAGTAGTAGATGTTGCCCCTTCAGCTACATTGGTTGAATTAGGTCAGTTTTTAAATGTAAGTATTATGGTTAGGAATGAAGGAACAGAAATCGAAAATTTTAATGTAAGCGCATATTTCGACTCTACACTTATTGGAACCTTAAATGTTAAAGCGCTTCTACCCTATTCCAAAGTAACCTTAAACTTCACTCTTGATACTTCTTCGGTTGGTGTAGGAAATTACACAATAACTGCTTCCATTCCGTACTTAGTTAACGAGGCAGACTTCACGGATAACACCTTCGTTGACGGAGTAGTTGAGATTAGACGTAGATTGCCCAGTATTACTCATGACATCGCAATAGTTGACGTCAACATTTCAAATAACAGTGTTTACATCGGTGATTTACTCCAAATCAACGTAAGTGTTGTTAACAAAGGAACCGAAACAGAAACCTTCAACGTAACAGTCTACTGTGACTCGTCACTAATTGAAACCTTGCAAGTCAGTGCTCTTGACTCTGGTGCCCAAGCGACGTTGATTTTCCTTTGGAATACAGCTTTTGCATCTGAGGGCTTTTACAAAGTAAAGGCTTCTGCTCCTCTCCTGGATGACATCGATGCTTCAGATAACATATACCTTGATGGTGTCGTTGAAGTTAAGGCTAAACCTCCCAGGCTTGTAATTCATGATGTTGCAGTCTTAAATGTAACGCCCTCTTCTACCTTGATATACATCGGTGAAAATATTGACATTTGTGTTGTTGTCAAAAATCAGGGCAATTATACTGAATCTTTCAATGTCATGGCGTCCTACAACTGCAACGATATTGAAACAAGACTTGTTGAAAACCTAGAGCCTAATGCCGAAAAAACGTGTCTTTCACTGGAATACACAAGATGTGCTGGAAGGGAATTATATTCTAAGTGCAGAGGCGAGCGTCGTGTCCGGGGAATTTAATATTGAGAATAATAAGTTTGTTGACGATGTTGTTTGGGTTAGACCTTGGGTGTTTCCTGCCGTTTGGGAGATTCCTAGGTGGCTTCTGGCTCTATTATTCTTATTGGCCATTTTTATTGTGGCTTGTCTAGTTGCTGCCATCATATTTTGGTTGTTATGGAGGCGTGAGAGAAAGAAAAAAGACCAGATGGGAAGGCAATCAACTTATCCTTCAGTTGGGTTCAAAAGAAGCAAGACATGTAGCATGTGTGGGAAAGAATTCCCTGGAGTGTACACTTTCTGTCCGTACTGCTTCACTTTCCACGGAAAAGACTACGAATAATTAGTTAACTTCACGATCTGATATTTGCTGAAGGCAACTCGGCTAGCGATGAAGATAATCCAAAAGCCAGTTTTCTTGAACAAATTTAAATAGAAATAGATATCAATTCTAGAGGAATATCCCAGAAATACTTTTAAGTCCTTAAAATTATAAAAATTGAGAGGAGAAGATGAATATGGCTAAAAAGTCGGAGCCTCCTATTCGTGTCATCTCTATATTAGTGGGAATCATGATTGGATGCATTTTAGCGTATGCCTATCAGGTGAATTTACCCACCTTATTTCATGATACGTACCTCTGGGCTAGCTTAGTTGTTTTCGTCGCCATTCCTGCACTGGCTGGTTTTGTTAGCGCTTTGCTGCATCCTGCTTTGGCTATGAAGAACGGTTTATATGTTGGCTTTTTCAGCGGATTATTTAACAGCATATTACTCACTATTAAGATGATTTATGCACCAGCCTTAACGCCGAACGAGGTTTATGCTTTCTCCGTATTTGCCATAATGTCAATTTTCATCTGGGCTATTCTCGCAGCTGCTGCTGCTGTGCTGGCACAGAGATTTTATGATTAGCCAATCATACATTTGTTGTAAAATTTCTTTTGAAAGAATATGGATTATTGGAGTATTTTCTTAAAATTGAGAAAAACTTTGGAAGACGCAACTGGACAGTATATCAACTTGAATAGAGGATATGACTTGCGGAAGGAACTGTTTGCACATTTTCATAAAAATAACGATGAAGTATTGAAACAATTAAGGCGACAAGATGGATAGACGATTCTTGTAAAATGTCTTGAGAATTACAAGGTCATTTAGATTCAACAGAAGTTTCTTCTACAAGACATAAAAGCTGAAAAGTTGACGATGCCTTCTCCTTTCCTCACTCAGACCGAGTTCTATAAGGTTTAATTATTATAAAACGTTTGCTTTTTATGTCGGTATATATCATCTTTGAAAATATGCTCTGTGTAGGGTTCATTTCGATTTTGGAAACTTTGCTTTTAGGCTTGTTTAAAGCTGATTGTCTTGAGTAGAAATGTTTGAAGAAATTGTTTCTGACGCTGTTCAGATGTTAATACTAATTTTTCTGGTTATGTTAGCGTTCCTCATAATCTGGGGCGTACTTTGGGTGCGTGTATACAAGAAAGCTAAGTGAACGCTGATATTTAATACGAAACACATTTTACGAGTGATAGTGGAGACATCTCCCGAAAAATCCCCATTTTTTCGCGCGCGCTTGATAAAAAGGTTAGCACTAATATAGGAACAGGCGTACACGATAATCTTTCTTATTCAATATTTTCAGTTGAAAGAATATGCAACTGTTTTTGTGTCCATAATGTTCAGTGTCATATTTGTTTTAGTGAAAATCTGTGTTTTCAATAATGCCTACAGAAAAAAACCCTAAGTTTTTCAACTGTGTTAATACTTATACGGCAGGATGGTGTGAAGATGATTTTCTCCTTTCCCCTTGATTTTTTTCTACCATTCTCCCGTGAGGATTAATTTAAAGTTCCCTCACTCTTTTATAAACGCGCTGATGAATGGTATACTCTAACTGCCAATGCTAGGAAATATGAGGTTTAGGTTAGTGGTTCTCTATGTTTGTTATGGATACGTGTTTCCGTAGTTTATTGATATTATTATGACATCGAATATATCTATCAAGTCATCTAAGAGTAAGTCAGCATCAGCATCCCAGTTTGGATCTCCAGGTTGACTGCCAAAGGCACCAGCCCAAACAACAACGTCGCTAATGTCAACGATTCCATCTCCATTTGCATCACCTTCACCTGATGCTGCAACTGGTTGGATGGCAAACATTAATGATAAGGTGCTAACTAATAGTAGTGCTACAACTATTTCAGAAACTATCTTATCTTTCATATTATCTCTCCTTTCAATAAAAAACATAGAGAAGATTCTAGTATAAGAGATTTATGGAGAAAACTTCTATAGTTATTAGTGTGGGCTAAAACTGCTTTCCGTTTGGAATTTATAAGGCGTACTCAAGATTGTTTCCTGAGAGCCGAAAAGCTGTGTCCTTTTTTCTTTATGAAATGTTTCCTTTGGAGCAAGTCATACGCGGATTCAAAAATGTAGAAGTCGTCAATATGTTATTTGACCATTTGAAAATGATGTTAGAAGAACTTGCTGAGAAAGTTGGAATATAACTACGCCGAATCTACTATTTAGAGGATACCTGAGTTCATACCGGTTTTTGGATAACTCTTATTAATCTGTCGATTCTTAAAGATTAACATGAAAAGTGGAAGAGCTTTATTGGCTTTAACAACGTTTTCGTGTATTTCAATAATTATTACTGTAGCCTTCTACTTTCTTAACGTCTGGCTTTTTTCTCCTAGTGAATATACGTCTCCAACTGATGCTTTCTTCCTTGAGGGCATACTGTTTCTTCTTATTGGTTTTCTGCTCCTACTGGGTAGAGGTGGCATCAATTTTTGGAGTCAAAAGGCCGCTATTTTGTCTGCTTTGGCTGGTTTCTTATATGATGAAGATACAGTCGGCCCTGATGAAATATTGAGGAAAGACAGATGGAAGCCTGAAGGATTTACACGATTAGCCTTAATTCTAATGTTAACAGGCCTTTTTATGATTCTAATATACCTTCTAACTCTCTAAGACAAGATTACAACAAGTTTCTAGTCTTGAAATAGGTGATGTGAAATAGACACAGCAAAACCAAAAGAACTAGTGAATTGTGGCGAATTTGAAAAGCATCACTGCCTATTATCGTGGTTATGAACATGCTTCCCCGTAGTGGCTTGCGACTATGACTAGATCGAATATGTCGATTATGTTGTCGCCGTTGATGTCTGTGTTTGGGTTCCAGTTGGGGCTGCTCGGTGTTGAGCCGTAGGCTGAAGCAACCAGAACAAGGTCGAAAATGTCAACAATGCGATCTCCGTTCACGTCCCCAGGGATGACTATTTCTACCCGCCCATCTGTAAACGTGTTGTCTGTTATGTCTGTTTCACCTGGTACTGGCCAAGCACAAGCGCTTATGGTGTAGTTGCCCTTAGCAAAGCCTGTAGTGTCCCATGTGAGGGCGATGGTTGTAGAGTTTCCGCTTGTTAAGGTGACGTTTGTAAATGCGGTGATAATAGTTGTGTTGGCAATAGGCGGTTACGTTGAAAGCTTCAGTGGTATCACCTTGGTTTTCAACAGTTACATGGATGGATAAGGAATAGTTTTGTCCTACAACGGTTTTGGAAGGAGTAACGTTTGTTACAGCGATGTCATGTGCCAAGTAATGTGCGATGGCGGTATGCGGTTCATTCATGCTGATCGTTACTGGGTTAACACCTTGTCCTTGATTTGTTTCATCAATAGACCAATGATCAAAGGTGTATCCACTCACTGCCTGAGCAGTGCATGTCACTAATGTACCATTGTCATACCATAGCCCAGGAGGAGAGATGTCCGGCTGTGGAGTTAAGCCGCTTGGATCAGTTTTAATGGTCAAATTGTATTACGTTTCGTAGTTTGCAGTTAGAATTCCAAGTGCACTTACTGTAAATGTCATGTTATTAGACGTCGATGACGATAGGCCGCTCCACTCTTTGAAAACGTATCGCTTTCCAGACAAGGCAAGATCATCGATGGTTGAGGACACATTTATTGAATGGGGGTGAGCAATCATCCCACCAAAAGCTCTTGGGTAGTTCGTAGCCAACGCCATCAATGGTTGCCGTTGCGGACTGATTTTGCCATTACAGCTGGTCTATTACGAAACCGTCATCAACTAGGCTGGAATCTGAAGTTAAGCGTATTTTGATTGTGTCACCTGTCACCCATACACTCCATATATCGTCAAGATCTCCGGTATAAATGCTGCAGATGTTTCCGGAGCTATTCAATACGTAAACATAGTCGAAGTTGGATTTATCTTCTGATCCAGCCGTCCAGCCCCCTATGCACTGCCCTGAATGTGGCAGCAAAAAAGTTTGGAGAGCTGGGTTACGGTATCTAGCCGAAGGAAGAACTGTTCAGAGGTGGCTTTGTAGAGAGTGTGGATACCGCTTCTCTGAGAAGAAGAGCCAGAATTTAAGCTTTAATCCACTGAAAACGTTGAAAGAACCCTTTAAAAAACTGTTAAATAGCTCCTACAATGTAAACAATGAATGTCAAGTATGCGAAGCCTTGACAGAAGGCATGAAAAACTTGATCGCAACAGAACACAAACAAACTGTTGCGGGAGAACTCCACACAACAATACAGCAAAACGTTAAAGGAAAAATCCTAGAGTTCGCATGGTATCTCAAGAAAAACGGGTTTGCAGATTCCACAATAAAACGTTACATTCAAAGCTGCAACACTCTAACGTCTTATGGTGCAGACATTCTAGACCTTGAAAGCGTGAAGGGAACCATAGCTAAACAGAAATGGCAAAACGGAACAAAACTAAACTACGTCAATTTCTACAACACTTTCACTAAGTTTCTAGGGTTGAAATGGCAAAAACCATACTACAGAAAATCAGCTAAGTTACCTTTCATTCCGTTAGAGAGTGAAATAGACTTGTTGATTCATGGAACTGGCAAAAAAATCAGCACAACCTTGCACACCATCAAAGAAACAGGCATGAGAATAGGTGAAGCTATGCAGCTAAGATGGATAAACATAGACTCAGAGAGAACCTCATAACTTTAAATTATTCCGAAAAACATGGAAAAAACAGAATCTTCAAAGTTTCCACACAGTTAATTCAAAGAAGCTTATCCTTGCCTAGAAAAAGCGAATATGTCTTCAACCGAATCAAAATAAGCGTAACTTCAAACTTTTTCATGGCAAGAAAAAGACCGGCGCACGAACACAAAAACCCTAGACTGCTTCACATAAGCTTCCACACATTAAGACATTGGAAAACAACAACAGAATACCACAAAACAAAAGACATTCTACACGTCAAAAACATGCTTGGACACGTAAGCCTAGACAACACTTTGATCTACATCAACTTGGAACAAGCCGTCTTCGGAGAATCAAACAGCCAGGAATTCCATGTCAAAGTAGCTCACAACCTAGAAGAAAATTGCGAACTGGTTAAAGTAGGGTTCGACTATGAATGTGAAATGGAAGATGCTAAGCTCTTTAGAAAGAGAAAGTAGAAAATAAACGTGAAACACTGAAAATAAATGCGTAACACATAAATTCGATTCTATTATCATAGGAATTTCGGTCGGGCGGTAGCTCAGCTTGGTAGAGCTTCCGAGTCAGCATAGGCTTATGGCTTTAGCTGGCGGAGACGCTGTAGACGCCTGCCTGTGGTGGGTGTTACTCAGCCTATCAAGCGTACATGCAGAAACCGGATTGTCGCAGGTTCAAATCCTGCCCGCCCGACCAGTTGCATGCAATGAATGGCTAGTCAAGGACGAAATAGGTTTCATTTCAAACAACAAATCGCCTATTAATTGCCTTCGGGCAAGCATACAAATTTTCCATTACCTATGAATGAGGTATTGATAATCCAACGTATGCCATTGTCAACAGCTATTCTTCAACTCGGCGGATTTCGAACACAACGGGGTTGTCGGCGTCAGGACAAGCATTGAATATTACGTCTTTGTCTTCAGCCCAAGGAAACTCCACGCCATAAAGCATAGCGAAGATCTTCGGAAGCAAAACCATGAGTGCACTGTAGCAGATGTCGCCCTTCACTGATTTGCCATCAAAAACTATTTTGTCGCCCACTTTATGTCCAAATGCGCATTTTCCCTTCTGACTCTTCACAGTGACTTTAATGATGCATGACACGTGGATTCACCATCGAACAATGTACTTTTCTACGTTTATAAATACATGCATCTTATCGTGGAATTGAGCGCGACGTCCATCCAAAACCGTGCCCGTTATCGTAAACACATAAGAACATGAATTTCCCCTTTACAGCTGAAAAGGAAGCGAAGAAGTATGGAAGTTTTCGAAGTTATAGAAAAAAGGAGAAGCGTAAGAAAGTATAAGCCATTAAGCGTACGAAATGAGGATTTAAAGAGGATTCTGGAGGCTGCTCGTTTGGCACCGTCAGCTGGAAACCGTCAGCCTTGGCGTTTTATAGTAGTTCGAACCTCTGAGCGAAAGAAGCTTCTTGCACAGGCTGCACGGAACCAAATGTTTCTGGCGGATGCTGGAGTCATAATCGTGGCTTTGGCGGATGCTGAGGCTTCACTTAAATGGTGCAAACAGGACGTTATGATTGCCGTTGAACACTTGGTTCTGGCTTCTACAAGCTTGGGTTATGGCACTTGCTGGATAGGAGCCTTCGAAGAAGAGCAGGT
>Ga0315549_1001323_pt1 | contig 26078 bp, 23 predicted proteins | sample SalMarSW160200MG_FD_203101 | JGI IMG/M metagenome (GOLD analysis project Ga0315549, IMG submission 203101) | Salt marsh sediment microbial communities from the Plum Island Ecosystem LTER, Massachusetts, United States - Salt Marsh Sediment SW1601-200 ... | reverse complement strand
GAAATGGAAATTGATTATATACGGAAGATTATAAAAAAAAGCATCCAGAGGATAAAGGAACAGCAGAGTGAAAACAATAGGCTCCGTTTGGAGCTAGAAAAAGAAAAGAGGAAAACAAAAAAAGCAATAGAAGAAATAAACAAATTGGAAAACGAAATAAAAGAGAGGATTTGAGTGGGAAAAGAAGTGGAAGTAAAAATCTTAGGTAATAAATATTCCTTTCTTACAGATAGGGACACTAATGAGGCAATAAGAATTGCTATGCTTGTGGACGAAGAGGCAATGAGAATAAAAGAGGACGAGCCGTACTCTTCGGATAGCACTATTGCAATACTTACTGCCTTAAACATAGCAGATAAACTCTTCACTATTGTTTCTGATTTAGAAGAACTAGAACGCTATGTAGAATAAGGATCTTTAGGATTTTTCCCACTGCCTCTCATAACTTAGAAAGAGAGGGAAAACATGAGCGCGATAGTAACAATACTGATTTCTGTTATAGTAGCAATAATCTTCTTCGTAATTGGCTACTTCACTCAAAAGATAACAAGGAATAGAAAAATATTAACAGCTGAGCGAAAGGCCGAGAAGATATTACAAAGTTCTCGGGGAAAAAGTAAGGAGATAGAGCAGCAAACCAGAGAAAAAATAGAGCAACTAAAAAAAGTACAGAAAAGGCAACTAATCGAGGAAACAAAGGCTCAGAAAAGGCATCTCGAACTATGGGAAAAGGAACTTGAAAAAAAGGATGAAGAGCAAAAGAAAACCAAGGATTTCCTTTCCCAGCGAGAGAAAAACTTAATGGTTCGCGAGAAAGAAGTCCAGCAGCAAAAGGAAGAGGTGGGTATCAAAAGAAGACGACTAACTCAACTAATTGAGGAAAATAATAAAAAATTGGAAGATATATCTCGCCTGACCAGAGATGAAGCAAGAAAAATGATTCTCGAGAAAGCAAAGGAAGAAGCCGAGAATAAGGCAATCCAGATTGAAAACGAGATAATTAGCGAATCCAATAGAAAAGCAAACCGTAAAGCAAAAGAGATAATAACCGGGGCCATTCAGAGGTGCGCTTCGGATCTTGTATCTGATGCTACTGTCTCAGCGGTCTCGCTACCTTCTGAAAGTATGAAGGGCCGTATAATAGGGCGAGAAGGTAGAAATATTAGAGCATTTGAAAATGTGACAGGGATTGATGTGATTATTGACGATACTCCGGAGACTATAACGCTATCTGCATTTGATCCGATAAAAAGGGAGATTGCCAGAATCTCTATGGAAAAGTTGATCAAGGACGGCCGAATTCATCCTGCCCGTATTGAAGAAATAGTGGAAAAAACAGAAAAAGAATTTGAAGAAAGAATTGTTGAGATAGGCGAAAATACAATGTTTGAACTTGGAATATCCAAGATGCACGATGACCTTATCAAAATGGTTGCAAGACTAAACTTCAGGATGAGTTACGGGCAAAACGTACTTCAGCACTCAAAGGAAGTAGCATATCTTATGGGTTTAATGGCAGGAGAACTCCAGTTAGATATTGACATTGCCAAGAGAGCCGGGATCCTTCATGATATAGGTAAGGGTATAAGCCAGGAATATTCAGGCAGTCATGCAGAGATCGGTGCTACAGCTGCCAGAAAATATGGAGAAGATCCCATAATTGTCAACGCAATAGCTGCACACCATGAAGAGGTTGAACCCGCATCCCCCTACGCTGTCCTCCTTCAAGCCGCCGATGCAATATCAGGAGCAAGACCCGGTGCACGGCGGGAAACCCTGGCGGCCTATATAAGGAGGGTTGAAGACCTAGAAAACATTGCCGCTTCCTTTGAAGGGGTAAAAAAGGCATACTCCATGCAAGCCGGTCGCGAAGTCAGAATTATTGTAGAACCTGAGATTATATCAGATAACGGAACAAGAAAACTATCCGCCAAGATTGCCCAAAGTATCGAGAAAAATCTAAAATATCCAGGAGAGATAAAGGTAACCGTAATACGGGAAACACGATCAGTAGCCAACGCTAAATGAGTATTGAACAGACGGATTAGGAAATTTCACGAACTTAGAGAAAGAAGATTACGTTGAAAGTTCTATTTATCGGAGATGTTATAGGTAAACCTGGTATGAGACTGCTTTCTAAGTTGATTCCCAAATTCAAAAAAGATACTGAGTACGATCTAATCTGCATCAATGGAGAAAATTCAGCTGGGGGATTCGGTATAACAAAGAACGGCGCATTAAAATTAAAAAAGTACGGCTGCGATGTGATTACTACTGGTAATCACATAATAGACAGAGAAGATGAGCTCGCGGAGGTATTTTGCCTACCGAATGTGATCCGACCATTAAATTACGAATCATCATTCCCCGGTAAGGGCTGGACAGTTTTTGAGAAAAATGGTACAAAATGTGTAATTGTTAACCTTCAGGGAACGGTCTTTATGCCCGAGAAGCCAAAAGCAATTTCTCCATTCATCGTAATAAAGAAACACCTTAATAAAATTCGTGAAATTGCACCCATAATCATTGTAGATTTGCATGCGGAAGCCACGGCTGAGAAAATTGCTATGAGACATTTTTTAAATGGAAAGGTTTCAGCTCTCATAGGCACCCACACTCATGTCCAAACGGCGGACGAGATCATCACAGAAAAAGGAACTGCCTATATTACTGACATAGGTATGACAGGACCCTTCGATTCCGTAATAGGAATGCAAAAGGACCCGATTATAAGAAAATTCCTTGGAAATAAGGATGAACAATTCAAGCTTGCAAAGGGGGATGTAAGAATGAATGCGGTTGCAATTGAAATTGACAATGAAAATGGTAAGGCCTACTCAATAAGGAGAATTCAAATTGCAGAAGATACTTAATGGAAAAGTTGTTGCAAATAAAATAATCAATAAGATAAAAGGACTCACTCCTAAACGCAGCCTAGGAATAATAAAGGTGGGCTCTAATCCAAGAAGTTCTTCTTACCTTAGGGGAGTCAGAAAGACAGCCGAAAAAGCAGAAGTGACATTGAAATTAACTGAGTTACAGGAAGATGCCTCAGAGGAAGAAGTCATAGAATCAGTGAGAAAAATGAGCGAATCCAGAGAGGTAAACGGAATCCTTTTAATGGAACCGTTCCCGAAAGAAATTTCCGTAGAGAAATTAATAGAAATCGTTGGTCCTGGGTTGGATGTAGAGGGAATCCATCCTTACAATATAGGAAAGTTGCTGTTAAGTGAATCTGAAATAATGCCCTCTACCCCAGGAGCAGTGCTTGAATTGATGGACTTCTATGGAATAAAGCCAAAGGGGATGCACACAGTAATTCTTGGCAGAAGTCAGGTGGTTGGCAAACCCCTTGCCAATCTACTTCTTAGAAAGGGACGATTGGGCAATGCTACTGTAACTGTATGTCACTCAAAGACAAAAAATCTCAAGAGTTTGACAAAAACCGCAGATATACTTATAGTAGCAATAGGGAAGGCAGAGTTTGTGGATGTCAAATTTGTCCGTGAGGGAGCAATCGTAATTGATGTAGGCATAAATATGAAAAACAACCGCCTAGTAGGTGATGTTGACTTTGAATCTGTCAAAGAGAAAGCCCTTGCAATAACACCTGTGCCTGGTGGGATTGGTAGTATCACTACTGCAGTTCTTCTCTCCAATTTATACAAACTATGATAATCTATTCAGTATCAGAGATAACACAAAAGCTAAAGAAACAGATCAGTTCCATTGGATGGGTTTGGGTGAAGGGAGAGGTAAGTAATCTCACATATCACTCTTCAGGGCATATATATTTTTCCTTAAAAGACGAAGAATCAGTCCTCAAAGCGGTAATCTTCCAATGGGCAGCAGAGTATCTTGAATATAAACTGATTGAAGGTCGTGTATTTCAAATATACGGTAAGATTGACATATGGCAAAGAGGTAGTCAATACCAGATTATAGCAGAACAAGTAATACCAGGTGAAATCGGAACATTTTATCTTCGGTTTCAAGAGATAAAAGAGAGATTAGAAAAAGAAGGACTTTTTGATAAAAAATACAAAAGGGAACTTCCAAAATTCCCTGAAAAGATAGGAATTATAACTTCTACAGAGGGAGCCGCAATTCATGATGTCTTAAAAATAATTAAGAAGCGCTCCCCCTATACCACCGTAATAGTTAGACCTACCCTTGTGCAGGGTGATGGAGCAGCTTTCGATATAGTATCTGCGACAAGAGAACTCAATGAATATAAAGATGTGGATTTGATAATTCTGACAAGAGGCGGCGGCTCCATTGAGGATCTCTGGGTATTTAATGAAGTAGAAGTCGCCTATGCGATTTTTGACTCAACGATACCAATAATCTCCGCGGTAGGTCATGAGAATGACTTTTCTATATCAGATTTTGTTGCAGACAAAAGAGCTGCAACTCCAACAGAAGCTGCAGAAATTGCAGTTCCATCAAGGGACCAGTTAATGGATAACATCAACCATATTTCCTTGGGTCTCAAGAGACTGATCTCAAATAAGATGAATATGTATATCACAAAGTTAGAATCCCTTTCGAAAAGCTATGCTATCAGGAGGCCTCTTTCATTAGTTGAAATGAAACAGCAAAACCTTGATTATCTTCAGGATTTACTTATTCAATATGGAAAGACAACCGTGCAATCTTTAAACGATAAATTGAAAAGCCTCACTCCGAGACTGCCAGAACTATCAACTTTAATGATAGAGATTTATAACTTAGAGGGCGGACTTAAAAATTCAATCAGTCAATTGATAAAGGATAAAAAACAGGAAATTAGAAGCCTGGGAAGCATTCTACAGGCTACATCTTCGGAAAGAATCCTCGGAAGGGGTTACTCAATTGTTAAAAAAGGTGAAAAAATAATAAGAGATTCAAGTATACTTAAAAGAGGAGACTCACTCCACATTCAATTCTATACGGGAACTAGTTCTGCAAAAGTAGAGGAAACAAAGCCGTGATACTCTGTTGTCACAGAGGAATTGGTTAAATAGTTAAGTAGTCAAATAGTTAAATAAAACAACTGACAGTTATTTAAAACAATTCAACTATTCAACAATTTAACTACTAAACTTTATGCATTCTCTCATTCACATCTTTTAATTAAATTAAGTGTCGTATCTTTATCCATTTCACGTATTAGTTTCCCCTCAAGAGGGAATATAAATATCTCAGCAGTTACCGAAACTGTTCCCTTGAATAGATGGCCACCGATTAGATTGTAATCTACTCCACCAAGGGCAACATGAGGATGGAATATTAAACTTTTGTCTTTAACGGAAATGTTTCCGCTTAAATTTACCAGCTCATATGAATTATCAAGTTTTTTCTTCTTATATTCCTTTTTAAGAATGTCAAAATACCCAAGTGTTACTTTGAAAATCGCACCTATACCATTTACAAAAGCCGCCTTAATCCCATTTTCATTACAGAAATCGATAACTGATTCTACTACCTCTTCTCCTCTATCGAGTATAAGGATATGAACATCGTCTTTCTTAAAAGTAATCACCAAACCTCCTTTTTGATAACCCTATCTGAACCATCCCAGTTGTCAAGGGGCAAACACAGTGAATGTGTAAATGAGTAGATGAGTGGAATGGTATATGGGTGGATGAGATAAACGACCGGGGACGGAAGACGGAGGCATAGTTAATTTGTTAATTGGTAAATTGTTGATTAGTTATGCCCTCAAATCTTCCCTAATTAACTATTTGACTATTTTACTAATTAACTTTGCGTTAGAAAAAAATAAGATTATTTACAAGATTTACAGTTTGGGGTTGACATAAAAAAAGTTCTTTGTAAATTAAAATAATGGAGGAAGGGATGAACAAAAATAATAAAATAAATGAAAACAAGGCCAAAACTCCTGAAGAAGATGTAGAAAAAGAGAAGCCCATCACAGAGAGAGAAAAACTTGAAGATCCCTTAGGGAAACTTAAAGAAGAACGCGATGAGTTAATGGATAAATACCTTCGTGCTTTGGCAAGTTATGAAAACTTAAGAAAAAGGACTCAGCAGGAAAAAGAGAATATATATAAATTTGGCATAGAGGGGGTCATTCGTGAAATTCTTCCAGTTGTAGATGACTTTGGCAGAGCATTCAACTCGCTAAAAAAAGAAAATGATGAGAATAAACAGGACGGGTTCATAAAAGGTACCCGTATCATCTATTCAAAACTGCTGAATATTCTAAAAAACTACTACGTTGAACCTTTTGATTCCAAGGGAGAAAAATTTGATCCTTCAAGACACGAAGCGGTTCATGTAGTAGAGAGTGATGAGGAGGAAGGGATAATAATAGAAGAGGTAGAAAAAGGATATTTGATAAAAGATAAAGTTCTTCGCCCAGCAAGGGTCATCGTTACAAAGGAAAAAGAAGAAATTAAAGAATATAAAGAGAAAAAGAAGAAATAAATCAAGAAAATTAATGACAATTACAATAGGAGGTAGGGAAGAATGAAAGAACCAGTAATAGGGATTGACCTTGGAACAACTAATTCGGTTGTCGCTACAGTAGAACAATCCGAACCTGACGTAATTACAAATACCGAAGGAGAGAGAACCACTCCATCCGTAGTTGCATTTAAGGGTAAAGAAAAATTAGTAGGGCTGCAGGCAAAAAGGCAACAATTGACCAATCCACAGAAAACAGTCTATTCCGTAAAACGTTTTATGGGAAGAAGATTCAATGAAGTAGCAAATGAAATAGAAGAGGTTCCATTCGAGGTTATTGCAGGGCCTCACAAGGATGCGAGACTAAAAATTGGCGATCAAGTGTATTCTCCCCCTGAAATTTCTGCCTTGATTTTACAGTATCTTAAAAAAGCTGCGGAAGCTCATTTAGGAAAGAAGGTAAAGAAGGCTGTAATCACAGTTCCTGCTTATTTCAATGATTCCCAGCGAAAAGCAACAAAGGATGCGGGTGAGATTGCTGGACTTGAAGTCTTAAGAATAATTAACGAACCAACAGCTGCATCACTAGCATATGGTCTTGGTAAAGACAAAAATGAAAAAGTAGCAGTATTTGACCTTGGTGGAGGAACCTTTGATATATCTATTCTCGAAATTAGTGAAGGTGTATTTGAGGTCCTATCCACAAATGGTAACACACATCTGGGTGGTGACGATTTTGACCACCTGATAATGAAGTGGTTAATTGGTGAATTCAAAAAGGAAACAGGCATTGACCTCTCTGGGGACAGAAACGCTGTTCAGAGGGTAAGGGATGCAGCCGAAAAGGCAAAATGTGAACTTTCTTCAATGAAAGAGACGACTATCAATCTTCCATATATAACAGCTGATGAATCCGGGGCAAAGCATCTGGAAAAGAATTTCACCAGAGCTAAACTTGAATCCCTGACAAAAGAATTACTGGACAAGATTGATGAACCAGTAAAACGGGCATTCGAAGATGCTAAATTAACTCCAATTGATATTGATGAGGTAATCCTTGTTGGTGGTATGACAAGAATGCCAGCGGTGCAGGAGAAAGTTAAGGGCCTATTCAAGAAGGAACCACACAAGGGCATTAATCCAGATGAAGTGGTGGCAATCGGAGCAGCTATCCAGGGAGCAGTCTTAGTAGGTGATGTTAAAGATGTTCTGTTACTTGATGTAACACCCCTTTCCCTCGGAATCGAAACCCTTGGTGGCAGGATGACTACAATTATAGATAGAAATACTACAATACCCACCCAGAAGGGTAAGATATTTACAACTGCAGATGATAATCAACCAGCCGTTTCCATCCACGTACTCCAGGGCGAAAGACCAATGGCTCTTGATAACAGGACCCTTGGAAATTTTGAGTTAGCAGGAATTCCACCTTCTCCTCGAGGCGTTCCACAGATAGAAGTAAGATTTGATATAGATGCTGATGGTATACTCCATGTCTCTGCTAAGGATCTTGGTACAAATAAAGAACAATCAATAAGGATTGAATCCTCCAGCGGACTCACAGAACAGGAGATAGAGAAAATGAAAAAAGACGCCGAAATTCATATAGAGGAGGATAAAAAGAAAGAAGAACTCATCGACACAAAAAACCAGGCAGATACACTTATATATTCGACGGAAAAAGTATTAGAAGAGCAAGGAGATAGTGTCTCTAAGGATGAAAAGGAAAATATTGAGAAAGCAATAAATGAACTTAAAGAAGCAATGAAAGGTGACGACATAATGACAATCAGGCACAAAATTGAGATTTTACAAAAGGCCTCTCACGCGGTAACAGAAAAATTGTACAAAAAAGCAGCAGAGCAGGCACAAACTCAAGCTACAGAAAAAGAAAGCTCAACAGAAAAAGAAAAAAAGGAAACCGCAAAAGAAGAGGAGGAAGAGGTAGAGGCAGATTACGAAGTAATTGACGAAGAAGAAAAGGAGAAGGAAGACGAAGAAAGTTAGTTCTAACAAATGATGGCAACAGACAGGGATTACTATGAAATTCTGGGAGTCTCCCGAGAGGCAACCCAAGAAGAAATTAAAAAATCATATAGACGATTAGCCAGGAAACATCATCCTGACGTTAGCAAGGAAAACAAAAAGGAAGCAGAGAAAAAATTCAAAGAAGTATCCGAAGCATATGAAGTCTTAATGGACCCCGAAAAAAGGGCACGATATGATCGATTCGGAAAAGAGGGAGTTCAATTTGAAGGTGAACATTTTACATGGGGAGATTTTACTCATCAAGCAGATATTGAAGATATATTCAGAGACTTCTTTGGAGATTTTGGAGAAAGTGATTTCCTCAGCAGAATATTTGGAGGAGTAAGTAGAAGAGAAGCACGAACTTATAGCCACAGAGGGGAGAATCTCCGTGTAAGACTTAATCTCACTCTCAAGGAAGCAGCAGAAGGAGTCACTAAAAAGATAAAAGTCCGCTTATTGGAAAAGTGTGATCATTGCCAAGGGAAAGGCGGGAAAACTACTACCTGCCCCAGTTGTAATGGAAGAGGTGAGGTTAAGAGTGTCAGATCAAGCCTCTTTGGTCAATTTGTTTCTGTTTCAACCTGTCCCACATGTAGAGGAACAGGAAAAATTGTAAAAGAAGCCTGTCCCTTCTGCCATGGTGAAGGGCGAATTAGAACAGAGAAACAAATGTCGGTCCAGATTCCTGCAGGAGTAGATACAGGTAATTATATAACTATACGAGGAGAAGGAAATGTAGGGAGAAGGGGTGGAGTAAAAGGAGACATTATCGTTGAGATAAGGATCAAGGAAGACAGTCGTTTCAGACGAGAAGGAAACAACCTCATAATCAGGGCTCCGATAAGTTATAAAACTGCGATAGAAGGCGGAAAGATAAAAATCCCAAGCTTGGACGGCAGATTAAAACTTACAATACCCCCTGGAACGAAATCAGGAAGGATTTTTTTACTTAAGGGAAAAGGAATGGGTAGTCTATACGGCGGAAGGAGGGGAGATATATTAGTGGAAACATATATATGGACACCCGATAAGGTGTCAAAAAGGGCAAGGCAGTTACTGAAAGAACTTGATGATGAATTTGGATCTCCACCAGAGATAAAATAAATCTAATAATTCTTCACTCCTAATCATTTTACTCGATCATCCGGATAAACTCTTCTTCGTTAATTGTTTTTATCATTAATTTCTTAGCCTTATCAAATTTAGAACCTGGATTCTTACCTACTACAACAAAATTTGTTTTTTTGCTTACGGAACCTGTTACCCTCCCCCCCAAACTCTCGATCATCTCTTTTATCTCTTCCCTGGTAAATCTGTCTAAAACGCCTGTTAACACAAAGCGCTTTCTTTTAAATGGAAGAGGCTTCTTTTGCCCCTGTTTCTGCTCCATTCTGACACCTGCTTTTCCTAATTTTTTAATAACATCGAGATTCCTTTTACTTCTGAAGAAAGCCATAATAGAAGATACCGTCTTTTCTCCTACGCCCTCTATAAAAAGTAATTCCTCTCTGCTTGCAATCCTCAATGTATCAATGGATCTAAAATTGTACGATAATAATTTTGCATTATAGGTACCTACAAGGGGTATTCCAAGAGCGTAAATCAAACGATCTAACGAACGTTCCTTACTTTTCTCTATTGCAGAAAGTAAATTCAGAGCTGATTTTTCACCCATTCTAGGAAGACGAGCGACTTCGGTTTTCTTCAATAAATATAGATCTGCATAATCGGATAGAAGTTTTTTTGAAACCAATTGGGAAACCAAAATATATCCAAGTCCCACAATATCCATACCATCTCTACTTCCAAAGTGTAGAATTCTTCCCTTAACCTGTGCAGGACACTGTATATTTATACATCTGAAGTAGACCTCACCTTCTGGCTTTATGAGTTCTTCTCCACACACTGGGCATTTATCAGGAATTTTAAACCTTTCTTCCCTACCACTCCTCTCATCTTTTACAACTCCAACCACATGGGGAATAATTTCTCCTCCTTTCTCCACCAAAACTTTGTCACCAACCCTGATATCCTTTCTTTCAATTTCATCCATATTGAACAGGGATGCCTTGGAAACTGTTGTTCCAGAAATAAATACAGGCTCAAGCATTGCAATTGGAGTCGCAATACCTGTTCTGCCTATAGAAATCTCTATCCTCTTTAACTTTGTCTTTGCCTTCTCTGCAGGATACTTAAAAGCTACTGCCCATCTCGGTGCTTTTGAGGTGGCACCCAATTTCTCTTTTAGAGCCAGATTATTAATCTTAAAGACAAGTCCATCAATCTGATAATCAAGTGTATACCTCTTCTCCCTCCACTCTTCAATAAGTGGTATAGCATCATCAACGCTTCTCCTAACTTCACGAAGTGGGCTCACCTTGAATCCAATCTCGTTTAAGTAATCAAGAGCTTCCCGATGCGTTTTTATGAATTCTGGTATAGAACCATAGGAATGGATAAAGATATCAAGGTTTCTTTTAGCTACAATGAAAGAGTTAAGATTTTTCAGAGTTCCCGCAGTTGCATTCCTTGGATTTGCAAAAAGAGGTTCTCCATTTTCCTCCCTTTTCTTATTAAGTATGAGGAAACTCTCATTAGGCATATAAACCTCACCTCGAACTTCAAGAAAAGGATATTTTTCCATATTTTTAAGCAAAACCAGGGGTATGCTATTTATTGCCTTTAGATTCAAAGTAATATCATCCCCAACTACTCCATCACCCCTAGTTGAACCCTTTAGAAAGATTCCATTCTCGTATACTAAAGATACGGCAACTCCGTCGATCTTCTGTTCTATAACCCATTCTAATTGAGATACACCTTTTAGTCGCTTCAATGCTCTATCTTCGAAATCAATAAGTTCATCTACAGCATATGTATTGCTCAAAGAAAGCATAGGAGGATCATGCGTAACATCGGGAAATCCCTCCAGAGGTTGGTCACCAACCCTCTGAGTTGGAGAAAACGGCACAATGGTTTCAGGATATTCCTCTTCTAATTTTTCCAATCTCTTTAACAATTTATCAAATTCCTCATCAGATATTTCAGGTTGATTCAAAACATAGTATCTGTAATTATGATATCGAATTTCATCCCTGAGCTTTTTTATTTGCCTCTCAAATTTTCCCGACACCTTCTTGGGAACCATCATCACTCCATATTCATAACCTTCTTAATACCCTTAATCATTTCCTTAACTTCATAGTCTTCCGGGTTCTTCTCAAGGTTATATCTTGCATCCATGTCTTGTGGATTCTTCCCAACCATATGTTCAAATAATTCGATAGCTTTATTATACTCTTCTCTCTCATAGTGAGCAATTGCCTTCTTGAAATCGTCACGTCTTCGGATCACTCATTCCTTCTAATCCAATTGCTTACGCAGGAATGTCGGGACATCCAGATCATCAATCTCAGTGTCTATATCACTTATTTCTCTGAAACTATGTTGAATTGGCGGTGCTTGTCGAAAACCTCGGAATTCTATCTTATCCAATTCGTCCTTCTCAGGCTCACCGATTCCTGTAGCAATAAGGGTTATTTCAGCTTTATAAAAATTATCCTCGAATATAACTCCCATAAATACCTCTTTATTATCTCCCATCGCTTCACTTATCGTATCCATCGCTTCCTTCATATCTTTGAGTGTGAAGTTTTCCCTATCCACTGTTAGATTAATCAACGCCGCTTTTGCCTGGGAAATATCTGTATTATCCAAAAGAGGTGAATTCACAGCACCATGTGCTGCTTCTAGAGCTTTATTTTCTCCCTCTCCTACTCCTATTCCCATAATAGCTTTACCACGCTTTAACATCACCGATTTTACATCCGCAAAATCCATATTAATATAACCATTCTTAAGCACAAGATTACTGATACCGTGAACAGCCTTTAAAAGGACATCCATTGATTCTCTGCTAAGTGCATCTGCTAGGCTCACATTTCCCAAGCTCAAGAGTCTATCATTTGGAACAACAAGTAATGTATCTACAACTGGAGAAAGTTCTTTTATCCCTTGCTTTGAAGTTTCAATCCTCTGCGCCTCATATGAAAATGGTGTGGTAACGACTCCAACAGTAAGAACACCTTTCTCTTTGGCAAGCGAGGCTATAACCGGTGAAGCGCCCGTCCCAGTTCCACCTCCCATACCAGCAGCTATAAACAACATATCAATACCTTGGACTAATCCCTGCAACTTCTCCAGATCTTCCTCCGCTGCTCTCTTACCGAGAATCGGATCTCCACCTGTTCCTCTACCATCAGTTAATTCTCTCCCTATTTGTATTCTATCACTTGTTGACACCTGATTCATATCCTGAACATCAGTGTTGACAGCCCAGAACTCAATCCCCTTCATCCCTGAATCAACCATAGTAGTAACTGCATTACCACCACATCCTCCAACACCTACAACTCTTATTTTCGCTGGGCAATTATTCTTTCCTTTTGTTTTAAACATTTTTCCCTCCTTATTAAAAGAATTCTTCAAACCATTGCTTCATACGTTTTAATACTATGTCAAACATGCTTTTCCCTTTAAGTTCTTCGAGTTTCCCTCCGGTATGTAAAGCGCCATATTTTATAAGGCCTACAGCTGTAGCAAATGAAGGATCAGAGACCGTTTCTTTAAGACCGGTAATATGCTCTGATGGAATTCCTATCCTTACAGGCAGAGTGAATATATCCTCCGCTAACCCTGCTATACCATCTAACATAGCAGTACCGCCTGTCAGTATTACACCGGCACTCAACATATTATAAAGTGAATCTTCAGAAAGTTCTCTGTGTGCTAGTGTCAGTATCTCTTCAATCCTAGGTTTAACTATCTGCTGTAACAACTCACGGGACACCTGCTTATTACCTCTTCCCGAAAGACCTGGAACTGTTATCATGTCATTTCTATCCTTCTCAAGGATTTCCTTCACTGTAGCATATTCAAGTTTAATCCTCTCAGCTTCCTTAGGAGAAGTCCTGAGTCCCACTCCGATATCATTAGTCACATTTTCCCCCCCAAGACCAAATACCGAGGTTTTCCTGAGGCTTCCATTGTAAAAAATTGCCATATCAGTAGTTCCACCACCTATATCTACAAGGATAGCTCCCACTTCCTTTTCTTCCTCTGAAAGAATAGAGTAAGAAGAAGCAAGGGGTTGTAGGACGATATCGCTAACTTCATAGCCTGCTTTATTCACACACTTACATATATTCTTTGCTGAAGTTACAGCTCCTGTCACAATAACAACATTAGCTTCTAGACGTTGCGAGAACATTCCTAACGGATCTCTAATCCCACCCTGTCCATCAAGTATGAATTCAGTCGGTATAATATGGATCACCTCTCTATCTACAGGAAGCGCCATGGATTTTGCACTCTCCAGTACGCGATCAACATCTTCCCGAGTAACTTCATTGTCTACTCCAGTAACTGCGACTACACCACGGCCCTGTATATTTCTAATGTGGTCCCCTGCAATACCTGTATAAACCCCTTTGGCCTCCTTGCCGGCCATCATCTCCGCCTCTCTCATCGCTTTGAGGATGGATTGCACCGTCTTGTCTATATTTATAACTACCCCTTTACGAAGACCCTCCGAAGGGTATTTACCCACTCCCATAATATTAGCCCCCTCATCATCAACCTCGGCTACCACAGCTGCTATTTTAGTGGTACCAAGATCTAACCCCACCACAATATCCTTATCATCATTCACTTATTACCTCCTTAAAACAACTTGATCATCAAACCTGAAATCCAATCTCCCAGACGAAACAATCCCTGTTTTATAAATTTTTTTCAAGAGTTTGTACTTCTCTGGATAACTATCCTTCCCCCAAAGAACCTTTATATTCCCAATCCTACTCTCCAATCCATAGGATATGACTTTTACTTCCTCTACACGCACATCTCTTGTAATTTTCAGTATTTGTACTGCTTCCTGTAGTCCTTCGAGCAGCGAATCGTCCTTAACTTTAATTATTGGGAGTGTATCTATACCCTCTGCTTTGAATAATACTCCTTCTTCATCTACACAAATTCCTTTCATATTAGAAATCCTGGCAATAGGTACTCTAGGTTGTATAAGAATTGAGACTACTCCTCTTATATTTTTATGCCATTTGACATTCTTTACCCAATCGAGTCCAATAATGTCCGATCTTACTGGCTGGATAGACTTTGGAAGCGGCTCTGATATTAGCTTCCTTACCTCCAATATTCTCTCATCCTGCACAGGTTGGGACCATTTTATTAAGTAACCCTTTATAGGCATAAATGCTTTCCATCCCTCATACACAAAGAAGAGGAGCATTAGTAATAGGAAATATCTCGCCCTAAATCTGGGTTTCTTCTTCTTTCCCAATTATCACCACCTCTGTTTCCAGAATAACGCCAAATTTCTTCTCCACTTCATCCCTCACACGCCGGATCAATTCAATAACATCCTCTGATGTGGCAGATGGATCGGTAAGTATGTAATTCGCATGGTCCATGGAAATCAGAGCTCCTCCAACCCTCCTTCCTTTAAGTCCTGCCTGTTCTATCAGATTACCAGCATGTCCTCCTTCTGGATTCTTAAAAACCGAACCGCAGGTTCCAATATGACTCGGTATCTTTGGTAGCCTACTCCTTCTCTTTTTAGAAATCTCCTCCATTCTGTTCTCAATTTCCTTTCTATTTCCTTTCTCTAACAAGAGATTTACATCAAGCACAATCTCTCTTTTAAGGGTGGAGTACCTATATCCAAATTGGAATTCCTCCAAATGTGATATTTCACTTCCGCGTAGGACAGAAATAGAAGAAACAAACTCTCCAATTTCTGTTCCATAGGCACCTGCATTCATAACGACTGCACCTCCAATAGTTCCAGGAACACCAGTTAACGATTCAAACCCTGAAAGACAGGCATCTTTGCAACACTTAATAATCTCTAACAGAGAAGCACCGGCCTCTGCCCGAATCATATCCTCTTCAAGTAAGATTCTATTCATCCTCTTTGTTGTCATAACAAGGCCTTTGAATCCTTCATCTAAAAAGAGGACATTTGAGCCATTACCTATTATATAGTACGGAATTCCCTTTCCCTCACAGAACTCTATAGACTTTCTCATATCATCCATACTGGCAACGTACAAGAAATAACGAGCTTCTCCACCTACACGGAGATATGTATGGCTGGATAGGGGCTCTTTTCTCTTTAACTCACCTTTTATTTCTAATCCCTTCAAGAAGGTCCTCCGCTATCTTATAGATATTCCCCGCCCCAAGGAGAAGAATCATATCTCCCTCCCTTAACTCTGGGAGAAGATATTCTGGTACTTCTCTCATATTCTCTATATAAAGAACATCCTTATGACCAAAATCTCTGCATTGATCCCTTATTATTGCTCCGCTGACCCCGGGTATCTCTTCCTCCCTTGCAGGGTAAATATCCGTTATTATCACCTTATCAGCCTGAAAGAATGCTTTTCCAAACTCTTTTTTCAATAAGATTGTCCTTGAATAGAGATGAGGCTGAAACACTGCAATTATTCTTCCATTCCAGCTATCCCTGGCTGATTTAAGGGTAGATTCAATCTCCGTTGGATGATGAGCGTAATCATCTACAATAAGGATCCCGTTCACAAACCCTTTCCTTTCAAATCTCCTTGTAACTCCTTCACATCCTTCAATACCCTTTTTTATCTTATCAAATTCTATGCCTAATTCCAGACAAACGCCACAGGCTGCAACCGCATTAATTACATTATGAACTCCAGGAAGAGAAAGTTTGATACGTCCTAATCTATCACCATTTGCGACAAGGGCAAAGGAATAGGTAAAATCCTTTTTATTTATTGCTAAACCTTTTATATCTGCGTTCGGAGAAAGACCAAACGTTATTACCCTTTTATCAATATCAGAACGTATTGATAGAGAATTAGGGTCATCCATACAGAGGTAGACACTTCCATAGAAAGGAACAGAGTTAGCAAACTTCGTAAAGGCCTGCTTAATATCATCCAGGTCCCTATAGAAATCGAGATGCTCACGGTCTATATTAGTTATCACTGCAATTGTTGGAAAAAGCTTGAGGAAGGAGCGATCGCTTTCATCCGCCTCCGCAACTAAATACTCACTCTCTCCCAGCTTTGCGTTATTGCCGGAACCTTTCAACCTTCCACCTAAAACGAGTGTTGGATCGAGAGCACCCTTAGAGAGTATTGAACCGATGAGGGATGCGGTAGTTGACTTTCCATGACTTCCTGCAACTGCAATAGAGAATTTCATACGCATTAGTTCTGCCAACATTTCAGCACGTGGTATAACAGGAATCTTTCGGAGAAAGGCTTCCTGCAATTCAACATTCTCCTCAAAGTTAAGAGCTGAGGTATAAACCACTACATCTGCATCTCCGAGATTCTCCTTTGAATGCGAAAGGTAAACCTCTATACCGAGTTCCTGAAGCCTCTTTGTATTCTCGGATTCCTTTATATCGGAACCTGTTATAATATATCCCATATTATGAAGTAGCTCAGCAATGCCACTCATACCTATACCACCTATACCAACAAAATGAATCTTTTCAATTCTTCCAAACATATCCTTCCATCCTTTTTATTATCCTTTCTGTTGCATCCTCCTCCCTTTCAACACTTAATCTTTTACCAACCAACTGATTTATTACCACAATCAGTCTATCTATATCTATGTCCTCTTCTCGTATCACCTTCACATTATTCCGCCTCGCGGCAGCCATTTTTGCATTATGGAATTGATGGTCCTTTGCGGCATAGGGATAAGGAATAAACACAGTTGGAATACCAGTCTTCTCGATCTCTGCAGTAACAAGCGCACCCGAACGAGAAATAATTATATCAGCTAAGGCATAAGCAAGACCCATCCTTTCAATGAAACTCAACTTTTTAATACTTTCACCATTAATTTGCAATCTATGTTTTCCTGTCTGTATGATAAATTGCCAATCCTTTGGATTTAGCTTTGGAATCAACTGCTCTGCAAGACCTACAAGGGTTTTTGCTCCTCTACTCCCACCTAATACAAGGAGTGTTTTCTTATCCCTGTCCAAGGAAAAATATTTTATTGCCTCATTTTTATCTGCAGAAAGTATCTCCTCTCTTACAGGAATTCCCGTCACTGTTTTCTTTAGAGATCGAATGGAAGGGAAAACACTATCAAAGGGTAAGAAAACCTCTTCTGAGTAGCGAGAAAAAACCCGTACTGCAAGACCAGGCTCGGAATCCAGTATAAGTGTAAAGATAGGCATTCGGTAAATGATTCCTGCAATTCCCACAGGGACAGAGGCAAATCCGCCTGTTAAAAGTATAGCCTTGGGTCTATACCGTAGAAGAATAAACAATGACGAAAAGAAGGATGGAATGAACCTTAGTATAAACTCAACTTTTCCGAAAGTATTCCTGTCTACCCACCCTATAATAGGCAAAAGATACATCCACTCTCTTCGAGCTATTCTCTTTTCAATGCCCGAATTGCTTCCAATATAAATTGTCCTAACTCCCTTTCTTTCTAGACCGTCAGCTATGGAGAGTGCCGGGAATATATGACCCCCGGTTCCTCCTCCTGATATCACCACCGTTTTTTGCGATAGAGACAATAATACCTCCAGCTATATAATTTACTACCAGAGCTGTTCCGCCACTCGATATAAATGGGAGTGGTACCCCTGTCACAGGAATACTCCCTAAAGCTACAAAGATGTGAATCAAAGCATTTATGAATATCATAGAAATAAGTCCGAGTCCCAAAACACCAGCATATTTATTTCGAGCTCGTAAACTAAATCTCGAAGCAGATATCAAATAAACAAGAAATGACCCGAGAACAAGAAAAGCTCCAGTAAAACCTAATTCTTCTCCAACTATTGAGAATATAAAGTCAGAATCAGGAAGTGGTATATAGAAGAATTTTCTCATCCCACTCCCCAGGCCTAATCCTTTCCAACCACCAGTAGCTATAGCCTTCACTGTATTACTTATAGAATCAGAACTAATATAGTCTGTTATCCTTTCTAATGCATACCCTCGACTGACTATATAACCAGTACCTGCAAGTATTAATATAGCCAAGAATAAAGCAACCTTCCAGAGATCTGTCCCATTAAGATACATCATAATACCACCAAGAGACGCAGTCACCAGGGCAGTTGATATATCCGGCTGGAATAAAATCAAAACTGTTGTAAGAGAAATGACCAAAACAGATATTCCAAAATCTCTCTTCTTTGCCAAGAAAGCAATAAACGCGATCTGCGCAAAAATAGAAGGTTGGAAAGAAATTCGACCTATATATAACCACCTCTTTGCATAATTTATTCTTGTTCCGAAGACGTATGTAAGAGTAAGAAGAATAATTGCAAGGATAAAGAGATTACCGTTCAATCTTTCCCATACATCTAACTTTATCTTTGAAAATGTAAAGAACAACATGATAGCAAGAATAAATACGATTAGCTGTTTTATAAATGAAATGGGTACTACTCTTTCGTAAACTGATATACCTGATGCGGCAGAAAATACCATAACAAGTCCCAATGCTCCCAGGAAAAGAGGTAGTATTTCTACTATTGATACTCTGAGTTTTTTCTCATTTACCATAGATATCCCTTACTGCTCTCTTAAAATCCTCTCCCCTTTCAGCAAAATTTTCATAAAGGTCAAAACTTGCGCCACCGGGGGAAAGCATAACCTTATTAATTCCGAAATCCTTGGTAAGCCTAACAGCATCTATTATTGAGGAAGCTATTTTGTATCGATTAAATCCAGCGTCTTTTAAAATTCTCTCTATGGGAGCGCTGGATTCCCCAAGTAGAATAACTTGGGCTGCCCACTTCTGAATCGCCTCTATTATTGGAGCAGTATTTTCCACCTTCATCCTACCCCCCACTATCACGCAAGAGTCTGGAAATGCCTCAAGGGATTTTGCAAAAGCTATGGGATTCGTACACATTGAGTTATTGATTATATGCAAGTTTTCGTTCTTTAAAACTGTTTCCATCCGGTGTTCCATCCCTTCAAACGAACGAATTCCCGATTGCACCTCTTCTCTGGACAGTCCCAAGACATTGCCTATAAGAGATGCAACCATTCCATCCTCAACAAATATATCTCCAGGAATGAATAGATCAGTTAAGGAAAAGACTACTATACCCTCTTTGTCTCTTACCTCTTCCCCGATATAGTAGATATCTGCTTTTCTCCTCATTGAAAAAAATAGAATTTTAGAGTGTGTATCTATAGAAGACAAACTCTCATCATCCATATTTAGGATGGAATAATCAGAATATGTTTGATTGGCTAAAATATTCAGCTTTGCATTCCTGTAATCCTCAAAGTTCTTATACCGGTCTAGATGATCCGGGCTTATATTTATAATCGCGGAGATTTTGGGGTGAAAATCAAGAATTCTCTCAAGTTGAAAGGAACTAACCTCTAACACTGTTACGGTAGATTCATCACTCATCAGAACAAGTTCGCTTAATGGAACACCAGGATATATATTACCTCCCAGCAAGACCTTTTTGAACTTTTTAGATTGAGACAGAATATGCGAAGTAAGTGCAGCCGTTGTGGTCTTTCCGTTAGTTCCTGTGATGGCAATCATCTTGCCTTTTAAGTGCCGGGAAGCAAATTCCAATTCTCCCATAATTGGGATACCTCCTTCCCGTGCTTTTTCCAATATTGGAATGGAGAGAGGTACACCAGGAGATACAATGAGAAGATCCATTTTAAGCAACTCTTGCGAATGATCGCCAACTTCATTTGGATAAGGGATATTTGAAAGAAATTCATTCTTCTCACTAATAAAAGGAGTTTCACCTAACCTATCTATTAGTCCGGCAACTGCCTTCCCACTTCTACCATATCCAATAACTCCTATCATTTTCTCCTCACTATCGAATCTTAAGTGTACTCAGGCCCAGGAGAGCAAATAAGATGCCCCAGATCCAGAATCTCACAACTACTTTGGATTCCTCCCAACCAAGAAGATGGAAATGGTAGTGTATCGGGGCCATTTTAAGCACCCTTTTGCCTCTAATTTTAAAAGAGCCAACCTGTAAGAACACAGATAAAGTTTCGATCACAAAGACTCCACCTATCACTAAAAGTAATATTTCCTGTTTAAGAAGCACAGCCACGAGACCCAGAATGCCTCCAATTGCAAGGGAGCCTGTATCTCCCATAAACACCTCAGCAGGATAACTATTAAACCACAAGAATCCTATGGCTGAACCCAGGAAAGCTGTACAGAAGATAGTGATCTCTCCAGCACCATCAATAAATAATATATTGAGATAACTTGAAAACTTTACGTTCCCAACCACATAAGCAACCACTGCAAAGGCAGATGCTACTATACCTGAAAGACCTATAGCTAGACCATCCATTCCATCAGTAAGATTTACCGCATTAGTAGTTCCTATAATCACAAGCATAAGGAATGGTATATAAAAATACCCCAAGTTTAAAAATATATTCTTGAGAAAGAGAGAACTTGTCATGGTTTCATATCCAGTTCGAAGAGGAAAATATAAAAGTAGAGTTCCTATGACGAGAGCAGGAATAACCTGTATAACTAATTTCTGCCACACACGGAACCCTTCTCCATTTTTAACCTTGAACCAATCATCTATAATCCCAAACCCAGCCATCCATAACGTTATCGAAACAAGATATAGAATAAGCCTGTTTGTCAAGTCACACCAGAGAAGAACCGAGATCAGGAGTGAGAAAAGTATAATAATGCCACCCATTGTAGGGGTACCTTGTTTGTGTCCGTGGCTATCCTCAATATACTTTGATATAGGTTCTCTAATATTTTTCTGTGTTAGCCATCCAATTATTTTCCTGCCAAGAATTAAGGATATGAGTAATGAAGTAATGGAGGCATAAGCAGAACGGAATGTAATATATCTCAGAAGATTGAAGATTGTAAAATGCTCTCTTAAAGGGTATAAGAAATAGAACATACATCCTCCGCTAAGACCGAAACCATTGTTTCAAGATGAAGAAGGTGAGAAGATTTAAACAATATTATATCACCTTCTCTTAGGATAGATTTCAACTCCTTTAAGGCTTCACCCTTATTCCTAACAAGTATACCATTTCCAAACCCCTCTATGAAGCCATTCGCCTCTTCTCCTATAACAATCAATTCATCAATTTTACCTCGAATCCGTTCTCCAGATTCACGATGGAGTTCAAAGCTCTTGCTCCCTAGCTCTAACATAGGACCAAGAACTGCTACCTTTCTCCCAGGCATCCACTCAACAACCGAAACACTATTTAAAAGTGAATCGGGATTACTGTTATATGTATCATCTACGATTGTTATACTGCCTTTCCTCTTTATTTCCAATCTGTGAGGAATAGGTTTCACAGATGCTAATCCCATTCGGATGACATGGAATGGAATCCCATAATGGATAGCAACAGCAGTTGCAATAGTTGCACTCCTTAAAGCACCCATACCTGGTAGATGAATGTAGAATTCTTCCTTCGCTACACCAAACATACTTCCATCAATAGACTCCTGTAGTATCCTAAATGAATAGTCGTTATCTTTATTGAATCCTACGCTAATCAACTCATTGTATTCGATTGAAGATAATAAATCATCATCGCCATTGATAAATAGTGGACCTTTTAACCCTGAAATAATGCTCTTTTTTTCTTCCAGCACACCTTGCCTGTCTTTGAACGCTTCAAGATGAGAACGACCAACACCGGTTATAAGAGCAAGGTCTGGTTTCACTATCTCGGTTAGTTTCTTTATTTCACCTCTCTCATTAGTTGCCAATTCAAGTATTGCAAATTTTTCATCCTTCAATCGGAATATGTTGAGCGGAACACCAACACGATTATTGTAATTCTTGAATGAAACAAGAGTGGGCTCTACTGAACGAAATATCGGCCCCAGAAATTCTTTGGTGGTGGTCTTCCCAACAGAACCGGTAATCGCGATTACCAATGGATTCACAGTTTCCCGGTAATAACAGGCAAGAGCACCCAGAGCTTCTAAGGAGTCCCGGACTAGGATAAGATTCTCATCTCTCGCTTTTTTCTCTGATACGATAGGAAGGCCGGATTTTTCGATTGCTTCATCTGAAAAATCATGGCCGTCAAAATTCTCACCCTTAAGCGCAAAGAACAATTCACCTTTCTTTATAGTTCTTGAATCCACACTGACACCGGTTATCACCTTCTTATCCAACCGATTCCCACCTATAGCCTTACCCTTTATTGCCTCGATTACCGTCTTAATCTCTAATGCTCTCATCTCTCGAAATACTCCTTCACACATTCTCTATCAGAAAAAGGAATCTTCTTCCCCATTATCTCCTGATACTCTTCATGTCCTTTGCCGGCTATCAGAACCAAATCACCCTCACGAGCAAGATCTAAAGCTTTAAAGATAGCCTTTTTTCTATCGGATATACGGTACACTTCACCATCCTCAATTCCATCAAAGATATCATCGATTATACCCTCTGGATCTTCACTCCTTGGATTATCAGAAGTGACTATAGCGATATTAGAAAGTTTCGAGGATACCATTCCCATAATTGCTCTTTTACCCTTATCCCGTTCACCTCCAGCTCCAAATACTGTTATCACTTTATTTTGATTTAATTCCTTAAGGGAGGAAATCACGTTACTCAAAGCCTCAGGAGTATGTGCATAATCCACAATCACAGAAATGGGTCTGGGAACATTAATCTTTTCCGTTCGCCCCGGAAGAGAATGAACATCCCAAATCCCTTCGATAATTCGGGTATCTTCTAATCCATCCATAATTGCAACAGACGTTGCAGCTAGGATATTGTACGCATTATAAGTGCCAATAAGTGAACTCCTGACCTCTAAGCTTCTTCCCACACCCTCTATGCTCAAAACAAGATTTTCAAAAGTATTCTCAATAATGTGTCCTTGAATATTTCCTTTCCTAAATCCATAAGTAATCACCTTCGAGTCTGTGTTTTTTATAAAGTAAGGGGCATCCTGGTCATCTACATTAATCAACGCCATCTTATCCCGATGTAAGGCCTTAAAGAATCTCGATTTAACTTCTCTATAGGACTCAAAAGTTTTGTGGTAGTCAAGATGATCCCTGGAGATATTTGTAAATACACCATAATCAAAATCTATAGAAAAAATCCTATCCTGAGCTATAGCATGAGAGGAAACTTCAATTACAGCAGTTTTAAACCCTTTATTTAAGGCATTATGAAGTTCTCTTTGGAGAATAAGGGGGCTCGGTGTAGTATTTATTGCCTTCATTTCACTATCAGGAGTGAAGTATTTGATCGTGCTGAAACAAATGGAATCTAAATAGATCGAAGAAAGTAGAAAAGCTGTCGTAGTTTTCCCATCGGTTCCAGTAACTCCGATGATCTTCATCTTTTCGGAAGGATTTCCATAAAAGTTAGATACAACTTGAGCAAAGGCTTTCCTTGAATTCGGAACTTTAATATTGGCTATATCGACTGAAATATCCTCTTCTACAATAAGGGCTACTGCTCCATTCCCAATAGCTTCCTTTATGAATTTATGTCCATCTTCTACCTCACCTCTCAAAGCGGCAAATAGATAACCGTGCTCAACCTCCCTGGAATCATCAGTAACTCCAGTGATATCATTCACTTCTCCTTCACTTTTTACTATATCAACCCCTTTCAGTAGATCATCCAGCTTCATATTCTATTATAAGAACCTTTTTCTATAATCTTTAAGAAGGACAATCCGTTTTGCTGACTCACGAAAAGCAGGACATACAGTAACAGATGAGTAATAAGAGCTCTTTGGATTATCAACGAATATACCAATAACCAACTCCGGATCAGGATAAGGAAGAATCCCTACGAATGATGATACATATTCACCCTCTCTGTATCTACCCTCTCCGTACTTCCATGCTGTCCCTGTCTTTCCAGCAATAGGGAGTATTGAAAGAGAGGCTAACGCGCCTGTTCCCTTTTCCACTGTTTTGTGTAGGATCTGAAGAAGCATCTCAGCACTCTTATGGTCACCGATCTTCCTAGTAACTTCGGGCTTGCTTCTCACTATAACCCTACCTTCCTTTCGTATCTCCTTCATCACTCTGGGTCTTAGCAATATGCCATCGTTTGCTATTGCTTGATATGCCATAACAATCTGGAGCGGTGTGGTATTAACCCCCTGGCCGAAACTCACCGTAGCTAACCTGATATCCCTCATTCGCTCAAGGATGGGTAATTTACCTGGATATTCAACAGGAAGATCAATACCTGTTCTACATCCTATACCGAAAAAGCGTGCACAGCGATAAAGTTCCCTTTTTCCGATCTTTCTCCCTATATTAACAAATGCTGCATTGGAGGAATAAACAACCGCGTCAGTGAAGGTATAGGCTGGATGTGAATGTGGGTCTTTGAAAATCTTTCCACCAAAATTAGTGAAGCCAGAAGAATCCACCACTATCTCGGTAAGAGAAAACCCCTTGCTAATCCATGCAAACGCTGGAATCAACTTGAAGACTGAGCCGGGTTCAAATTGCCAGGCAACGCATCCATTATTTCTCCATCCTTCGTCTGGAACAAATTCTGGAATGTTAACCATTGCAAGGATTTCTCCTGTTCTGATATCCACACAGAGTCCAAAAACCTGATCCGCTTTTGTATCTTCCTTTAACTTATGCAACTCATCTTCCAGGATATACTGAATATCAAGGTCGACAGTTAGATATACATCCTTACCTGGAACAGGGTCCTTATATCCTTCTTCACATCGTTTCAGAAGTTTTATTCCTGAATATCTCGGCACCTCAAGGTAATGCGCCCATCCATTTGAACCAGAGAGAAACTCATTATACTCACGCTCAATCCCACTTATCCCTTTTCTCTCCCAATTAAGAGAACCTATGACTGTTCTACCAATCCTACCAGACGGATAATATCGGAACCATTCCCTTACAGCATACACTCCTTCAAGGTCAAGCTCTCTCACAACAGAATCATTTACACCTCGTGTGATTTTAATAAGTTCAAAATCTTGTTGGAGAAGTGATTCCAGTTTCCGAACATTTCCCAATCCATAACCTGCAAGCTTAGCAGCAGTTTCTTTCGGATCAGAAATTCGATCCTTCTCCGCATAAAGTGTAAAAAGTTTAAGGTCCGTTGAAAGCACCTTACCATTCCTGTCAAGTATTTCACCTCTCCTAGCTTCTGTTTCAAGGTAACGCATCTCTTCAGCTTTGCCAATGTTCCCAATATTTCGGGATTGTAAGATCTGAAGATAAAACAATCGTCCAAAAGCAATAATCCAGAGAGAAACTAATAAAAGTATGAGAGAAATTGCTTTCAAGCGAAAAACTCTGCTTCCCATTCTTACCTCCTTATCTTGGAGGGCGCTCTCAAGTCTATTATTTCTCGCTTGCGTGGATATCTCATATTTAATTCTTCTCGTGCTCTTTTCTCAATCATAGGTACACTAGTAGCCTCTCTGTATCTGGATCGGAGCCTAACGACTTTATTCCATTCGATGCCAATTTCTTTCTTCAGGGCTTCAACTCTTAAGTTCAGATTAATAACCACATTCTTTCTCCAGATATGAAGAAGAAACGGAGAAATAATGATGAGAATT